>BFBZ01000780.1_pt1 | contig 25879 bp, 22 predicted proteins | sample 1888401 | NCBI WGS metagenome assembly BFBZ01 (sample SAMD00112614, study PRJDB3348) | symbiont metagenome | host: Chara braunii
CCCGACGCCCGCCGAGACGGAGAACGGCAGCTCGCGCGCCCACAGCGCCGCCACGCCGCCCACGGCGGCCAGTGGAACCGTGGCGAACACCAGCAGCACCTCGCCGACCCGTCCGAAGGTCAGGTACAGGAGCAACAGAATGAGCACCAGCGACGCCGGAACGGCGATCGCCAGCCGGTCCTCGGCCCGCTGAAGGTTCTCGTACTGCCCGCCCCACCGCACGCGGTACCGGCCCCCCGGCATGGGCACTTCGTCCGCGACCTTGCGCTGGGCCTCGGCCACGAACCCGCCCAGGTCGCGGTTGCGGACGTTGCACTGCACCACCAGCCGCCGCTGCCCGTCGGAGCGGAGGATCTTCGCCGGCCCCTCACGCACGCCGATGTCCGCCAGGAGCGAGAGCGGCACGCGCTGCCCGCTCGGGGCGGTCACCTGGACCGCCCCGACCGCCTCCGGGCTGGCCCGCCAGGTTTCCGGCAGCCGGACGACCAGGGGAATCAGAATTTCACCTTCCAGCACGTCCCCGATCGGTTTCCCGCCAACGGCCTCGACCGTGTCGAGCGCCGTCCGGGCGGAGATGCCGTGACGCGCGAGCTGGTCCTGGCGGAGCCGGATCTCCAGAACCGGCAGCCCGGTCAGCTGGTCGGCCACGGCTTTCTCGCACCCCGGCACACTGGACAGCGTGCCGGCCACTTTTTCGCCCAGCTCCTTGAGGGTGGCGAAATCGTCGCCGTAGATCTCGACCGCCACGTCGGACTTCACGCCCGAGATCATCTCGTTCACGCGCTGCTCGATCGGCTGCGTGTAACTGCACGTTTGCCCCGGCAGCCGGTCGAACTCGTCTTTGAGCAGCCCGACCAGTTCGTCCTGCGCCTTCGCGCGCTTCCAGCCCGAACGGGGCTTGAGGGTGATGAACATGTCCGTCTCCTCCGGCCCCATCGGGTCGGTGGCGACGCCGGCCGTCCCGCACCGGCTCCAGACGTGCCCCACCTCGTCCGGAAACTCGGTGCGGAGGATGCGCTCCATCCGGGTGTTCGCCCGCGCCGACTCCTCCAGGCTCGTCCCCGGTAGCCGCAGCACGCCGACCACGAGGGCGCCCTCGGACAAGCGCGGGACGAACTCCGAGCCGAGCCCGCGGGCCAGGACCGCGCCCGCCGCGAGGATCGCGGTCGCTCCCAGGAGAACGGCCGCCCGGTTGCGGAGGGCCGCGTGCAGGACCGGGCGGTACACCCACCGTGCCGCCCGCACCGGGAACGGATCGCGCGGGTCCACGCGGCGCGGGAGGAGGACACTCGCCAGGGCCGGCATCACACTCAGCGACAGCACCAGCGAGCCGGCGAGGGCGAAAATCACCGTGAGTGCCATCGGCCGGAAGAACTTCCCCTCCACGCCCTCCAGAGCGAGGATCGGGATGTAGACGGTCATGATGATGAGTTCGCCGAACAGGGTCGGCCCCCGGACCTCGGCGACGGCGTTCCGGAGCGTTTCCGTCCGGTCGGCCTCGGGAGACGATCCGGCGAACCGCCGCATGACGTTTTCGACCATCACGACGGACGAATCGACGACCAGACCGAAATCGAGCGCGCCCAGGCTCAACAGGCTGGCGGCGATCCCGAAGTGCAGCATGCCGCCGAACGCGAACAGCATTGAGAGCGGGATCGCCGCGGCCACCACCAGTCCGGCCCGGAGGTTGCCGAGGAATACGAACAGCACCGCGACGACCAGGAGGCCCCCCTCGAACAGGTTCCCCCGCACGGTTTCGATCACCTGATCGACCAGTTCCGTGCGCTGGTAGACGGGCACGACCGTGACGTCCGGCGGGAGCCGGGCGCCGGCCTCTTCCAGCTTGTTCCGCAGGCCGATGGTGACGGCGTGGGGGTTCTCGCCCATCAGGGTGAAGCCGAGGCCGAGGACGACTTCTCCCCGGCCGTCGGCCGTCACCACACCGGTTCGCAGGTCGGTGCCGGACTCGACATCGGCCACATCGGCGACCCGGATCGGGACGCCGTTGCGTGAGGAAATCACGATCTGGCCGACGTCCGACGGGGTGTTCGTCCGCCCCCGGCCCTGAACGAGAATCTCTGACCCGGCGCCGCCGATCCGGCCGCCGCCCGCGTTCCGGTTGCCCTCGGACAGCGCCCGGAGCAGGTCGTCGAGCGTCACGCCGGACCGCTGGAGGCGGTCCGGATCGGCCCGGACCACGTACTGTCGCTGCGCCCCGCCCCAGCCGTTCACCTCGGCCACGCCGGGGACGGTCCGGAGCCGGGGGCGGAGCGTCCAGTCTTGGAGAGTGCGCAGCTCGGTCAGGCTCCGAGCGGGGCTCGATAGCGTGTAGTGGAACACTTCGCCCAGCCCGGTGGCGACCGGCCCGAGTTGCGGTCGCTCGGTCACGTTGGCGGGGAACTGGACGGTCGAGAGCCGTTCGGAAATGAGCTGGCGAGCGAAGTAGATGCCGACGGAGTCTTCGAACGTCACCACCACCTGAGACAGCCCGAACTTCGAGACACTACGGAGGGGCTGGAGCTTGGGAAGTCCGACGATTGCGCGCTCGATCGGGACCGTGATCTGTGCTTCGACCTCTTCCGGCGACAGGTTCGGGGCGTAGGTGTTCACCTGAACCTGAACAGGGGTCGGGTCCGGGAAGGCATCGACGGGGAGCGACGGGACGGCGTACGCCCCGAGTGCGATGAACACCAGCGCGGCAGCCAGGACCACGGCCCGGTTGCGGATCGACCAGTCGAGGATCGCGGTGAGCATGAGGGTGCCGGTCGAGTTCCAAGTTCCAAGCCGAAGGCACAGGGCTCCCGCCCTGTGCTACGAAAGCCGGCCCCTCCGGGGCGGAAGATCGACATCCGAAGACGTTTCTTCTTCCCCGCGGTGTCATGCGCGGATCGTGCGGCAGCGGAAGGCTCGTGTCTTCGCCCCGGAGGGGCCGGCTTTCGTAGCACAGGGCGGGAGCCCTGTGCCTTTACGGTCTCAGTCTTCGCTGCCGCCGAGTTTGTCGCGTTGTAATTCGGCGAGGAGGGCGTGGCTCCCGGTCGTCACCACGTCTTCGCCGGGCGCGATGCCATTCACCTGGACGACTCCGCTGCCCCGCAGTCCGGGGCGGACCCGGCGGGCCTGAAACGCCGTGTCACCGTCCCGGACGAACACGACCCACTCGGCGCCGTCCGGCTGAACGGCCTCTTCGGGAACGACGGTCGCCATCGGCACCTCGGCCACGACGATCCGGCCGCGGCCGAACGCGTTCGGCTTGAGTCTACCGCCGGGGTTGTCGGCTTCCGCGTGCGCCCAGATTTTGCGGGTCGTCTCGTCCACTTCGGGAACCATATGGGCGAGGACGCCGCGGGCCTCAAATTCGGGATCGGCCTCGGGGGTGAACCGCACTTCCTGACCCAACCGGACCTCACGGACGTCGGCCGGGTTGAGCGCCAGTTCCAGGTGGACCCGGTCGGTGGCCGCCACCACGAACAGCGATTTCCCGATGGCCACCGTCTCTCCGCGGGCCGTTGTGCGGCGGACGATCGCCCCGGCGAACGGCGCCACCACGGGGAGCAGGCTGGCCGACTGCGTCTTCCCGCGGATCAGTTCCAGGGCCTCTGGCGGGAGCCCGAGAAACTGGAGCCGGGCCAGTCGGTTCTCCACCGTCAGGGGCAGGAGGTCCTGGTAGCGGACGTCCAATCCGTAGTTCAGGAGCGCCTGCTGGTCGGTTGCCACGCGGAGCCGGACGTCGTCAACGGCCGCCTGGGCTTCGAGCAGCGTGCGCCCGGCGATGGCCCCGCCGGATTCGCGGAGCTGGTCCAGAACGGCGGTCTGTTTGTCGAGCTGTCGGAGCGAGACCATCAGGTCGGTCTTGGTCCGGCCGACATCGACCGCGTCGATCAGGGCGAGGACTTCGCCCTTCGCCACCGGTTGCCCGGGCACCTTTTGGACCCACCAAACCGTTCCGGCCGCGCGGGCGGAGAGCTGCGTGTATAACGCCGGATCGTAGCCGACCGACGCGGTGGCCTGAACCGAACGCGTGAGGGCTTGGGTTCGCGCGGGCACGAACCGGAGCCCCGCCCGGCGCACGTCGTCGGTGGAAGCGAAGGTAATTGCTGCGCGAAGGGTCGGGTTATCGGGCGAACCGAGAGAAACTTTGATCGGCGGATCGCCCGAAGCGGTCGCCGTCGGCGCGGTCGCACTCGAAACGCGCCACCCGGTCTGCGTGCCCCACCAGGCCACGCCCCCGAGTGCGGCGAGCGTCAGGAGAGTCGGGACGATCCCCAGGACGCTGCGGGCAACGCGGAGCGCGATTGAGAACATGCGTTCTCCACGGGACGCGATCAGGCGGGACACGACCGAAGGTGCTGCGCTCCCGTGCGCGTGAGGCGAAGCCGCCGGGGCGAGCGGCACGGGGCAGCAGTCGCATACAGCGAATAGTATACGGCCCGACAGAGTGGTTTTCGTCGGCGAAATGGGGCGCAAAGGCAAGCAGCACGGGTTTCTGCCCAGAAAACCCGCACGCGATTCGAGCGGTCTCGTTCGACACGACTCGCGGTACGTCGGCCCACCCGGTCGGTCCTTCGGATCGAAAATGGCCGGCTGTCGCCGMCCCCGCGGAGTCGGCGACAGCCGGCCATTGGCCTAAAGTGCACTGCCACAGAACCAGTGGTATCGACGCCCGTGTTACTCCTTGACCGCCTTCTTCGCCTCATCGAACGCCGTTGCGGCCTCCTTCTCCAGCACGTCCCATTTGTCCGCCGCGGCCTTCTCCAGTTCTTCCAGTTTCTTCCTCGCCGCGTCGCGCTTCGCGGCCGATTCCTTCCACTTCGCCTCCAGCTTGGTCTTCTCCTCGCCGGTGGCCTTCTCCGCCTTCGCCTTCAGCTCCTCCACGTGCTTGTCGAACGCACCGAGCTGGGTCTTGTAGGTCTTCAGTGACTCGTCCTTGCCCGTGGTCGGCTTGGTGTCCTTCGACCCGGTACAGCCAACGGTCAGACCCGCGACGCCGGCCAGCGCGCAGCAGAGCACACACGTCCGTAACATGGAACGCACTCCAACGGTGGTGATGGGGGGATTCGAATTCGAGCGCGAGCGGAAGTGACGGCCCCGCGACGGAACACAGGCGCTCCGGGCGGGGCAGTCGAACATGTGACCGGTCGTTGAGACTCAACCGCGCTCGTGGCTGCTTCTCAAAAGACAAGATGCCGTCGAACCACAATTATTCCCGGTTCCTGCCAATCGGTGTGGCATCAGCGCCGCGCGAGCGGGGGAGCGGCCCCGCTCGTGCGGTGGGGCGCGGCGCTACTTCTTTTCCCAGAACGCCGCGTTCTGGATCACGTTCTCGACCCAGGTCGGCTCTGGCGCGACGACGACCCCCGCTTGCACCACTTCGCTCCACTGCTGAGGGTCCGGGGGCAGCTTCTTGCCGGTCAACCGCACGAGCCCCTGGTGCGCGCCGCGGGTGAGCACGTAGTCCTTGCCGGTCTCGGTACTCAGCACGGTCGCCAGTGCGACCACCGCTTCCTCTTGGCGGCAGTGGCCCAGCGCCCGCACCGCGGCCTGCCGCACCTCCGGATCGTCGCTGCCCGCGGGCCTGATCTCCGGACCGGACGCGCCGGCCACCGCCGCGAGGAACTGCGCCGCTTCCGGTCTGTTCGTGTGGCCCAGTGATTCCAGGCACCGGCACCGCAGCGCCGAGACCGTGTCCGGGGCGTACCCGGTCGGCACGCCGAGGCCGGTGTACCCCGGCAGTTCCATACCGGGGCGCGTGGGGGCCCGGCCGGCGCTCAGTCCGCCGATCGGAACGATCGCGGATTCGAACTTCGGTGCGGGCGGGGCGGCCGCGCCTTCGGACTGGCCGTCGGCCTTTTGGTACGCGACGATCAGGATGCGCGACACGCGCTCGTCCTCGAACCGGCCGAGCGCGTTGATTGCCGCGTACCGCAGCACCGGGCTCGGGTCGGCGGTCGCGGCCCGGTCCAGAATGTCGATCATCAGGTCCTGGTCCTGCTGCGTGCCCTTGTGGCGGATCGGCTCCTTCAACCGGTTCATGGCCTTCGCCCGCTCGTCGCCGGAGCGCGGCGGATCGGCACGCAGCACCACGACGGGGKCGTCCGGAGAAATCACCTGGCCGACCGTCTTGAACGGGGCGTCGCGGAACCGCCGGCTCGTGACCGCGTCCCACATGGACGTACACCCCGCCTGGACCAGCGACGCGGCGGCAACGGCAATCGTCAGTGCCCGGTACACGATCGGTCCCCCGGCCCGCTGCGGGCGTTTGGTCACGGAATCGCGACCCGGATAACGTGCGCGGGCCCGGCGGTCAACCGGAACCCGTTTGGTGCGCGGATCGGCGGCAGCCATCGGGATTGACCAGCTTCACACGAAACTGGTAGAACCCCTGCGCCGACCGCGCCGAACGGATTCCTCCGGCGCACCCGCCGCTCGCAGGATGCGATCTTATGGCCCAGGTGCTGACCGCACCGCTTCGCACCGATCCGACGCCCCCGGCCCCGCCGGACGTGTCTGTGTGCATCGCCAACTGGAACTGCGTCGAGTTGCTCCGGCGCTGCCTCCAATCGTTGTTCGATCAGCAGCAAGGCGCGTCCTTCGAGGTGGTGATCGCGGACAACGGTTCGTCCGACGGCGCGCCGGAGATGGTGGCGGCCGAGTTCCCACAGGTGGTGCTGATCCGCAACGCGGACAACCGCGGGTTCGCGCGGGCCAGCAACCAGGCCGCCGCCGCCGCCCGCGGCCGGTTCCTGTTCTTCCTGAACAACGACACGCTCGTCCCGCCCGACACGCTCCGGCAGTTCCTCGCACTGGCCGAGGCCAACCCGACCGTCGGCATGTTCGGCCCGCGGTTGCGCGGGGCCGATGGGACGTTCCAGATCTCCTACCGGCGCCGGCCGACGATCGGCGCGCTGTTGCACCGCGTCAGCCTGCTCCGCTGGACCCGCCTGTTCCGCGCCACCTATCTGGAGTACCGGCGGGCCACGTTCGACCCGACCCAGGTGCGGTCCGTCGAGGTGCTGATGGGCGCGGCGGTGTTCCTGTCGCGCGAGGTGTTCGAGGCGAGCGGCCGCTGGGACGAGGGGTACGGGTTCGGCGTGGAGGACATCGACCTCTCGACGCAGGTGAACATGCGCGGCCCGCTCATGTTCGTGTCGTACGTGGAGATCGTCCACTACGGCCGCATGTCCGGCCGGAGCAACATCCAGTTCGCCGCCCCGAACGTGGCGATCGGGTACGTCCACTATTTCCGAAAGGCGGGGGCCAGCCGTCTGGCCCTCGTCGCGTACAAGACGCTCGTCACCTTGGACGCGCCGGTCCAAATCGGTCTGAAACTGCTGGAGGCCGGGTGCCGGTACGCGACCGGGCGCCCGCACAAGGCGAAGAAGAGCCTGCTCGCGGTGCGCGGGCTGTGGGCCTTCATGCGGCACGAACTCGTCCGCTTCTGGAAAGCGTAGCTCATGCGAACCCGCGACCTGTTGCGCTTCGTTCCCGGTCTGGCGCGGCTCGTGCAGTCGCTCGACTCGCGCGAGCGCGAGAGCCGGCTGCTCACCGCGGAGTGCTGGCGCCTGGCGGCCGAGAACCACCGGCTGAAGAGTGCGACCCGCGCCCCGCGCGCGAAACCTCCGGCGCCCGCGGAAAACGTCCCGCTGCCGCCGGAGGTGCTGCGGCTCATGGTCGCCGGCACGGACGACGCCGAGTGGTTCCTGACGGCCGGGCGGAGCGGGGCGGAAGCGCTCACGGAGCTACTCGCGAAGGCGGGCGTCGCGCTTCACCAGTGCCGCCGCGTCCTCGATTTCGGCTGCGGGTGCGGGCGCGTGATCCGGCACCTGCGGCACCTGCCCGCGGAACTCCACGGCTGCGACACCAACCCGGTCGCAGTGGACTGGTGCGCCGAGCACCTGCCGTTCGGCCGGTTCACCGTTAACGCCCTGGAGTCGGAGCTGGAGTACGCCGACGAGACGTTCGATCTGGTGTACGCGTTCTCGGTGTTCACGCACCTGCCGCACGCCCTGCAATCGCAATGGGTGCGCGAACTGCGCCGCATATTAAAGCCGGGCGGGGTGCTGGTGCTGTCGCTCCACGGCGACGCGCTCCTCGGCCGGCTCAATCGGGCCGAGCGTGCGGACTATCGGGCCGGTCGGTTGGTGGTACGGGCGGGCGAACTGGCCGGCACGAACCACTGTGCCGTGTTCCACCCGTCGGCGTTCGTGCGGACCGTACTGGCGTCCGGCTTCGACGTGCTGGAAATGGTGCCCGAAGGGGCGACGGGCAACCCGCCGCAGGACGCGTGGGTGCTGCGGCGGGTCGTGTGAGAGGGAACCGCCGGKCCCATTCACTTCAGACGCACGAGGGGKATTAGGGKTGCCCCGGGACCATCGCGCGACGCGAGACCGATTGGCCGTCATTCGCCCTTCGGCAGATCGCTCGTCGCTTTCTCTCCCGTTTCCACGACGGTAAGGGTCCTCGTGGTCTTTATCTTTATCTCGGTTGTTTTCTTGTTGATCCCCGTGCTTTTCTCGTACCCCTCGGTCTCGGCGCGCAACTGGGCCACGCCGAACGGAACTTTGTCGCTCAGGAAGTACTCGAACTGCCCCTTCCACGCCCACTCGGCTTCGCCCCTCAGGGGCGACTTCGGCAACTCGCCCGTTCCGGTCACACGCTCGCACTCGAGCTTGCCCAGTTTGGTCTCCAGAGTCTGTGTGGGCTGCTTCTTCGGGTCCTTCAAAACCCCCGGACACAAGCTACGGATGCGCTCGATCTCGTACCGTTTCCGCCAGTCGTCCTCAATTTTTTCAATGGGCACTTCGGCGACGTTGGCCCCACCTTTCCGGGCGTAATACATCCGCCGGACGTGAGCGAGGGGATCTTCGCCGCGGGTCAGGTGCTTTTCCGGGATGAGCAGTTTCAGGATCAACCGGTGCTTGTCGTCCGGCGTGCCCACCGGGGCGAGTTCCGACTTGAGTTCGATCCACCGGCAGTCCTCTTCTCCGTCCCGAACCCGTCCGACGGAACTGAGGGTGAGGGTACCCTTCATATCGAACTCCTTGGGCTCACCTCCCTCGGAGCGGAAGGTGCCTTTCATCTTCAGTTCGAATCGGACCCAGGAGCCGTCTGGGGGAAGGTGGCTGACGAGCCCTTGGGGCCACCGAACGGGGGGCTCCTTCTCATCGGCGCGGCCGGTTGCCACGGAGAGGAGCGGCCCGAGAACGAGCGCGCCGGAGCAGATCGTTGCGAATCGCATACGTAACCTCCGAAAGGAGCGCGTGGGGCAGGGGCGCAGAGTGCTTCGCTCTCCGTGCCGCAACATTGGGGAAATCGAGCCGTTGAGTAGCCGGGGCGTCTTCCCGAGAGGACCGTGCGCTCGCCACACGGACTGTCGCTGGCGAACCGGTGCTGTTCTGCCCGAAAAGTTAATGCGCGAAAAAACTGAAATACAAATGTGCGGGGATCCGGAGTAGTGACCCGGAGCGTGGGAGCGTGGGAGCGTGGTCCGCGAGCGGTTGCGATGCCCTGGCGGATGTGACGCGGTTGTTCCGTTGCGACCCGCGCTGCGAAGCACCGCTCGGGGACCGAGCGGACCACACTCCGGGACACTACCCGCCGTTACCGGGCACCACTTGTGCGAGTGCACTCACACCGAGGTGAAATCGGCCCAGGCGTCCAGGTACCGCCGCAGCGCCGGGCACTCGGCCGTCTTCGTCGCGAGCAGGTCCTTCGCCCGGCTCGCCAACAGCGATTCCTGCTCCGGGGCCAAATCGCCGGTCAGGACGCGCGTGCGGAGGAACACGAAGTACGTGTCGAGCGTGTCGCACAAGCAGACGTCGTTGATCTCCTGAAGCTTCCCCTCCTGGTACAGCCGCAACACATCGGGAGCGGCCGATCGCCCCGGTTTGCCGAGGAGCGCCGCCAACAGGTTCAGTCCCCCCGGCAGATGGCACGCGCCGAAGTTGGTGAACCAGTCCGTGAGGTCGATCGGGCCGCGGTAGCGGTCGCGGGCCAGATAGTGATCCCGGGCCGAGATGCCGTACCGGAACGCGGCCAGTTCTAACAGGGGCAGATCGAAGGCCCGGCCGTTGAAGGTGACCAACTTCGCCCCGTAGTGCGTCGCGCCGAACCAGAACTGGTTGACGATCTCACGCGGGCGGAAGTGCGGCGCGTCCAGGCACTTGAAGTTGAGTAGCGCGAAGTCCGGGCCGACCCGGAGGACGCATACGGCAACCGGGAGCCGGAACGCGACCGGCACCGGTCCCGCGCCGGATCGGGATGTGGCGGACGCCGGCGCCAGGTTTTCGCTGGCGTATTCGACCGCGGAGAGCAACCGGCCGTCCGGCACGCTTTCGGTGCCGATGACGAGAAACGCGGTCCGCGTATGGGTGTCCGGTGCGGTCGTGCGCGCGAACGTATCGGCGAGTCCCATGACTTTGCCCCTTCCCGCCGAGAGTACACACCGGTTCATAGTGAACTTTCGTCATTATCCCCGTGCCGGTCAACGTCAAGCCGCCCGCGCAGGCGAGCGAAAGCACCACAGCCGGTGCGGCGGTGCGGGCTGTGCGGCCCTCGCCGGGTCCGTATCTTCTCCGCATGAACGACTCTCCGCTGCCCGAAACCGCACCGCCCCCCGCTGCCCCCACGGTCGCACGCCCGACCAAAGGCGCACTGGGTATCGTCTGGCTGGTCGTGTTCATCGACCTGCTCGGCTTCGGTATCGTCCTACCGGTGATGCCGCGCCAGGTGGAACCGTACCTCGCCCACCTGGGGCTCGCGTCGGCCGCAAAAGGTGCGGTCATCGGCGTGCTGTTCTCCGTGTTCTCGCTCATGCAGTTCGTGTTCAGCCCGGTCTGGGGCCGCATCTCCGACCGCATCGGTCGCCGGCCGGTTCTTCTCATTAGCCTTCTGGGTTCGGTCGTTTTCTATGCGCTCTACGGCGTCGCGGTCACATTCGACGCGGCCCAGGCGGAACTCGCTATCGGACTTGTACTTCTGGCGCGGATCGGGGCTGGTGTTGCCGGTGCGAGCGTTGGTACTGCGGCGGCCGTGATCGCCGACTGCACGCCGCGGGAAAAGCGAGCGAAGGGAATGGCACTCATCGGGATCGCGTTCGGCGCCGGCTTCACGTTCGGACCGCTGATCGCGTTCTTCGGTCTGAAACTGTTCGCCCAGGAGCCGTGGGGCGTGGGCGCGCTGGCGTCCGGGCTGTCGCTCGTCGCGTTCGTCATCGCGTTCAGCGTCTTCAAAGAGACCCGGACCGCGGAGAACAAGGCCGGCAAGGAGTTCTTCAGCGTCGCGCGGACGATGGAGGTGCTGAGCATGCCGACCGTCGGCACGCTCGTGCTGATTTACTTTCTGGCAATCTTCGCGTTCGCCAACTTCGAGGCCACGCTGGCGCTGCTCACGCAGGCCGCGTTCGGGATGACCGACGAGGACAACTTCCTGGTGTTTGCGACCGTCGGTGCCGTTCTCATGTTCGCCGGCGGTGCGTACCGGCCGATGGTGAAGAAGCGGCCGGAAACCGCTCTGCTGAAGTTCGGTGTCGTAACCATGATGATCGGACTGAACGGGATCGGCCTCGTGGCGCACCTCGCGTCCACCCCGGATAGCGGCGCCGGCGGCGTCCTGAAACCGCTGTTTTACCTGGCAATGGCCGTCTCGGTGATCGGGTTCGCGTTCGTGAATCCCTCCGTGTCGGCGCTCGTGTCGAAACGGTCCGACCCGACCCGGCAGGGCGAGGTGCAGGGCGTGAACCAGGCGTTCGCGTCGCTCGGCCGCATCCTCGGACCGTTCCTCGGATCGGTCTTGTTCCAGGCGGAAGCGTCGCGCACACTACCGTACTTCGCTGCCGTGCTCACGCTGCTGGTCGTGGTCGCGCTGCTGCCGCGGGTGAAGGCAAAGAAGGAGCCGCAGATGAACGCAGAAAACGCAGATAAGACCCAAAAACAGGAGAATTGATCGGAAAGCACCTTCTTCCTGCCTGATCTGCGTTTTATCTGCGTGAATCTGCGGCTCGGCTTGATACCTCGGAAAGGATTCTGATGTTGTTGGATCGGGTCGATGCGCACCGAATTGCGATCGTCAAGCCGAGCGCGCTGGGCGACATCGTTCACTCGCTCCCGGTCCTCACGGCCCTGCGCGTCCGGTTCCCCAAGGCCAACATCACCTGGGTCGTGAACCGCTCGTGTGAATCGCTCCTCACCGGCCACCCGGACCTGACGGACACGCTCCCGTTCGACCGCGCCGCGCTCAAGGGCGTCCGTCGGTCGCTCGCGACCGTGTGGAAATTCGCGGGCGAGCTGCGCCGCAAGCGGTTCGATCTGGTGATCGACATGCAGGGGTTGCTCCGGAGCGGCGTCATGGCCCGACTCACCGGCGCGCCGGTTCGTGTGGGGTTCGCCAACGCCCGTGAGGGCAGCCGGTACGCGTACACGCACAAGTTGAACTCACCGGCGCTGACCGCGGCGCACGCGGTCGATCGCATGTGGACCGTGGCGGAGGCGTTCGGCGTCGGGGACTTGCCGAAGGTCTTCCGCGTGCCGCTCCAACCGGCCGAGGTGGAGGCCGCGCGGGACGCACTTGTCGCCCTCCCGCGGCCGGTGGTCGCGGTCGCGGTCGGCGCGAAGTGGGTCACGAAGCGCTGGCCCACGGGGCACTTCGCCGAACTCCTCAACCGTGCGCACGCCCGTACCGGCGGGTCGGCGGKGTTCGTGGGRTCGAGCGAGGATTCCGCGCTGTCGCATGAGGTCACTGCCGCGCTCCGCGGGCCAGCGGTCGATCTCACCGGCCGCACGACGCTCCCGCGGCTCGCCGCCGTGCTGTCGCTCGCGGACGTGATGCTCGGCAACGACACCGGCCCGCTCCACCTGGCCGCGGCGCTCGGGCGCCCGTGCGTCGCGCCGTACACCTGCACGAAGGTGGCGCGGCACGGACCGTACACGCGGGCCGCGAACTGTGTGGAAACGGCGGTGCCGTGCGGCGGCAGCTACCTCAAGAAATGCAGTAACATGATCTGCATGCCGGACCTGACTCCCGACCGGCTGTGGCCGCAGTTCGCCGAGACCCTCGACACATGGCAACGCACACGCAGTTCCCGTTCCGCCTGATCCTCGCCAGCGGCTCGTGGGGCCGCAAGTGGCTGATGGAGCAGGCCGGCTACCCGTTCGAAGTGAAGCCGTCTCGCATCGACGAACCGACCGAGGCGCGGCTGGGCGACTGCCGGCACTACGTCGGCGAACTCGCGTGGCTGAAGGCCGAGGCGGTCGCGCTGAAAGAGCCCGACGGCCTCGTGATCGCCGCGGACACGGTCGGCTGGCTGCACGGTCGGGTGATCGGTAAACCCGAGGACGAGGCCGACGCCCGGCGGATCATCCAGTCGCTCTCTGGTACCGTTCACGAACTCTGGACCGGCGTGTGCCTCTGGCACCGCCCGACCGACTGGCAGGTCTGCTGGCAGGAACTCAGTCTCGTGCGTATGAAGGCCCTCACGGACGACGAGATCGAAGCCTATCTCAGGACGCGAAAGTGGGAGGGGTGCAGCGGCGCGTACTCGATCGAGTTCCCACACGACCCGGTGCTCACGATCGAGCGGGGGAGCGCGAGCAACGTTGTCGGCCTGCCGATGGAGTCTCTGGAGAAGGCGTTGGGGTGGATGGCGAAGGTGAATATCAACTCCTGAAGGCCACGAGCCGTTGTTGCAAATAACAACATATTTCGATGATTCACCGCCGGGGCTGAATTGATACATCGCAGCCGTCTCGCACTATTCGTGCCCGGCCGTGAGGTCTCCCCGGCTCGCCACTATGGCCGAATTGAAGCCTTACGCTCATCTGCGGGCCATGTTTCGCTGTGGCGAACGATGTCCTTCTCGTGAGCTCCAACCTCTCATCCGCTTATCGATCGCAAGTACTTCGTATCTGAATGTTTCCTTCACTATTTCCACTCATTAATTCTTTGTAAAGTCACGGCGACTCCTTCGGTTGATTAACTATAATTTCAATCGTTACTAATTCCCTGGTACGACCCTGGTAGGTGTTTGATGCTTGCTCGCCGCGCCCGCGGGTTCACGTTGATCGAGCTCCTCGTCGTTATTGCCATCATCGCGATTCTCATTGGCCTGCTTCTGCCGGCCGTCCAGAAGGTGCGCGAAGCCGCAGCTCGGCTCAAGTGCACGAACAACTTGAAGCAACTCGGCTTGGCCGCGCTGAACTACGAGTCCGCGAACGGCGGGCTGCCGTACAACGCGATCACCAAGAATAATTCGCAGATGCCGTACATCCCTTACAGTGCGGGGTACACGGCCGCTCCCGGTAACTACAGTGGCACACAAGGCCGGTGCAGCGGCCTCGTTCCGCTCCTGCCGTATGTGGAGCAGAACAACGTGTTCCCGCTCTACACGTTCGGCCTGGACTGGAGCGACCCCGCGAACGCCAGCGCGATCACGCTGCAATTCAAACTGTTCCGCTGCCCGTCCTCCACGACCCAGGACGCGCCCATCACGTACCAGTCCGGCGCGGCCAACTACATCAGCGGCGGGAACAACTCGTTCGCGCCCCCSAGCGCCCCSGGCTCGTCCACCAACATCCTCGGGGGCAAGGTCTACCCCACCACCAAGATCAACCCGAGCGGTTGGGTGGGCGATTACGCCGCGATCGGGCAGGTCAAGACGACCAAGAACTCCAGTGGCGCCGAGATCGCGTATACCAACAGCGTTGTTGCGGCCGCGTGGCCCTTCCCCGGGGCGGGGGCCAAAGGCGCAACGCGGCAAAACGGTCCGACCCGAATTCTGGAAATCACCGACGGCACGAGCCAAACGACACTGTTTTCGGAAGCCGCCGGACGCGACCAGTTGTGCCTCACCGGGGGCAAGTGCCAGCCCTACCCCACGGGGCTGGACGCGACCGGCATGATCTGGGCCGACGCCGACAACCGCATCACCGTCACGGGTACGAACCCGGACGGCAGCGCGAGCACGAGCGGAACGTGCGCGATGAACTGTAACAACTTGGGGGGCGACATTTACGCCTTCCACACGGGCGGGGCGAACGTCGGCTTCGCCGACGGGTCCGTCAAGTTCGTCAGCAGCTCGATCAACATCGCCACGCTCGCGGCCCTGGTCACCAAGGCCGGCGGCGAGGTGGTGGACGCGAGCAGCTACTGACCGGCGTGACACGATCGGTGACGCGGCGTGAGCCCGTCGGTACCTGGAAACTCCAGGCACCGGCGGGCTCACGCCGCGTTGGTTCTCGCCCGCACAGACTAGACAGTCCGGTCTTCGACCTTGCGACGCCACTGTTACCCGCCCGGAAGCGCTTTCGGTTCGCCCAGCCCGCCGAACTTTCGCAGAAACAGCAGGAATTGTTCGAGCAGGCTCGACGGGTTACCGGCCTGGCCCTCGATCGTCACCGCGTCGCGGGTGACACTCACGCGGCCGACGAACCCGGCGAGCGCGACGACCGCTGCGCCGGAGTCGCTCGCCACCGTCACCTTTACGCCCTCGGGCGGCGCGTCCTCGATGCGATCGACGAAGTCGGCCACGTCCACGGGCGTGGAGAACTCGAACACCAGCTTGTTGAACATCGAACCGAACACGTTTTGGAAGCCCTCCGACCGGACGAACTCTGGGCCAGACAACCGACTCACTTCGCGGCGCCAGATCACGTCCGACGGTTCGTCCGGGTTCACGCTCACGGTCACGGTGTACTCGAAATCGGGCGTGCGGATGAACCCGAGCCCGTCCCGCTCCGCCGACACGTCCAGGTCCTTCCGCTTGTAGCCGAGCGACTCGCGGACCATGTCGAACGTGTTATCGAGGTCGGCCTTGATGTCCGCCCCCGCGACGCGGTTGACGTACTTTCGTGCCCAGTCGTTCGCGCGGTCCGGGACCGTGTGCGTCTTACGATACCCGGCGAGGTCTTTGACGTGCCCGGGGCGGTCGGCGCGGAATACGATGCGCTTCATGCGGGTCGGGTCGAGCAGATCGCCCCCGGACCCGATTAGCGTGCCCAACTCCGCAACGACCGCCGCCGCGTTCGCCTCACCGTAGAGTGCGGGCGTTTGCTCCTGGGGCGTCTCGTACGCGCGGCGGAGCGTTCTGGGAACCGCGTCCGCGAGGAACGTGTGTAGCGCCGCGGTGGTGAGCGTGCCGCTTTTGGTGGCGCCGGACCGGGCCTTGCCGGTGAGCGCTTCGAGCAGGTGCATGCGCCAGATGCCGTGTTTCAGTTGGGCCGACTCGAACGACCGCTCCTCCGGATCGGCCGCGAGCAACCCGACGCATTTCGGCGAGTTGTCCAGCAGGCCCGCGAACTCAACCGCGTCGATGCCCGGTTGCGCCGACTTGTTCTCTGCCAGCACGAGCGGGTCGAGATCGAGCAGCAGTGTGATCTCCTTCGCCTTCACCTTGTGCAGTGCGGCCACGAGTTCCGCGATCGGCAGGGCGGTTTCGGCCGGATCAGGGGCGATGGTGTCGGCGCACGCAATATAGCCGCGGTTCTTCACGCGGAAGCCGCGGGAGGCGACCAGCACGAGCAGCGATTCCGCGTCGCCCGTGATCTTCGGTAGCCGCTTCAGGGTGGCCTCGATCACGGCCTTTGTGGTGCGGTGCGCGGCGAGCAGCGTGCAGCGCTCCGGGGCGTAGCCGACGGCGGGCAGGGCGCGGACGAGTTCCGCGCAGTCCCCCGCGGCATAGGGCACGATCGGCCCGGCCTCGAAGAAGGTTTCCACCGCGATCACGAGTGCGGCACGGTCGGCCACGGAATGCCCCTTTCCACGTAGATTGAACTGTGTGAGATTCTACCGAAGGGGCCGACAGCTACCGAGGTCAGAGAACCATCGAGCGCGGGCGAAAAACGGAAGAAAGAAGAGCCGCAGATGAACGCCGAAAACGCAGATTTAAAAACTGCTTTTGTCTGATCTGCGTCTTCTGCGTTCATCTGCGGCTGCCTGCGTCTTTTTTGGGAACACGACTATGCGCCCGGGTGACGTGATTCAGACCAAGCGCGACGGCGGCGAACTGTCGCGTGCGCAGATCGACGCGTTCGTGGCCGCCGCGGCGCGGCCCGATGGCAGCGGGTGGGAGAAGTACCACCTCACCGCGCTCCTGATGGCGATTTACCTGAAGGGCATGACGCCGGCGGAAACGGCGTACCTGACGTGGGCGATGGCCGAATCCGGTACACGGCTCGATCTGTCCGATATTCCCGGTCCGAAGGTGGACAAGCACAGCACCGGCGGCGTCGGGGACAAGACCTCGCTGATCCTCGGGCCGCTCGCGGCGGCGTGTGGGGTGGTGGTGCCGATGATGTCCGGCCGCGGGCTGGGGCACTCCGGCGGGACGCTCGATAAGCTCGAATCGATCCCCGGCTTCACTGTACATCTGACGGAAACGCAGTTCCGGGTCGCGCTTCGGAAGGTCGGGCTGGGGATGATCGGCCAGACGGTTGACATCGCCCCCGCGGACAAAACGCTGTACGCGCTCCGCGACGTGACCGCGACCGTCGAGAGCATCCCGCTCATCACCGCGTCCATCTTGAGCAAGAAGCTGTCGGAAGGGATCTCGGGACTCGTAATGGACGTGAAGTGCGGCGCCGGAGCGTTCATGAAGACGCGCGAGCGTGCGCGGGCACTGGCCGAGTCACTCGTAGCGGTCGGCACCGCGAACGGGCTGCACGTGTCGGCGCTCGTCACGGCGATGGACGCCCCGCTCGGACGGTACGTCGGCAACGCGCTCGAAGTGATCGAATCGATCGAGACGCTCAAGGGTAACGGCCCGGCCGATCTGACGGAACTGTCTGTGAAACTCGCGGCGCGGATGGTGGAACTAGCCGGAATCGCTGACGGTGCAAATGCGGAGAAGAAAGTACGGGCTGCACTTGCGAGCGGCGCCGGCTTGGAGGTGTTCCGCAAGTGCGTCGAGCAGCAGGGCGGCGACCCACGGGTGATCGACGACGACTCGCGCCTGCCTCGGGCAACGGGGACCGTTCCGTTTGTCACCGGAACCGCCGGCTATGTCACCGCGATCGACGCCGAAAAGGTGGGGATCGCGGTTCGCGTCCTCGGGGGCGGGCGGAACCGGGCGGAAGACGGAATCGACCACCGCGTCGGGATCATCGTCCGTGCGAAACCGGGTGAGTACGTCACCGCGGACCAAACTCTGTTTGAGGTACACGACTGCGGTTCCGCGAACATGAGCCGGGCGATGGCGATTTTGTCCGATGCGTACACCCTCGGTGAAGCGCCGCCGTCGGAATCGCCGTTGGTGTTGGAGGAACTGGCATGACGGACCCACTTGTTGCAGCCGCAACCGCGGCCCGAGAGAGGGCGTTCGCGCCGTTCTCGAAGTTCCGGGTCGGCGCCGCGCTCGAAACGCCCGACGGCGCGATCGTTCCCGGGTGCAACGTCGAGAGCGCGAGCTACGGTCTCACGATGTGTGCGGAACGCGCCGCGATCTTCCGCGGCGTGGTGGACGGGTTCCAGTGCTTTAAACGGGTGGCCGTCGTTACCGATACAGAAACCCCGACGCCGCCGTGCGGCGCGTGCCGGCAACTGCTCTGGGAATTCGCCCCGGACGCGGAAGTGCTGCTCGCCAACCTCAAAGGCGCTGTGGTGAAATGGACGGTGCGCGACCTGATCCCCGGCGCGTTTGATGCGAAACAATTGCAGGTCCAAGCGAGCGGCGCGGCGTAAGCCCGCCGGTGCGCCAGAAGCCACCGGCGGGCTTACGCCGCGCCGCTCGCCGAGAGTACGAGGTTACAAATGCCCGCGCCCGTGTACGTTTCGACGCACCCGCTCATCCAGCACAAACTCGCCCGGCTGCGCGCCGCCGAGACGAAGCCGCCGGAGTTCCGCGCGCTGGTCGCGGCCATTTCGCGCGGGCTGTTCTTCGAGGCCACACGCGACCTGCGGCTCTCGCCGGTCGCGGTCCAAACGCCGCTCACGCGGGCGACGTGCCAGCACATCGCCGATCGCGTCGGGTTCGTGCCGGTGCTGCGGGCCGGGTTGGGAATGGCGGAGGCGATGCTGGAAGCACTGCCGGAGGCCGCGGTGTGGCACCTGGGCCTGTACCGCGATCACGCGACGCTCAAGCCGGTGACGTACTACAACAAGATGCCGCCGAAGCCGGATATGGACGTGGCACTGGTCCTCGACCCGATGCTCGCGACCGGCGGCAGCGCGATCGCGGCCATCGACATTCTGAAAAGGACCGGCACGCCGCGGATCATCTTCGCGGGACTGATCGCGGCCCCGGAGGGCGTCGCGGCGCTCCAGGCCGCGCACCCCGATGTGCCCGTGTTCCTTGCCGCTCTCGACTCGCACCTGAACGAGGTCGGCTATATCGTGCCCGGCCTCGGTGATGCCGGCGACCGGCAGTTCGGAACCGCTTGAGCTGTTGGCTGTTGGCCAGATAATGCCGGTGCCTGGCTAATAGCCAATAGCTAACAGCTAATGGCTATTTCAGCGACTTCACCCACTTCTCGAACTTCGGTGCGTGTTCGGCGACGGTGACCGCGGGGCCGCTGAGGCGCAGGTGAAACGTTTCGTCCTTTTCGTCCACGATCACCCAGATCACGCGCCAGTCCTCGAGCAGCGTCTCCTTCTTGTCCTGCGGGCGCTCCTTGTATTTCCAGGTGCCGGACACGTCGAGTACGTCCACCTTCGTGCCCGGCACCTCCCACTTGGCCGTCTTGCTGATGTCGTCCGCCGTCTTGCCTTCCGGTACCACAAACGTGCCCTTCCACTTGGGGAAGTTCTTTTCCGCACCGGGCAGGCTCTGGTTGAAGATCGCGAGTTCGGCGTCCGGGTGGTCCTTCGCGCCGGGCAGTTTGAACTGGTACGTCCGGAGCAGGTTGGCTGGCTTTTCTTTCTTCCATTCGACGGGTACGGGCGCCGACAGCTTATCCAACTTCACGAGGACCGGTTTGTCGTCGGCGCGGGCGGAGCCTGCGAGCGCGACGCCCGCGGCAAGGAAGAGGCACGAGAGGCGGTGCATGGAGAACTCCGGGGTGGCTGGCTACGCCATCGTAGCTCACCCGCTTGGACGCGGCACGCGGATTCGCCGTTCCCGACGTTCGCGTCGGCGACTCGCACTCACGGTTCAGGGAGAAGTAGGGGAGGGGGCCGCGGTTTCGGTCGCAACCGGTGCCGCGCCGACCGGAGTGGCCGGCGGTCCCGATCTGGGGGGCTTCCGCTGATCCAACCAGTGCTTGCCGGCTTTCCACGCGATCGGCAGTATCGACATCACGATGACGGCGATCACCACTTTGTCGATCTGTTTCGCCCATGTGAAGTTCGGGTCGCCGAGCAACTGCTGCATCGGCGGGTTGGCGATCGGGATGAGGTAGTAACCGAACAGCAACATGCTGACGATCCAGGCGATGCCGCCGATTACGTTGTAGGACAGAAAGGTGCGGTAGTTCATTTTGGCCGCGCCCGCCACCACCGGCACGAACGTGCGGACGATGGGCACGAACCGGGCGAGGATGATCGTCTTGCCGCCGTGCTTCTCGTAGAAGGCTTTGGCCCGGAGCAAGTAGGCCTGCTTGAAGAAGCGGCTCGACGGCCGGCTGAAGATCGCCGGACCGGCCTTGTTCCCGATCCAATAGCCGACGGTGTCGCCGATGATCGCGGCGCAACACAGGCTGACGATGAACGGCAACAGGCTCCACCCGCTGAGCTGGGCGACGATGCCGAGGACCACGAGGAGCGAGTCGCCGGGCAGCAGGAACCCGATCAGCAGGCCGGTTTCGGTGAACACGATGATGTTGACCGCAACCAGCGCCGCCCAGAACACGCCGTGTTGATTGAGCGCTTTTTGGAACAGTTCCGGGTGGCTCAGGTTGCGCGGATCGAGAAGCGTCCCGAGGATGCCCCAGACCTGTGTGAAGAAATCTTCCATGTCGCGCCCGTGACCGTGAGAAAGGCGCGGCCGGTGAAAACGGCCGCGCGTCAGTTCGGTAAGCCTACTGCGCGAATGCCGGCCGGGGGAAGATCAACCGCGGAGCGGAACGTCCGCGGTACGGTTCCGGGGCACTTCACCTCGGATCTGATTAGCGGTCGCGCTTTACTTCTCGGCCTTCTCGACCTTCTTCATCCGGAGGAAGGTCGTCTCGTTTTCCGACTTGAACTCCTTCGGCCGGTCGCCCTTCTCGCTGAACGCGAGGACCAGTTCGCCCTTCTCCAGCTTGTAGATGCCGGGGAAGGTTTTGCCCTTGGATTCGCCGTCCTGCGGGACCAGATCGATGGTCGAGAGCTTCGGGTCGGCGGTCGCGGTGATTTTCGCGACCTTCTTGTCCTCGGGGCTGAACGTCATCACGAACTCACCGCCCTTGATGGTGACGGTGATCGTATCGATGAGCGCCTTATCGGCCGCCTTGCCGTCGCGCTCGACGGTGACCAGTTTGTACGTACCCTCCAGATCCTTGAGCGACTTCTCGTCGGCTCGCGTGAGGCCGGTGAGGGAGAACGCCAGGAGGACGAGGGCGGCCGCGGAGCGTGTCATAACGTGTGCTTCCCGTGTCGCGTGGACTGGTCGGGCGGACCACCCGACCAGCGAATAAGTGGGGGTGGTGGAATCACTTCGCGTCGTGCTTTTTGAGTACCATCAGGTACTCTTTGCCGGACGCCTTGAACTCCTTCGGCCGCTCTTTGGCGTCGCCTTTTTCGAGCGCGCAGATCGTGAGGGTGCCGTTCTCCAGTTTGTAGATGCCGTAGTTCACGTCTGTTTTTCCGTCCTTGGTGACGGTGAAGTCGATGGCGGCGGGGGTTTGAGACGCGTTCAACCGAACCGTGGCCGGGTTCTCCTTGCCGTTGAAGTAGGTCGTGATTTGCTCGCCCTTCACGACCAACTTCCGGTCCGCGTCGGGCACCTTCTTCAGGTCCGCTTCGGTGACCTTGACGCCCTTGCCCTCGGCGGCGACGAGCAGATACGTTCCTTCGAGTTCCTTGAGTGCCTTCTTGTCCGCGCTCTCGTCGGCCGTCGCGACGCTGCCGAGGACGAGCATCCCGACAGCGAGGGCGCAAGCGTGGATCGGACGCATGGAAGTCTCCGTGGTGAATCGCTTCCCTGACAGAGTACGGGCGCGCCCCAGAGTTCGCCACAACGAGGTATGAAGAACCGTTCGCCTGAATTTCTCCGCGCGAGCGGGGAGCATCGGCGCCCGTTATTTTCCCGTGGCCGCGCGGTCGAACAGCGCGAACACGTCCGGTAGCGCCTCCCGGACGATGACCATGTGTTCGATATTCGGGTACTCCTTGAAGGTCAGGCCTTTCGCGCCGGCGAGCGCTTTGTTGAGTGCGCGGGCACCGGCGAGCGCGACTCCGTCCTTCTCCCCGACCCCGACAAAGAGCGGCAGCGGTGCAAACGCCGCGGCGTCGCGCACGGTCCCGCCGCCACCCAGAGCGGCCGCGGCGGCGAACTTGCCGGGGTGCTTCTGCACCAGTGCAACGGTCTGAGCCGCACCCATCGAGTGCCCCACCGCGAAGACGCGATCGAGATCGATCGGATAGCGCCTGGCGAGTTCGGCCAGCACTTCGAGTACCGGCGGAGCGGAGTTGAACATCAGACCGCTTCGGGGCGCGACCAGCAGCCAGCCGCGTTTCCGGCACTCCGTTACGATGCGCCCCGCGCCGTAGCCCTCGAAGAACAGGTTTTCGGACCCACCCGCGCCGTGTAGTGCCACCACCACGGGCACCGGCTTGGCCGCGTCCAAGCCCCGCGGAACGAACACGCGCGTCGCCGTGGCCCTGTTCGCACCGGTCGGCACGGACATCCAGAACTGGCCCGACTTCGCGGCCGTGAAGAACGGCTGACCGCCGAGCATCGCCTCCGCGTTCGCGAGCAGATCCGCCGCCGGGACATCGGTTTCGGGAACAGTTCCGGACGCGAGATCGGCGACCCGTTCGGCCCGGTCGCGGGCCGTTGCTTTTTCGATGGAATCGATCCGCTCCCACGCGGCCACCGTTTTCTTGAGCGCCGCGAGACGCGGCTTCAGGTCGGCGATCTGTGAGACACCGATGCCGGTGTGCCGCACCTCCCGGCCGGCTTCGGTCAGAAAATTGAGCTTGCGGTCCAGTCCCTTGAATTCGCCCAATGGGGGGAGTGGCACGTTCATTGCGAACGGGAACTTGTCGGGCTTGGCGGTGATGACTTGCTTGTCGGTGAACCAGAGTTGCACTTCCAGGCTCTTCGGCACGTCGCCTTTCACCGGGTAGAGCGGTTTGATCGTCACGCTCAGTTCCTTGGCGGTGCCGTCCAGGACGCGCAGTTCGGGCACGGCATATAAGCTCGCCGCCCACTGCCGGCTCGGGCCCGGTTCGTCCTCCGTGGCGAGCGCGAGTGTGGCGAGGTCGAGCCCGCGTCCGGCCTCTCCGAACTGGAACGAAACGAACTGGCGGGTGAGTGGCTCGACGGACCCGAGCGCCCGCTTCCGCCCCGCCGCGCCGTCCTGTTTCTCCCACGCGGCCTCGAACCGCTTGAGCCGCTGGCCGAGTTCGTACCGCATGGCGGGCAAGTCGGCCGGCTCCGGGCGCGGCTGCGCGGCCCCGGTCCCTGCCAGGAGCGACCCGACAGCCGCGGCGGCGAGAAGTGCCCGCATTGCGAACTCCCCAAAAAGGTCGCATTGAATCGTGTGCATGGAAAAAGTTACAACTTGTGTTACGCCGGGATAGACAACGGAAAGGAATCCGCGATGAAGCGTCATCTGTGCATCACTGTACTGTTCGCGCTGGCGCTGGTCCCGGACTGGGCGTCCGCGTGCTGGCCGCGATGGGGATCGCCGGCCGACGACCGGGCGTACTACGTCCCGATCTATCACGGGCCGGTCTACTACGCGCCCCAACCCGTTTACGGTCAGCCGATTTACGTGCAGCCGTGCGTCCCGATGTACCCGCCGGTGCTCCAACCGCCGCGCGTCGAACCGGCGAAGCCGAAAGTCGGCAGTTCCCTGGCGGAGCCCGCCCGCCCGATCGCACAGCCCACGCCCACGCCTCCGGCGCCGACGAAGCCGCCGGTGGTCGAACACGTTCGGCCCGCGTCCGGGGTCGAAATGGCGCCCGCCAAGCCGGAGACGGCCCCCGCGCCGCCGCCCGAACCGCCGCGCCGCGGCGGGCTCTTTGAGGTTCCGAACACGTCTTCGCCGGAACCCAAGAAACCGGCCGAGCGCCCCAAGAATGCGGAGGGCATTCCACCGACTACGGTCCCGACCGAACCGAAGTTGCCGTCGCTGACCGAGCCCAAGTTGCCGTCGCTGACCGAGCCGAAGTTGCCGTCGCTCGATGTGCCGAAACTGCCCTCACTCGACGTGCCATCAGGGTCGGGCGGTGATCTGAAGTTGCCGTCGCTCGATGTGCCCCGGTCGCCGGACCCGAAGGCCCCGGCGCACGATCGCTCCAGCACCACAGCCGTGCCCGTCCCGGCCCCGCCGCCGGACACGCTCACCCCGAAGGTGCCGGACTCGCTCCCTCCCCTCACCGTCCCGCCGGACACGCCGGTCGCCCCGTTGAAGCCGGTGGAGGCGCGGTCCAGCCCGTTGAGCGGTGCGGTTCGAGAACTCAAGGTGAACGTGTTCCCGGCGTCCGGCGCCGCGACCGCCGACGGCTCCCGCAAGGTGGGGTTCTACAACCACACGAACCGCGACATCGCGCTTGTTATTGAGGGCCGGTCGGTGACGCTCCCGGCGATGACGTATGTGCACGCGCAACTGCCCGCCACGTTCACCTGGAAGTGTGCCAACAAGCCGGCCGCACAAACCACCGTGCCCGCCGACGCGACCGGGTTGGACGTGCTGATTCGGGAGTGAGGGTTGATGGGTTTCGTGGGGTGGGACAAGGCCTTGCGCCGTCCCACCGTCGTCCGCGCCACGGTGAGCCGGCGCCGAGCCTTGTCCCACACTACGACGGGTCTCCCGCCTCGGCCGGACCGCTCCCCTTTTCCAGGCCCAACTCGGCGGCGATGGTTTTCATCGCCTCGATGACGAACTGAATGTGCGCGTCCAGGTCCACGCCGAAGTCGGCGGCGCCGCGGATCACGTCGTCGCGGTTCACGCCCTTCGCGAACCCCTTCGCCTTCATCTTCTTCTTCACACTCGACGCGGTCAAATCACCAATGCCGGTGGGGCGCAGGAGCGCCGTCGCCGTTACGAGACCGGTGATCTCGTCGCACGCGTACAGCCCCTTTTCCATTGGTGTGCGCCGCGGGTATAGGTCGCTGAGGTAATCGGCGTGCGACAGAATGCAGACGACCACCTCTTCCGGGTAGCCGCGTGCGCGGAGGATTTCTGACCCCTTCAGCGGGTGGTCGGGCGCGGTGTTCCAGCGCTCATAGTCGAAGTCGTGCAGGAGCCCGGCGATCCCCCACGGCTCCTCATCGTGCCCGAGTTTGCGCGCGTAGGCCCGCATCACGGCCTCGACCGACATGCAGTGCCGGCGCAGGCTGATGTCGGTCACGAATTCGCACAGCAGGCTGAACGCGTCGGCGCGGGTCATGGGTCACTTCACCTTCGCGAGTGCGGCCAGGTCTTTCACGGCCGCGGCCGGACCGTTCTTCGCTCCGAACACCGCCGTCCCCGCGACGAACGTGGTCGCGCCGGCGGCGGACGCCGCGCCGATGGTTCGTGCATCGATGCCGCCGTCCACCTCGATGTCGCACGCCGGGTTGTGCTTCTCCACGAGCGCCTTGAGCGTCTTGAGGCGGTCGAGACTTTCGGGGATGAACGCCTGGCCGCCGAACCCGGGGAACACGGTCATGCACAGGGCCAGGTCGATGTCGCGCAGGTACGGCTCGACCCGCTGCACGGGCATATCGGGGTTGAAGGCGAGTCCGACTTTCTTCCCCAAACCGCGGATCTGTTCGATCATCGGCCGCGGGTCCGCGAGAACTTCGAGGTGGACGATGAGCGAATCG
>BFBZ01000781.1_pt1 | contig 25864 bp, 24 predicted proteins | sample 1888401 | NCBI WGS metagenome assembly BFBZ01 (sample SAMD00112614, study PRJDB3348) | symbiont metagenome | host: Chara braunii
CGCTGCCAACGCCAACCTCCGCCGTCGTCCCTGCGAACGCAGGGACCCATAACCACAGGGTTCAGTTGTTTTGCACGGGACTCGCCGCCTGCCTCCTACAACAATCACGCGGTATGGGTCCCTGCGTTCGCAGGGACGACACCGGTAGCTGGGCATCACCTCGATCTTCATGACCCGCGCCGACACGATTGCCGCAACCGATATCCAGCCCCGCTCAATCCCGGTTGCCCGGCGTCTGGATAAATCCCCGATTCCACGTCGGACTGATCAGGATCTCGTTGACGCACACCCGCGGCGGCATGTTCGCCACAAAGGCGATGGTGCGGCCGAGGTCTTCCGGCTGCAGCATCCGCGCCTGCTCCTCGGCGCTCGGCACCACCGGGCGCTGCTGCAGGATCGGCGTGGCGACCTCGCCGGGCATCAGGCAGCAGGCGCGCAGGCCGTTGACGCATTCCTCCATGTTGAACGAGTGCGTCAGCGCCAGCACCGCGTGCTTGGTCGAGGTGTAGGCCGGCCCCGGCATCTTCGAGACATGACGGCCGGCCCAGGACGAGACGTTGATGATGGTGCCGTCCTGCTGCGCCCGCATCGCCGGCAGCACCGCCTTCATGCAGTAGAGCACACCGTTGAGGTTGATCTCGACCAGCTGGTTCCAGCCCTCGATCGTCAGGTCGTCCCAGCGCCGCTTCGGCACGTTGACGCCGGCCGAGTTGACCAGCAGATCGATGCGGCCATGCCGCGCCAGGATGGCATCAGCCGCGGCCTGCACGTCGGCGGCCTTGGCAACGTCGAGCGTGACGGCCTCGGCCGTGCCGCCCGCCGCGGCAATCTTGGCCACTACGGCCTGGAGCGCGGCCGTGCGCCGGCCCGAGACGATCACCGTCCAGCTGTCGGCCGCGAGCGCCAGTGCGCCGGCCTCGCCGATTCCGGTGCCGCCGCCGGTGATCCACGCGATCCGTTTTCCCTTGACCATATCCCAGCGTCTCCCGTTGCCTTCGAAAGGGCGTTTTTGCTAGAGCAGCCTCGATCAGAGATGGCGACCGTGGTGATGGCGATGTCACCGGTCTTGTTCGCTGTCCCGGCCCTTTTCGTCTTCGTCGAGCATGATGTTCCGCCGGCTGGCACTGCCGGCCTGCCCATGCTCCCAGGGGAATGTTGCATGAACCAAGCCGCCAACGCCAATCTGTTCTCCCGCCTGTTCGATGGCCTCGACGATCCCAGCCGCCTGGCGATCGAGACCCATGACGGCCAGCGCATCACCTACGGCGACCTGATCGCGCGGGCAGGGCAGATGGCGAATGTGCTGGTGAACAGCGGCGTCAAGCCGGGCGACCGGGTCGCGGCGCAGACCGAGAAGTCGGTGTCCGGCCTCGTGCTCTATCTCGCCACGGTGCGTGCAGGCGGCGTCTATCTGCCGCTCAACACCGCCTATACGCTCAACGAGCTCGACTATTTCATCGGCGACGCCGAGCCGACCGTCGTCGTCTGCGATCCGGCCAAGGCCGAGGGCATTGCCACGCTGGCGGCCAAGGTCGGCGCCAAGGTGGAAACGCTCGATGCGTCGGGCAGGGGCTCGCTGACCGAGGCGGCCGACAAGGCCGACAAGGCGTTCACCACGGTGCCACGCGGCGCCGATGATCTCGCCGCCATTCTCTATACGTCCGGCACCACCGGTCGCTCCAAGGGCGCGATGCTGTCTCACGACAATCTCGCCTCGAACTCGCTGACCCTGATCGACTACTGGCGCTTCACCAAGGACGACGTGCTGATCCACGCGCTGCCGATCTATCACACCCATGGTCTGTTCGTGGCCAGCAACGTCACGCTGTTTGCGCGGGCGTCGATGATCTTCCTGCCCAAGCTCGATCCGGACCTGATCATCGACCTGATGGCGCGCGCCACCGTGCTGATGGGTGTGCCGACGTTCTACACCCGGCTTTTGCAGAACCCGCGGCTGTCCAAGGAGACAACCAGCCACATGCGGCTGTTCATCTCCGGCTCGGCGCCGCTGCTCGCCGATACCCATCGCGAATGGTTCGCGCGGACCGGCCATGCCGTCCTCGAGCGCTACGGCATGACCGAGACCAACATGAACACGTCGAATCCTTACGAGGGCGAGCGCGTACCCGGCGCGGTCGGCTTCCCGCTGCCCGGAGTCTCGGTGCGCGTCACCGATCCCGAGACGGCCAAGGAGCTCGCGCGCGACGAGATCGGCATGATCGAGGTGAAGGGCCCGAACGTGTTCAAGGGCTATTGGCGCATGCCGGAGAAGACCAAGTCGGAATTCCGCGACGATGGCTTCTTCATCACCGGCGATCTCGGCAAGATCGACAAGCAGGGCTACGTCCACATCGTCGGCCGCGGCAAGGACCTCGTGATCTCCGGCGGCTTCAACGTCTACCCGAAGGAGATCGAGAGCGAGATCGACGCGATGCCGGGCGTGGTCGAGTCCGCCGTCATCGGTGTGCCGCATCCTGATTTCGGCGAAGGTGTCACGGCGGTCGTGGTGCGCCATCCGGGGGCCGATGTCAGCGAGGCCGGCGTGCTCAAGGGTCTCGACGGCCGACTGGCGAAATTCAAGATGCCCAAGCGCGTGTTCGTGGTCGACGAGCTGCCGCGCAATGCGATGAGCAAGGTGCAGAAGAACGTGCTGCGTGATCAGTACAAGGACATCTATACGAAGTGACGGCGGCCTAGCGCCGGCGCCCGATCGCCAGTCCGACGAGCGCGGCCAGCGGCGGCGCGGCGCAGATCAGCACGAATTCGAGCACGGCGAGCGAGGCAATCTCATGCTGGATGGCCAGCGCGAGACAGGCGGCGAACAGGCCGGCGGCGGTGAAGCCGAGCACGCAGGTCAGGGGCTCCTCGACGGGCTCGTGCGACGACACCTTGCGCGCCGGCAGCGCCGCCGGGCGTTCGGTGGTTGTCGGTCGAACCGTCGGCAGCGGCATCGAGGCTCCCTGCACCGCGTTTGTTGCACCTCGCCTCAGACTAGGCCGCTTCGCCGGGCGGCGACATGCGGCAAAATCGACCGGCGGAGGGGCCCGTGCGGGGCGAGGAACGCGGGAGATCGAGGGAGATTTGCTGCAGCGCAGGCGGTCGCAACGCAGGTTGTTGCTCCGCGAATCGCTCCGGGCAGGTTTGCAGAATCATCAGATGGCGCGGGCGCTTGCCGCGAAACCGGCTTGCTCAGGACCGTAGCTAAGCGGTGAATCAACGCTCGACAGTCGGCGCTATTTGACAGTCTCGCCGCGTTGGTCGTGGCCTTGGTGAGGAGTTAGGAATGAATAATAGTTCGCCGCATCCGGGCGCGATCGGTTTCTGGTATACCACGACGGCCATTGATCCTTTTGCGATCGGTCGCCTAGGACTGAATCCTTGTTCGGATTTGGGCGATTTGTCCGTTGCAACACCTGTTCCTTCTCCGTAAATAAAGCCCGCCTGCCGATCCACACGGCCGCAAGCCCCCCGCGTTCACGGCCCACAAGAAATCATCAAAGCAACCAATGACAGCCAGGATCGAACGACCGCTTTCGCCGCATCTGCAAACCTACCGCTGGACGCTGACGATGATCCTCTCGATCGTCCATCGCGCCACCGGGGTTGCATTATATTTCGGGACGCTGCTGCTGGCCTGGTGGTTGATCGCCGCCGCGTCCGGTCCCAGCGCCTACTCCTACGTCCAGGGCTTCATGGGCAGCTTCCTCGGCCGCCTGATCGTGTTCGGCTACACCTGGGCGCTGCTGCACCACCTGCTGTCCGGCATCCGCCACTTCGTCTGGGACCTCGGCTACGGCTTCAAGGCCAATGAGCGCGAGGCGCTCACCTGGGGCGCCCTGATCGGCGGCATCACCTTGACCGTCCTGGTGTGGATCGTGGCTTACGCAGTGGGAGGCGGCCGATGAGCAACGCACACGCGAAATCGATGCGCACCCCGCTCGGCCGGGTCCGCAACCTCGGCGCAGCGCATTCCGGCACCGGCGACTTCTGGCGCCAGCGGCTCACCGCCGTCGCCATGACCCTGCTGATCGTGCCGGTCGTCGTGGTCGTGATCATGCTGCTCGGCCGCAACCAGGCCGGCGCGGCGCAGATCCTCGGCTCGATTCCGATTGCGGTGATCATGCTGCTGTTCGTGATCGCGAGCTGCTGGCACATGAAGATCGGCATGCAGGTCGTGATCGAGGACTACGTGCACAGCGAGCCGCTCAAGCTCGTCGCGATCATGGCCAACAACTTCTTCGCGGTGACCGTGGCGCTCGCCTCGATCTACGCCCTCATCAAACTGTCCACTGGAGTCTAGCCTATGGCCGGCGGAGCAAATGGCAGCGCGAATGGCGCGCCCGCGACGAACGGAAAAGCCTATCCGATCGAGGACCACACCTATGACGTCGTCGTGGTCGGCGCCGGTGGCGCGGGCCTGCGCGCCGTCGTCGGCTGCAGCGAGGCGGGCCTGCGCACCGCCTGCATCACCAAGGTGTTCCCGACCCGCTCGCATACGGTGGCGGCGCAGGGCGGCATCTCGGCCTCGCTCGGCAACATGCACCAGGACGACTGGCGCTGGCACATGTACGACACCGTCAAGGGGTCGGATTGGCTCGGCGATCAGGACGCGATCGAATACATGGTGCGCAACGCGCCCGACGCCGTCTACGAGCTCGAGCATTGGGGCGTGCCGTTCTCGCGCACCGAGGACGGCAAGATCTACCAGCGGCCGTTCGGCGGCATGACCCTGGACTACGGCAAGGGCCAGGCGCAGCGCACCTGCGCCGCCGCCGACCGCACCGGCCACGCGATGCTGCACACGATGTATGGCCAGTCGCTGCGGCACGCCGCTGAGTTCTTCATCGAGTTCTTCGCCATCGACCTGATCATGGACGACCAGGGCGTCTGCCGTGGCGTCATCGCGCTGAAGCTCGACGACGGCACGTTGCACCGCTTCCGCGCCCAGACCACCATCCTCGCGACCGGCGGCTATGGCCGCGCCTATGCCTCCTGCACCTCGGCGCATACCTGCACCGGCGACGGCGGCGGCATGGCGCTGCGCGCCGGCCTGCCGCTGCAGGACATGGAGTTCGTGCAGTTCCACCCGACTGGCATCTACGGCTCGGGCTGTCTGGTAACCGAAGGCGCGCGCGGCGAAGGCGGCTATCTCGTCAACGCCGAAGGCGAGCGCTTCATGGAGCGCTATGCGCCGTCCGCCAAGGACCTCGCCTCGCGCGACGTCGTCTCCCGCGCGATGACCATCGAGATCCGCGAAGGCCGCGGCGTCGGCCGGAAGAAGGACCACATCTTCCTGCATCTCGACCATCTCGACCCGAAGGTGCTGGCCGAGCGTCTGCCCGGCATCTCCGAATCGGCCAAGATCTTCGCCAATGTCGACGTGACGCGCGAGCCGATCCCGATCGTGCCGACCGTGCACTACAACATGGGCGGCATCCCGACCAACTATCACGCCGAGGTGCTGACCAAGAAGGATGGCGACGACAACGCGATCGTCCCCGGCCTGATGGCGGTGGGCGAGGCGGCCTGCGTGTCCGTGCACGGCGCCAACCGGCTCGGCTCGAACTCGCTGATCGACCTCGTGGTGTTCGGCCGCGCGGCGGCGCTGCGGCTGGCCGAGAAGCTGACGCCGAACGGGAAGCAGCCGGACCTGCCGAAGGACTCCGCCGACAAGGCGCTGAGCCGGCTCGATCATTATCGCTACGCCTCCGGCGGCACGCCGACCGCGAAGCTGCGCGAGAGCATGCAGAACGTGATGCAGACCAACTGTGCCGTGTTCCGCACCGGCGAGGTGCTGCAGGAAGGCCATAACCTGATCCACAAGGTGTATGGCGGCATCGGCGACATCGCGGTGTCCGACCGATCGCTGGTGTGGAATTCCGACCTGATCGAGACGCTCGAGTTCGACAATCTGATCGCGCAGGCAGTCGTGACGATGGACTCGGCCGTCAATCGCACCGAGAGCCGCGGCGCCCATGCGCGCGAGGACTTCCCGGATCGCGACGACAAGGACTGGATGAAGCACACGCTGGCGTGGATCGACAGCAAGGACGGCAAAACCACGATCGATTACCGCCCGGTGCACAACTACACCATGACCAACGACGTGCAGTACATCCCGCCGAAGGCGCGGGTGTACTGATCGCGTGTGACCTGAGCCCGTCCGTCAAACCCAAGAAGGCCTTCCGAAATGGCTGAGTTCGCACTTCCGAAGAATTCTCAGATCACCGGCGGCAAGACCTGGCCCAAGCCGGCCGGCGCCACCGAGGTCCGCGAGTTCAAGGTCTATCGCTGGAATCCGGACGACGGCAAGAATCCGAGCGTCGATACCTTCTACGTCGACGTCAACGATTGCGGCCCGATGGTGCTGGACGGGCTGATCTGGATCAAGAACCACATCGATCCGTCGCTCACCTTCCGCCGCTCCTGCCGCGAGGGCGTGTGCGGCTCCTGCGCGATGAATATCGACGGCCAGAACACGCTGGCCTGCACCAAGTCGATGCACGACGTGAAGGACGGCGCGGTCAAGATCAATCCGCTGCCGCATCAGCCTGTCGTGAAGGACCTGGTGCCGGACCTCACCAATTTCTACGCGCAATACGCCTCGATCGAGCCGTGGCTGAAGACGACCTCGCCGACGCCGCAGAAGGAATGGCGGCAGAGCCACGAGGATCGCGAGAAGCTCGACGGCCTTTACGAGTGCATCCTGTGCGCCTGCTGCTCGACCTCGTGCCCGAGCTACTGGTGGAACAGCGAGCGCTATCTCGGACCCGCCGCTCTGCTGCAGGCGACGCGCTGGGTCAAGGACAGCCGGGACGAAGCCACCGGCGAGCGGCTCGACAATCTCGAGGACCCGTTCCGGCTGTACCGCTGCCACACCATCATGAACTGCGCCAAGGCCTGCCCGAAGGGGCTCAACCCCGCCGAGGCGATCGCGGAACTCAAGTTCAAGCTGGTCGAGCGGCAGATCTAGCCTGACGGGCGGCTTTCGATCTCACCTTCCGCGCCCGATACCGGTGCAAGTTTCGGGCGCGGCTAGTTTGTAGCTGCCGTCGATTGCGTTAAGCTCGTGGCCCTTTGAAGCCGGAGCGACCGTGCAGACCGCACAACGCAAATCGATGACGATGCTGCGCTGGATGATGGTCGCGTCCCTCGCGCTTCCCGTCGCGCTGTTCGTGATCACGGCCTACGTATCCCACGGCACGACGTATGAGGAGGCCGATCGCGAGATCCGCCGCTCGCTCGAAATCGTCCACGAGCACGCGCTGAAGGTGTTCGAGACGATCGAGCGCAGCCTCTCGGAGATCGACGAGGTCGTCCGCGATCTGTCGGATGCCGACATCAAGGCGCGCGAGCAGGTGCTGCATGCCCGGTTGCGACAATTGTCGGACGCGCTGCCGCAGATGAAGTCCGCCTGGGTGTTCGACGCCAATGGCCGGCCGCTGGTCAACAGCATGATCTATCCGGCGCCGGACATGACGTTCCTCGACCGCGACTACTTCAGCGCCCACGTCAAGGACAGCATCGGCACCTTCATCGGCGCGCAGTTGACGCCGCGGCCGCCCTATCAAGGCGCGCCGTTCTTCAGCATCAGCCGCCGCCGCCAGAGCGACGACGGCAGCTTCACCGGTATCATCCAGGCCTCGGTGCTTCCGGATTATTTCGAGCACTTCTATGCCCGGATCGGCCGGGCGCCCGGCAGCTACTTCGCGCTGCGCCGCTTCGATGGTCTCGTTCTGGCGCGCTTCCCGGCCGGCGGGCGAAGCGCGGCTGCGGGGCCCAGCGACATCGCCGCCCGGGCCGCAGATACGGAGCAGCTCGTCACCGAGATCTCGCCGGTCGATGGCGTCGAGCGTCTCGTCGGGTATCAGCGGCTCGGCGGCTATCCCGTCTACGTCTCGGCAGGGCTTGCGACGTCGACCATCCGCAACCGCTGGCTCGGCACGATCGGCCGGCATCTCATCTTCGGCATCCCGGCAACCGCGCTGCTCATCGTCTTCCTGGCCCTTGCCCAGCGGCGGACCGAGCGCCTGCATGTCGAGGCCGCCCGCCGCCTCGAGGCCGAGGATGCGCTCAAGCACGGTCAGCGCATGGAGGCGCTCGGACAATTGACCGGCGGCGTCGCGCACGACTTCAACAATCTGCTGACCGTGATCCGGGCCTCAGCCGACCTGTTGCGCCGGCCGAATCTGGCTGATGAACGGCGGCAGCGCTATATCGACGCGATCTCGGATACGGTAGCGCGCGCATCGAAGCTCACGTCGCAGCTCCTCGCGTTCGCCCGTCGCCAGACGCTGAAGCCGGAGGTCTTCGACATCTGCCGCAGCGTCGTCACCCTGCGCGACATGACCAAGACCCTGGTCGGGTCACGCGTCGAGGTCGCGGTCTCCGTTCCCGACGAGCCGTGCTACGTCAATTCCGACGCTGGCCAGTTCGAGACGGCACTGATCAACCTGGCCGTCAATGCCCGCGATGCGATGGCCGGCCAGGGACGTCTCAGCATCACCGTCGCCCCTGCAGCGGCGCTGCCGACGCCGGCGGCGCCGCACGACCGTCCGCCGCTGGGCTATGTCGCCATCACCGTCCAGGACACCGGCGTCGGCATCCCGTCGGAGCATTTCGGACGCATCTTCGAGCCGTTCTTCACGACCAAGACCATCGGCCAGGGCACCGGCCTCGGTCTCTCGCAGGTCTTCGGCTTCGCCAAGCAGTCCGGCGGCGAAATCGGGGTCATGAGCCAGCCGGGCCGCGGCGCGACGTTCACGCTCTATCTGCCGCGCGTCGCTCCAGCCCAGGTGCAGCGCGGCGAGGACGGCAGCCATGCGGAGCCGATCGACGGTCGAGGCATGTCGGTGCTGGTGGTCGAGGACAACATCGACGTCGGCAGGTCGGCGACCGAAGCGCTGGCCGAGCTCGGCTATCGGACCACGCTGGTCGACAACGCCAGAGACGCGCTGGAGGAGCTGATCAGCGGCACCAGCCGGTTCGACGTCGTCTTCACCGATGTCGTGATGCCCGGCATGACTGGGCTGGAACTTGCCGAGGAAATCAGGCGGCTCGAGCTCAACGTGCCGGTCGTGCTCGCGAGTGGCTACAGCCATGTGCTGGCGCAGCAGGGCACGCATGGCTTCGAGCTGCTGCGCAAACCCTATTCGATCGAGGAATTGTCGCGCGTGCTGAACAAGGTCGTTCCGGTGCCGCTGTATCGCGCCCCACCAATGGCGCCGAACACGCAGGTGCCCTGAAACCGGCGCGCATCGCGCGGGAACCAAGCCGGGAACCTTCTGTTCGCACTGCTGTTATCGCGCGATGGGACAGGTTCAGGACACCGCGCGGCCGCCGGCACAGGCGCCCGAGAAGGCGCCGATCATCGAGATCGCGGCCGAGAATGGCGCCCAGGTTGAGCCGCCGCCGCCCGAACTGGTGGAGCCTGATCCGGAGCTGTCGCCCGAAGAGGCAGAGCAGCTGCGCAAGCGCTATCTGCTGACGCGGTTCTGGATCAGCGCCCGCGGTTATTGGGGCCAGAGCGGCGACCGTCTGGCGTGGGCATTCACGATCGGGCTGCTGTTCCTGATCGTTGCGACTGTCGGATTTCAGTACGGCATCAACGTCTGGAATCGGTCGATCTTCGATGCGATCGAGAAACGCGATTCGGCGACGGTCTTTCATCTCACCGCGATCTTCTTCCCGCTCGCGATCGGCAGCGTCATACTCGGGGTCGCCCAGGTCTATGCGCGCATGTCGATCCAGCGGCGCTGGCGCGCCTGGCTGACCAACAGCGTCGTCACCCGCTGGCTGGCCAGCGGGCGCTACTATCAGCTCAATCTCGTCAGCGGCGACCACAAGAATCCGGAATACCGGATCGCCGAGGACCTGCGCATCGCGACCGATTCGCCGGTCGACTTCATCGCCGGCGTGACCTCGGCGCTGCTGTCGGCTGCGACCTTCATCGTCGTGCTCTGGACCATCGGCGGCGCGCTGACGCTGCATCTCGGCGCCACTGAGATCACCATTCCCGGTTTTCTGGTCATTGCCGCGATCGCCTACGCCGCCATCGCCTCGGGCTCGATCATGACGATCGGCCGCCGCTTCGTGCAGGTCTCCGAGGACAAGAACCAGGCCGAGGCCGATTTCCGCTACACCCTGACCCGCGTCCGCGAAAACGGCGAGAGCATCGCCCTGCTCGGCGGCGAGACCGAAGAGCGCGCCGGCATCGACCGGACGTTCGGTAACGTGCTGCAGCAATGGGCGCGGCTCGCCGGCCAGCACATGCGCACCACCCTGGTGTCGCAGGGCTCCAGCCTCATCGCCCCTGTCGTGCCGCTGCTGCTGTGCGCGCCGAAATTCCTCGACGGCAGCATGACGCTCGGGCAGGTGATGCAGGCGGCGAGCGCGTTCACGATCGTGCAGACCGCGTTCGGCTGGCTGGTCGACAACTATCCGCGGCTCGCGGATTGGAATGCCTGTGCCCGCCGCATCGCCTCGCTGATGATGTCGCTCGATGCGCTGGAACGTGCCGAGAGAGGCGACGGCATCGGCCGCATCAAGCGCGGCGAGACCACCGGCGACGCGATGCTCAGTCTGAATGATCTGCAGGTGACGCTCGACGACGGCACCGCGGTGGTCGGCGAGACCGAGGTCGTGGTCGATCCCGGCGAGCGCCTGCTCGTCGCGGGCGAATCCGGCACCGGCAAGAGCACGCTCGTGCGCGCCATCGCCGGGCTGTGGCCGTGGGGCGGTGGCAGCATCAACTTCCACCCCGACCGCAAGCTGTTCATGCTGCCGCAGCGACCCTACGTGCCATCGGGCACCCTGCGCCGGGCCGTCGCCTATCCCGGGGCTGCCGAGGATTGGAGCGTGGCGCAGGTCGGCGAAGCCCTGCACAAGGTCGGTCTCGACCATCTCAAGGACAAGATCGAGGAGGACGCGCCCTGGGATCAGACGCTCTCCGGCGGCGAGAAGCAGCGTCTCGCCTTCGCGCGCCTGCTGCTCCACAGCCCCGACATCGTCGTGCTCGATGAAGCCACCTCCGCGCTCGACGAGAAGAGCCAGGACAAGATGATGGAGATGGTGACGAGCGAGCTGCCGAAGGCGACCATCGTCAGCGTGGCGCATCGGGCGGAGCTCGAGGCCTTCCACAGCCGCAAGATCGTGCTCGAACGGCGCAAGGGCGGCGCCAAGCTCGTCAGCGACATCGATCTCATTCCGCGCAAGGGGAAGCGCCGCCTCATCGGCCGCTTCCTGCGTCAGCGCAAGGCGGCCTGAACGGCTCGGGCGTTGCCTCAGCGCGGTCCTGGAGACGACACAATGCGGCCACGCCGCCTGCATTGGAGATCGCGGCGAAACCAGCTATCACACGTCGCCCTCAGCCCAGGACGCGACCTTGACGCCCGACAACGATCCTTCTCCGCCCCCCTTTGGTGCCTTCGCTCCGAATGCCGCCCAGGCGCTGGTGATCCGCATGGCGCACGGCTCCGGGCTGAAGCGCGGCGCGTTCCGGCCGATGTTGACGCGTGTCGTCAACATGCTCGGAGCAGGCCCTGTCGACGTCGGCTATCAGGGCGCCAATTTCCGCTTCTACCATCAGGTCAGTGCGACCGAGCGCGGTGCACTGTTCAATCCCGACTACAATCGCGAGGAGCTGGATTTCCTGCGCAGCCACGTTCCGCCGGGCGGCGTGGTGGTGGATGTCGGCGCCAATGTCGGAACGTTCGCCTTGCCGCTTGCCCGTCACGTCGGGCCTGATGGCCTCGTGATCGCAGTGGAGCCGCATCCGGTCACGCATGCGCGGCTGAGCTTCAACCGTGCTGCGTCCGCGCTGCCCCAGGTCAGGCTGCTCGCGGTGGCAGCGGGTGAGAGCGATGGCGAGGTGATGATCGAGACCGATGGGGACAATCTCGGCGCCAGTCACATCGTGACCGGCGAGGCCGGAGCGGAAGCGTTCAAGGTGCCGTCGTTGCGGCTGCAGACCATTCTCGCACAGGCCGGAGCGACCAGGGTTGATGCGCTGAAGATCGACGTGGAAGGTTTTGAGGACCGCGTGCTGACCGGCTTCTTCCGTGACGCGCCTGCCGCGTTATGGCCGCGTGCCGTCGTCATCGAACACCTGTCACGCGACGAATGGCAGAACGATTGTCTCGCCGACATGCTCGGTCGCGGTTACCGTGAGAGCGGCCGCACGCGCAGCAATACGCTGCTGCTGCGCGGCTGAACGGCGTTCGCTTTCCCCGGGCGCGTCCGGAACATCGGCGCCCCACGCGGCGTTGTCGCCCCTGACATTGAGGGAGCCGACCATGAGCAATGACGACGCGCGCGACCAGGACCGCGTTTGGGACCTGATGAAGAAGATCGGCTTTGCGATGCTGGTCACCCGCGACGGTGACAGGCTGCGGGCACGGCCGATGAGCGCGTATCTCGCGCGCGACGAGAACACGATCTATTTTCTCACCGACGCGCGGCATCACAAGGACGAGGAGATCGCGCGATCGCCGCAGGTCAATCTGTCGTTCGCGGACGCCGGCAACCAGAAGTACGTGTCGCTGACGGGTACGGCGGCCATTTCCAACGATCGCGGCAAGATCCGGGAGCTGTTCTCGACGCCGGCCAAGGCCTGGTGGGACAGCGCCGAGGATCCGAACATCCGCCTCTTGAAGATCACGCCCGACGACGCCGAATTCTGGGATTCGCCCGGCACGGTCGTGAGCTACGTCAAGATGGCGGCGGCGGCGGTGACAGGCACGCGTCCCGTTCTCGGCGACAATCGAAAGGTCGCGATGTGATGCCGATCGAACCGCCAGAGATTCCACCGGCGACGCCGGGCCGCCCGGTCGAACCGCCACCGGAGGATCCTGTCGGCAATCCGCAGCCCGACATTCCGCCGCCGGTCTACGAACCCGATGCGCCGGAGCCGCCGCGCGAGCTGCCGGGGCAGACGCCGGACGAAATCCCCGGCCGGGGGCCGCTCGGTCCGACCACACCGAATCCGGCCACGGATTGACCGCGATTGGACGGTCATGATGATCGCCTGCCAGGGGCTTGGTCGCGGGCCGGTCCCGCAGCCCTGCGGCTGCGCCAAGCCCTTGAAAATCAAGGCTGAATGAAACCTGAATGGCGGCCCTGCGGGGGTGGCTTCGCGTCGAAATAAATCCCCCTGCGGATTTGAACTGCGCCACAATCCGGCCTAACGCATACTTGTTGATCTCTCCGTGCTTGAAAAAGATCGTTCCGGGAAAACAAGACACATGAGCAAACTTCGCGTCCTGCTGCTGGCGACGACTGCGCTGTCGGCGATGCAACTAATGAGCTCCGGCTCCCATGCGCAGGGGGCGCCGATGATCGTCGCCCAAGGCCCGGGCGGCGGCGAAGTCGGTCCAGACGGCCGGCCGAAACAGCAGCCGCAGGGGCAGCCGCAGCGACCTGGCCCAGGCGCGCCGCCACCGCATCAGGCTGCGCCTCCGCCGCCTCCCGCGCCGCCGCCGGCCGCTGCTCCACGCCCAGCGCCTCCACCGCCCGCGCCGCCACCGGCAGCGGCCCCGCGTCCCGCACCCCCTCCACCACCGCCTGCTCCGCCGCGGGCCGAGCCGCCGCGTCCGGCGCCCCCACCGCCCCCTCCGCCACGGGCCGAGCCACCACGTCCGGCTGCTCCGCCGCCGCCCCCACCGCCGCCGCGGGCTGAGCCGCCACATTCGGCACCGCCGCCTCCACGGGCTGAGCCGCCTGCACCTCCGCCGGCGCGTCCTGCGCCACCTGTTGCGGCTCCGCCGGTGCATACGCCGCCGCCTCCAGCGCCTCCGCCGGGGCCGCCGCGTGAGCCGGCACGTCCTGCGACTCCGCCTGCGCCCCCGCCGACGGCTGCTCCCGCGCGTCCAACGCCGCCCACGCCGCCCGTGGCCACGCCCGCCCCGCCACCTCCGCCGAGTCCGGCACCGAACCTGCGGCCGGGAACGCCGCCGTCAGCCGTGACACCCCCGCCTTCGTCGCCAGCGGCCGGGAACGCGTCGCCGCCTGCGCACTCGCCGGCTCCGTCCGCGGCGCCGTCTCCGCAGCCGACGCCGGCTCCGACTCCTCCGGTTGGCCCCGGGCAGCGGCCGCCGACACAGCCAGGTGCCGGCGCCCCGCCGCCTGGTGCTCCCCAGGGAGCACCCCCGCCACGCGGCGCGCCGACGCCGCCGGCCGGAACCGTCGCGCCTGCTCCGGGAACTCCGCCGGCGCCACCCGCGCCTCCGGCCACCCAGACGCCGTCGCAGCAAGGCACGCCGCCCGCAGCCGGGAGCCCGCCCGGCGGACGTCCGGGGACGCCCCCAGGAGCCCCGGGTGGTCCGCCTCCGGCGGCAGGTCCTGGTGCTGCCGGACCCGGTCCGGGACCCGCCGGCGCGCCGCAGGCCGGTCCTGGCGCTGTGCCGCCCGCCGGCCCCCCGGCCATGTCCAATCGGCCGCCGCCGCAGGTCACTGCGCCCATCCCGGCGCCGCCGCCGCCGACGGCACAGCAGCTCACGCCGATCGCGCCCGGCGCGCCGTTGGCGGGGCCGCAGCGGCTGGACGATTTCCGCGGCCAGCGCCGCGAGGTCCAGGAGGGCGGTCGCACGCTGATCTACGAGCCGGGCCGCGTCATCGTGCGCGATCCGAGCGGTCAGGAGTTCGTGCGTCATGACGAGCTTGAGCGCTTCCGCTACGGCGCGCGGGACATCCGCGTCCAGCAGGAGCGGGGAGAGACGCGCACGGTGGTGATCCGTCCCGACGGTAGCCAGATCGTCACGATCACCGCGCCGGACGGCCGGCTGCTGCGCCGCATCCGCCGCGACATCGGTGGCCGCGAGATCATCATCATCGACAACACCTACCGCGATCCCCAGGCGGTCGGCGGCTTCTACGTCGACCTGCCGCCGCCGGAGATCCGCATCCCCTACAACCGCTACATCGTCGACGCGGATGAGGCCGAGCCGGATGTCATCTACGACACGCTGATCGCGCCGCCGGTGGAGCGCGTCCAGCGCCGCTACTCGCTCGACGAGGTCCGCTACTCCCCATCGGTGCGGCAGCTGATGCCGTCGATCGATCTCAACACGATTACCTTCGAGACCGGATCGTGGGAGATCAGTCCCGACCAGGTGGCGAAGCTGCAGGTCATCGCCGACGGCCTCAACCAGGCGATCCAGCGCAACCCGCGCGAGGTCTTCCTGATCGAGGGCCACACCGACGCGGTCGGCAACGACACCGACAATCTGTCGCTCTCGGATCGCCGCGCCGAGTCGGCCGCCACCTTGCTCACGCAGCAGTTCGGCGTGCCCGCCGAGAACCTGACGTCGCAGGGTTACGGCGCGCAGTACCTGAAGGAGCAGACGCAGGGGCCGAGCCGCATCAACCGCCGCGTCACGGTCCGCCGCATCACGCCGCTGCTCAATGGCGGCCAGGCCGCCCTGCCGCCGCCACCTCCGGGCGTCGCGCCGCCGCGGTGAGACGCGACTGAGCCAAAATGAAAATGGCCGGGAGCGATCCCGGCCATTTTTGTAAGTGGCAATCCGTTTCGTCCTGTTCGGTGTCGTCCCTGCGAACGCGGGGACCCATACTCACAGGATCCAGTTTTGCGATGGCTGGAGCCGCAGCCGGCTCTCACCGTGTCAGTCGGTGGATATGGGTCCCTGCGTTCGCAGGGACGACAGCGGTGGAGACGGCGCGGATTGCGCTCGACAGCTCCAACTCAGCCCTTGTCGTGGCCGAGCTGGAAGATCTGAGCGCCGTCCGCGCCCGACAGCAGCCCCGTGTCCGAATAGAGCTTCAGCTTGGAGCGGGTGTCGGTGATGTCGAGATTGCGCATCGTCAGCTGGCCGATGCGGTCGGCAGGCGTGAACGCGGCGTCCTCGACCTTCTCCATGCTCAGCCGCTCCGGCTGGTAGGTCAGGTTGGGGCTCTCGGTGTTGAGGATCGAGTAGTCGTTGCCGCGGCGCAGCTCCAGGGTCACCTCACCGGTGACGGCGCGCGCTACCCAGCGCTGCGCGGTCTCGCGCAGCATCAGCGCCTGCGAATCGAACCACCGGCCCTGATAGAGCAGGCGACCGAGGCGCATGCCGCTGATGCGGTACTGCTCGATCGTATCCTCGTTGTGGATGCCAGTGACGAGCCGCTCATAGGCGATGTGCAGCAGCGCCATGCCCGGCGCCTCGTAGATGCCGCGGCTCTTGGCCTCGATGATGCGATTCTCGATCTGGTCGCTCATGCCGAGACCATGACGGCCGCCGATCGCGTTAGCCTCCAGGAACAGCGCCACGGGATCGCTGAAGCTCTGGCCGTTCAGCGCGACCGGCTGACCCTCCTCGAAGCGGACCACGACCGTCTCCGGCTTCACGGCGCAATCCTCGCGCCAGAACGGCACGCCCATGATCGGATTGACGATGCGGATGCCGCTGCTCAGGCTCTCGAGATCCTTGGCCTCGTGGGTGGCGCCGAGCAGATTGCTGTCGGTCGAATACGCCTTCTCGGCGCTCATCTTGTAGTCGAAGCCGTTGGCCGTGAGGAAGGCCGACATCTCGGCGCGGCCGCCGAGCTCGTCGATGAACTGCTGGTCGAGCCAGGGCTTGTAGATCTTGAGGCTCGGATTGGTCAGCAGGCCGTAGCGGTAGAAGCGCTCGATGTCGTTGCCCTTGTAGGTCGAGCCGTCGCCCCAGATGTTGACGCCATCCTCCTTCATCGCGGCGACCAGCATGGTGCCGGTGACGGCGCGGCCGAGCGGGGTGGTGTTGAAATAGGTGATGCCGCCGGTCGAGATGTGGAAGGCGCCCGACTGAATCGCGGCGATGCCCTCATGCACCAGCTGAGTGCGGCAATCCACGAGGCGCGCCTTCTCGGCCCCGAAGCTCACCGCCTTGCGCGGGATCTCGTCGTAGTCGGACTCGTCGGGTTGCCCGAGATTTGCCGTGTAGGCAAAGCAACGCGCGCCCTTCTGCTTCATCCAGAGCAGCGCGGCGCTGGTGTCGAGACCGCCGGAAAAGGCGATGCCGACCTTCTCGCCCTTGGGCAGGCTTTTCAGGATCGTGGTCATGGGAGGGTCCAACCGTGTTTGTGGCTGCGCCGTTCAGAAATTCGGGCGCGAATAACAGATTTTGCGTTGCTGGGCACGCCTTTAATGGCGACTGAGGGCGACCGGCCCGCGCTCAGGCCGCGGGGCTGGTATCCGCGGTACGGCGGCCGAACAGCCGGCGCATCAGGCGGAAGCCCGGCCAGGCGAAGCGGGTCAGGGCGGCGTCGATGCCGGCGTCGGTGAGGCGGGTGGACGGCCAGCGGTAGATGTAGCCGTGCAGCAGCCAGATCACGATGAAGGTGACGAGGCCGGCCGCGGCGATGTCGGTGAAGAAATGTCCGCCAAACGCCATCCGCAACACCGAGGTGGCGATGCCGAACAGGACGGCGGCGCCGTAGGCGACGGGCCGGATCGCGGGCGGCGTCAGCGCGGCCGGCGCCAGGGTCCAGAATGCGGTGGCTCCCTCTCCGGAGAAGAACGAGCAGTTGCGGCCGCAGCCGCCGCGCGGATCCCACCACGGCACGAACTGCATGTCGCCGCCGAACTCGGCCACCACAACCGGGCGCGGCCGGCCCCAATAGGATTTGAAGGTGAAGTTGGTGAGCACGCCGGCCGAGAGCGACAAGGTCAGCAGCAGGAACGCCACGGTGCGGCCCTTCACCAGCAGCGGCCGGTCGGGACGGACGAGCTTCACGACCAGCGCAACGATGGACGGCAGCGCGATGCCCCAGGCGACCCACATCGCGGCATCGCGCGCGAACGCAGCATAGCCGTCGAGCTTCACGGGGAAGCTGTGCGTGCGCGGATCGTAGAACAGCGCGGCCAGCTTGAGGTCGAGCTCGGGATAGACGCCGAACAGCACGCCGATGACGAGCGCGAGCGACAATGCGATGAAGAGGCCGGTCCGGTTCATGGCGCGCGGTTTAGCGAAAGCGGATGGCGATGGAAAGGCCGGCGGCTCAACGTGGCGATCCCGACGGCAATGGCGGCGGTGGCGGCAGGCGCGGCGACGGCTCGCGCCAGCGGCCGGCGTTGCGGCCGGCAATCAGCCAATAGACCAGTCCGCCGACGATGCCGGCCCCGGTCAGGATCTCGAGATGGCGACGCACGATGCCCTCGAACCGGAAGGTCTCGGGATCGAACGGGACCAGGCCGAGATAGCAGGCTGCGCCGACCACGCCGCCGCCGATCGCGTAGGCGAGCACGCTGCGGATCGAGAAAGCCTCGGTGATCAGTGCGATCAGCAGCGCCGGGATCAGCGCGAAGCCCGACACGAAGATGAAGCCGAAGCCGATGATGACCTCGAACGCGCCCTGATCGATCGGGCCGTTGCCGAGATCGGAGAACTCCGGAAACAGGACCGCGGTCACCACGATCAGCCCCGCGAGGAAGCACGCGGCAAGAAACGCGAGCGCGATCACGACGAGACGACCGATCAGCGCCATGGCTTTAGACCCGTATTACCCAAGCGAGGCCCCGCTTTCTTCGCTCGTCATGGCCCGGCATGAGCCGGCCATCCATCTCTCGGTCGATGAATCGATGGCGCCCGGGTCAAGCCCGGGCATGACGATCTCGTTCGGAGATGCAGGCGCGATCAATCATCAATCCGTCATCGCCATCGCGCGCAGTGCCTGACGCTCCCGCGCGGACAGCTTCTCCGTCTCCGACTTCAACTGGCCGCAGGCGGCGAGGATGTCGCGGCCGCGCGGCGTGCGCACCGGCGACGAATAGCCCGCGTTGAAGACGTATTCCGAGAACTTCTCGATCTGCTCCCAGTCCGAGCACTCATACGCCGAGCCGGGCCAGGGATTGAACGGGATCAGGTTGATCTTGGCCGGAATGCCCTTCAGCAGCTTGACCAGCAGCCGGGCGTCGTCGAGCGAATCATTGACGCCCTTGAGCATCACATATTCGAAGGTGATGCGGCGCGCGTTGGATGCGCCGGGATAGTCGCGGCAGGCCTGCAGCAGCTCGGCGATCGGATATTTGCGGTTGAGCGGCACCAGCTCGTTGCGCAGCTCGTCGCGAACCGCATGCAGCGAGATCGCCAGCATCACGCCGATCTCCTCGCCGGCGCGCTTGATGTTCGGCACCACGCCGGAGGTCGACAGCGTGATGCGGCGGCGGGAGATGCCGATGCCCTCATTGTCGGAGACGATCAGCAGCGCGTCGCGCACCGCGTCGAAATTGTACAGCGGCTCGCCCATTCCCATCATGACGATGTTGGTGATGAGCCGGTTGCCGAGCGGGGTCTCGCGGTCGGCCCAGTCGTTCAGCCGGTCGCGCGCCACCATGACCTGGCCGACGATCTCGCCGGCCGTCAGGTTGCGCACCAGCCGCTGCGTGCCGGTGTGGCAGAACGAACAGTTGAGCGTGCAGCCGACCTGGGAGGAGACGCAGAGCGTGCCGCGATCGGTCTCGGGGATGTAGACGCACTCGACCTCGTGGGCCTTCTGCAGATTGTCGCCGCTCGGCAGCCGCAGCAGCCATTTGCGGGTGCCGTCGTTGGAGATCTGCTCGGCCACGACCTCGGGACGCTCGACCGTGAAATGTTCGGCCAGCGCGGTGCGTGTGTCCTTCGATACCGATGTCATCTCGTCGAACGACCTGGCGCCCCGGAAATAGATCCAGTGCCACAACTGCTGCACCCGCATCTTCTGCTGGCGCTCTGGCACTCCGACCTGGCCGAGCCTTGCTGCCAGCTCCGCGCGTGACAGGCCGATCAGCGAGGGCTTCGCCGGCGGGACGTAGGTTTCGAGCGGAGTCTTTTCGAGGGGCGCAGAGGAGTCGCGCAGCCCGGCAGTCGTTGCCATGTCGATGGGCCCAAAGTGCTGCCCGGCCGCGGCGGCCGAAGGCGTTCAGCGGGTTTATATAACGATCCGGCCGGCAAATGCGACCCGCCTGACGAGCGGTACCGGCGGCCGCCGTCTACCGGCGGCAATCCTGCGCGATGCGGTCGAGCGCCTGGGCGAGGCCCTTCAGTGAGAACACGTCGGTGGTCTCCGTGCCCTTGGCCGAGACGCCCTTGACCACGGCCTCGGGCGCCTTGCGCATGGCATCGACCATCCGCTCTTCCTCGGCGGCGTTCTTGATCCAAAGTCCGTCGCCCTGGGTATACATGGCATAGGAGGCTCCGCCGACCTCCACCGTGGCGTCGGATCCCGGCTTCAGCGCATAGCCGATCATGATCGAGACCTCGTTGAAGACCTTCTCGGAGGGCCGGGTCGACACGAAGGCATAGGCGGGATCGCGCGGACGGTTGGGCGGATTGGTCTTGGAGGATGTCGGCTTGGCCAGCGCGAAGCAGACCTTCTTGCCGCCGGGCATCGCGGTATAGGCGCCCCAGCCGCCGAACTGTCCGATCAGCGTCGGTTCCGCGCCGCCGATGTTGGGAACGGCCGGCTTCGATTCCGATTTCGGTGCGGCCTTCGGATGCGGAGCTGCGGCCTTTGGCGCGGCGCTCTGTGCCGCTACGAGGCTCGGAGCTCCGAACAGCAGCACGCCGCCGACCAGCGTTGTCAACAATCGCCCGAACAACATGATACGTTGAGTTCCCCCGCGACTTCGTTCCACCAATATTGTGACTGGAAAATGGCCCGGAATCGCTGACCGTGGTCGCGATGGATAGCGGCTAAATGCACCGCTTGCAAAGGCCGCAGAGCTGGATTGTCCGGCGCTCCGCGTCCCTGGCCCGGCGCCGCGCAGCTGCCGCGGCCTGATGATGATTGTGGCGCGGCGGCAAATCCGGCATGACGTTCCCAAAGCCGGACCTCGATCCGGCGCCAACGACCAAGGAGCGCCCATGAAAGCCATTCTCTGCTCGCAATTCTGTCAGCCCGACGATCTCGTCCTCACCGAGGTGCCAGATCCGGTGGCCGGTCCCGGCGAGGCCGTGATTGCGATCAAGGCGGCGGCGCTGAACTTCTTCGACATCCTGATGATCCAAGGCAAGTACCAGATCAAGCCGCCGTTCCCGTTCTCGCCGGGTGCGGAGGTCGCGGGTGTCATCGAGAGCGTCGGCGATGGCGTCACCGAACTGAAGGTCGGCGACCGTGTCGTTGCCTCCTGCGGCCACAACGGCGCGCGCGAAAAGATCGCGCTGCCGGCCGCCTCGATCGTCAAGATTCCGGACAATCTCGATTTCGATCGCGCCGCCGGCATCATCATCATCTACGGCACTGCGCTGCATGCGCTGGAGGATCGTGCCAGTCCGAAACCGGGCGAGACGCTGGCCGTGCTTGGCGCCGCCGGCGGCACCGGCCTGGCGGCTTGCGAGCTGGGCAAGCTGATGGGGTTGAAGGTCATCGCCTGCGCCTCTTCGGACGAGAAGCTCGAATTTGCCAGGCAGCACGGCGCGACGCTGACGTTGAACTACGCCAAGGAGGATCTCAAGGAGGGACTGCGGCGGCTCACCGACGGCAAGGGTGCCGACATCATCTTCGATCCCGTCGGAGGCGCCTACGCCGAGGCGGCGCTGCGTTCCATCGCGTGGGAGGGCCGGTTCCTGGTGATCGGCTTCGCGGCCGGCGACATCCCGAAGATGCCGCTGAACCTCGCGCTGCTGAAGGGCTGTGATATCCGCGGCGTGTTCTGGGGCGCCTGGACCCGACTCAACCCCGCCAAGAACCGCGCCAACCTCGAAAAGCTCGTGCAGTGGACCGCGGAGGGCAAGCTGTCGTCGCATGTCGACCGCACCTTCCCGCTGGCTCAGACCGCCGATGCCTTGAAGGTGCTGGCCGGCCGCCAGGCGATGGGCAAGGTGATCCTGCACCCCTGAGGACGTCGCGCAATGAAGGCCCCCGGGGGGCTGTACTCCCCGGGATAGCCTCGCCCTGATCCGTGCAACCAAACCGAGCAGAGCCCCGGCTGTTGTGCCGATGGAATGCTCGAGCCGGCCCGGCGTCGCTGTGACATCCGCGCGCTGCGCGGCGGTCGCAAATTTGTTCGGCGGTCTGCCGCGCCGGCGCCACGGATTCGCAACCGGAAGCAGAAAATCCGAAAACGAGCGTTTCTTGGTTAACGCAACCGCGCCACATTATGGCGTGGTTAATTCGAGGCTTTGCCGTTGTTATCACGACGTTTCTGGATTTGGTGCCGTGCGATGTCGCACGTGCGTTGCCACAATCAGATCAAAATGTTTCCAGAATCATGCCGGCTCTCGTCCACTTTTAGTCGGATTCAATTAGTCAATTAGTTGTCGGCAGTGGGGTGCCTCTGGCAATCGTGACGTGTCTCGAGCTTCTGACGGGCTTGGGACCAAAAGTATGTTGCGTGAAGTTGAGATGGGGATGAAGGCCATGGCTGAGCGGACGACGCGCGGGCGTTTCAACAACAGAACTCCTTCGGAGCCTGACTTCAGGCCTTTCCCCGACGAACTCCCTCAGGAGCGCCCCCCGAGCTATCGTTTCGGCCGGTCGACCCAGGACAACTATCCAAACGACGAATCGATGCCGATGTTCCTCTCTGAGTATGAGAGCGGCAACCAGATCGACAGCACGCATTTCGAGGACCAGTGGCCGGAGCGGGCCCGCCGCGTCTCGGTCTCGTCCCGGATTCTTCTCGCCGTGGTGGCTGCGGCCGGCGTCGCGGTGCTCTTCGCGCTTGTCACCTCGGATGCGACGCGCGACCTGATCGCCAGTGCCAAGGCTTCCATCATCGGCGCCACGCCGGACCCGACGGCCCCGCCGCAGGCCACCAACACGCAGCTCACCGCGCGCGACATGCAGCTGAACGAGCCGGCGCGACTGCCGCCCGCCGAGCCGCCGGCTGCGGCGGCGCCGGTGCAGACGGCAGCCGTGGCCCCGACGCGTGACGACATCGCCAACGCCTACCAGACAGCGCTGCAGAATCGCAGTGTGACGCAGCCCGCGCCGGTTGCAGCACCACCGAGCTTCGCCACGGCACCGTCCGCGCCGGCCCCGAGCGCGATGGAGCCATCCTCGATCAATTCGCCGGGCGCCGGATCGGCAATCGTCGCACCCGGCCTCGGCGCCGTGACCGCCGCTCCGCCGCCCGCGCAGGTCCGCCGGCTCGATCCCGACGAACTCGCGGGCATCATGAAACGCGCCAAGAGCCTGCTGGCCGCGGGCGACATCCCGCCGGCCCGACTGCTGCTGGAGCGCGCGGCCGAGGCGCAAGAACCGGCCGCGGCGCTGATGCTTGCGCAGACCTACGATCCCCACGTGCTGGGGACGAAGGACATCCGCAACATCAATGCCGATCCGGCTGCGGCTCGCAACTGGTACCGCCGCGCCGCCCAGCTCGGCTCGGCTGAAGCGCAGCGCAGGCTCGATCAACTGCAGAACTGAACGCTCGTGACGGCAGCGATGCCGCCTCGTTTCATTTTTTTGTTTCACGCGTGATTTTCGAGTCTGTTCATGGGCGATGCCAGGCGAGACTTGGCGCTGCCCGCGTTCCGGCTCGCAAACATGTGCCAGCCTTAGATCAAGGGGGACAGATGCGACGTCTTGTTGGAGCGGCCCTGGCCGCAATGATCATAGCGTGCGGTTTCGCTGCCCACGCCGAGGAAGGCGAGTTCGACCCCGCCAAGGTGAGCGACAGCCTCAAGGCGATCTTCCAGTTCGGCTCGGTGCAGACCAAGCAGGCGCTGAACGCCAACACGGTGACGCTCATCACCGGCACCATTGGCGGCACCTATGTGCAGTTCGGCGCCGATCTGGCCTCGCTGCTCGACGACGGCAACAATCTGCGCGTCCTGCCGATCGTCGGCCGCGGCTCGGTGCAGAGCGTGGCCGACATCCTGTTCCTGCAGGGCGTCGATCTCGGCGTCGTCCGCGCCGATACGCTCGACTACCTTGAGCGCAAGGGTTTCGCCAAGGACATCAAGCGGCAGTTCACCTACGTCACCAAGCTCTACAATGAAGAGATGCAGGTGATCGCGCCGCGCGCGGTGCGCAACCTGCGTGATCTCGAGGGCCGCCGCGTCAGCGTCGACCTGCCGAATGGCGGCACCTTCGTCACGGCGCTGACGGTGTTCGAGCGCCTTGGCCTGCGCGCCAACTTCGCCTACATCGAGCAGCGCATCGCGATGGAGAAGCTGAAGCGCGGCGAGCTCGATGCCGTCATCGTGGTCGGCGGCAAGCCCTACAAGTCGGTCTCGACCTTCGTGAACGACGGCCGCTTCCATCTCGTCAACGTCGACTACGATCGACCGCTGCAGACCGACTATCTGCCGGCGACCCTGACGGCGAAGGACTACCCGAACCTGATCGCCGAGGGCGAGAAGGTCGACACGATCGCGGTGCCGGCCGTGCTCGCCGCCTATAATTGGGCGCCGAACACCGACCGCTATCGCAAGCTCGCGACCTTCGTCGACGCCTTCTTCACCAAATTCCCGGCATTCCAGAATCCGCCGTTCCATCCGAAGTGGAAGGAGGTTTCGCTGTCGGCGCCGCTCGCCGGCTGGCAGCGGCTGCCGTCCGCCAGCAAATGGCTGGAGAGCCACGCCATGGAAGGCGCACAGCGCGACCGCTTCGATGACTTCCTGAAGCAGAGCAGCGCCGGCAGGGCGATGCCGAGCGAGGCCGACCGCGAGGCGCTGTTCAAGCAGTACCAGGCCTGGGAGGCCGAGAAGACCGGCAGCGCCCGCGCCCAGGCGCGCGGCCAGCGCTGAGCTCGTAGCGTTCGACGAAGTCCCATCAAGAGAAAAGCCCCGCGGATGCGGGGCTTTTTGCTGTTGTGCCCTTCCGATGCGCTGACTGCGGGCGCCCGGCTTGCCGGCCGGAGCCGCCGTCAGCCGATATTCTCGCCGTCAGCGTTCTTGTCTGCCGCCAGCCGCGCGAGTACGGCGCGGGCTGCCGCATGATGGTCGGGCGTGATGTGCGAGGCGACCATGCGGATGGCGGTGGCGAGCACCGCCGCGTCGTCGGTGAAGCCGAGGATGGGCAACACGTCAGGCATGAAGTCGAACGGCACGACGAAGTAGGCGATGGCGCCGAGCAGGGCGACCTGTACGTGCCGGGGTGTCTCCTTGTCGAAGGCGCAGTAATACGCCGCAAGCAGCTCCTCGGCGAATGGCAGCCGCGCGACAACCTTCTTGAACTTGATCCAGAAACGACGGCGAAGGGTCTCGCGATCCCGGGCCAGCCGCTCCGCGGGCTCGAAGCCAACGCTGTAGTCGGTCGCATCCGACATGATGTCCGATCTCCGGTTCCCGACGGCGCTGGGGGCGCGGTCCTCGCCCTCGGATGTGGTGATGGCGGCGCCGGCCGCAAGGCGCGTGCCGTCGTCGCGAAGATCTCAGCCGCGCATCGTCGCGGCGATCGCATTCATCGCCTTGGCGAGCGCGATGTCGCGCATGGTCACGCCGCCTGCGTCATGGGTCGTGAGGACCACCTCGACGGTGCGGTAGACGTTGCGCCACTCGGGATGATGGTCAGCCTTTTCAGCGACCAGGGCGACGCGGGTCATGAAGCCGAAGGCTTCGTTGAAGTCTGTGAATGTGAACGTGCGGGCGATGGCCTCACGGCCCTGTGCCTCGGACCAGCCGGGAAGCTCCCGCAAGGCGGTGGCGCGTGCCTCCGACGACAATGGTTGCGGCATCTCGATCTCCTCTCGTGGTGCAATCGACCGGACGCGTGGCAGCATCCGGGCGATCGCGGGGCTACCTCCGGCTGGATCGCGCCGGTGTCCGGTTGCCAAGACTAACCGAAAACGCATCCCGATCAGAGCCTTGTCACAGGCGCGATGCCGGAGGCGCTTGGAACTGCCCCGATCCTCCGGCGACTGGTGCGATGGTAACCATGACGCAGATGTCACTCCGGGCGGACAAGAAATTTGCTACAGTTCGGCTCTATTGAAGGACGACGTGGCCAGACGAAGCCGCCTGTG
>BFBZ01000782.1_pt1 | contig 25844 bp, 28 predicted proteins | sample 1888401 | NCBI WGS metagenome assembly BFBZ01 (sample SAMD00112614, study PRJDB3348) | symbiont metagenome | host: Chara braunii
ACTGATGAACCTGCTGATCAACGCCGGCGAGGCGATCGGCGACAAGGCCGGCACCGTCACCATCACCACGGTCTCGCACGAACTCGTTCTGGAAGCGGTTAGCGGTGGCGTGTACAGCCCCACGGCCCCGGGCCGGTTCATGGAGCTGATCGTCTCCGATACCGGCTGCGGTATGGATGAAACGACGAAAGCCCGACTGTTCGACCCGTTCTTTTCCACCAAGTTCGCAGGGCGCGGCCTCGGTCTTTCGGCGGTGCTGGGCATTATCCGGGGACACGGCGGGGGCATCCGCGTGGACAGCCGCCCCGGCGTGGGGACTCAGTTTACGGTCCTGCTCCCGACGGCCGGGTCCGGGCCGGCCAGCGCGACGACGCCCCCGCCGTCAGAGAAGCTTTTTGCGCAGCCCGGGCGCGGCCGCAAGCCACAGGTCGAACTGTTGCACGCGCCCTCTGAACAAAAAGAGGCGGCCCCGTCACCGCGGCCCGTTCCCGCCGCAACCGTCGCGCCCGAGCCCCAAGCCGCCAGAGGCATCGCGATTGTCGCCGACGACGAGCCGACGGTCCTCCGGGTCGGCGAACTGGTGCTCAAGCAGTTGGGATTCGAGGTGCTGACGGCCACCAACGGGCAGGAGGCCATGTCCGCCTTCGACGCACACGCGGACCACATCCGGTTGGTGTTACTCGACTTGATGATGCCCGTGATGGACGGCACGGAAGTTCTCGCCGCGATCCGGGCGCGGTCGTCGGTGCCGGTGATCCTGTGCAGCGGTTACACGGCCGAGGCGGTGCCCGAAGAGTTGGCCGGCGACACGGTGACCACATTCCTTCAGAAGCCGTACTCCCGCGCCGCCCTCCAAACCGCACTTACCGCGGTCGGGATCTGACACCTTCCCGAGCACACGGTCGATGGAAGTGTTGGGACGATCGCGCGGACTTCGTCTCGCGCGCGCTCACACTTGTGGCCCGTCCGGGAGCCTTGGAATGGCCGGCGACGTGCCGGTACTCACGCCCGTCTCGTCGGCGACGTACACGAGCGGCGTCGCAAAGGGGGCCAACGCGTCGGCAGCGGCTCGAGAAGACGGGAACCGGTCTTCCGGGTGCCGCGCGAGAAGGCGGGCGACGAGATCCGTCAGAGCCGACGGGACGTCCGGGCGCTTCGCGCTCAGCAGCGGCGCGTCTTCGGTCACGCGCCGCAAGGCCCGTGCGACCGGCGTCCCATCCGGGAACGGCAGATCGCCAACGAGCATGTGGTACAGCGTCACCCCCAGCGCGTACTGGTCCGCTCGGTGGTCGGCGGCGCGCGCATCAACAACCTGTTCGGGCGCGGCATAATCGGCCGTCCCGACCAACCACCCGGCCCGCGTCAGTTCTTCGTTCGTGTCGGCCGTCGGGTTCTTGACCAGCCCCACGTCGAGCACTTTCAGCACGCGCCCGCCTTCGGCCAAACTCAGGTTGCTCGGCTTGACATCCCGGTGAACGAGGCCGCGCTCGTGCAGGTGGTGCAGCCCGAGCGCGGCCTGACGCGCGAATTCGCACGCGCGGCCGAGAGGCGGCATGTCACCCGACACGAGCATCTGACCGAGGTCGGGACCGGGCACGTACTCCATCGCCAAGAAATACGCCCGGCCGACGGTCCCCGCGTCGTACCCGTGAACCACATTGGGGTGATCGAGCTGCCCGAGTGCCCGGACCTCGCGAAGGAACCGCGCCCGGACGCGCGCGTCACCGCTCCGATCGGGCCGAACGATTTTCACAGCCGCGCGGCGGCCGAAGACGCGGTGACGGGCCAAAAATACGTGCCCCATTCCGCCTTTGCCGATCCTATCGATGAGGATGTAGGAACCGAGAGCCAGGCGGTGCCCCTGACCTTTAATGAGCCACCGCCCCTGAAACGGCGTGAGCCACCGCCGCCGAACGAGTTCGATCGTCAGTTCGGTCTCGGTCGCGAACCGCGCCCGAACGCCGTCGATGTCCGTGCGGCGCTCGGGGACGAGCTGGTGCAGTTGATCGAGTAGCGTAGTCAGTGTCGGGTTCCGGTTGGGCGGGCATCGACGCGGGAGCCGCAGTCGTGCTCGGCGGGTGCTGCCCGGACGATACGGATATCAGTGACCGACCCGGGCGTAGGTCGTGCCGGCAGGAGTGTCTTGGGACCGTGTAAATGCTAACGCCTTCTCTCTCCCTGTCAACGCGAATCATATAAAGCACGATTATAAGAATAAAAATGACAATCGGAACAGCCGATTGCAACGGGCGTGCCAACGGCAGTAACATTTGACTGCACCGATCCGGCTTGCACGCAGCGTGAGATCCGTCATGCTGGTAGAAGTCGAGAGAATGACCCTCGGTTAAATTCTGGCGCGGCCGTGCGGCCCGCGGGAGGGCGGCCGTGGCAGATACGCAGCGGACCGACCCGTCGCCACGGCCGTCCGACGAGCGCCGGTTCGGTTACTGGGCCGGACACTTCGTTGTCGTCGGCAGCATGATCGGAACCGGTATTCTCACCACGTCGGGTACCATCCTCCAAAAAACCGGTAACCCGCCCGCGCTTCTGGGGCTGTGGGCGCTCGGCGGGCTGATCGCCTTGTGCGGCGCCGTCACCGTCGCGGAACTGGCCACCGCCCTTCCCCGCCCCGGCGGCGACTACATCTTCGTCCGCGAGGCTTACGGCCGCGGCGCCGGGTTCATTTCCGGTTGGGCCACGTGCGCCCTCGGATTTGCAGCCCCCGTCGCAGTCGCTGCCCACGCGGCCCTCACGTACCTTACGACCCCGTACAGCGCCAATTTGGCCGAACTCCTGCCCGCCTGGATCGCAGTTCGACTGGTCCCGCTCGGCGCCAGCGCGCTGATCCTTGTGGTGGCCGTCATTCACGCGCGGGGCCACCGACACAGTGCCGGGCTCCAGGCCGTTGCCACGATGGTGACCGCGGGCGTGCTCCTCGCGCTGGCGCTCGGGGGCATCCTCTTCGGCCGAGGCGATTGGAGCCACCTGTCGGCCGGCGGGTGGCCGGCCGCATCTCAGTGGCCGGTGCTGGCGCCCTGGTTGATCCTCGTCGGCTACTCGTACTCCGGGTGGAACGGAGCGGCCTACCTGGCCGGCGAGCTTCGCCACCCCGCACGAACGCTGCCCCGTTGTTTGGTCGGCGGGGCCGTCACCGTCATCATTCTGTATCTCCTGGTCAACCTCGCGTTCGTTTACGCGCTCGATCCCGATCAGTTGAAGGCCCTGCCGGACGAAACGGTCCGCCCGGTTGCGGAACTCGCAACCGGGGCGCTTTTCGGGCCTGCGGCGGCACGGGTGGTCGGCGCGTCTCTCGGGCTGTGCCTGGTGGCAACGGTCAGCGCGTACATTCTCACCGGGCCGCGTGTGGCGCTGGCGATGGCGCGTGACGGAGTGTTCCCGGCGTTCGCGGCCCGCCTTCACCCGACGCGTGGGACGCCGGCCGCCGCCACTCTCACGCTCGGCGCGGTGTCGATCGGGCTCGTCTGGGCGGGTTCGCTTGAGGAACTGTTGGACTACGCCTCGGTCGGACTGGCCGCGCTGACGGGTTTGACCGTGGCGAGTGTGTTTCCGCTCCGTCGCCGAGCCGACCTCCCTCACCCCTATCGATTGCCGTTGTACCCGCTGCCGCCACTGGTGTTCCTGGCGTTCACAGTGGCCGTCATCGGATCGGTACTGGCCGACGACCAAAAACGCGAGTCGGGTCTCTGGAGCCTCGCGACCCTCGTAATCGGTTTACCTTTGTCGCGACTGCTTCCCGCCCGCCCGGCCGCCCGTGCGGAGTGAGGCGGAACGGGCGTGGCCGCCGCGGTTGAAACCTCTCTCACCGTCCGTCGTCTGTTACGGTAACGGCTTTTTTCGTCGTCACTCGCACCGGTTGTCAATGGACCTCCGCGCCCTAATCTTTGTTCCGGCCCTTGTAGGCGCCGCGATTTTCGCGGCCGTGTTCTTCACGTTCGCCGCCCACTACTACCTCACGATTCTCGAAAGCACCGGTTCCGGAGCGCGTGAGGTGACGTGGCTCCGGGAGTCGATCACCGATAACTTCTGGAAGCCGTTCTACCTCGCCTGGTTGCTCGTCCTCTGGTTGGGGCCGGCTTACATCATCGGCCGCTCGCTCGCCGGGAGCACGGGCGCCGCGTGGGTGGGCTTCGCGGTTCCGGTGTTGACTGCGTGGCTCTTGTATCCGATCAGTCAGTTGTCGTCCCTCAGCGCGTCCAGCGTGTGGGCGCCCCTCACGCTTCAGGTCTTCACGCGGCTCGCGCAAAAACCGGGGGTCGTGGTCGCGTTCTTGGTCCTGACGCTACCGGTGTTCGCGCTCGGTGGCATCGCGTTTCGATGGGCGTTCCTGACCGAAGGGGAATGGCACCTGCTGTTTGCCGGGATGCCGCTTTTGGCGCTCGCGACGTTCCTCTACGCCCGATTGCTCGGCCGCCTCGCGTTCGTGCTGATGTTCACGAAGGATCTGCTCAAGGGGAAGAAAAAGAAGAAACCGAAACCGATGGACGCGACCCCGCCCGCGAGCACTGAAAAGCCCCCACCGCCCGTGGAATCGAGCGATCCGACTCCGATTATGACGCCGCTCGACGGCGAGATCGTTGGGTACAATGTGTTGACCGCGGACGACCCGCCCGTACCGAAAAAACGCGTGAAAGCCGAAGTCGTCGAGGACGACCCGTCCGAGCCCGAGTCTGACCCCGTTCCCCCGCGCAAGGCGGCGCCTCTCCCCCACTCGCGTCGAGCGCGGGCGTGGACCGACGAGGATGACGACGCGACTCCCTACAACGTGAATGCACCAGAGGGGATCCCGGAAGAACACGTTCCGGAGGTTGTATTCAAGCCGAAAGCGGAAGAACTGGCGCTCCTTGATCACCGTGACGCACCGAAGGCGCCGAAGCGGGTCTGGTCGGCGGAGGTGTTCGTGTTTTTTGTGCAACCGGGTACAATTTCCGCGCTGGTCATTTTCTCGTTCCTCGGAACTCTGGCGGGTGTAATGGTCCGTGTGGCCCGTCAGTTCAACCCGGTTGCGGGTGGTGAGTAACGCACGAGCGGTTCTGACAATTCAGAGAAGTGTGGCGGCAAGGTTGACGCTCCCCCGTCACGCTTTTATAAACAAATTACGCGCAGGGGCAGTTAGCTCAGTTGGTAGAGCGAGCGACTGAAAATCGCTAGGTCCCCGGTTCAACCCCGGGACTGCCCACTCAAGAAAACAAGGCCAATTCGAATACCCAGACATTTGGGCTCTGCCACCGTGGCAGAGAATGTGGCAGAGAACTTCCGGCTCACCCGGAGTCTGCCACTATGGCCCACCAACCCAAGCCCTTTTTCCGCACCGGTCGCGGCTGGTACGTCCAGCTCGGCACCAAGCAAACCAAACTCTGCGACGGCCCGAAATCTGCCGCGACCGAGAAGGCGGCGTGGACCGCGTTTTATGAACTCATGGGCCGGGGGGGCGGCCGCCCCCCCCAATCCCCCCACAATTCCGAACCGAACCCGGGCACCGGGTTCACCGTCGCCGATGTGTTCGAAAAGTTCCTCGACTGGTGCCAGAAGCACCGCAGCCCGCGCACCTACGAGTGGTCGAAGAAGCACATCCAGCGGTTCTGCGATCACCTGAAGACCGCCCGCACGATGGCCGCCTCCGAGCTTCGCCCGTTTCACATCGTGGAGTGGGTGGACTCGAAACCGACATGGGGGGCGAACCAGAAGCGCGGTGCCATTGTCGCCCTTACCCGCCCGTTCAACTGGGCCGCGAAACTCGGGTACGTAGCCACCAGCCCGGTGCGCGGGATCGAGAAGCCGACGCCCACCAAGCGCGACAGCCGGATGACGCCGGACGATTTCGCGACACTCATGACGCACGTCAAGGACGAGTCTTTTCACGACCTCCTGATGTTCGCGTTCGAGGCCGGGTGCCGCCCGCAGGAGGCGCGGCATGTTGAGGCCCGGCACCTGAAACCGGAGCACGGCCGGATCGAGATCCCGCCACAGGAGGCCAAGGGCAAGAAGCGCTGGCGCGTGATCTACCTGTCCGACAAAGCGCTGGAGATCGCGTCACGCCTTGCCACACTCCACACAACCGGCCCCCTGTTCCTCAACACGGACGGCAACCCGTGGAAAGCCCAGGCCATCGTCTGCCGGTTCCAGCGGTTACTCGTGAAGCTCTCCGGAGCGGAGGCTACGGTTCCCCGGCTGCCCCGATTCAACTACCGGAAGTACCCGGATCCAGCGGCCCGAGCTGCTGCGAAGGTTGCCCACCAGAACAAGCTGGTGGAACTGCGGAAGAAACGTGCCTCTCTGGCCCGCGAAGGTGACCAGCGGTTCGCCCTCTACGATATCCGGCACTGCTTCGCGACCCGCAAACTGAAAGAGGGCCACGACCCGATCACGGTCGCGACCCTCCTTGGGCACAAAGACACCGCGATGCTGGCGCGCCACTATCAGGAACTGTCGAAGGATTACGACCACCTCAGGAAGGCGGTCAACTAAGCCGGAGATGCTTGAACGAAGTACGACGAGGGGCTGGAGCCTTGACCGGCCCCGATTTCGGTTGGTGCGAAACTTTGAACGAGACGAGCAAGCCGTCCAGGTCCTCGACGGCGATCATGATCTTGCCGCGTTTGCCCTTCGCCCCCAGACGAAAGTGCGGCAGCGTCCCCTCTTTGACCCACTGTCGGATCAGTCCCTCGGAAACGGTAGCATGAGCGGCAGCCTCGGCCACGGTCAACACGGCTCACCCCCTCTCGATATCCCGATCCTTCGCCGGCTCCTTGCTCGTCGTGCGTGCCGTCCCTGCCACGAACTCCTTGAATTTCGCTGCGAGCTTCCACTGGGCTACTGTGTTAGCCAACCGCTCGAACTCGTCTGCAAATGCTTCCAACTGCGTGGCCTGTCCGGTGAACGTGTCCGAGACGAGCAAGCCAGCCCGTTCTTCGCGCTGGACGAATTGGGCCACGTCCTTCCCTACCTCATCCATCAACACAAGGGCCGGGCGGAGGAACTCCTGCACCGCTTCCGTCAAAGGACTCCCGTTGGCCTTGAGCATGGCGGGTAATCCCTTCTCCAGATGTTCACGGATTGTTGCTGTGCTGTTGAGAACCTGCGCCAGTACTTTCTCACTCTTTTCGTTCATGGCGTGCTCTCGCGACAGGAGTTCACCAACCGCACCCATTTCACCGTGGAGTGCGGCATTCTCGATCACCTCATCGAGCGTCGTCGAAGCCTCAAGCAACATCGAGATAACCCTGTTCGGTGAGATACTCAATCATTCGAGAAGTCTCGCTGGCGCGGGTTTCGCTTCCCTCGATCTCGAAGAGGTAATGACGGATCTGCGAGAAGCTCTGGCCTTCTTTCAGGAGGCGTAAAACCACGGCCTGCTCGGGGGGCAGGTTTTGCTGGGCCCTACCGCTCGCGCGATCCGGATGGGTCTTGCCCTTGCTGCGTTCCAACACCGCCGGGCCTGTGTTGTTAGACATCTTCCTCTCCGTGGTGGTGGGATCACTCGCCGGATGACGAGCGCGGGTCTCTTTGGAAGAACGCGATGAGAACGACGGCCGCCGCCAAGCACACGGCGACCACGGAAACCGCCGCGGCGAGCGCCGCGGCGGCTTTGTCCGTAATCGAAAGGCGGACTTCTTGCTGCGGGTCGGGTTGCACAACACGGCATTCCGTCGTGTCTTGCGGGTCGATAATGCGAAGCTTCATAAGTCCCTCAGTTCTCACTCGGCTCCGGCAACCGGATGCCGGACGCCTCGAAATACGCGGCGAAAGCGGACTCGAAATGGGCCTGAAAGCGGGCGAAGGCTTCCGGCGCCGGGAGTGGGGCGCTGGACGGCAGGACGTTCCAGAGGTATGCCGCCGAGGCGGCAACGATGTCCTCGATCAACTCCTTACGGTGCGGTGTCACGTCCGCACCTCAGAACTGGAACGGATGGCGACGACGGGTCCGCGCGAACATCACGAGCATGGCGATGACGATTCCGGCGGTCAGCAGGTTGCCAAGGTCCACGGTCAGGTCCTCCAGGCTTGCCGGAACTGAGGGGGGAGCACGGCATCGCCCTCCGGCGGGACAAGCCGTGCCTCGTCGAGTGCCGCGGCGACGGCCAGGGCGAAGCCGGCGCCGAGCAGGAATCCGACTGCGAGCCATCCGAGGAAATCCATAGGTCCACCACGGTTGTTACTTGAACAGGTTCACGAGCCAGTTCGTTGCACCCTTCTGAACGGCCGGCGAGGACGCGGCCTTCTTGGCCGCCTCCATGCAGGCCCAGGTCACGAGTAAGGCCCCGAAGAACAGGGTCTCACCGAAGCTAAGTCCGAACGGTCCAAATGACGCAAACATTGACAATCTCCTGTCGGGCGAAAGGTGAAAAGGGTCAGTGGGGCTTGTTCTTCAGCGCTGCCCCGAGGAGGGCCCGGGCGATCCCGCCGACGATATTCCCGGTTCGCTCACTCCGCTCCTTCGCCTTGGTCTGCTCGCGCTCGAGCTGCCGGCGGTGCATGGCCTCGGCTAGGTCGGGGCGGTAGAAGAGCACGTAGCCCCGGAAGGCCAAATAGCCAATCAAAAAGATGATCACGAAGGCGACGAACAGCGGCGAATTGCCTTCGTCTGGAGCCGCGAACAGGTACATGTCGTTTCTCCCTGGGTAGGTTCACGCGGGTAAACTTCCGGATGCGCGTCGGCGTTGCCACCACCAGGCGAAGACCGGCACCGCCAGAACGAGAGCGAGTGTGGCCAGTCCTTCGAGGTGGGACCGGGTGATCGGGAACGACGGGGCGGCTGCGGGCGGTGGGGCCGACGGGTGCTTCTCGGGTGTCGCCTTCGACTCGATACGCGAGGCCCGTAGTTCGGCGGCCGCAGTCGACAGCTTCCGCACGGCGACGACGAAGCCGACCGGCTCGGTTAGGAACGCGGCCAAGGCATCGGGGTCGGTGAACTCCTCAGTGTGGTCCATGACCCACCGGGCAATCTCGTCGCCACTTTGATGCGCGCCGATAAGGGCGAGCAGGTCCGCCTTGCGAGGGACGCGGTCGAAGCCGCCGCGGGCGTGGAACTCGGCCAGCCGTGTGGCGGTGTCCCGAGTGCAGTTCAGAATCGCCCGGGCCGCTTCATCCCCGTATGCCTCGGACTCAGTCATGCCCCGGGCGTCAGCCCCGGCGTGTGCGACGGCTCGTTCCCTCGCCGCACGTCTTCCCCTTGCCAGCTCCTCCGGGGTCTGGGCGAACTCAACCGGCTGCATGAACTTGACCGGCTGCGCGAGGAGAGTTGCGGGGTATATTGCCAGTAGTAGAAAGAGAAGCTGTTTCATCGCTCGAGACCTCGGTCGTGCTCGTGTGTCTGCCCCATTTCGTGAGCTTTGGCCGCGTTTCGCATCTCGTCGAGCGTTCCGACGCGGTCGAAGGTCGCTTCTCCGGTCGTGATCGTGCCCCAGAGCCCGGGGTTGTTACCGGGTTGGATCTGTTCGACGCCGGGAGTAAACACCTGCCGGAGTTCGTCGAGACCGTTGGCCAGCCACGCCTTCCCGCTCGGACCGAGGAAGTGATCGGTTGCCTCAACGGCCTTGTCGATCGCCTTCGCGGGCGCGCTCTGTCGGAGTTGTTCAAGTAGCGATTGTTTGTGATCTGCGTTCATTTCGGCACCTTTCGATTACGAGCCAATCAGCCACCGGGCGATCAGGGCGAACGCCACCACCGCGCACCAGAACAGGCGCGATTTCTTCGCACGGAACAACGGGTCCGAGTAGTACTTCAACCGCCTGCCAAGGATGGGGCGGACGTTCCGGATGAACGCGATGAACAGGTCACCGTGAAGCCGGAGGATCTCCGAAGCGTCCATCAGGGCGCGGCCGTGCTCGGACACGTTGGTGCTGGTCGACCAACTGCGCTGGTGCGAAGACGGCTGGGTTCCCGAAGTAGAGGACCGGCTCCCGGACGCGCTCTCGTTGAACGTGGAGGTCACCATCGTCCAGTTCCCGAGGGCCTTGCTGACCAGTTCGGCCGTCTGAGGCGAGTTGACCCCGAAGTAGACCTTGGCGTCACAGTTGTCCGAAACGAGGTTCGGGAGGTTCTTGAACGCGGCTTGCGCTTGTTCCGCGGTTTGCCAGAAAAGCATCAATCGCAATCCCTTTCCCCTACCCAGTTGCAATGCCTGAGACAGAGCATCCAGCGAACCGAGCGAACTGGCCTCGTCGAGGAGGAACAGGGCGGCCCCTTTCGCCCCGTGCCGCATCACGTGGCGGAGGAGTGAGGACACCACGAGCCGGAGGAAGTTCCTCTGCGCGTCGAGCTGTTCCACCGGGAGGATGAAGTAGATCGTCGTCCCGCCCTTCAGCAGCACGTCCGCGGAAAACGTGCTGGAGTTCACCGCAGGCCCGATGAGGTTGCTATCGAGGAACGCAGTATGGGTGTTCGCGGTGGAAATAACGCCCGCGATTTCCTTCTCACTCTCGCTCTGTTTTGCGAGACTGTTTCCTAATCTGGCGGGGATGTCGCCCAATGCCTGCAACCGCTTGATGGCCTCTTTGAAGAGGTCTGGGTCCGTTAAGAGTTCGCGGACGGTGCTGAGGTTCCGGTGTTCCTCCTTCATGGTGAGGAGGGTGACCACGATCATCGCCGTGAGCAAACCGACGGCACTGTTACTCCAGAAGGGCTCCCTCTCGTCCGGCGGACGAAACACCATCGCATCCGCGAGGCTCCGGGCCTCGTCGATAAGCCGCGGGTCGTCTAGCGAAACCTCCAGAAGCGGGTTGAACGAGTCGCCACCGGGACCGCACACCTTAAACGGGTCCATCCGAATGACCTGTTGACCCATCGCCCGCCGACGGTTTGCCGTGAGGCGGTAGTTCTCCCCTTTGGGGTCGAACACGAACATGGGCCCCCGGTAATCGAGCAGCGTCGGGATGACATAACTGACGCCTTTCCCGGCTCCCGTCGGCGCGAAGACTGAAAGGTGCGTGTACTTCGGCAGCCGGATCAATCTCCCCCTCCTCCGAGTGCGACCGAGGATCAGCCCCTTGCGGCCGAACATCCCGGCTTTCAGCAAATCCGCCTCGGTGGCCCACGAGGCCGTGCCGTGTGCCCAGCCGGTGGGCCGCCACCGCCGATGGTTTCTCCACGCCACGAAGAGCGCGAAGAGAACGAGCACGATGATCCCGAATTTGGCTTGTGACTCGTCCATTGCTCAGCTCGTGGGTTGGGACCGCATCAGCATGGGGACGGTGGCAAGGGGGAGATTCTGTTTCTGTGCGCGCTTGATCGCCTCCGGCGGAATCGCGAGGTCCGCGAGGGCCGTGTCGAAATCAATCGTGCTTGGAATCTCGATGACGATGCCGTGGGGTGTGCGGCACTTCACCGGCTTGGCCTTCGCGGGCTTCTTTCCATCGAGCCGACTGCGGATATGGTCCTCGGCCCCCTCGACGCACATCCCTTCAACGGCCTTGTAAGTGTCCCATTGCTTGTCCTTGGGAACACGGGAGAGTGCATACCCGAGACGACCCGCGACGGCCCCGGAGTGGACATGGGCCTTCAGTTCTTCGATGAGGTTCTCGAACACCGATAGTGCCTTGCTGACCTGGGCGGGCCGGGCGATGGGGACGTTGCGGCACAGTTCCGCCTGTGTCTTCCAGCCGTTCTCCTTCATCAGCTCGCTGCAGATTTCCGCCAGCGCAACGAGGTCAAAAGCCTCAGTAGAGTTGTTGTCCGCGAGTTCCTCGGTCAACAAGCGTGTCGGCGTCATCGACCCTTCAAGGATGATGGCCGGGATGAGTGGGAGCCCGGCTCTCCGTGCCGCGTTGAGCCGCGTTTGCCCACAGACCATCCGGTAGAGTTCGCCTTCCAGAATCACTTTCACGGGGTTGCGGACGCCCGCCACGGAGATGTCCTGCATCAGCGCCGTTTCGTGATCGAAATATTTCTTGGTCGTCCGGTCCTTGCGATCCTTTAGCAGGTTCAGGATCTTGTTGGTCGGGACTTGTACCGATACCGATACGCCGCTTCTTGGATCTTGCGGAGCGCTAGTCACCATTCGTTCTTCTCCTTCTGCGCGTAAGGTTGACGCCGACCAACGCGTGACGCGGGCCCTTAGGAGGGAGTGTCTGAGTCGTTCGGGTCGGAGAGAGTTTGCGGGTTCGCTCAATAGGTAAATTGCGCGCCGAGGGGTAAAATTTCGCGCTACTTAACGGATCGGAGGAAGGGGCGCAGAAGATCCGCGGCCCGGTCAAGCAATGCGGTCATGCACGAAGGTTTCATGTTGAGTTCCGCGGCGACCTCGGTCCGCGTTCGTCCTTCGATCCAGACGGCACGCACTGCGAGTTGCATCTTCTCCGGCATCCGGGACAGGAGTTTGTCCAACAGGTCGTTGAAATCAACCTCGTGCTCTAGGGAGCGAGCATGCGGAAGGTCATCAAAAAGATCCGCCCGTGGTTTCCCCTGGTTCCGTTCTGTTCGTATGGCCCGCTGGAGAGAGTTCGCGCAAACGCTCCGGACAATTGTGGTCACGGATGCGAGGAGCATTTCCCGTGAAGCGGCTCGCTGCAGTAGGCGGAAAAGGCCGAGCAGGACGTCCTGGACGAGCTCATCGGGATCCGCGAACCGGGCGCGGCTTCGATTCGCCTCGACCGCTTCTCTGACGACGGGGAGGAGTTCATCAAGCCGTCTCGCTCGGCACGTTTCGCAGTGGGATTGGGAGCAGGAGCAGGAGCAGGTGGGGGGCATAGGCGCGTTCCTCCTCTAACGGCAGGGGTGCCGTGAGTTCTCCCGTGCAAAAAGGGTAGCGAAGATGCTTGGTACGACCGGATCGTCAGCAGGGAATTACGGCAGGKGTGCGGCGGAATAACGGGCGCGCTCCTCTTTCGAGGTGCACCACCGTTGTCAGGCTCGGACAGTTGGGGATGGCTCGCTTGACGAGAAGCTCGTGCGCGGCCCGGAGGGAATCGCAGCCCTCATTAAAGCCATTCGCAACATGCGAGCACCAGCGAAGCCTGCGGACGATTGGGGTTTGGGAGTGATGAAGCGGAAAGGCGGAACAGACACGGGGTTCTCCAGATGCGTGGGTAACGCGGACCAATAGGTGGGTCGTCGGTTGCCTGGGCGGTTTCGCGACGAAAACGGTCTGACTTTCAACCATAACTTCCCGAGGAAGGCTTTTTCAAGCGACCAACAGCACCGAATGGGTCATAATTTTGACAGAAGGCGCCGCGCGACTCGACGGCGAACGCGCCGCGCATCGCCGGTCCCATGAAAATCCATTTGAGCCCGAGAAATGTCCGAGAAACCAAGGGAAAATCACAGCAAACCCGTTCACGGGATCGCCGGTCACGTGGTTAGCATTAACGACATGAAGGCATTTGTTCTCATGTTTACTCATTTGAAAGCCGGGCTTGATCGCGCGGTCAAAGCGACCGGAATACCCATGCGGCCCGCTCGCACCGCTATTGAGCACCTCTGGGGAGGGAAATCGGGACCACTTGAAAAAGGTGAGCTGGAGCGACTGATTAGTCAGATCGTCAGTGGCGACAAGAACAACGATGCGCACCGCTTAAAAGACGCCGCAGAAGCGGCGCTCCTGGCCTTGCAACCCGTACTCGAACAGCGTGCCAATTCGGATCGAGTACGAGTGGCGGGAGGSGAAGCGGCCYTAATGATATTACTTCCGCAAGTGCTCCGAGCGAGTCGGATTCTCGAAGGTATTACACTGGATCTTCATCGGATGGCCAATCATCGCCAACGCTACGAGGCCGTGGCCTCCAGGACGGTGGACTTTGCAATAGGGCCGTCACCCATGAAAGACGATGTTGTGGATGGAATCGAACACGTGGAGTTATTCCGGGCAGAATACGGATTACTATATCGCACCATCGAGCACCCCGTTCCGTTGACGGAAATACCCGACTCGTTTCAAGACAAAACCATTTTCATTGTCAGGCCCAAGCTCGCACCCGAATTCAAAATGCAGGAAATTGTTACAGAAATGATGTGCCAATCTTTTGGAACCGACTACCGTCCCAAATTCAGCCATGTGGACAATGCGTTATATACGCCACCATTGGTTCGGGCGACGGGCCACATCGGCCTTTTCTATCACCGCCCGGAATGGCTCCGTGAGGGCCTGCTTGATGGATTAAGTACGTTGCCCCTCAATTCCAGCTCGGGAACCTTCCACCTTTACCGCCCGAAACATGGAGTATCTCGAGACGCTCAAGAGCTAATGGAAATCATAATAAACCACTGCCGAGTAGACGATTATCATATTTAATGCCTGTCGCGTATTTTTGGCATCCGGCTCTCGATCCTTAGACACGCCCTCACGACCGTCCGCTCGACTTCCTCTCGACGCATCGGCCGTGCCGGGGCGCGGCCTCCGGTGGTCAGGGCTTGCGCGTCATGTCGTTCTCTGCTAATCATCGGCAACCCGTTTCGCATTATCGATGTGCCCCAACCTTCATTATTTGACGAGGACCCCGAGGAGACGTCGGATGCTCTACAAGACGACCGTACTCGCCCTGCTGGAGAATCACCCGAAGCTCTACGACCATCTGCGGCTGAGCCGGACGCTGCTCAAGGAACTGGACCGCTACGCGAGCGACCTGCGAACGGAACACCACCGGCTCACGGGCGAGGGAACGGACCGCTCCGCAGCATGGGAACGGGCCACGGCCGAGATCGAAAGCCGCATCGCTTCGGAAGCCGCCCGCCTCGAAGCGTAAGCCTGTTCGACGACATCGAAGAAGATGCACCTCCTATAGTCCCTCCCGAACCGCCAACCCTTGCCGGTGGAGAGAAGGCCAAGGCACGCGACATCCTCGCCGCGATCCGGGCACTCAAAGCCGTTGAGGCGGACAACCGACCCGCAACGGATGACGAGCGGCAGATCCTCGGCCGGTTCCCCGGTTTCGGCGCGGTGGCCCTGTCGATCTTCCCCAACCCCGCGACAAACGAATACAAGGATGGCTGGAAAGAGATCGGGGAAGAACTGAAGTCCCTTCTCACCCCGGAGGAATACGCCAGCGCGAAGCGGACCACGTTCAACGCCTTCTACACCTCACCCGTCGTGATCGACGCGATGCACAAGGCTCTGTCCCGTCTCGGTGTTCCCGATGGGGCGCGGGTTTTGGAGCCGGGTTGTGGGCCTGGACGCTTCATTCGGCCAGACAAGCGGTTCATCGGAGTGGAACTCGATTCCGTCTCTGGCCGGATCGCGAAGGCGCTTCACCCCGAGCAGGACATCCGCATCGAGGACTTCCAGAAGACGCGATTGCCCGAACTCGACGCGGTCATCGGCAACGTTCCGTTCGCCGATCTGAAGCTCGACCACAAGGGCCAGAAGTTCAGCCTGCACGACTACTTCTTCGCCAAATCGGTGGACGCACTCAAGCCCGGCGGGGTGCTGGCGCTGGTGACCAGCCACTTCACCCTCGACAAGCAGAACGCCGCGATCCGCGAATACCTCGCCGAGCGGGCCGACTTCCTCGGGGCGATTCGGCTTCCTTCGGATGCATTCAAGCGGGAAGGAACCGCCGTGGTCACGGATATCGTGTTCCTCCGGAAGCGATCGCTTGATGAACCTCCGAGCCATACCGACGACTGGATGAAAGCCGAACCCACGGACATCGACGGTCATCAGGTCGCGATCAATCACTACTTTCTGAGCCACCCCGAGATGGTGCTGGGAAGATACTCGGGGAAGGACAGCCTGTACGGGGATGGTTACTCGGTCCTGTCGAATGGGGATCTAGCGGAGCAGTTGAAAGAAGCGGTAGGGCGGTTACCCGAGTTTGCTAAGCATGAACGGTCAGTTTGCGAAATTGAGCAAGTTCGCAAGTTCACGCCTCCCCCGCCCGAACGCCACATCTCCGAAGGCAGCTTTTTCGTCCACGACTCCCGCGTGCACCAGATCGTTGACGGGCAGACCGTTCCAGTCGTTTACGGCGGCAGCGAGCTATGGGCCAACGGAGCCCTGGTAGGCCGTCGCATGGGCGCCCTGATCGAACTGCGCGATCTCGCGCGTCGGGTTCTTCAGTCGCAGAACGAAGGCTGGCCCGAGCTGAACCGGGAAGCGGCGCGCCGGGAACTGAACCGGACCTACGATCGATTCCTCTCCGCCTATGGCCCGATCAACAAGACGACCTTCTCCAGCACCGCCGACGGCACGGTGGTCCGGAGGATGCCGAACCTCGCGAAGTTCCGCGAAGATCCGGACGCCATGCTGGTCATGGCGCTGGAAGAGTACGACGAGGTTACAGGAATCGCGAAGAAGGCCCCGATCCTCCTCAAAGACGTGGTGGGCCGCGTCCAACCGGTCACGTCCGTCACCCGTGCCGAAGAGGGCTTGCTGGTCTCTCTCGACCAAAAGGGAGCGGTCGACCTTCCCCACATCGCGACGCTTTACGGGAAGCCGGAAGAGGCCGTCATCGCAGAATTGGGCGACCTGATCTACCTCGACCCCGCGACGAAGCAGTGGCAGACCGCTGACGAGTACCTATCGGGGAACGTCCGGGCGAAACTGGCCGCTGCCGAAAAGGCCGGCGCGCCACGCAACATCGAGGCCCTGAAAGCCGTCCAGCCCGAGGACGTGCTCCCGGGAGACATCGACGCGAACCTCGGCGCTCCGTGGATACCTTCAGAAGACGTGCAGGCGTTCGCGGAGCAATTGTTCCAGGTTCCGAAGAACTCAATCACCATCGCTCACCTTGCCAAAGACGCGACATGGAGCGTGGAAGGTGACTGGCAGGCAGAACGGTCCGTCGCGGTCACTGCCGATTATGGAACGACACGGGCATCGGGCCTCTGGTTGCTCGAACTTGCGTTGAACATGAAGTCCCCGACGATCTACGACCCCGACCCCGCTGATCCGGACAGGCGGATCGTCAATCCGGAAGCGACCCTCGCCGCCAAGGAGAAGCAGAAGGCCATCAAGGACGCGTTCCGGTCGTGGATCTTCTCCGACCCCGATCGCACGGAACGCCTGGTCCGGGTCTATAACGACAACTTCAACTGTCTCAGGCCCCGGCAGTTCGACGGGTCGCACCTCGACTTCCCGGGGATGAGCAACGTCTTCACGCTGCGCCCTCACCAGAAGGACGCGATCTGGCGATGCATGTCGGGTGGAAATACCCTTCTGGCTCATGTGGTTGGTGGGGGGAAAAGTGCGATCCAAGCTGCCGCGGCGATGAAGATGCGGCAGACCGGGCTGGCCCGAAAGATCATGTGCGTCTGCCCCAACCACCTGCTCGAACAGTATGCGCGGGAGTTCCAGCAACTCTACCCCAATGCCCAGCTGCTCGTCGCCACGAAAGACGACCTCGCGAAGGACCGCCGCAAGTTGCTCACCGCCAAGATCGCTTCCGGGGACTGGGATGCCATCATCGTCACGCATTCGAGTTTCGAGCGCATTGGGATGTCGACGGGATTTCAGGAGCGGTTCCTCCGAGAGCAGATCGCGGAGTACGAAGAGCTGCTCGTGGAACGGGCCGCGGAGAAGCATTCCCAGGCCACGCGCAACATCATTAAGGCGATCGAAAAGCAGAAGGCCGCGCGCGAGGCGAAACTGAAAGACCTGCTGGCCTCAGACAAAAAGGATGACGGCCTGGTCTTCGATGACTTGGGCGTGGACTACGTGTTCTACGACGAGGCCGGTGCGGTAAAAAATTTGGAGGTGGCAACGAAGATGGACCGCGTCGCCGGGATTCCGACCGGTGGAAGCGAGCGGGCCTTCGACATGCTGATGAAGGCGAAGTACCTGCACGACAAGCACCTCGGGCACGGCATCACCTTCGCCAACGGTACACCGATCGCCAATTCGCTCGTCGAGATGTACACCCTCCAGCGGTTCCTGGATCCCGAGGGCCTCCGGTCGCGCGGCATCGATCATTTCGACGCCTGGGCCGCGACCTTCGGTGAAGTCGTCGAGGCGATGGAAATCTCTCCCGACGGGAAGACCCTGAAGCCGCGCTCCCGCTTCGCGAAGTTCGTGAACCTTCCCGAACTCCAGCAGATGTTTCGCCAGTTCGCGGACGTCCAGACCGCCGAGATGCTGAACCTTCCTCGCCCGGCGTTGGAAGGCGGTAAGCCACACGTCGTGGCCTGTCCCATGTCCGACGAGCAATGCTCACTTCAACAGGAATTGGTGAAGAGGTACGAGAGAATCAGAAATGGTGGGGTCGATCCTCGGGACGATAACGCTTTGGCGATCACGACCGACGGCCGGAAGCTCGCCCTCGACGCTCGGATGCTCTCGGGGACCGCGAAGGAGTATCCCGACTCGAAGATCAACGCGCTGGTCGAGAACGTTGTCGCGGTGTGGAACCGCACGGCCCCAACGAAGGGCACGCAGATCATCTTCTGCGACATGGGGGTGAATCCCACTCCGTGGGGCTTCTCGACTTACGAGGAGATCACGCGAAAGCTGATCGAACGCGGCATCCCCGCTGAGCAGATCGCTTCAATCGGAGAAGCCGAATCGGACGCGAAGAAACAGGCCCTTTTCGAGAAGGTGCGCCAGGGATCGGTGCGTGTCCTGATCGGCAGTACCGGCAAGCTCGGGACCGGGACGAACGTCCAGAAGCGGTTGGCGGCGCTTCACCACCTCGATGCGCCTTGGAAGCCGGCAGAAGTGGAGCAGCGGGATGGAAGGATACTCCGACAAGGGAACACGAACGCCGAGGTCGCGGTGTACCGTTACGTCACAGAAGGAAGCTTCGACGCGTATATGTGGCAAGCTTTGGAGACCAAGGCGAAGTTCATCAATCAGGTGATGACAGGAGAATCGGGAGTTCGTCGCGCCGAGGATATAGGGAGCCAGGAACTCAGTTACAGCGAAGTCAAAGCTCTTGCCAGCGGCAATCCGGCCTTCCTGACTCTCGCCGAGGCCGACGCGGAGCTTCAACGCCTCGCCGTACTGAAACGGAACCACGCCGATGAGCAGTACATCGCGCGCAGGAAGCTGCGGGAACTACCCGAGCAGATCGAGCGAATGGAACAGAGGATCGCGGCCCTTACCGAAGACCAACGCACTGTCGCTGATGAAACGGGGATCGTCATCGGCGGCCGAAGCCCGTCATTGCAGGACACTCCAGCCGCGCTGACGAAGATCCTTGAGGGACTTCCCGAGACCGCGGACCGAAGGTTCCCACTGGGCCAGTATCACGGGCTGGGTTTCGGGATCGAGTACCGCTGGAACAGCGCGGATGTTTACCTCACCGGAGAGACCGAGCTTCGTGCCCCGCTTTCGAAAGAATCACGAGGGGCGCGAGCGGTGCTGAACGCGCTGGGCCGGATCGCGGAGTCTTACGGTGAGAGGATCGAAGCGAACACGAGGGAGTTGGAGCTGTGCCGCACTCAGCTTCGGGATTACGAAGCGCGGCTGGGAAGGCCATTCGCGCACACAGCGTACATCGACGAACTGACCGACCTTCGGGACAGGTTGAAATTGGCGCTTTCGGGGACACCCGCAGAGGGCGAGCCGACCGCGATGGAGCTGGCCGACCGAATCAAAGCCCTGAAAGGATCGCACCAGGTCGAAGCGGTACCGGTGCGTATTCGTGAGAAACCGCGAGTCGAACACGTGCGGCGCAGGGCGGAGGTCGCACACGAAGTACCGAAAGAATTGCCACCAGAACCGGAAGCCACTCCGGACACGAAACCCGATGACGACAAGCCGGACGACGCTCCCCCAACGGGTTCGTTCCGGTCGCAGGTCCGGAAGAGCGTGCAGCGGTCGCTGTTCTGAAGAAAGCAGGGTCGTTGACGGAACATTGTTCCTATGGCACTGTTCGTCTCACGCATGGGCAATGAGGCCTGGCGAGTGATGGAGTTCTTATGCCGAGCACCAAGGAGCAGGAGACTGCCGCTGACACCTTCCCCGCCTCCGCATCGTCGAATGATCCGGGGCCAAAGCCCGAGCTGAAGTGGATCAAGATTATCGAATTGTACATCGATCACGAGTACCAGCGTAGCGCCAAATCCAGGGCCAGCCTGAAGAATCTCGAATATCTGCGCGAACATTTTTCATGGGCGAACTGTGGGGCGCTGATTGTGTGCCATGCGCCCGAGAAGAAGCAGTACGCCGTAGTGGATGGCCAGCACCGCTTCATCGCAGCCCAAGCGCGTGGGGACATCAATGAGTTGCCGTGCGTTGTCATACAGGGACAGGATTTTCAGAAGCAGGCAAAGAGCTTTGTTGCGATCAACACCAAACGAGTTTCGCTGAATACGCTCGCCGCCTTCCACGCCGGTGTAGCGGCCGGGAATCCTGATGCTGCCGCCGTGAAGGAGATCGTTGACGAATGCAAGATCGACATCCCGCGCGTACCTGTCAACCGAGGCGATACCGCCCCGCGTCAGGTTCAGTGCGTCGGCACGCTGGTGAATCTACTCGGTGGTTACAGCAAGAAACAAATCGTCTGGGCGCTCACCATCATTCCCGAGGCCTACGGTGATGAACGCGGCCAGATGCGAGCAAGCCTGATAAAGGGATTAGCCGAGTTTATCAGGCTGAATCCGGACGCGGACCGAGAACGCATGGTCGATGTGCTCTCTGGTGTCGACCCAGAGGGGTTGGAAGCAGATGCCCGCTCCTACATGGCTATTAAGGGCGGCACAGCCAAGGCGGCGGTTACCGAGGCGCTCGACCGGCTTTACAAGAACGCCGGCAGGAAGAGCGTTGCTTAACCCCCTCTGAACTCCGCGAGATTATGAAGCAGCCGGGCTGGAGACAGAGCGATCGGGTCCGGGAGCGGACATGAGCGAGCCGACCGAMCCGTCGCCTACCGTAGAAGAGATTGCAATTCATCCCCCTCAATCATYCCCCGCCGCTCGAGTCTCTCCGCCAACTTCAGCACCTTCGCCCATTGTCGTTGAAGCAGGTATCGTGCTCGCGCCTCGCCGTGAATCAGCTCTTCGTTTGCTTCTCGTGGGAGTTCAATAGCCAACACGAGCGCTCGTGTCAGGTCTGCCATATCATGAAGAGCGGCGGATGCGGCGGCCTGGTTGGCTGCAAGATCCTGAAGTACGTGCGCGGGTAATCGCTGGCTTACCAGTATAGCCCCGGAGTCGACATTATTCCCGACGTCCCCCGCAACGAGAATCCTGAGCGTGCGTCGCTGTCTGTGATTGATCTTCTTGTTGGCGGCAGGATTCATCCCGTCACCGTGATCGATCCCCGCCCAGTCGTTGAGGTTGCTGATCGTGGCATGTCCGAGGCTTTGCCCGGCCGGTACGACGCTGACTCTCGTTACGGGCTTGCGGTAGATCGCTGCGAGAAGTGCGTGACTGGCTTCGTGAACGGCCACGTCCCAGGGCGTAGGCATCTTCCAACCTCTTTCCTGTGTCGAGGACGCGGAAATTCTTACCAATCGGTCAGCCGGTTGACAACTCGCCACCGCCGCGCTACTCCTTTCCGGCCTGTCACCGCTTCCGTTCGGTTGCCGGTGGCCGGTTTTCACAACCGAACAGGAAAGGATCCCCTTATGGCCGGACGCCGTCGCACCAAACCCGTTGCCGATCACATCGAAACAGCAGAGCCACCGGCTCAGCAAGAGACCGAATTGCCGTCGACAACGCTGCAATCGGTGACCGAAACAGCCCCGCAACCCGACATTTTCGATCAGGTGATTGCGGCGCGAAAGGCCCAGGACGTGCCTCCGGAAACACGAGAGAAAGTCGAGGTGGCGATGCAAGCGGCACCGGTTGTACGCGCCAGCGAGTTGCAGCAGGAACCGCGTCCGGAAGCAATGGACGGCCCGGCCGAGTTCCGCCCGCGCCAGCCGGACCCGATGCCCTTTGCGTCGATCACCTTGGGTGACCGGAATGACGCTCCCAAGATGCGGCTGTTCCGGAGCCAGCGGTTTCAGCAAGTGGCCCTGCAGTTCGACGAAAAGCCCGATGCGAAGTACACCGAGATGCTCCGCGAGGCCGGCTTTCGCTGGCGCGGCGATGACAAGGTGTGGACCCGGCAGATTCCTCGTGAGGAGAAATGGAAGTCGCACGCCGATGCCGAACGGCTCTTTGCTGCCATCGGAAACGCCATTCGGGCGGACAAGGGTCTTGAGCCCGTGACCCTGATGGGCATGTCATGAAGAAGTCGCTGAGGGAAGTCCTGAACGAGGTGTGGCGGCGGATTCGGGAGAGCCGGTGATTCTGCTCGTCAGCGGAGCAACAAAGGCTCTTCGAGAGTTGAACAGGCCCGATCTTCTCGGCAGCTTGTTGACACCCGACAATGGCAACAGCGCCCCGGAAGGCCGATTCGCTGCGGATAACGCCGCCTTCGTCGGCTTCGACCCCGCCAAGTTCTGCCGCATGCTCTCCCGGATCGCCGGGAAGCCGAACTGCCTTTGGATTGCCTGCCCGGATGTGGTCGGAAACGCTCGCGAAACTGCGGAGTTGTTTTATGCGTGGCGGCCGATCATCAAGTCCCTTGGGCTGCCCATCGCGCTTGTACTTCAGGACGGCCAGCAGCACGAGGGCGTGCCCTGGAACATGGTCGATGCACTGTTCATTGGGGGCTCGACGGAGTTCAAGCTGGGGCCGGTTGCGGCGCAGTTCGCCCGGGAAGCCAAGCGAAGAGGAAAATGGTTACACGGAGGCCGTGTGAATACCCGGCAGCGGTTCCGCTACATGGCGGAGTTGGGATGTGACTCGGTGGACGGCAGCGGATTTTCACGATTTCCTAGCCGGATTGCGATGGCCCTGCGATGGCTGGAGGAGCTCGAGCGCCAGCCATCGCTGTTGGGCGCATGAGTCAGTCCGCGAGTACGGCCACCATGTCACTGACCGCGACCGCACCGAAGGTCGCAATGAGTTGCTTAATACCTCTCGCGAGATCCGCAGGGTTTCCGCTGCTGGGTGCGAAGCCCGCGGGTGCCTTACCGTTCCCGATGGCGGTCGCTGCCGACGGCCGACCCGGTTTCCGCGCGGGCGCAGAGATCCCGGCCGCCTTTTTGACCTGGCTCTTGATCGTTGAAAAATTTCCCTTCGTCAGGTCGATGTCGAATGCGTCCTTCACGAATTTCACACCGTCCGGAGGGGAATCCTTACCCGCGGCGAGCGCCGCGATGACGGCTTCCTTTTGGGTGGGCTTCTTGGCAGGAGCCGCGGGATCTGTTGCCGGAGCTTCAGCGGGCTTCGTCTTGGCCATGTATCACCGTGGGTGAAAGTCGGGCGGTACAGTTTCTGTAACCCGCAAGCCTTACCATGTCCAGCGCTCCCGAGATAAGAAATGACAAGTGTGTAAATTTGCAGGCCGCGCAGTCTGACCGGCTGAGATTGACTCGCAGTTCTTGTCACGCGAAAATCCAGCACCTCGATGCGAAGCCATTCATAGGAAGCCGCAATATGGCTGTTTCTGCCGCTCGTGCCGCGGAAGTTCTGGCCTTCTGTGCTCGCCACTGTTGCATCTGTCGGCGATTTCGCCCTCTCCACCTGCAGGTTCACCACATCATCGAGCAGAATGAGGGCGGTACGGATGACCTCGACAACCTGATCCCGGCCTGTGTGAGTTGCCACTGCGACGTTCACACGGAAACCCTTTTGACTCGGAGGTTCACGGAGAAGGAACTGAAACTGCACCGCGACAACGTATACCAGTTGGTCGCAGAGGGAAAACTCAGGGATGCCGAGGAGAGTGAAGATCGGCTCGCAGCGCTCTCCGGTTCAATTGTCCACACGCTGCTTACGGCACTGGGGCAGACTCCCGCAGCGCCGGTTGCGCGTCCGCAGCTTCCTGCCGAAGCGGTAGAGATCCTGCTCGCCGCAGTGGAAGGGAACTCAGGAATTAACGTGGTGAAGGCTGGCGGAGCGATCGTTTTGGCAGGTGGGAAGCAATTCGGCGACATGTTCGACTTCCGGATAGGTGCCAAGTACAAGAATGCGATCAACCTCCTCTTCCAGAACGGCCTAATCGACGGTCATTCCGAGTACTTCGAAGTGATGCATGCAGGCTATCTCCTTGCGGATGACATACTCGCGGCAGGAGGGCAGAAGCCAAAGTCAGGGTAGAGGGCAGCCGATGCCGCTGGCGGCCCGCATATAAAATATCGGAGACTGAGCGAGATCGGACGAAATGAGGAAGCGATGGAAGATAAGCAGAATCTGTTAACCAGTCTCGTGCATCCCAAAGAGGCGAAGGTCGGAGACTTCGTCTTTGTCTGGGGCGGCGATGGGCCAGAGATCGTTCAGATCACCGCCGTCGCACGGGGAGGCAAGGTGCGGGTTGAAGGAAACAAGACTCCCATTCTGCGAACGGCTCTGCTACCGCCAACCTCTCATCGGAAACAGCAGTATCTCGAACGCCTGAAATTATCCCGCGTACCGGTAGTCGGGGCGTTTATTTCACCTACGCCGCTCCCTAAGTTTCCAGCGGAGCAATATACCAGTCCACACGTCGTCGGACGGCCAAATTTGGTCCTCTCGGATCTCGAAGTTACCCGGTCGCCAAGCGATTACCTGGACATTCGTTTTTCACTCCGGAATGACGGTGATGTTACAGTGACGCTTGCCGGGTACCAGCATGAATATGACAGAGAAGATAAGGACCGTGTTCCGTTCGCCTACATGGGGGATCAACGGCACGTTGTCTTTCAGGTCGAGGGCGACACAAAAGTGTACCCTGGCAGATTAGCGCATTTCCGAACGGTAGCGAGCAACCGGGCCGGGCATGGGGAGATGAGGCTGTTCATCCCTTCGAGTGTGTTGGGTGGTGCCATCGGCACCTATACGATGTTCGTCTTCACTGCGCCGGCTCCAGGAACGAGTCCAAGTTGAAAGAGATCCAAACCCAGCGCATTCCCTAATGTTACCGTTTCAGTCTCGGTAACGAGAACGGGCGGCAGAAGCCGCCCATCCCGTTACTCTCGCCAGCAGAACTGACAAGAAGAACACGTCGTACCCGCGCGTTTTCCCGCATCCGTTTCGGTTGGGCACAGGAGGTCGAGGTTGATCCTCGTTGAGTCCTTCCGTGCCTGTCTCGTCGCGAACACCAGATCCGCTTGCTCGGGCGACTCTCCGGTTTGCATCCACGCCACGCGAACCCCTTCGGGAACGTGAGATGGATAGCCGGTTTCGTCGTCGGCGGAGAGCCAGAGCGAGAAGTTGTCACACGCGGCCAGTTCCCACAGCACTTCAGCGATCTGGGGTACACGATAGGACCGGGTGTACATCCAGAACGTGACATGCGGCGAGGCTTGGACCACGGCGAGGAGCTTCTTCGCGTAGGCCGGGCTGTAGCAGTCCCCACTTACGTGAAAACGGCACAGCAGGACACCCTTGCGGTAGAGTTCGTCGGTCAGGCGACGGGCGAAATCATCCCGTTTGGACTGCTCAAAGCACCACACGAGGCGATCGATAACTTGCGGGAAGACGAATCGAGAGCGACGCGCATAGCAATGAGAAGTGCAGAGCTTGGAGCGACCAGGACAGGTTTTCACCGCCGGAAGATCGAAGTGATGCACCGAGCCGCCGAGCTTGTCGTTGGAAACGACGAGGAGCGGCCGAACCACCTTACTCACGACACACCACCTTTTGAAAAGAGGGGACGAGCGGAAAGGGGAAAAGCAGAGCAGAAGCGGGGTGACGCTAGCGCGGATGTGATGAATGCGCAATGTGGCAGATGGGCAACAGCAAGGGGGAAGCGATCAACATTCGGTGTGCACGAATTGCTGAAGATAGAAACCAGTTGCAATCAATGTTGGTTTGTGACATGGTCGGAAGCGAACAACATGAGGCGTGCACGAAATGACGAAAGAGGAGCTTCAAGAGATTGGGCGGAAACTATACGGGCCGGCGTGGAAAGCGAAGATGGCCAGAGACCTGGCCCGAAGCCCGGCGACGATCTTCAACTGGGTCGCGGGACGGATTGACAT
>BFBZ01000784.1_pt1 | contig 25758 bp, 24 predicted proteins | sample 1888401 | NCBI WGS metagenome assembly BFBZ01 (sample SAMD00112614, study PRJDB3348) | symbiont metagenome | host: Chara braunii
GCCCAGCGGACGGATACAGTCGAGCGACTTCGGGAACGTGTCCTTGCCGATACCGTCATAGACCACATTGCAGAGCGCGCCGCCGGTGATCTCCTTCACCTTCTCGGCGAAGTCGTCCTTGCGATAGAGGATCGTGTGGTGCGCACCATTGGCCTTGGCGATCTTGGCCTTCTCTTCGGAGCCGACGGTGGCGAGGACGGTCGCGCCGAGCGCATTGCCCCATTGACAGAGGATGACGCCGACGCCGCCCGCGCCCGCGTGAACGAGGATGGTATCGCCCTTCTTCACGTTGTAGGTGCGGCGGAGCAGATACTGCGCAGTCATGCCCTTGAGCATCATCGCGGCGGCCTGCTCGTAGCTGATATTGTCAGGCAACTTCACCGCGCGGTCCGCGGGCATGACGCGCTCCTGCGCGTAACCGCCGAGCGCAACTACGTAAGCGACGCGGTCACCGACCTTGATGTCCTTGACGCCCTCGCCGACCTGGATCACCTCGCCCGCGCCCTCGTTGCCCGCCGTGAACGGCAGGCCGACAGGCGACGGATACATGCCCATGCGGAAGTAGGTGTCGATGTAGTTCACGCCGCAGGCGTGTTGCTTCAGCTTGATCTGGCCAGGCCCGGGCGCGGGAATGTCGATCTGTTCGAACGTCAGAACTTCGGGACCACCCGTTTTATGCACCCGGACCGCCGCAACCATCGTTTCTCTCCCAAATTGCTCAGCACGCGCAACATCACGCAACGCTTGATCATCGGCTTATCTGCCGTCGAAACGGGATCATAGGGGGCGCGAAGCCGTAAGCAAGGGAGCGAAAAGAGCTGAGACTTGGCTAGCGCCCGCCGGCCACGCGAAGGACGGTACCGCTGATGTAGGAAGCAGCGTCAGATAGGAGGAACATCACGGCGGCCGCTGACTCCTCCGGCTTGCCGGCGCGCCCCATCGGGATCATCGGAGCGATGCGGGCGAGCTTGTCCGGGGTGCCGGCGTCGGCATGGACGCGGGTCTCGCTCGCGCCTGGCGACACGCAGTTGACGCGGATGCCGTCGCCCGCGAGTTCCTTGCTCAAACCATAGGTGATGGATTCGATCGCGCCTTTGGAGGCAGCGTACCAGACGTATTCGTTCGGCCCACCAATGTCCGCTGCGACGGAGGAAAGCAGGACGATGGCCCCGCCCTCGCCGCCTTGCTTCTTCGAGATACGCTTGATCGCATATTGAAGGCTGAACAGTGCGCCGAGCACGTTGACGTCGATCACCTCACGCATCATCCCCGGTGCCGCGTTGTCGAGGCGGCCGGCCTTACCGGGAATGCCCGTGTTGTAAACGAAATGCGTGATCCGCCCGAGCGTCTTGTCGGTTTCGGTGAACAAGCGCTCGATGTCGGCCTCGTTCGCCATGTCGGCCTGGATCGCAACGGCCCTGCCGCCCTTCGCCTTCACTGCCTCGGCCACGACGGCCGCTGATGCGGCATCACTCTTGTAGTTCACCGCGACGTCGTAACCTTGCTCCGCGGCAAGCTTGGCAGTTTCGGCGCCAATGCCCCGGCCCGCTCCGGTGATCAGAACGACAGGACGTTTGGACATTACTTCCCCGACCCCTTGAGCTGGGCCTTCCGGCGTGCGCGGCCGGCGATCACGTTGAACGCCTCGACCGCCGCGGCGAAGGCCATCGCGAAGTAAATATAGCCGCGGGGAATGTGAACATCGAAGGCATCCGCGACAAGCGCCACGCCGATCAGGACCAGGAAGGCCAGCGCCAGCATCTTGGTGGTGGGATGCTCGGCGACGAAGGCCGAGACCGGCCCGGAGGCTGCATACATCACGATCATTGCGATGATCACCGCCCCGATCATGATCTCGATCCGATCGACCATGCCGATCGCGGTGATGATGGAGTCGAGCGAGAAAATGAGGTCGACCGCGATCAACTGTGCCACGACGAAAGCAAACGAATGCGCCACGGCCTTCGCCTCGGGTTGATGGTCGCGCGCCTCCATCTCGCTATGAATCTCATGGGTTGCCTTGGCGATCAGGAACAAACCGCCGCCGATCAGGATGAAATCGCGCCAGGAAAAGCCGAGCCCGTAGATCGAAAACAACGGCTGCGTCAGCTTCATCAGGAAGGTCAGGCCGAACAGCATAATGATGCGAAAGATCAGCGCGAGCGAAAGCCCGATCTGCCGCGCGCGCTTTGCCAGATGCGGTTCGCAGCGCGAAACAAGGATGGAGATGAAAACGACGTTGTCGATGCCGAGGACGATTTCCAGCACTGTCAGCGTGACGAGGGCGGCCCAGGCGTTCGGATCGGCGAGGAGTTCGAGCATCGGCGCTATCTAGGTTGGTTCCCGTACCGGCAAAAGGCCGAAACCGAGAAAATACAGGGCTATGAGACAGAGTGCCACGTCGATCCAGAACCCTGGCTTCAGGCCCTGCAACACGGCAACAGACGCGAGAACGGCCCATAAGGCCAGAAGCGTGACCGTCAGCGTGCGAAACCGCCTCACGCGAAACGGATGGACGAACTTGATCGGCACAAAAGTGAGAATGCAAAGCGTGAGTACGGTTATCGCGACAATGGCTGGCCCGGGATCGAGTAGCAGCAGGTAGAACACGATGACGTTCCACACCGCAGGGAAACCGCTGAAATAATTTCCGTCGGTCTTCATGTTGGCGTCGGCGAAATAGAGCGCGCCGGTCACGGCGACCAAAGCACCCGCGATGGCAGCGATCGGCGGCGGCAGCATCCCTGCGTCCGCGATCACGTAAGCCGGGATGAACACATAGGTCGTGAAATCGACCACCAGATCGAGCGTATCGCCCGACCAACGCGGCAGGCGGTCCCCGACATTGAAAAGCCGCGCCAGCGGTCCGTCGACCCCATCGACGACCAGCGCACAGCCGAGCCACGCGAACATCAGCGGCCAGTCGGTCCGGACCGCAGCGATCATCGCCAGCAACGCGAAACCCGCGCCGGTTGCCGTCAGAATGTGAACGAGAAATGCCGCAGCCCGCATGAGAGGGTTCTACCCTCCACGCGCGTCATACAAAAGCGGGCTACTTCTTGTTCCCCCAGTCGAGTTGGCAGATTTCCGCCGAACGTCCCTCGAAATTCCAGTTGCGGCCAAACAGGCGGAAGCGCGAGCGGTCTGCCTGCGAGACGATGATGTCGGGCGCGATCCAGTATTCGCTGTTGCGGATGACGACGTTGCCCTTGTCCTTGCCTCTGACTGGCGTGATCGCACCATCGACGATTTTCTCGATCTTGATGACGCGGGTGTCACCCTGCATCTCGTAGGAGATCGGCACCTGCCGCACGCCGAGGAAGCTGCCGGCGAGAATTTTCAGAAGCGCGGTCGAGCCGCCTGCGCGACCGGTCATGATCCAGGTCAGCGCCTTGGTCTGATAGGCGGATGCCTTGTCGTCGACGAACAGCGCGACGGTCCAATTGCCGCGGCCGAGGCGGCCCGGAATCTCCGCCATGAAGCCGAACTTGATGCCGGAGAGATCGGTGCCGCCGAAATGCCCCTCGTCGATCCGCACCGCGGCCCAGGTCTGGCAATATCCTTCGGTCGGCGCGCTTTTGCCGAGCGAGAGGACGCACGGGCAAAAGACTTCGCAGTTGCAGGACAGCGTAAGCTCGCCCTTCAGCGACCAGGGCTCCGACACGCGCAGGTCTTCCATGATGTTCATACGCTATCCCACCCAAGGAACCGAAAAGGCGATCAGTGTCAGACCGATCACGATGAAGGCGGCGCCGATCGAACGGCTGAAACGTGGCGTGCTGGTCATTTTCTCGATCGTCATCAGAATGCCAAGCGCCGCCATCCAGACGATGTTCATGGCGCCGACCGCGAACATGACCAGCATCATCGCCCAGCAGCAGCCGAGGCAATAAAGGCCCTGGCGCAACCCGAGCTTGAACACGCCGGAAGTCTGTTCGGTCCAGTTCGAGAAGAAGAACGGAAACGGCCGCTGGCACTTCGACAGACACGCATGCTTGAGCGTGGAGAATTGATAGCCGCCCGCAACGAGGAAAATCGCTCCGGAGAGAACCGGCCCTGTCCGGCCAGAGTCGAGCAGTCCCGCGCGGGTCAGCGCAATTTGCAGAGCCGTTGCAACTGCGGCGAAGCCGAGCCACACCGCGACATATCCCGCTGCAAGGACGAACGGCGATACGACGCGCTCGCCTTTGTGCGCCGCCGTGTCAGCGATCTCCGCATAGGTCAAGATCATCGGCCCCGCAGTTGGCAGCATCATCGCCAGCACCATCGCAGCCCACATCGGAAGAATGAGCGCCAATCCGCCCCACTCGCCCGGCATTCCAGCGCGGCACAGCGCGTCCCAGAGGTCCGCATTGCTCGCGAACAGACCGAGTGCAAGCCAGCCTGCACCCGTAAGCGCGAGAACGCAGGTCACAGCAATCACGCGGGGACGCGCGAGCACCGACGCAAGCCGCGTCTCCGCGCGGCTGAGATGGGTCAGCGCGTCCTGGTGGATAAAATCGGTCACCTTCGGACGATAGCGTATCGACGGAAAGCACGGAATCGGCCGAAAGCATCATGGTTTCCGCCCGAACAAGGCGCGCTGTATGATGGTGTTATGACGGTTAACGACAGTTCCGAGGTGGTGGTCGTCGGCGCGGGCCCCGCAGGGCTCACCGCCGCAATCGCGCTGGCGCAGGCCGGCGTGGAAACCGCGCTGATCGCACGGAAGCCCCTTGCGGACCATCGGACCACAGCCCTTCTCGCGGGTTCCGTGACTGCGCTCGACACGCTCGGCGTCTGGGAACGCTGCGCCCAAGAGTCTGCGCCGCTGAAAACCATGCGGATCGTGGACGCCACCGCACGCCTTATTCGCGCGCCGGAGGTGAGCTTTTCAGCCGAAGAGATCGGCCTCGATGCCTTCGGCCACAACATCGAGAACAAGCATCTGGTCGCGGCGCTGGAAGCGCGCGCGCGCGAGCTTCCAGCGCTGAAATTGATCGAGGACGAAGCCAGCGCCGTCGAGATTGGCGACGACAACGTAGCGATCCGGCTGAAAGGCGGCGGCACCGTCACGGCACGGCTTGCGATTGGCGCGGATGGACGGCGCTCGCTCTGTCGCGCAGCAGCCGGCATCGAAACCTCAGGCTCGCGCTATCCGCAAACCGCGCTGACGTTCAATCTTGCACACACGCGGCCACACAAATTCACCTCGACCGAATTCCACACCGAGGGCGGTCCGTTCACGCTAGTGCCGCTGCCGGGCGAGCGCTCAAGCCTCGTCTGCGTTGTCGAGCCGGCAGACGCCAGGCAATTGTCGGCTCTCGACGATGAGGCTCTCGCACGCGAGATCGAGCGGCGCTCGCATTCGATCCTCGGCAAGATCACGGTCGAGAAGGGACACGGCTCGTTCCCGCTCTCCATTGAGAACGCGCGCCAGTTCGCCACCAACCGCATCGCTCTCGTCGGCGAGTCTGCGCATCTCATCCCGCCGATTGGCGCGCAGGGGCTGAACCTCGGCCTGCGCGACGCAGCCACCATCGGAGAGCTGGCCGTCGCCGCGCATCGCAATGGCGACGATATCGGTGCGGACGACCTGCTTCGCCGCTATGACAGCGCCCGCCGCGCCGATGTGCAAAGCCGCAGCTTCGCCATCGATCTGATGAACCGGAGCCTCCTCACTGACTTCCTTCCCGTCCAAGGCGCCCGTGGTCTCGGCCTGTTCCTGATCGACCGGATCGGCCCGCTGCGCCGCGCCGTCATGCGTGAAGGCGTCGCGCCGCGCGCCTCCCAGCCCCGTCTGATGCGCGGCGAGGCTCTGTAGCCTTCGCTCCCATCGAAGGCAGGCTTGCATTTTCGCCCATTGCGAACCGCCTTCCGGCACGGCAATGAAGTGCGGTGCCGGATCTGACATTCATCGTCATCGTCGTTGCCCTCGCCTTCCTGCTTGCGGGCTTCGTGAAGGGCATTTTGGGCCAAGGCCTGCCGACCGTCGCGGTTGGACTGCTCAGCCTTGTCATGTCGCCAGGCGAGGCGACGGCGCTCCTGCTCCTTCCCGCCATCGTCACCAACATCTGGCAGGGCTTTGCCGGGCCGGCGACCATGATGCTGTTCCGGCGGCTGTGGCCGACGCTACTGGCGAGCGTGCTCGGCACGTGGATCGGAACCGCAATCGGCCTGGGCCTGCTGACGCCCGAGGCCGCAGGCATCGCCCGCAAGACGCTCGGCGGCGCGCTGATCGCCTATGGCATCCTGGGGTTCAGCCGGATCGAACTGTCGGTGCGGCCAAGCTTCGAATGGTGGCTTGGCCCGCTGATGGGCACGATCAACGGCATGGTCGCAACCGCGACCGGCGTGTTCATGATCCCGGTCATTCCCTACATTCAGGCGCTCGGACTGAAACGCGACGATCTCGTTCAGGCGCAGGGCATCTCGTTCACGATCTCAACGCTGGCGCTTGCCGTGGTGCTGGTCAGCAACGGGACGCTGAACACCTCGAATGCTGTGGGTTCGGCGCTCGCGGTCGGCGTCGCCATTGTCGGCATGCTGATCGGCCAGCGCGTGCGCGAGATGGCGAGCCCTGCCGTGTTCCGGATGCTGTTCTTCGGCGGAATGTTGATCCTCGGCATCCACCTCGCCTTCCTTCACAGCTAATTCGCACCGCCAAGTTTGGGCACCGGCTTCACTGACCCGGGCTTATCACGGAATTTCGGATCGATGGGCACCGGAAGCGCCGGCATAATCGCATCGGTTGCCCCCGCGATGCTGTGAGCGAACAGACCGCGTTCGACGAAATGCGGATCGCGCAGCGCCTCCTCCAGGGAGACCATGATGGTCACACAGCAATCGGCCTGCGCGAACACGGGCCGCCATTCGTCGGCAGTCCGTTGCCCGATGATGACCGCAACCGCTGCAATGGCACCGGCCGGATTGTGGTGGTCTTCGACGTATTCCGGCGCAAGCCCGATCGCCGCGGTGAACGTCGTCCAGAACTTCTGTTCCAGCGCGGCGCAGGCGACGAGCTTGTTGTCCTTGGTCGGATAGAGCTGATAGCGCGGCGAGCCGCCGGTGAGCCGCGCCCCGCCAGAACCGGGGAACTGTCCCGTCGCATTCCCCGACGCGAAGGCGTGGCCTGCGAAGGTGAACATTGCGTCGGTCATCGCGATGTCGAGATAGGCCCCCTGCCCCGTGAGGTCGCGCTGACGCAGCGCCAGCAAGATGTTGATGACCGCCGGGAACGTCCCGCCGCCAATGTCGGCAATCAGTGCAGGCGGCACCACTGGCTTGTCCAGTAGTCCGGGGTTGAGGGCCAACAAGCCGGTGTAGCCGATGTAATTCAGGTCATGACCGGCCTCATCGGCCCGCACACCGCTCTGGCCGTAACCGGTGATCGAGCAATAGATCAGCCTGGGATTGATCGCCCGGACGGCGTCATAGCCCAATCCAAGCCGCGCCATCACACCAGGCCGGAATTGCTCGACGAGCACATCCGCGCGTTCAAGCAGCGGAACGAGCTGAGCGCGATCGCTCTCGCTCTTCAGATCGAGCACGAGACTTTTCTTGCCGCGATTGAGCACCGCGAACATGGCGCTCTCGCCATCGAAGCGCGGCTCGTAGTGGCGCATGTCCTCGCCGCCTGGCCGCTCGATCTTGATGACCTCGGCCCCCGCCTCCGCAAGCATCAGCGTCGCGAGCGGCCCCGGCAGGAGCGTCGTAAAATCGAGGACCAGAAGCCCGGACAGAGGTTGCATAGGTTACCCGCGTTAGCGGGCGATAGCTTGCGTCAACGCGCCGTGCTGCACCAGCCACATCACGGTGGTCAGGGTTGCGACCGAAACCAGCGTTCCGAGCAGCACGGAGCCGGATGCCGGTTCCACCCACGAATTGTATTGCCGTGCCAGTACGAACACGTTGAGCGCCGGCGGCAGCGCGGCCATTAAGACCGCGGTCGCTGCCCAACTTGGATCGAATGGGCCAAGCGCCGTGAGCATCGCCAGCATAACCATCGGGTGCGCTACGAGCTTCACCAGCACCAGAACCGGCACCTCCCACGGCACGCGCTGAAACGGCCGCAGCGCGACCGTCACCCCGAGCGTGAACAGCGCGCATGGTGCCGAGGCGCCCTGGAGGAATTGAAGGAGCTTGTCGAGCGCAACCGGCGGCTCGAAATTCACTGCTGCCGACAACACGCCGAGTGCTGTCGCGATCAGCAGCGGGTGCAGCACAATCTTGCGGATCACTTCGAGCGCGAGCGCACCCGCGCTTTGGCTCGACGGCCGCGCCAGCGCCATCATGAACGGGAGCAGCGAGAAGAACAGCAAAGTCTCGAAGCAGAAGATCAGCGCCACGGGTGCCGCGGCTTGCGCACCCAGCGTCGCGAGTGCGAGACCCGGGCCCATGTAACCGATGTTGCCATAGGCTCCTGCAAGCGCCGCGGACGAAGCCTCCGCAAGATCGCGCCGGAACAGGAACGCGACGCCGAACGACAGCGCCAACACCAGGAACGTCGCGAGCGTCGTCGTGACGATGAACGGCACGTTGTTAAGCTGCTCGAACGGCGTCTTGGCGAGGATCCGGTAGAACAGCGCCGGCAGCGTCATGTAGAGGATGAAGAAATCCATCCAGGCAAGGCCGCTGTCCGGGATCGTTTTCAGCCGCCCGCAGGCAAACCCCAAGAAGATCAAGCCGAAATAAGGCAGCGCCAGATTGAGAACGTCGATCATTCGGGATGGATTCTCGGGGCTTTAGTTCGGAAATGCCCAAAACTGCGCTGTTTTAGACGGCCCGCAACTTGGCGCAGGGCTTGCTTTCCTCTAAAGGGCAGACCGGCATTTTGGAAGGACGGTCATGAAGCCGCCACGGCAATTCTACCAGCCGCTTGCGATCGGCGCCCCCGCGCCGCTGCGCGAATTGCCGGTCCGGCTCGAGCGGATGATCCACTTCGTCCCGCCGCACGTCGAGAAGGTCACGGCCAAGGTGCCGGAGCTCGCCAAGCAGGTCGACGTGGTGCTCGGCAATCTCGAGGACGCGATCCCGTCGGATGCCAAGGAAGCCGCGCGTAAAGGCTTTGTCGCAATGGCGAAGGCGACCGACTTCGGCGCCACGGGGCTCTGGACGCGCATCAATGCGCTGAATTCGCCGTGGGTGCTCGACGACGTCACCGAGATCGTCGCTGCCATCGGCAACAAGCTCGACGTCATCATGCTGCCGAAGGTCGAAGGCGTATGGGACATCCATTATCTCGATCAACTCCTCGCACAGCTTGAGGCCAAGCACTCGATCAAGAAGCCGATCCTCATTCACGCGATCCTTGAGACGGCGCTCGGCGTCAACAACGTGGAGTCGATCGCGACCGCCTCCCCACGCATGCACGGCATGAGCCTTGGGCCTGCCGACCTTGCGGCATCGCGCGCGATGAAGACCACGCGGGTCGGCGGCGGACACCCGGACTACGTCGTGCTCGCGGACGTCAAAGGCGACGCGCCGCGCACTGGCTACCAGCAGGACCTCTGGCACTACACCACGGGCAAGATGGTCGACGCCTGCGCGGCCGCCGGCATCAAGCCGTTCTACGGCCCGTTCGGCGATTTCTCCGATCCCGCCGCCTGCGAGGCACAATTCCGCAATTCGTTTCTGATGGGCTGCGCGGGCGCGTGGTCGCTGCACCCTTCGCAAATCGCGATCGCCAAGCGCGTGTTCTCGCCCGACCCCGCAGAGGTTGCGATGGCCAAGAAAATCCTCGACGCCATGCCTGACGGCTCTGGCGCCGTCATGATCGACGGCAAGATGCAGGACGACGCCACCTGGAAGCAGGCCAAGGTCGTCTCCGATCTCGCGCGTCTCGTCGCAGCGAAGGACCCCGAACTCGCGGCCCTCTACTCCCTTTGAGCCCGTTCTCCGCCACAATTCAGTCCTAGATTCGGAACCATGAGCAAAGAGATGCCCCAGGCCCCGCAGAAGCAGTTGTATGAGAGTCTATCGCGCATGCGGAGCGCCAAGTTCCGGCTTGGCGACGTGGTGAAACACCGCTTGTTTCCGTTCCGCGGCGTCGTCTTCGATATCGACCCCGTCTTCAACAACACCGAGGAATGGTGGCTCTCGATCCCGGAGAACGTGCGGCCAAGCAAGGATCAGCCGTTCTACCACCTGTTCGCGGAGAACGCGGAAACCGAGTACGTCGCCTATGTCTCGGAGCAAAACCTGCTTCCCGACACATCCGGCGAACCGCTGCGCCATCCGCAGATCGCAGAGTCCTTCGAGAAGGACGATCTGGGGCAGTACCATCCGCTCAACTCGGTTCTGAACTGACGTGTGAACAACGCGATTTAAGCAGAAGAACTCAAACGAAAAAGGCCCGCCGATCGGCGGGCCTTTCTGCATTCAAGATGTGCCGCCCGTTTAGCGGGCGGGTGCGGCAGGCGCGGCGCCACCCTGCGGCTGCTGGCTCTCAAGACGCTTGCGCGCCTCTTCCGCACGCTTCTGAAGCTCGTCCTGGAGCTTCTTCTGCTGCTCCTCGAACACCTTCGGATCGGTCGGCGGGCCGTCATAGGCCTTGGCGAAGTCCTTCAGGTCGAGCTGCGGGCTCATGGCCTGGCCGTTCATGTGAATGGCCTGCACGGTGAGCGTCTGGCCCTTCTTCATGCGGTTGATGACGTCGGCGTTGGCGTCGTAGTCGGCGATGCAGCCGCCCGGCGGAACGACTGGCGGCAGGCAGGTCACGAACGGCGCGGTCGCGGGCTGGCCCTGATCGACGATCATACGGGTGCCGTGCTGAAGCGCGACGCCATACGGCAGGCTCATGCGCATCAGCTTGCGCTGCTCACCGTCCATTTCGATGATCGCGACGGAGACCACGAGCAGACCGGACTCGACGCGGCCGTCCTTCACGGTCACGCAGACGCGCTTGGAGTTCGGATCGGGGTCCTTGTTGCAGAGCTTGACCCACGGCGAAAAGATCAGTTGCGGCTGCTCGCCACCGGCGGCTTGCTGCTGTTGCTGCGGAGCGGCCTGCTGTTGCTGCTGCGCGGGCTGCTGCTGTTGGGCCGCAGGACGCTGCTGCTGGGCGGCAGGCTGGCGCGGCTGCGCCGGACGCTGCTGCTGCGCCGGAGCGGGCGCGCCCTGCGCCAGCACGTCGGGCGCCGACACGAGAGCAAGCGCGGCCGTCGCTGCGAGCGTGGTGAAAATCTTGGTTCCGGTCCGCGCATTCGCGGACGCGATCGGTAGGGTCATGAACTGGTTCCTCTTCATCCCGCCGGTCAACGGCGTTGAGCCCGGGCGGGCCGCCCCCGCGCCTGTCTCGTCGCCAAAAACGGCGAGACCGTGACGCAGGGATGCGCCTGATTAGCCGAAAACCGGGCCTGGATAAAGCTTTATGGGGATTGTGGTTGATGCCGCCGGGATGCGGCTTTTGGCCAATCCGCTGGGGTTTCCAGTGAGGTTTTCAGGGCACACCGGGCCGGGCCGCGCCGAGCTGTGATAGACCGAATCCCACAACGATTCGACGATTGGGAATGGCCGCAGCCACCGCGCGCTCGTCTATGCCGAGAGCCCTTCGCTCCCTGCTTCGCCTTGCGCTCTGCGGGTCGCTGACGGCCGTTGCCGTTCCGGTGGCTGCTGCCGCGCCGAAGCACGCGATCGCGATGCATGGCGAGCCCGCGCTCGGGCCCAATTTCACGAGCATGCGCTACGTCGATCCTGCCGCGCCCAAGGGCGGGCGGCTGGTCAACGGCGTGATCGGCACGTTCGACAGCCTCAATCCGTTCATTGTGAAGGGCCTCGCGCCCCCGAATATCCGCAGCTACGTCGTCGAGAGCCTGCTCGCGCGTGGCTATGACGAGCCATTCACGCTCTACGGTCTGCTCGCCCGTACCGTCGACACCGACGCCGGCCGCACCTACGTCACCTTTGCGCTGAACCCAACCGCGAAATTCTCCGACGGCAAGCCGGTCACCGCCGCCGACGTGATCTTTTCGTGGCAGCTTCTGCGCGACAAAGGCCGGCCGAACTTCCGCACCTACTACGCCAAGGTGACGAAGGCCGAGGCGCTCGACGAACGCACCGTGCGCTTCGATCTCTCTGCTGCGAACGACCGCGAACTACCGCTGATCCTGGGGCTGATGCCGGTGCTGGCGAAACACGCCATCGACCCGGACAAATTCGAGGAAACGACGTTCCAGCCGATTGTCGGCAGTGGCCCCTACACGATCGCGGACGTAAATCCGGGCCGTAGCGTCACGCTCAAGCGCGATCCGAATTACTGGGGCCGCGATTTGCCGATCACCCGCGGCTTCTGGAATTTCGATGAGATTCGCACCGAGTTCTATCGGGATGCCAATTCGCATCTCGAGGCCTTCACCAAGGGCCTCTATGACGTGCGGCCCGAGCTTGATCCGAGCCGTTGGGAAACGGCCTACAACGTGCCTGCCGTGCGCGACGGCCGCATCGTCAAGGAAGGCTTCCCGACCGGGATGCCCAAGGGCCTATCGGGGCTCGTCTTCAACACGCGGCGGCCGATGTTCGCCGACGTGCGCGTGCGCGAAGCGATTGGCCTTCTGTTCGACTTTGAATGGGTGAATCACAACTTCTTCTTCGACAAGTACAAGCGCACCGCGAGCTACTTCGAGGGCTCCGAACTGTCTGCCCGCGGCCGTCCAGCCGACGAAAAGGAGAAGGCGCTGCTTGCGCCCTACCCGAACGCGGCGCGCGCCGACATCATGAACGGCACTTATGAGCCCGCAATCACCGACGGCTCGGGCCGCGATCGCGCAACACTCCGGCGTGCGCTTGATCTGCTGGAGGCTGCCGGTTACGAGTTTGTCGGTGCGGAGCTGCGCTCCCGCACCACCAAGCAGCCGTTCGTTTTCGAGATCCTCGTCACCACCAAGGAGCAGGAGCGCCTCGCGCTCGCTTTCTCCCGGCAGGTCAAACGCGCCGGCATCAGCGCGAAGATCCGCGTCGTCGATGCCGTGCAATACGACCGCCGGCGCATCTCCTATGACTTCGACATGATCGAATACCGCTGGGACCAATCGCTGTCGCCCGGCAACGAGCAGGCGTTCTACTGGGGCCAGGCGGCTGCGGACGAGCAAGGCACCCGCAACTACATGGGTGTAAAGAGCCCAGCGATCGACGCGATGATCGCTGCCATGCTGAAAGCGCGCGAGCGCGACGACTTCGTTGCTGCGGTTCGCGCGCTCGACCGCGTGCTGATGTCGGGCTTCTACCTCGTGCCGCTTTACCATCTGCCGGAGCAATGGGTGGCGCGCTGGTCGACCATCCAACATCCGGCGGTCACATCGCTCTCCGGCTACTTGCCGGAAACCTGGTGGCGGAAGCCATGATGCGTGAACCATGATTCTCGGCCGCAACCTCGGCGAACCACCCGATCCCCGCGCCGTGTCGGGTGGCCATACGACGCTCGACGACCTGTTCAAGCGCGCGGTCGCACGGCGGCCTGACGCGGTTGCGCTGGCCGACCCGCCGAACCGCGAGAGCTTCACGGAAGGGCTGCCGCGCAGCATCACCTATGCGCAGGCCGATCTGATCGTCACAGCCATCGCCGGCCGGCTGCGCAAGCTTGGGCTTGCGACCGACGCCGTGGTCGCGCTGCAACTCCCCAACACGATCGAGAGCGTGCTGACCATCCTCGGCGTCCTGCGCGCCGGGCTGATCGCGGCGCCTCTGCCGCTCTTGTGGCGGAAGTCCGATTGCGTCGTTGCGCTCAGCCGGATCGGCGCACGCGCCATCGTGACGACCTCGCGCGTCAACGGCTTCGATCACAGTGAACTGGCGATGCACGTCGCCGCCGAGATCTTCCCGGTCCGCTACATCTGCGGCTTCGGCAAGACGCTGGCCGATGGCGTGATCCCGTTCGACGATCTCCTGTTCGGTGCGACGCCCGATCCGCTGGATTCGGCCGTGCGCGAGTTCAATCCGGCCGCACACACCGCCATCGTCACTTTCGACGCCACGCCCGCCGGGCTGATCGCGGTTGCGCGCAACCACAACGAATTGATCGCCGCGGGCTTGGGAACGATGCTGGAGGGCCGGATCGGGCAGGACTGCTCGATCCTCTCCGCCGGCGCGCTGAGCTCGCTCGCGGGTCTCGGCACGGCGCTACTGCCGTGGCTTCTCTCGGGCGGCACGCTGTCGCTGCACCAGCCCTTCGATGGCGACTCCTTTGCCGAGCAGTGCCGCGACGACTGCTGCGACGCCGTCGTCCTCCCCGGACCGCTGGCGCACCGGCTGCTGGAGGCCGGCCTCCTGTCACATCCTGAATTACAGAACATTCTCGCGATCTGGCGCGCGCCGGAGCGGTTCGAGACCAGCAATCCCTGGCGGCACCCGTTCGCCGAGATGACCGACGTGCTGGCGTTCGGCGAGGTCGGCTTGATTGCTCTTCGTCGCGGCATCGGCGGCCAGCCGTCACCGATCCCCGAGGGCGACATTGCGGTGCCACGTGGCGCGGCGCGCTCATCCCTTGTCTGCGAGACGGTACGAACCGAGGCGGGCACCTTGGCGCTGCGCGGACCGATGGTCCCGCAACACGCCTTCCCGCCCGGTGCAGAGCGCGGCATCGCTCCCCATTTCAAGCCTGCCCTGTCGGGCTTCGCCGACACCGGCTATCCCTGCCGGATCGCGCAAGATCCGCCGTCGTTGGTCATCACCGCGCCGCCGCCCAACCTGGTGACGGTTGGCGGTTATCGTTTCGTGCTGCAGGAGTTGCAGGAACTGGTCGCCAAGGCGGATGCCGGCGCGACGCTGGCGGCGCTTCCCGATCGCTACGGCGGCCATCGCCTCGCCGGCAATGCCAGCGATCTTGTGGCTTTGCTCGCCGCACTCGACGAGCTTGGCATCAATCCGCTCGTCGCCGCGGCTTTCCGCAATCGCGATCAAAAAGCCGCCTAGGGCGACGCGCGTTGACGCGCCATTAACAGCGATCGCCTAGAGGTTGAGCCATCCCGTGGCTCGTCCTTGCGTGCTGTCATGTTCCTTCAGGGTCCGATCGTTATCGTCGCCGAAAAGCCGGTCGAGGGACTGATCCAGGCATTCTCGGACGCAGGTGCTTATCCGGTTGTCGAAACACCCTGGGCCAAAGCTCCAGCCGCCATCAACTCGATCAAGCCGTCCGCCGTTGTCATCACCGATGCTGACGGTGCCTCGCCGAAAATCGTTGAGGCGCTGACGCAGAGTGTCTCCCACGCTCACCCCTATCTCCCCGCGATCATGCGCGTGCGTGACGACGCCACGCCGCCGCTGCCTGGCGTTCTCCCGATCGGTGCGGCGGCACCCATCGGCCAGATGATCGCGCGGCTCTCTTCCGCGATCCGGCTGCGCTCACTCCACGCCGCGGTGATCGGCCGCGCCCAGACTTTGAAGGAAGAGCGCAACATCATCGCCGATCTGCCAGAGGGCGATCCGCTCGACGATGCCACCGTGCTGGTGGTCGGCCGTGGCCCTGCCTATCCGGCGCTCAGCACCGCGGTCGGCGAACGCGTTGGCGTCATGGGTGCGCTCAGCCTTGATGGTGCCGCGGGCTGTCTCGGCGCCCGCGAGATCGACGGCCTCGTGATTGGCGACGGCTTGCCCGGCCGTTCGCTTGAGGCCTTTTTCCACGCTCTAGCCGACGACGCCCGCTTCCGCGACCTGCCGGTGGCGGCGCTTGGACACGGCGTCGAACCAGAAAACCTCGGCAACTTCATCCGCGCGCCCGAACCCGCCATGCTGGTCGAACGGATGCTGCCGCTCGTTCGCGCCCGCGCGCTGGAAGGGCAGCTCAAGCGGCTTCTCGATTCCATCGAACACAAAGGCATGCTCGACGCCCGCACCGGCCTTCTGTTTGCTGACGCCTTTAGTCGCGATCTCGACCGCGCCATCGACGATGCCGCGGAGCGCGGCGTGGCCCTCTCGGTCGCACGCTTCTCGTTCGAGGATGAAATCGACCGCCGAGCCAGCCTCGACGCCGCCCGGCTCATCAGCAAGCTCACCCGCAACATCGATTTCGCCTGCAGGGAAGATGACGGCTCGATCGTCGCGGTGTTCACCCAGACCGACCTCAAGGCCGCGCACGTGGTCGCGCGGCGGCTTGCCAGCGTGCTCAAGCACACCATGCTGCGCGCCAATGACGGCAAGCCGAACAGTGGCCCCAGCGTCACGCTGGCGACCCTGAAGGACGCTGACACGGCGGGCAGTCTGATTGCCCGGGTCTCGTCCCGCCCGGTTGCCGCGGCCTGATTGGACGCCTAAGTCTAGCGGGCCAGCCGAAAGGGCCCGCTCATGTCCGACACCAAGCTGCCGATCCCGCCTGTCGTCGTCGATGTCGTCTCCGACGTCGTTTGCCCATGGTGCTTCATCGGAAAGCGTCGCTTGGAGAAGGCTTTGGCTCTCAAGCCGGAGATTCCGGTTGAGGTGCGTTTCCACCCCTATTTCCTGAACCCCTGGGTGCCGCGCGAGGGCATGGACCGCGACGAATACCTGACCACGAAGTTCGGCTCCCCTGACCGCTACAAGGGCATCGCGGGCCGGGTCCAGGCCGCAGCGGCCGAGGAAGGGCTGGTCTACGACTCCTCAAAGATGAAGCGGCAGCCCAACACGACCGACGCACACCGGCTGATCTTCTGGGCAAGCTCCATCGGCAAGGCGGCCGAGATGAAGCAGCGGCTGATGGACCTCTACTTCACCGAGGGCGGCGACCTCACCGACCGCGAGGTGTTGGTGAAGGCAGCAGCCGACATCGGACTTGAGGCCGATAAGGTGCGCGAGGCGCTCGCCTCCGACGCCGATCTCGCCGCGGTCGAGGCCGCCGCCAACCAGGCCAAGGAAGCCGGCATCGACGGCGTGCCGTTTTTCATCATCGGCAATCTCGCGGCGATCAGCGGCGCGCAATCGCCGGAGGTGATCGCCAACGCCATCGAGCAGGTCGCGCTCAACCGTGACAAGCTCGAAGCCCAAGCTCGCGAGCGCGCCGCCCAGCCTGCCTAACGGCTGAAATTTAGCGCCAGCACCAGGATCGCGGCGGCCGCGATCCACGAGCCTGCGACACGCGCGCCGATACGTTGCCAGGGCTTCACCAATTGCGATGCGCCTTCGACCGCGAGCACGAGGAACAGGCTTGCGCCGAGTCCGGTGCCGATCAGCATCAGGTTGGCTTCACGGACCGACAGCACCTCTGGCGGGGAATCCAACCCGACCGCCACCCCAATCAGAACGCCGAACACAATTCCAACAGGCTCTGGTAACGGCCGGGCCAGCGCCACCAGCAATCCGCAAACCACTGCGAGAACCAAAAGCGCCTCGTTGATGTAGCGCGGCACCGCGGCGAGCCAGATCAGCCCCAGCCCCGCCATCAGCGCGGCAATGAATACAATGGGCGTGACACGCCCCCACCCCTGCTGACCAACAAGCAAGCCGAGCGCGACGATGGCGGCGCCATGCGCGGTCACGAAATACGGATGCATGAGCCCGCCCCAGAATCCGCCGATCCCTATGGGCGGCGGATGCGCATAGGCCGGGCCCGCCAGCAGCACAAACGCAATCGCGAGGAACAGCCTCATGCGACGCGCGCCAGGAAGACAACGCCGACGCAAGCAATGAGCCCGCCGGCGGTTCGTACGACCAATTGCCCAACCGGCCAGCGCGTCAGCAGGCCGATCGCGATACCCGTGAGATGCAGCAGCCCGGTCGCGATGACGAAGCCCGCCGAGTAGGCCAGCGCATCCGCACCCGGCGGCAATTCCGTGCCGTGAGCATGTCCGTGGAAGATCGCAAAGGCACCGACCAGCACTGCCGCGATCCAGTGCGGCGGCCGCGCCGCGAACACCACCATCAGCCCGAGCACGATGGCCGAAACGGCAATTCCAATCTCAACACCCGGCAGCGGCACGCCGAGAATGCCAAGCACGCCGCCGAACGCCATCACCAGCGGAAACACGATGGGCAGCACAACAATCGCTGGCGGCCCGAGGAACGCGCCCCACAACCCGACCGCAATCATCGCGACCACATGATCCGGACCGAACACCGGATGGGCGAGCCCGCCCACAAATCCGCCGGCCGCGCTACCGGTGTGGGCAAAGGCCGGATGCGCGCAGGCCACGGCCAGCACAACCATCACGAGGCGCAGCGTTCCCGACATGGCTGCCATCATCAGAGACACCGGGCACTGGGACAAGCCCATGCGAGGCGTGGCAACGTGACGCCAACAAGCATTTCAGAAACGAGGGAAGCCCAGGGAAATGTCCGCCGTCACCATCGAATCCATCGACACCTTCCAACTCCGCATCCCGCTCGACATCTGGGCGCCGCCGCCGATGTTCGCCGGCAAGCCGCGCACGCATGTCGAGGCGATTTACATCCGCGTAACCACCAACAAGGGCGTCACCGGCTGGGGTGAATGCTTCGGTTCGAGCGGCCAACTGGCGATCATGGCGTTCGACAAGTGGATCAAGCCGCTGGCCGTCGGCAAGGACCCGACCGATCCAAGCCTGATGCCGACCATCGAGCGCCTGTTGCACGGCCTCGGCCGCGCAGGCCCGGTGTTTCACGCGATCAGCGGCCTCGACATCGCGTTGTGGGATATCCGCGGCAAGCTCGAAGGCGTCTCGGTGTCGAAGCTGCTCGGCGGCGCGAAGCGCAAGCGCGTCGAAACCTACGCTTCATTGCTGCAATACAATGGAGTCGTCGAGCACGTGAGGCGCAACACCGAGCGAGCGCTGAAGCTTGGCTACAAGCATATCAAGCTGCACGAGCGCACGGCGGAATCCGTCGCCGCCGCACGCGAGGTCGCGGGTCCGTCGATCCCGATCATGGTCGACACCAACTGCGGCTGGACGCCCGAGCAGGCCGAAAAGCCGGTCGCGGCGATGAAGCCATCCAACCCGTTCTGGGTCGAGGAGCCGATCTGGCCGCCGGAGGATTTCGAGGCGCTGGCGAAGCTCCGCAGGCTGACCGGTGTGCCGCTCGCGATGGGTGAGAACGCGACGAGCCCCTCCGATTTCCAAAAGATGATCGCGGCCGGCGCGACCGACTACGTGCAGCCGAGTATCGTGAAGGTCGGTGGCATCACGCATCTGTTCAGGATCGCGACCGAGTCCGAGAAGGCCGGCGTCACCTGCGTGCCGCACGCGTTCTTCTTCGGCCCCGGCTATCTCGCGACGCTGCATTGCATCGCCGCGAAGGAAAAGCCCGCCGCGCTGGAACGGCTGTTCGCGCAGGTGGACTACGTCGCCTATTCGAAGACCGTGCCGGACGTGAACGGCGGGGTCGATGTGCCGGAGACGCCGGGTCTCGGCGCCGATCCCGAGGAGGACATGATCGCGAAGTACAAAGTCTGATGCGCTTCCAACGATAAAAAACTCGGGAGGATGCAATGCCGACGGGAATGAACAGGCGCGCCTTGATGCAGGGCGTGGCCGCGATGGCGTGTATGCCCGCGACGCCAGCCGTCGCGCAGGCTTACCCACAACGGACCATCAAACTGATCGTCCCCTATGCACCCGGTGGCGGCACCGATGTGTTCTCCCGCCTCCTCGCCTCAAAGATCGAACAAGAACTCGGACAGACCGTCGTGATCGACAATCGCGCGGGCGGCGCGAGCGTCATCGGCACGCAGGCGGTCGCGACCGCACAACCTGATGGCTACACGATCGGCATGGTGGACAGCGCCTTTGTCACCAATCCAGGACTGCTGAAAGAGAAACTGCCCTACGACACCCGCAAGGATTTCGTGCCGGTATCGCTGCTCTCCCGCACGCAGCTTGTGCTCTGTGTTCATCCGTCATCGCCGTTCAAAACCGCGAAGGATCTGGTCGACTATGCCAAAGCCAATCCCGGCAAGCTCACCTTCGCCTCTGCCGGCATCGGCACCGGCATTCACCTCGCGGGCGAGCAGTTCCGGCAGGTCACCGGTATCGACATTGTCATCATCCCGTATCGCGGTGGCGCGCCCGCGCTGTCGGACTTCCTGTCCGGCAAGATCGACTTCACCTTTGGCGCGGTTCCCACGATCAAGCCTCATATCGAGGGCGGCAAGGCACGCGGACTCGGCGTCACGCGCGGGCGCGCGCCGCAACTCCCGGATATCCCGAGCATGGAGGAGATCGGTTACGGCTCCGTGGATTCCGCGAGCGAGATGGGGCTGGTCGTCCCTGCTGCCACGCCCGCACCGATCGTCGAGAAACTTCAGAAGATTTCTGCCGCTGCGGTAAAGGACGAGGCATTCCAGAAGCGGCTACTCGAGCTGGGCTTCCAGCCCATCGGCACCAGCACGGCCGAATTCCGCAGCCACGTCGACCGCGAGATCGACAAATGGGTGAAGATCATCGCAGCGGGCAACATCAAACCGGAATAGGACGAAGAACTTTCGTCTGGTTGTTACAAACTCCGGGCAGGAAGAAGCGGCAAGGACCATCTCATGGCCCCCGCCGCTGTCACAATTCTGGTTTCGGTCTTCCTCGCTGGATTCTGCGCTGGCTATGGCACCCGCGCATTCATGTCGTATCGCCGCCGGGCAAAGTCACGAACCAGCTTCTTCTTCCCAGGCCGATAGCGCTCACGAGATCGCCGGGGTGTTCAGCCGCGCAAGCTTGTCCGGGTTGCGCATGATGTAGATGTTGGTCGCGCGGCCCTCTTCGTCGTAGGCGAAGGACATCGCCGCGCTCGGCTCGCCCTCGCCGATCAGCACCACACCGCGGCCGCCGTTGAGATCCATCTCAATCCAGCGATAGTTGTACCACCAGCGCTGCGCGTTCTCGAGGAACGCAAGGATCTCCGCCTTGCCGTGCAGCGTGTAGGGAACGGCTGCAACCTTACCGCCGCTGTCGGAGGACAACTCGATATCGTCCGACAGCAATGCCGTGAAGCGCTGCATGTCGCCGCCGGTCACCGCGTCCTGGAATGCGGCCAACAGCTTTTCCTGCTGCGCGACCGGCGTGACGTGCCGGACCTTGTCGCGCTCGATGTTCTGGCGCGCCCGCGAGATCAGCTTGCGGCAGGCGGCCTCCTCCATGTCGAGCGTCTTGGCGACGTCCTTGTATTCCATGTCGAGAATGTCGTGGAGTAGATAGGCCGCTCGCTCCTTCGGCGTGAGTCGCTCCAACATCAGAAGGAACGCCGTTGAAAGCGACGATGACAGCTCCAACGCGTCGTCGTCCGCGCTCACGGTAAGCACCGGCTCGGGCAGCCAGGTGCCCACATAGTCCACCCGCGTCCGGTGCGCCGCTTCCAGCATGTCGATGCAACGGCGCGTGCAGAGTGTCGTGAGCCAGCCGTCAGGATTGTCGATCGCATTGCGGTCTACTCCCTGCCATTTGATGAAAGCGTCCTGCACGGCATCCTCGGCGTCGGCACGCGAGCCGAGGATGCGATAGGCCAGCCCCAGAAGCCTGGGGCGGGCCAGCTCGAAGACGGACGCATCGCTGCGCGCGGACATTCAGTGCCTCGCCACTCCGAAGCGGTTCCAGAAATTGATCATGGCCACCTCGTTGGTCAGAAGCCCAATCTCGCGCTCGGAGAAGTATTTGCGCAACTCCGTGCGCAACACGTCGAGATCGGCCTCCTGATAGAGATTGGTCAGCGCTTCGGTCCAGGCCAGCGCAGCCTTTTCACGATCGGTGAAATCATTCACGTGACGCCATACGATGATGCGATCCAGCCGTTCGTTGGTCTCGCCGTGATCGCGCGCCTCCTTGGTGTGCATCTTGATGCAATGAGCGCAGTGGTTGATCTGCGAAGCCCGGATGTGGACGAGATGCGCGAGCGTGCGGTCGAAGCCAAGGGCCAGATTGGCATGATGGACGCCGATCATGGTCTTGTAGACCTCCGGAATTTCCTTCTCGTAATTCACGGCATTGGAGGCAGACATGGAATTTCTCCGTCATTTGAGGGCATTGGCCGCCCGATACTCTGATGACGGTCGAGAGGCCGCGTTTGTGACGCGGCCTCGGAAATAATTTTTAAGCCGCCTTGGCCTGCTCGGCGATGCGGACGAGGTTGCGGAGCACCGCCGTCGTGCCGTGTAGCCGCTGGCTCGGCTTCTCCCAGTCGTAGAACAGCACAACCTTCTGATCCGGGCGCACCTTGGCGGCGGAACCCATTTTGCTGATAAACGAGATCAGACCGGTCGGATTTGCGAACGCATTGTCGCGGAACTGAATGACCGCGCCCTTTGGCCCTGCCTCGATCCGCTCCACATTGGACCGGCGGCACAGAAGCTTGATCGCGACGATCTTGAGCAGATGCTCGACCTCGTCCGGCAGTGAGCCGAAACGATCGACCAATTCCGCGCCAAACGCCTCGATGGCTTGTTCGTCTTCGAGATCGGCCAGCCGCCGGTAGAGCCCAAGCCGCACCGAAAGGTCTGCGACGTAGTCCTCCGGAATAAGAACCGGCGTGCCGATGGTGATCTGCGGCGACCAGCGATCCTCGACTGGAGCCGAGATGCCAGCCTTCAGCGAAACGACCGCCTCCTCCAGCATCTGCTGATACAGCTCGAAGCCGACCTCCTTGATGTGGCCGGACTGCTCGTCGCCAAGCAGATTGCCCGCGCCGCGGATGTCCAGATCGTGCGAAGCGAGCTGGAAGCCCGCGCCCAACGTATCGAGCGATTGCAGCACCTTCAGCCGCCGCTCCGCCTGCGGCGTGATCTTGCGGTTCGCCGGCAGCGTGAGCAGCGCGTAGGCGCGCACCTTCGAGCGCCCCACCCGGCCGCGCAATTGATAGAGCTGCGCGAGACCGAACATGTCGGCGCGGTGCACGATCAGCGTGTTGGCGGTGGGAATGTCGAGACCGGACTCAACGATGGTGGTCGAAAGCAGCACGTCGTACTTGCCGTCGTAGAACGCCGACATGATGTCTTCGAGCACCGCTCCAGGCATCTGGCCGTGCGCGACCGCGACGCGCGCTTCGGGCACGTTCTTCTCCAGAAAATCCTTGGCGCCGGCGAGGTCTTCGATCCGCGGGCAGACGTAAAACACCTGTCCGCCGCGATAGCGCTCGCGCAGGATCGCTTCCCGGATGGTGATCGGATCGAACGGAGAAACGAACGTACGAACCGCCATGCGGTCAACCGGCGGCGACGCGATAATTGAGAGGTCGCGGACGCCAGTGAGCGCGAGTTGCAGGGTGCGCGGGATCGGCGTCGCGGTGAGGGTCAGGACGTGCACCTCGGCGCGAAGCTGTTTCAGCTTCTCCTTCGCCGCCACGCCGAAATGCTGCTCCTCGTCGACAATGACCAGCGCTAGATCCTTGAACTTGATGGTCTTGCCCAGAAGCGCATGGGTGCCGACGACGATGTCGACCGTGCCGTCGGTCAGCCCCTTTTTCACCTTGGCCATGTCAGCGGTCGAAACGAGCCGCGACGCCTGCGCAACATTGACCGGGAAATGCTTGAAGCGTTCGGTGAAGGTCTTGGTGTGCTGGCGCGACAGGAGCGTCGTCGGCACCACGACCGCGACCTGCTTGCCGTTCATCACGGTATCGAAAGCCGCGCGCAGCGCCACCTCGGTCTTGCCGAAACCGACGTCACCGCAAATCAGCCGGTCCATCGGGCGGCCAGTGGCAAGATCGTCGAGCGTCGCGTCGATGGCGTTCTGTTGGTCCTCGGTTTCCTCGTAAGGAAAGCCCGCGGCAAACTCGTCATAGGCGCCGGGCGTGATCGTGAGCTTGGGTGCCTCGCGCAGCTTGCGCTCAGCCGCGATCTTGATGAGCTCATGAGCGATTTCACGAATGCGGTTCTTGAGCTTGGCCTTGCGATTCTGCCAGCCGGTCCCGCCGAGCCTGTCCAACTCGACGCCGGTATCTTCGGAGCCGTACCGCGACAGAAGCTCGATGTTCTCGACCGGCAGGTAGAGCTTGGCCGCATCGGCATAGTGAATTTCAAGACAGTCGTGCGGCGCACCGGCCGCCTCGATGTTCTGCAAGCCGACAAACCGGCCGATACCGTGTTCAACGTGAACGACCAAATCGCCCGTTGAAAGGCTCGTCGCTTCGGCGATGAAGTTGTCGGCGCGTTTGGATGCCCGGCGCGGCCGCACCAGGCGGTCGCCCAAAATGTCCTGTTCGCTGATGACGGCGGCATCGTCGGTCTCGAAACCGGATTCGAGACCGAGCACCGCGAGCGCGACCTCAGGTTTCGCAAGCCTCGCCGTGTCCGGCCACGAGCCGACATTGGTGAGGTTCGGCAAACCGTGATCGGCAAGCACATGCCGCATGCGCTCACGCGCGCCCTCGCTCCACAGCGCGACGACGACGCGCTTCTCCGCCGTTTGCAGAGCCTGCACGTGCTTGACGACCGCCTCGAACACGTTGGCGTTGGGCTCGGCGCGCTCGGCCGCAAAGTTGCGTCCGGCGCGCGCGCCAATGTCGATCTGCTCTCCGTCCGGCGTGGCGAAGGGTGTCAGCTTCGCAATGGCGCTCGTCTTCATGCGCTCGCGCCACTCGTTTTCAGTCAGATAGAGTCTGTCCGGCGGCAGCGGCTTGTAAGGTGGACCCTCGCCGCCCAACGCTTCCTTGCGCGCTTCGTAATGGTCGGCGATCTGGGCAATGCGTTCGTGCGCGGCCTCTTCGTCAAGATGCTCCAGCATAACCGGCGCGCCCGGCACGTAGTCGAACAGCGTATCCATCATGTCGTGGAACAACGGCAGCCAGTGCTCCATGCCAGGATGCTTGCGGCCTTCACTCACAGCTTCGTAGAGCAGATCGTCAGGCGACGCCGCGCCAAAGGCTGCAACGTAGCCCGTGCGGAATTTCCGCATCGTGTCGGTGGTGAGCTGGAATTCCGCGACCGGGACCAGATCGAGCCCGCGCATGTCCATATCGCTGCGCTGGGTCTCGGGGTCGAAGGTCCGGATCGTCTCCAGCGTGTCGCCGAAAAAGTCGAGCCGTACCGGCATGTCCATGCCGGGCGGAAACAGGTCGAGAATGCCGCCGCGTACCGCGTATTCCCCCGGCTCGCGTACGGTGGATGAGCGGTTGAAGCCGTTGAGCTCCAGCCATTTCATCACGCCGTCCATGCCAAGCGCATTGCCCGGCGCGGCCGACAGAGCTTGACGGGCAATAAGCCCCTTTGCCGGCACACGCTGAAGCGCGGCGTTGACCGTCGTCAGCACGACCGCGGGCTTTTCCCGGCCCGTGACACGCGCAAGGCGCGACAGCGCGGTCATGCGTTGCGCGACGATGGCCGCGTGCGGCGACACCCGGTCGTAAGGCTGGCAGTCCCACGCCGGGAATTGCAGTACCTCGATGTCAGGGGCGAAGAAGGCCAGCGAACGCGCCAGCGCCGTCATGCGCTGGCCGTCGCGACAGATCACCAGTGCGCTCGTCGCCGGCGGATTCTTTCGTGCCGAGACCGCGCGCGCGAGATCGGCGATAACGAGGCCCTCCGCACCGTCCGCGACGTTCGACAACGTCAGCGGCCGGTCGGCCGCCAGCAGCTCGGCAGGAGATTTCGCGGATGCCTTCATCGGCCGTTCTTCAAATGGAAATCACGCATCCGGCGGAACACCGGCGTGTCTTCGTCCGGCGGCACCGGCATCTGCCCCATCACCCAAGCGAGAAGATCGTGCTCCTGTGCGTCGAGCAACCGCTGATACTGGTCAAGTTCGGCGTCGGTGAGATCCCCGATATGGGCATCGGCGAACCGTCCCATGATCAGGTCGATCTCCCGAATGCCCCGGTGCCACGACCGGAACAGCATCTTGCGCCGCCGTTCGTCGAGGCCTTCGCTCGATCTGGTGCTTCCCGTCATGCGGTCTCCGAAACGCCAAAAGCCCGGCGGGTGCCGGG
>BFBZ01000785.1_pt1 | contig 25731 bp, 23 predicted proteins | sample 1888401 | NCBI WGS metagenome assembly BFBZ01 (sample SAMD00112614, study PRJDB3348) | symbiont metagenome | host: Chara braunii
CCCGCATCTCGATCTCAAGCTGATCGAGGCGGTCCGGCGCGCCCCGCCGGCAAGCCTTGCCCGCACCATGGGCTTGGCCGCGGGCCAGGATTGCCAGTGCTATGTCAGCGTCAATCACGCCGGCAAGGGACCGCTGTCCTATATCTCCGCCTATTTCCCCGACGAGAACGCCCGCTTCATCGGCAAGGAAGACTTTTCCGGGCGGACGCCGTCGGCACGCCTGGTCGAGATGCGCAGCGGCAAGGCCTTCGCCTATGCCGAGCAGACCATGGGCGCGGCGGCCGCTCCCGACCATGTCGCGCGCGAACTGGGGCTCGCCGCCGGCCATCCCGTGATGCGCATGGAGCGCGTCTATTTCGCGACCGACGGCACCGTCCTGGATGCGACCGAGTGCTACTACCACCCGCAGCGCTACCAATATTCCGTGCGCCTCGTGCCGCGCGCCAACACGACCCCGCGTCAGGTGCAGATCCCATGATCGCCAGCACCTGCCGCGCCATTCCCGACAGATGAATTCAAAGACCGGCACGCCAAGCGCCCCTGGCTCGGCAGGCCGATCACCGGCGACCGGAAGGACGACACCCATGAATAGGACTGGAATGGTGAGCCGCCGGCGCTTCGGCCGGTGGATGGTCGGCGCTTGCGCCGCGCCCTATCTCGCGACGAGCCCCGCCCGGGCGCAGGCCAAGCGCCTCTCGGTGGTGGTTTCGGCCGTCTACAAGCGGTCTTTCGATCGCTTCATCGTGCCGAAGATGAAGGAACTCCATAATGTCGACGTCGCCGCCTCGGCCCTGCTGAGCTCGGAGGCTTTGGCGCGCAGCATCGCGCAGCGCGCCAATCCGCAGATCAGTCTCCTGACGCTAGACCAGGGCCCCTGGCTGCAGGGCCGGGATCTCGGTCTCTGGGCCAAATTCGACCAGAACATCGTCGCGAACCTCGCCGATATCCCGATGGCCTATAAGGACCCGGCCGGGCGCGGCTCATCGCTGTTCAGCAATCTGACGGTGCTGGTCTATGACGCCGATGCGGTGAAGGCGGCAGGCCTGCCGGCGCCCACGTCGTTTTTCGACCTCTGGGCGCCGGGCTATCGCAACCGCATCTCCATCCCGCAATTCACCAATACCTACGCCTTCGCGACGCTGGCGCGCACCACCAGCCTGCTCGGCGGCGATCCCGCGACATCCTTCGACATCGGCTTTGCCAAGATGAAGGAGCTGAAGCCCAATGTGAGGACATTCATGGGGCCGCTCGGCCAGGTCATCCAGATGTTCCAGCAGAAGGAAATCTGGCTCGCTTTCGTGCCGCATTTCTCGGCGATCCAATCGGCCGCCAACGGCCTGCCCGTCCGCTGGGCCGAGCCGAGCGAAGGCGCGGTCGCGACGTCGCACTACCTGGCCATCCCTGAGAACGCCCCGAACCAGGAAGAGGCGCAGAAGCTCGCCAATCTCATGCTGTCGCCGGAAAACCAGAAGTTCATGGCGGAGACCGACTCGATGGGCCCGGTCAACACCAGGACGCGGCTCGATCCCGCTATCGCCGGCAACTTCCCGTCCGCCGACGCGGTGGCCAAGGCCGCCCAGGTGCCATGGGCCGAATATAACAAGCACCGCGTCGCGCTCGCCGAGCGCTGGCAGCGCGAAATCCAGCAATAGGCCTGATCGCATGACCGGATCTCGGGGAACAACCGAGGGCGCGCTCGACCTGCGTGCCCTCAAGAAATCGTTCGGCGGCATCGACGTGCTCAAGGGCGTCAGCATCACCGCCGGACATGGCGAATTCGTCTCGCTGGTCGGCCCGTCCGGCTGCGGCAAGACGACGACACTCAACATCATCGCCGGCTTCGAGCGCCCGGACCAGGGCGACGTGCTGCTCGGCGGCCGCTCGATCGTCGATATTCCCTCCTATCGGCGCGAACTCGGCATGGTGTTCCAGAGCCATGCGCTGTTCCCGCATATGACGGTGTTCGACAATGTCGGCTTCGGCCTCGCCATGCGGCGCACGGCCAAGGCCGAGATCACCAGGCGCGTCGGCGCGGCCCTCGAAATGGTCCATCTGACCGGCTTCGAAAAACGCTATCCGCGCGAATTGTCCGGCGGCCAGCAGCAGCGCGTCGGCATTGCCCGGGCGCTGACGGTCGAGCCGCGCGTCATCCTGATGGACGAACCGCTGAGCAGCCTCGATGCCAAGCTCCGGCGCGAGATGCAGGTCGAGCTCCGGCGGATCCAGCAGGCGGTCGGCATCACCGCGATCTATGTCACCCACGATCAGGAGGAGGCGTTGACGCTGTCCGATCGGATCGTGCTGATGAACAAGGGCGCCATCGAACAGGCCGGCCGGCCCGAAGACATCTATTCGAAACCGGCCAGCGAATTCGTCGCCGCCTTCATCGGCGAGGCGAGCTTTTTCGACGGCACACTGGTGGAAACCACCGCCGGCCGCGCGCGTATTCGCCTCGACGGCGGCGCGCTTGTCGAGGCCACCACGGATCATGCGCCCGGCCCTGGCCGGCCGTTGCGCCTCGCGGTCCGACCAGACCGCGTCCGCCTGCAACGGCGCACCGATGACGACGCCGGCGGCATTGCCGGCATCGTCGCCGCGCGCGCCTTTGTCGGCCCGTTCGTGCGCCATGTCGTGGCGCTGGCCAGTGGGCAGGAATTGCTGGTCCAGACACCGGCCGCCTCGGACGACTTGGCCCGCGAGGGCGACCGTGTCGTGGCCGCGATCAAGCCTGACGACTGGCTGGTCTTCGACGCCGCGCGGGGCGCCGCATGAGCCGCGCCGCCGCGCTCCTCGGCCGCACCACGCTCGGCCTGCCGATCGCCGTTCTTCTCGGCGTGTTCTTCCTCGTCCCGATGGCGATGGTGCTGTCGCTGGCGTTCCGGCCCTATGACGCCCACGCGCTTGTCGGCACCACGCTGACGCTGAAGAATTTCGGCCGCTTCTTCGGCGACCCGGACTATCTCTGGGCCTTCGCGCGGACCCTCGGGATCTCCGCGGCGACCACCCTTCTGTCCATGGCTCTCGGCTATCCGGTCGCCTGGCACCTGCATCGGGTGCGCTCGGGCACGGCCAGGCTCTGGCTCACCATGATCGTGCTGCTGCCGCTGATGGTCAGCCTGGTGGTGGCGTCCTTCGCCTGGGTCCTGCTGCTCGGCAATAACGGCGTGATCAACGCCGGCCTGATCAGGCTCGGACTGATCAGCGAGCCCCTGCATTTCCTCAACACGATGACCGGCGTGATCATCGTCGGCACGTTCTCGAGCCTGTCCTATCCGATCCTGACGACATTCGCGGCGCTCGAGAACATCCCGCCGGCTCTGGCCCGCTCGGCGCGCATCCATGGCGCGAGCGATCTCCAGGTCTTCGGCCGCGTGATCCTGCCGCTCAGCCTGCCCGGCGTCATTTCCGGCGGCCTCATCGTGTTCGCCCTGAACATGGCCGCCTTCGTCATTCCGTTCCTGATCGGCGGCGGCCGGGTCAGCGTCGTGCCGCTGATGATCTACCAGTTCACCCTGCAGCTGTTCGACTGGCCGGGTGCGGCGGCGCTCGGCGTCCTGTTGTTCGCCCTGACGCTCGTCACGAGCTGGGCGATCGCCGCGCTGGCGCAGCGCCTCATGCCCTGGGAGCGGCCCTGATGGACATGGTCTTTCGTATCGCGGCCTGGTTCGTCTACGGCCTGCTGCTGCTGCCGATCGTCCTGGTCGCCGGCGCCTCGTTCACCGCCGGCGGCTATCTGACCTTTCCCCCCGAGGGCCTGTCGCTGCGCTGGTGGCGGGTGATGGTGGCCGATCCCGACATGGCCAACGGCTTCCTGATCAGCTTCCGCGTCGCCATGCTCACCTTGCTGCTCTCGGTTCCGATCGGCGCGCTCGCCGCGATCCAGTTGAGCCGGCTCAGCCCGGTCCTGCGGACTTGGCTCACCGCCGTGTTCGCGGCGCCACTGAGCGTGCCGCTGGTGTTGACCGGCTTCGCCCTGCTGGTGTTCTTCACCCAGGTCGGCCTGCTCAACGAAACCGGACTGGTGATCGGCCATACCGTCATCGCCGTGCCCTATGTGCTGCGATCGGCGCTGGTCAGCATGTCGCTGTCGGATCCCTCGCTGCCGCGCTCGGCGGCGATCCATGGCGCGGCACCCTGGCAGGTCATCTGGCACGTCACCTTGCCCCTGCTGCGGCCGGGCCTGATCTCGGGCGGGCTCTTCGCCTTCCTCGCCTCGATCAACAATATCGTGGTGTCGGCCTTTCTCGCCCAGCCCGGCGAGAACCCGCTGCCGGTGGTCATCTTCAGCCGCATGGAGAACCTCGCCGAGCCTTCGGCGGCGGCTGCCAGCGCGGCGGTGATCCTGCTGACCGCGCTGCTCTGCCTGGTGCTGGAACGACGCTATGCGCTGTTCCGCTCGCTCGCCGGCCGCTAAAGACGCGCGCTGGATCAGGCCTCCAGCGCCAGCACGGCGAAGCTCGCCAGCCAATGCTCGCCCATATAGTCGCCGGCGACATGCGGCAGGCCGCTCGCCAGATGGCGTTCGGCGGCCGCGCTGGCAATGGCCCGGCGCGGATCGCCGGCGGGCAGGGCCGCGGCGATCGACCGCCAGCACCAGGCGCGGCTGAGGTTGAGGCCGTCGAGATGGGCGATCTTGCCGTCGGAACGGTCGCTGACCGCCGCCGGCCGGAACAGGGTTGCCGGCTCGCTCTGCCCGAGCCGCGGCAGGAAGCGATCGAACCAGGGGAGAAACGCCTCGGCCGGCAGCAGGCGACGCATGCATTCGGCCTCGATCAGCGCCGAGGACTGGAAGTCGTCGCCGCTCGGCTCGCCCCAGGCCGGGCAATCGACATCCGCACCGTACCAGCGCAGGCCGGTCTCGCGCAGCAAAGCGGAAAGCGGCGCATCCTCGGTCGCGGCGGCATAGTCGGCGGCCATCCTGAGGCCGAAAGCCGTGTTGAAATGGGTGCCGACGCGGACCGGATAGGTCGCCAGCGGCAGGAAGTCGCGGAACCGCTGCGCGAAGGCTTCGGCCAGGGGCGCGAGCGTCCGCGACCAGCGTTTGTCGTCATGGAGCGTCAGCTCCTCGGCGAGTTTCAGGAGCCAGGCCCAGCCGTAGGGACGCTTGAAGCCGCGCGCGGTCGGGGCGGCCAGATAAGCGCATTCGACCGCGACCTTGTCGGCGACGAACTGGGTGTCGAACAGGGCGCCGATCTCAGCGGCGGCCGATATGGCCGGGAAGCGCCTGAGCAGATGCGCCAGCATCCAGTAGCCGTGCACGCAGGAGTGCCAGTCGTAGCTGCCATAGAAGATCGGGTGCAGCGCGCTCGGCGTCTGGGCATCGGCCGGCCCGGCCAGCACATGGTCGGGCTTGTTGGGATATTCGCGCCGGACATGGCCAAGCGCGATGGTGGCGAAGCGGGCGGCGAGATCAGGGGTGAGGCTCAGTCGTTCCATCGTCATTCCTTTGCCGGTCTTCCCGTCAGATGCTGGCGATCAGCCCGCCATCCACCCGGATGACGCTGCCCGTGATGTAGGAGGCACGCTCGCTCGCCAGAAAGGCCACGACGTCGGCATATTCCTCCGGGCGGCCGTAACGGCCAAGCGGGATCGCGCCGGTGCTTTCGGCAATCACCGTCTCGAGCGGGATATTGTCGCGTTTCGCCTTGGCGCGGTCGAGAAATTCGATGCGATCGGTCGCCACCCGTCCGGGCAGCACGACATTGGCGGTGACGCCGTCCCGCCCGACCTCGCGCGCCAGGGTCTTCGACCAGCCGACCAGCGACAGCCGAAGCGCGTTGGAGATGCCGAGATTGGCGATCGGCGCGACGATCCCTGAGGAGGTGCTGGTGACGATGCGCCCCCAGCGCCGCGCCCGCATGCCCGGCAGGACCCGATCGGTAATGCCGATGACCGACAGCACCATGGTCTCGAAGCTGTTGCGCCAGAGTGCGGCCTTCTGCCCGGCCGCAGGCGTAGGCGGCGGCCCGCCGGTATTGTTGACGAGAATATCGACCGGCCCGTAGCTCGCTTCGATCGCTTCGACATGACCATCCACCGCGGCAGGGTCGCCAAGGTCCCAGACGATGCCACGCGCCGCACCGCCGGCCTGTTCGACCGCCGCTACCGTTGCGGCAAGGGCAGAGGCGTTGACGTCGGCGAGCGCCACGCGGGCACCCGCCTTTGCGAGCGCCAACGCGATGGCGCCGCCCAATCCGCCGCCGCCGCCGAGAACGAGGGCCGTGCGGCCGGTGATACCGAGATCCATGACGAGGTCCTTCAAACGCTGCAAACGGGGTTCAGGCGGCCTTCGCCAGGGCGCGCCGGTCGATCCGTGCCAGGCGCGCCAGCAGATAATCGACCTCGGCACGCGCCCGGGCGCTCAAGGCCGCGCCCGGCTTGCGCTGGCTGTCGGAGGCGATGATGCCGCGCCGCATCAGCACATATTTGCGCACGGCGAGCCCGACGCCCGGCTGCTGTTCGTAACGCAGCAGCGGCAGATGCGCGTCGAACAGGTCATGGGCTTCGTCGCGGCGGCCGGCCTGCTGCAGCCGGACGACGTCGACCAGCAGTTCCGGAAAGGCATAACCGGTCATCGCGCCGTCGACGCCGCGCTCCAGTTCGAAATCGAGGAACAGGCCGCCATTGCCGACCAGGATGGAAATCGGCCGCAAGGTCCCCTGCGCCTGGAAGCCGCGCAAGGTCGAGATCTTTTCCAGGCCTGGCCAGTCCTCGTGTTTCAGCATGACGCAGGACGGATTGTCCTGGGCGATCTGGCGGATGACGCCAGGTGTCATCTGCACCGTCAGGGTCAGCGGATAGTCCTGGATGACGAAGGGGATGTCTGCGCCGATCGCCTCGACCGCCTGGCGGTAATAGGTCGTGATCTGCTCGTCGGTGCGCAATGACGGCGGCGGCGCGATCATCACCCCGGCCGCACCCTCGTCCATGACACTGCGCGCCAGCGCGCGCATGGCGGCAAAGCCCGGCGCGGAGACACCGACGACGACCGGCAGCGCCCCCATGCCCGTGATGAAGCGCCGCGCGATGGCGAGCGATTCCTCCGGTTCCAGTTTGGCCGCCTCGCCCATGATGCCGAGCACCGTCACGCCGGTGGCGCCGGCCGACAGATAGGCGGCGATGAGCCGGTCGATCGAGGCCTCGTCGACCCGGCCGTCGGCATGGAACGGGGTCGGCGCGATCGGAAAGACGCCTTGTGCTTCAGCCGTCAGCATGATCAGGCTCCCTTCGCTCGAGCCACCGCCGGAGCGGCGGGAACGGACAGGACCAGCGCGCGGATCCGTTCGATCAGGTCGCCATGCTGTTCGACCGGAATGCGGTCGACGCTCATCTGCAGGCTGCCCGGCCGGTCGATGCGACTGTCATCGATCGCCTGGCCGATATCGACCGCGGCCGCCAGGAACTCGCGCTCGCGGTGCCTGTCGAAATGACCAAGCAGCGCGGTCGTCAGGTCCGGCCGCAGGCAGGCGACCGCACCGAGCAGGCCATAGGCGCCCCAGTTGGAGACGCCCGCGACGATCAGGTGGTCGCTGGGCGTCTGCGCCGCGATCAGCGGACCGTTCGGGATGTCGTCATTGACGATCTCGATCGGCAGCGAGCCCATGCCGATCTCATTGCCGCCGTCACCAATGCCGATCGTCGTCCAGGGCCGGTCCCAGCCGGCTTCGTGGAACAGGAGATGCAATGGCGCCGTCTCGCGCGACATGTCCCAGCCATGCTCGCGATGCGGCTTGCCGTCGGAGCCCGGCGCGACCCGCTCGATGGCGATCAGATGGGTCAGCGGCGCTTCGTCGGTCTCCAGCCGCCGGCGCAGACGCCGGACAGCGGCCTCGGTGACATCGACGATCTCCAGCTCGACCTTGACCGGCAAGGCATCGACCACCGCCCAGACCGCCTTGGCGCAGGGCGCATCGGTGATCACGGTGACGCGGAACCCGGCCGCCGCGAAGCCGGCGGCGAGATGGGCCATGCCGTTCAGGCCGTCCGTCTCGGGCGATGGCGGATTGGCGTGGCGAATGAAGAAGCCGACGACGATGCCGACATGCGGGGCCGGCGTCGTCGCGATCGACCGGGCGGCCCGGCCGAGATTGCCCTTGGCGAAGTCGACCAGGCGCGAAATGTCGCGCCGGACATGCTGGCCGACCACCGCCTCGATTTCCAGGATCCGCTCGCTCATGAGCTCCGTTCTCCACTTAAATATATGTTACATATACTTCAACTTTTGACACGACGATATCGCTTCGATCGTCAGTGCCGGCGGTCTAGTGCGGCCGCGCGACCGCCGCCGTCAGTTCGATCTCGACCAGCGCGCCGCCGGGCAGACTGGACACCCCGAGCGACGAACGAATGTGCCGGCCGGCGTCGCCGAACAGCGCAATGGCCAGGTCCGACGCAGCATCCATGACCTGGCCGTGGCGCTGAAAGTCCGGCGCGGCATTGACGAAGCCGCGCAGCGAGATCAACCGCTCGACCCGGGTGAGATCGCCGAGTTCCTGGTGCAAGGCGACGAGCGCCCGGGCCAGACACAGCCTGGCTGCGGCGCGAGCCTCCTCCAGGTCCTGGTCGGCTTCGAGACGGCCGGCCAGCAAGGTTCCGGAGCGATCGAGGCGCGGGACCTGGCCGCTGACCTGGGCGAGGTCCCGATGCACCAGGACGAGCTCATAGCGCCCGTGCGGCCGGATCTCGGTCGGCACCGGCACGCCCAGCCCGGCGAGCTTGTCGAAAATGTCCTGCGATGTCGGCATGGTCGTTTCCTCGGCCCTGATCAGAACACCGACAGCTCGGCATTGCGCCGGTCGGTGATCAGCATGGAGGCCGGCTTGTGGGTGATGCAGAAGGGCAGTGCCGCCTGTTCCACGGCCTGCTGGGAGGTGACGCCGCAGGCCCAGAACACCGGCACCTCGCCGGCATGGATCGGCACCGCGTCGCCGCCATATTCGGGCTTGGCGAGATCGGCGATGCCGATGGCGGCGGGGTCGCCGAAATGGATTGGCGCGCCATGCACCTGCGGGAAACGGCTGGTGATCTGAATCGCGCGGATCGCACCGGCCGGCGTGAACGGCCGCATGGTGACGACGACCGGCCCCTTGAACGGCCCCGCGGGCGCGGTCGCGATATTGGTCGTGTACATGGGGTTGACCAGGCCGAGCTCGTTGTGACGGATCCCGAGGCCCGCTTCCTCGATCGCTTCCTCGAAGGAAAACGAACAGCCGAGCGCGAAGGTGACGAGGTCGTCGCGCCAATGGCTGGTGATGTCGTGGACAACAGCCGTTTCCCGCCCGTGCTCGACGATGCGATAGGCCGGCACGTCGGTGCGCATCTCGATGTCGTCGCCGAGCGTCGGCAGCGACGGGTCGCCCGGTCGCCCCATGGCAAGCAGCGGACAGGGCTTGGGATTGCGCTGGCAGAAGGCCAGGAAGTCGGCGGCGTAACGTTCGGGCAGGATAACGATATTGGCCTGCACGAAGCCGCGCGCCAGCGTCCCGGTCTGGCCGCGATAGGTGCCGGCCCGGATCGGCCGGCGCGCCGCGGAAGCGGATGGGCGCGCGGGGGCCGGCGTGGCTGTTTCGGTCATCGGACGAACTCCTTCAAATGGCGCGGTCATCGTCCCGGCCTCACATGCCGAGATAGGCTTTGCGGATATCCGGATTGCCGCCGATCTCGGCGGCCGACCCGGACAGGATCACCCGGCCCGTCTGCAGAACATAGGCCCGTTCGGCGATCTCCAGCGTCTCGGCGAGACGCTGCTCGACCAGCAGGATGGTCACCCCGGCGTCGCGGATCGCCAGCACCGCCTGGAAGATCTCGTCGACCAGTTTCGGCATGATGCCCTGCGAGGGTTCGTCGAGCATCAGGAGGCGCGGCCGGGTCATCAAGGCGCGCCCGATCGCCAGCATCTGCTGCTCGCCGCCCGACAGGGTCTCGGCCCGCTGGCCGAGCCTTTCCTTCAGGCGCGGAAACAACGCGAAGACACGCTCGAGCGGCGCTTCGCGATCCGGCTTGCCGGCATGGAGATAGGAGCCGAGCCGCAGGTTGTCGGCGACCGACAGGCGCGGAAACAGGCGGCGGTTCTCCGGCACATAGGCGAGCCCGCTCGCGGTGATGACATGGGCGTTCAGCCGCTCGATATTGTGTCCGCCGAAGCTGATCGCGCCGGCCCGCGGTCGTTCGAGACCGGCGATGCTCTTCAGGAGCGTCGACTTGCCGGCGCCGTTGGAGCCGACCACCGCGACGATCTCGCCTTCCGCGACATCGAGCGAAGCCTCGGTCAAGGCGACCAGGCCGCGATAGGCCGTGGTGATCGCCTTGACCGACAGAAGCGGCTGGACGGTGGCATCGGGCGCGATCGCGCGCGGGCGAGAGACGTTCGGTTCAAGCAGCACGGTGACGCTCCCCCAGATAGGCGCCGATGACCCGCTCGTCGCGCACGACATCTTTCGGCCTGCCCTCGGCCAGGACCGTGCCGAGATTGAGCACGACCGCCCGGTCGACCAGCGGCATGACGATTTCCATGACGTGTTCGACCATCACGATGGTGATGCCGCGGTCGCGGATCCGCCGGATCAGCTCGACGCCGGTGCGTGCCTCGGCCGGCGTCAGCCCAGTCATCACCTCGTCGAGCAGCAACAGTTTCGGGCCTGTCGCCAGCGCCCGGGCGAGCTCCAGCCGGCGCTTTTCCGGCGGCGTCAGTTCGACCGCCGGCGCGCGGGCGCGCGCCGCCAGTCCGACGAATTCGAGCGTTTCGAGCGCCAGCAGGCGCGCGTCGCCAGCCGCCGCCTGGCGTACGAAGGCGCCGACGACGACATTGTCGAGCACGCTCATGGAATCGAAGCTGCGTGGTACCTGAAACGTCCGGGCGATGCCCAGTTGGCAACGGCGGGTATCGGGCAATGCCGTGATGACCTGCCCCTCCAGGACGATCTCGCCCGAGGTCGGCGGAAAGGTCCCGGCGATCAGGTTGAACAGGGTCGACTTGCCAGCGCCGTTCGGCCCGATCAGGCCGAGGATCTCGCCGCGGCGCACCTCCATCGAGACGTCGTTATTGGCCACCAGCCCGCCGAATCGGCGCGTGATGTTGCGGGCCTCCAGGATGATCTCCGCGGTCATGCCTGCCTCCCCTGGCCTGCGCGACGCTGGAACAGGCTCAGGAGACCGTCCGGCCGGGCGAGTGCCACCACCATGACCAGGCCGCCATAGATGACCAGGTCGAGACCGTTGCCGGCGCCGCCGGCATAGCTGCGGATCAGCTCGGTCAGCGGGATCAGGATGGCGGCGCCAAGCGCCGGTCCCCAGAGCGTGCCGATGCCGCCGAGCACCGCGGGCAAGGCGAAGAGCAGCGAGAAACGGAAGCTCATGACGCTGTCGGGATCGATATAGCCGACGAAACCGGCATAGAAGCCGCCGCCCACCGCGGTGAAGAAGGCCGAGACCGCGGCGGCCGCCATTTTCGAACGGAACACCTCGACGCCGAGGCTTCGGGCGGCATCCGGATTGTCCTTGACCGCCCGCCACCAATAGCCCCAGCGCGATCCCTCGATGACGAAGGTGGCGAGCCAGGTGAGCGCGAAAAGGCCGAGCGCGAGATAGATGTAGGGCACCTTGTCGCGGGCGAATTGCAGCGTCGACCAGCTGTCGGGACCGATCGGCCACTGGATGCCGAGCGCGCCGCCGACGAAGTCCCAGTTGTGCACCAGCAGCAGGCCGATCTCGGCGATGACGATGGTGGCGATCGAGAAATAATGGCCCTTGAGCCGGAAGCAGGGATAACCGAGCAGCAGCGCGACCGCCGCGGCCAGTATGCCGCCGATACCGAGGCCAAGCCAGGGGATCAGCCCGAAACTGACGAACAGCACCGATGTGGCGTAGGCGCCAATGCCGAAATAGAGCGCGTGGCCGAGCGAGATCTGGCCGCAATAGCCGCCCAGGATGTTCCAGCTCTGCGACAGAGCCGCATAGAGCAGCGTCAGGATCAGGATGTTCTGCAGGTAGACGTCGCGGACGACGAGCGGCAGCACCGCGATCAGCGCGAAGATCGCCGCGGCCCGGAACAGTTCGATCCGCCGGGCCTGGACCGCCATGGAGACGGCAGCCGGGATCGCCGCGCCGGAGAGAGTGAGATCGCTCATCAAAGCCTCCCGAACAGGCCGCTCGGCCGGATGAAGACGACCGCGAGATAGAGGGAAAAGATGCCGACGGATTTGAGCGCCGAAGGCAGCACAAGCGCCACGACCGCCTCGACCAGACCGACGACGAGGCCTGCGGCGAGCGCGCCGAAGACACTGCCGAAACCGCCGAGGGCGACGACCACATAGGCGATGAGGCCGAAGGAGCCGCCGACCTGGGGATGGATGTAATAGAAGATCGCCAGCACCGCCCCGGCGAGGCCGACAAGCGCCGCACCGAGCCCCCAGCCGAGCGCGAAGACCCGGTTGCTGTCGATGCCGACCAGGGCGACCGCACCCTTGTCCTCGCGCGTCGCCTCCAGCGCCTTGCCGAAATCGGTCCGGTTCATGAGGAGATAGAGGCCGGCGAAAACGGCCAGCGAGATCAGGCCGCCATAGAGTTGCGGCAGCGGCAGGAACACGCCGGCGACACCCACGGTCCGTCCGCCGAGCCAGGATTGCGGGATGCTGCGGTAGTCGGGCGAGAACATGAGCTGCGCCAGGCCCTGGATCAGCGTCGCCAGCCCGAAGGTCGCGAAGATCTGCACCATGCCGGCATTGGACGAGACGTTCATGGCGTGGCGGACGACGCCGAGATAGGCGACGACGCCGAGCCCGAACAGGGCGAGCACCGCGACCGGCATGAGCAGGACCGGATCGAGCGCGGTCAGGAGCCAGGCTCCGAAAAGGGCGTACATGGCGGTCATGAGGAAGTCGCCATGGGCGAAGTTCACCACATCCATCAGTCCGAAGATGAGCGAGAGGCCGACCGCGATGAGCGCGTAGAGCAAACCCATGAGGAGACCGCTCGCAAGCACCTGGAGAAGCGCTTGCGTCGTCATTGGAGATGACCTTGTGCTTGGGGGGCGCGGCGTGGCTCTCAGGCGTTCATCGGCCAGAGCGGCTCGGCCGCGGCGAAAGCCTGCGGAAAAACGGTGACCCAGTTGCCTCCGACATATTGAATGAGCAGGCCGTCGGCGTCGGGGTTCTGGCCCTGAGCGTCGAAATGGATGCGCCGCCACGGCATGATCGTCCGCTCGCCTGATATGTCGGTGGCCGCCAGGGCGGCGCGAATGCGCTGTCCGTCGGTCGACCCGGCGCGGTCGATGGCGTCGGCGAGGACCAGCATGGCCATGAATTGCCGTGAGGTATTGTCGTTCAGGTCGCGCTTGGCGCGCTGCCTGAAGAGATCGTTGACGGCGCCGACCGCCGGCCGCCGGGCGGCGAGATCCAGCGCGAAGCTCGCCCGCGAGATCAGGCCGCCGACCTGGGCGCCGACCGCGTCATAGACCGCCTTTTCGGCAAAGCCGCCGGCTTGCGCCAGGATGTTGCGCGGCTTGTAGCCGACCTCGGCCATGGTCTTGATCAGGAGGATGGCATCCGTCGTGTAGCTCGACGGCAGCAGCACATCGGGATCGCCGGTCTTAAGCTGCTGGACCTCGGAGGAGAGTGACGGCGAGGACGCCCGGTATTTGATGTCGTTGACGATGCGATAGCCCCGCTCGGCGGCGAGCCGGCGCTGGACGTTGGAGGAATCCGTGCCCCAGATCGTGTCCTCGAAGAACAGGCCGAGGGTTTCGACCTTGACCCCCTTGGCGCGCCGGGCGTCGAGGAAATCGAACATCGTGGCGGTGAACATCTCGTCATGTCCGGCCGGCCGGAACATGAATTTCAGGCCGCGCTTGTGCAGGCTCGGCGATGACGAGTCGGCGATGACGAAGGGCACGCCGTAACGCTCGGCGGTGACGCTGATGGTCGCCGAGGCCGACGACTGGAAGGCGCCGATAATGGCGCTGACCTTCTCCTGGGTGATCAGCCGTTCGGCCTCCGAACGGGCCTTCTGCGGGTCACCCTGGTGATCGGCGAAGACGAGGCGCAGGCGGGCCCCGCCGAGCGAGGCGATGCCGGCATTGCGCGCGCCCGGCAGATCGAGATCGAAGCGGCCATTGATCACCTCCGTCGCGGCCTCGACCGCGTGCCGCGCATCGACGCCGATCTGCGCATTGGCGCCCGACAGCGGATAGATCACGCCGATGCGCACCTCCTGCGCCGGCGCCTGGGCCCGCACCTCCAGGCTAGCGAGCGTCACCGCTCCTCCGAGCATCATTTCGCGTCGACCGATAGCCCGCATCTTGGTTCTCCCCGTCGTTTCCGCCGGCCAAGCACAGGCCGGCTTCGTTCTTGGCGATTTAATATACGTCACATATATTTCATTCAAGCAGTTTCTTTGGGCAAATGGATATGCGACGTCTGGACCAGCGCAAGGCCTTGTTCCGCTTCCGGAATCGCGCCGGCAGCGAGACCGGGCCGCGGCCTGGACCGGCACCTGACGAGGATAAAATGAGCAGATCGAGCAAGGCCGAAGCAGCGGGTAAGCCGGCCAAGGCCGCGAAAGAAACGGGCAATGCCAAGGATACGCTTCGCGCCAAGCCGTCCCAGACCGACGCCGCGCTCGACCTGATGCGCTCGAAGATCATCGACCTGACGCTGGAACCGGGCAGCCGGATCGACGAGCCGCTGCTGATCAAGGAGTTCAAGCTCGGCCGGACGCCGGCCCGCGAAGCGATCAACCGGCTGGTCGCGGAGGGCCTGGTCAATATCGTGCCGAACCGCGGCGGCACCTATGTGCGCGGCCTGGATTTCCGCGAGATCGGCGAGGTCGTCGCCGCCCAGCAACTGGCCGAATCCATTCTCGCCCAGCTTTGCCGTTTCGAGGATCCGAAGCTGCTCGCCGACCTCGAGGCGATCCAGCAGCGTTATGTCCGCGAGGTCGAGCAGCGCACCTATCTCGGCATCACCTCGGTCAACGAGGAGTTTCACCTGCGCATGCACCGCTCGATCGGCAATTCCTTCTTCTTCGAATTCGCCCAGTCGACCCACCGGCATGTCCGCCGCCTGCTGGTGCTGATCTACAAGATGGAAGAGGCCGAGCAGAACGTGCTCGACGACCAGTTCGAAATGAATCTCGACGAGCACCGCCAGATCATCGAGGCGATCCGCAAGCGCGACCGCGCCCGGCTGAAGGACCTGCTGCCGGCCCATGCGCGGCAGGCCCAGCAACGCCTGCTCCGGCTGTTGAGCGGCAAGGCCATTGGCCCCTTGTCACTCGACCTGCGTCCACTCGACCTGACCGACAGAACCTGACCACACGCAGCCTCGCACGGCCGCGGGGGCCGGTGACGCCCCCGCGCGGCGACCGCGGCTTGCATTGTCACGCCAATAAATATACGTCACATATATCTAATCGGAGTTATCGCCATGACCGAACATGTCCGCCCGCCCGTCACCGCTTCGGCCTTTACGGGTACGCCGTCCGAAACCCTGCCGCTGCCGCCGTTCCCGGTCGAGACGCCCTGTTTCGTCATCCTGGAGGATGCGGTGCTGCACAACCTCCGGCAGACGGCGAAGGGCGCCGGCGGGATCGGCAGGCTGATGCCGCATATCAAGACCCATCGCGCGCCCTGGCTGATCGCGGCCATGCTCGCGGAGGGCATCCAGGCCTTCAAGGCGGCAACGGCGGCGGAGGTCGAGATCGCCGCGGTCGCCGGTGCGCCGCTCGTCGTCTGGGCCTATCCGACGGTCAATCCGCTGGCGATCGCCCGGGTCGCGCGCGCCGCCCGCAGCCATCCAGCGGTGCGGATCGAGGCGCTCGTCGATTCGCCCGAAGGCCTGGCGGCCTGGCGGAGCGAACTCGCGAAGGCACCGGCCTCCAACCTGCGCCTGCGCCTCGATCTCGACCCAGGTCTCGGCCGCACCGGCGTCGCCATCGGTCCGTCGGCCTACGCGCTGGCCTCGGCGATCGAGGCCGCGGGTCTGTTCGCCGGCTGGCATGCTTATGACGGTCACATCCAGAACCCCGACCGGCAACAACGCATCGACCGCGTGACCGAACTCGGCGGCCGCATTCGCGCGCTCATCGCCGGCGGCCGCGAGCGTGGCCTGGAGGGCGACCTCATTGCCGCCGGCAGCTATTCCTTCGACCTCTGGCCGAGCGACCTGGCCCGTTGGGTGTCGCCCGGCAGCTGGACCTATTCGAGTTCGCAGCACGATGTCGACCTGGCCGATGTCGGCTGGCAGGTCGCCGGCTATGTGCTGGCCACGGTGCTGTCGGTGCGCGACGGCACCGCCACGCTCGACGCCGGATCCAAGGCGATCTCGCCGGACATTCCGCTGGCTGACCGGTTCCGCGGGCCCGGCCCGATCCGGCTGATGAAGGAAGAGCATGTGGTGATCGCCACCGACAGCCTCGCCGTCGGCCAGCAGGTTCCGCTGATCCCGCGCCATGGCTGTACCGCGGCCTATCTTTATGATCGCGCGCTGGTCAGGCTGCGCGATGGAAGCTGGCAATACCGGGCTCAGCTCGGCGCGTCGCGCCAGGGACCGGCGACGGTGGAATGAGCAAGATGACCCAGGTCAATCGCGACGAAGTCCCACACGGCAGCATCGCTCTCGGCGGCAAGTCCTTCGAACACCGGATGGTGACCGCGGCCGGCCTGCGCTTCCACACGGTCGAAGGCGGCAGCGGCGACCCGGTGGTATTGATCGCCGGCTTTCCGCAAAGCTGGTACGCGTGGCGGCGGGTCATGCCGCTCCTGGCCGAACGGCACAAGGTCATCGCCATCGACCTGCCCGGCCAGGGGGATTCCGACAAGCCGGTCGACGGCTATGACACACGCACGACAGGCGAGCGCGTCCACGCGTTGCTGCGGACACTCGGCCATGACCGCTATTTCATCGGCGCGCATGATATCGGCGCCTGGGTCGCCTATCCCTATGTCGCGCGCCATGCCGACGAGGTGCGCCGCCTGGTGCTGCTCGACGCCAATATTCCCGGCGTGACGCTGCGCCCCACCGTCGATGTCGGCCCGGACAACTGGAAGAGCTGGCACTTCTTTTTCCATCCGGTGCCCGACCTGCCGGAAGCCCTGATCACCGGCCGCGAGAGGCTCTATATCGAATGGTTCTTCCAGCGGAAGACCCACAATCCTGCCGCGACCTTCTCGACCGCCGACATCGACGAATATGAGCGGGTCTATCGCATGGCCGGCAACCTGCGCGGGGCGCTCGCCTATTACCGTGCGGTGTTCGAGGACATCGAGCAGAACAAGCACCTCGCCGCCATCAGGCTCAAGACGCCGATCCTGGCGCTCGGCGGCGATGTCGGCATGTCGCCAAACATCTACGACGCCATGAAGCCGCTCGGCGAAAACGTGGAGGGCGGCATCGTCGGCGATTGCGGCCACTACATGCCGGAAGAGCAGCCGGCCATCATCGCCGAACGGATGCTGCGCTTCTTCGGCGAAGACCTTTAAACGCGCCGCGCGGCGCAGGGCCGCGACCGCGCTGTCGGCGCGCGAATGGGGCGTTCAAAAAAAAGCGCTATCCGGTTGAACCTGTCGGCGCCCCGCGGCCACCCATGGAGGACCGGGGCGCTGGAGCCCCTGAAGAACGCAACAGGAGCTCGACATGACCCGCTTCAAGACCCTCGCCCTCGCCGCCCTCGCCGTCTCCGCCCTGACATTTGCCACCGCCCCTCAGGCCGAGGCCCGCGGTCGCGGCATCGGCTTCGGCCTCGGCGCGCTTGCCGCCGGTGTGGTGGTCGGCGGTGCAGCGCTCGCCATCGCCAATTCCAACGCCTACGCCGCGCCGGCCTATGGCGACTGCTACATGACCCGCCAGTGGGTCGACACGCCCTACGGCCCGGTGCGCCGCACGTTCCGCGTCTGCGACTGATCGCAGACCGCCTCCCTCGCCTCTCCTGATATGCCTTGAACCCTGGCTTCAGCCGGGGTTCTTGGCGTTGGGAACGGGCAATGCCGTCGCCGCCTATCGCCGGCGCAGGGCCTCGGCCAGAGCCGCGCCGAGGGCGCCGCCGCCATCCTTGCCGGCCGGCGCCGGGGGACGCTTGGGACCACCGCCACCACCGCCGCCGCTGCGCGCCCTGGCATCGGACGGCCGGGGCGCCGCCTCGCCGCCATCCTTGCGCATCGTCAGGGAAATGCGCTTGCGCGGCACGTCGACCTCGATGACCCGCACTTGCACCACGTCGCCCGCCTTGACGATATCGGACGGGTCTTTGACGAAACGGTCGGCGATCTGGGAGACGTGAACCAGGCCGTCCTGGTGCACGCCGACATCGACGAAGGCGCCGAAGGCGGCGACATTGGTCACCGTGCCCTCCAGCATCATGCCGGGCCTGAGGTCTCCGATCTCGTTGACGCCCTCCGCGAAGGTCGCGGTCTTGAAGCCCGGGCGGGGATCACGCCCCGGTTTTTCGAGTTCGGCGATGATGTCTTTCACCGTCGGCAGGCCGAATGCCTCGTCGACGAATTTCCGCGGGTCCAGCCCCTTGAGCGTCACCTTGTCGCCGATCAGCGAGCGCACGTCGCGACCGCAGGCCGCGACGATGCGACGGACCACCGGATAGGCTTCCGGATGGACCGCGGAAGCATCCAGCGGCTCCGTGCCGTTGGGCACCCTGAGGAAGCCGGCGCAGAGCTGGAAAGTCTTCTCGCCGAGGCGCGGCACCTTCATGATCTGCTTGCGCGAGGCGAAGGGACCATTGGCGTCGCGGTGCGCAACCACCGCTTCCGCGATATGGGCGCCGAGGCCCGACACCCGGGCGAGCAGCGAGGCCGAGGCCGTATTCAGGTCGACACCGACGGCGTTGACGGCATCCTCGACGACGGCGTCGAGCATCTTGGCGAGGCGGTACTGGTCGACATCGTGCTGGTACTGGCCGACGCCGATCGATTTCGGATCGATCTTCACCAGCTCGGCCAGCGGATCCTGCAGCCGCCGGGCGATCGATACGGCGCCGCGCAGCGACACGTCGACATCGGGCATTTCGGCGGAAGCGACCGCCGAGGCCGAGTAGATCGAGGCGCCGGCCTCGCTGACCACGACCTTGATCGGCCTGGGCTCCGGCATGTTGCCGATGACGTCGGCCGCCAGCTTATCGGTCTCGCGGCTCGCCGTGCCATTGCCGATGGCGACCAGTTGGACCCCGTGCTTGGCGATCAGCCCGCGCAGCGTGTGGATGGCGCCGTGAACATCATTGCGCGGCTGGAACGGGTAGACAGTGACGGTCTCGAGCAGGCGGCCGGTGGCGTCGACCACGGCGACCTTGACGCCGGTGCGGATGCCGGGATCCAGGCCCATGGTGGCCCGGGCGCCGGCGGGCGCCGCCAGCAAGAGGTCCTTCAGGTTGCGCGCGAAGACCCGGATGGCCTCCTCCTCGGCGCGCTCGCGCGCGTCGTTCATGAGTTCCCCGGTGAGCTGGGACGACAGCTTGACGCGCCAGGCCCAGCGGGCGGCGGCGGCAAGGAACTCGTTCGCCTTGCCGCCGGGCATCACGCCGTTGGTTTCGGCAACGATCGTCTCGGACCGCTTCACCAGCGCGGGGTCGTCGGCATCCACCTCCAGGTCGACGGTGACGACCCCCTCGTTGCGCGCCCTGAGCATGGCCAGGACGCGATGGCTCGGCGCCTTGGACCAGGCCTCCGCATGGTCGAAATAGTCGGAGAATTTCGCGCCTTCCGTCTCCTTGCCGGCGACGACCTTGGCCCGCAGCACGCCGACCTTGCGCATATGCTCGCGCAGCTGGCCGACCGTGACGGCGTTTTCGGCGAAGGTTTCGGCGATGATGTCGCGCGCGCCATCGAGAGCCGCCTTCACATCCGCGACCTTTTCGCCGAGATAGGCCGCAGCGATCACGGCCGGGTCGACGCTGCGGTCGGCGAGAATGCGTTCGGCCAGCGGCCCGAGGCCGTTCTCGCGGGCAATTTCCGCCCGCGTGCGGCGCTTCGGCCGGAACGGCAGGTACAAGTCCTCGAGTTCGGCCTTGGTCGTCACCTTGAGGAATTTCGCCTCCAGATCCTGCGTGAGCTTGCCCTGTTCAGAGACAGACTTGATGACCGCCTCGCGGCGCGTCTCGAGGTCGCGCAGATAGGTCAGCCGTTCGTCGAGCGTACGCAGCTGGATATCGTCGAGGCCGCCGGTCGCTTCCTTCCGGTAGCGCGCGATGAACGGCACCGTCGCGCCGTCGTCGAGCAGCGCGATCGTCGCCGTCACCTGCTCGGCACGGCAGGCGATCTCGGCGGCAATGATGGCGGGAATGGCTTCGCGCGGCATGCGATTCTCCTAAGACGTCGTTCCCCGGTGATGCCATGGCCGGCGGGGATCAGCCAACACCGGGATTGCGGCTTGCAGTGGACAGGGCCAGCCGACAAGGCAACGAGGGCCGGTCTGGGCGTGGCGCGCTGCAAGGCCGAAACCCCGGACACCGCCCCGGACGCGCCCATGGGGTTGTGCGCTTCAGTGTCGCGGCCGCCGTGTCCCAAAGCCGGTTTCCGGCCAGGACGTGACGCCAGCGATTGAAGGGATGAGACAGCCTTGGCTGGGTCGCTAGGATTCGAACCTAGATAGCGGGTACCAAAAACCCGAGTCCTACCATTAGACGACGACCCAGTGGGCGAAGCAGGCTTCGCGGCGCGGACCATAGCGATGCCGGATGGTTCGTTCAACGGCCTCTTGCGATTGCCTGTGGGTTGCGGGACGGCAAATCGGACGAAACCCGCGTCGGCCCAGCCAATTGTCGGCCTTCCGACATTGTCGCGCCCGTCCTTCGAAAGAGTGGACTGCGCTCCCGAACCTGCACTAGCTTCCCTCAGAGAAAAGGCGCGAACGGCGCCGCGAATGGCAGTGGAGAAACGCTCATGCTGGGCCTGATGCAGGATTGGCCGCTTCTGATCCATAAGGTCATCGATCATGCCGGGCGCTACCATGCCGGGCGCAAGGTCATCTCGCGCTCGGTCGAGGGGCCGATCGTCGAGACCACCTATGCCGATATCCGCACCAATGCGCTAAGGGTTGCCAAGCGCCTGACCCAGGACGGCGTCAAGCTCGGCGACCGGATCGGCACGGTGGCCTGGAACACCTGGCGGCACCTGGAAGCGTGGTACGGCATCACCGGCATCGGCGCGGTCTATCACACGCTCAATCCGCGCCTGTTCCCCGAACAGATCGCCTGGATCGCCAATCATGCCGGCGACCGGATGATCATGACCGACCTGACCTTCGTGCCCTTGCTGGAAAAGCTGCAGGAGCACCTGCCGCTGGTCGAGAAGTTCATCGTGCTGACCGACGCCGAGCACATGCCTCAGACCACGCTGCGCAACGCGGTCGCCTATGAGAGCTGGATCGCCGAGGTCGATGCCGATTTCGCCTGGGTGGAGTTCGACGAGAATACCGCCGCCGGCATGTGCTACACCTCGGGCACGACGGGAAACCCCAAGGGGGTCGTCTATTCCCATCGTTCCAACGTGCTGCACTCGATGTGCGTCAACAATGCCGACATGTTCGGGCTGGCCTCGCGCGACGTGATGATGCCCGTCGTGCCGATGTTCCACGCCAATGGCTGGTCGCTTGCCTTCACCGCGCCGATGTCGGGCACCACCATGGTCATGCCCGGCCCGAAGATGGATGGCGCCAGCATCTACGAATTGCTCGACACCTATAAGGTGACCCATTCGGCGGCGGTGCCGACCGTCTGGCTGATGCTGCTGCAGCAATTGGAAGCGAATGACCAGAAGCTGCCGCATCTGACCAAGGTGGTGATTGGCGGCTCGGCCTGCCCGCGCGCGGTGACCGAGAAGTTCCGCGACGTCTACGGGGTCGAGGTGCTGCACGCCTGGGGCATGACCGAGATGAGCCCGCTCGGCACTGTCTGTTCGCTTAAGCCCGAATATGCCGGGCTGACCGGCGACGCCTGGCTCGACGTCAAGGAGACCACCGGCCATCCGCCGTTCGGCGTCGAGATGAAGATCATCGACGACAGCGGCAAGGAACTCGCCCGCGACGGCCATGTCTTCGGCCGCCTGGTGGTGCGCGGGCCCGCGGTGGCGCGCGAATATTTCCGCGGCGAAGGCGGCACCATTCTCGACACGGACGGCTTCTTCGACACCGGCGACGTCTCGACCATCGATCCCTATGGCTATATGCGCATCGTCGACCGCTCGAAGGACGTGATCAAATCCGGCGGCGAGTGGATCTCGTCGATCGATCTCGAAAACATCGCGGTCGGCCATCCCGATGTCGCCGAGGCCGCGGTGATCGGCATCATCCATCCGAAATGGGACGAGCGGCCGCTGCTGGTGATCGTGCCCAAGGCCGGCCGAACGCCGACGCGCGACAGCTTGCTCGCCTATATGTCGGGCAAGATCGCCAAGTGGTGGCTGCCCGACGATGTCGTGCTGGTCGACGAGATCCCGCACACGGCCACCGGCAAGATCCAGAAGACCGCGCTGCGCGAGCGGTTCAAGGACTATAAGCTGCCGATGGACTGATCCGCGGGAAAGGCGGGTCATTGGTGCTGGCGCGCGGCAACAGGCCTTGTAAGCTTCCATCCCAGCGTGTGACGGGAGGGCGACATGACGGATGCCGTGCAAGGCCCTTGGGGTCCGCGCTCGACCGCGGGCGCCATGGCGGCGGCCGAGGCCGCGACCAGGGCCGCGCCGCTTGGCCGCGTGCCGGTCATGCCGCGCGTTCCGGGGCCTGACGGCGGCGGGCCGGTCAGGATCGGTTTCTCGGGCCTCGCCAGCGAACTGTTCGGGCTGCTGCTGAAGGGTTTTTTCCTCCAACTGATCACGCTCGGCATCTATCGCTTCTGGCTGACCACCGACATCAGGCGGTTCTACTGGTCGCACACCTCGGTCGGCCCCGAGGCCTTCGTTTATACCGGGCGGGGCATGCAATTGCTCAAGGGCTTCCTGTTCGCCCTCGCCATCCTGGTGCCGCTGCAGGCCGGCGGCTTCTTCCTCGCGCTGGGCCTGCCTTCGGCGCAGTGGGTCGTGTCGATCGGGCTGACGGCCATCCTGCTGTTTCTCAGCCAATATGCCGTCTATGCCAGCCGACGCTATCGGCTGACGCGCACGGCCTGGCGCGGCCTGAGGCTGCGCATGACCGGCTCGGCCTGGAGCTATGCGATCAAGGCTTTCGGCCTGCTCATCCTCGCCATCGTGACGCTCGGCATCACCTATCCCTGGGCCGCGACCGCGCTCGAGCAAATCAAGATGCGCGAGACCTTTTACGGCGACGCCCAAGGCGACTTCACGGGCAAACCAGGTGAACTGGCGCGCAGCCTCGCCGTCATCTGGGCGGTCGGCCTCGGGCTGCCACTGCTCATCATCGGCGCGACGATCGCATCGATTCCCTGGGAGATCTGGACCGGTCTGCTGCGCAGCGCCATGTCGGAACGCCATGTCGTCACCGGATCGGAGGGCCTGGCGATCAGCGCGATGATCACCGCGGCCTCCTCCTCGGTGTTCATTCCGGTCCTGCTCTATCCCGCCTTCCAGGCCGTCACCTTCCGCTGGCGGATGAACGGAACGCGCATCGGCGGCGCCAGCATCGCATCCGAATTCCGGATCGGCACCGCCTATCGGATCTATGTCCTGGCGGCGCTGGCGATGAGCGCTCTGGGCATGGCCGCCAGCATGATCGTCATCCTGTTGCTCGGAGGCATGTTCGTGGCCTTCATGACCGGCGCCCACAGCCTGTTCAGCGGCTTTGTCGCCGCCGGCCTGGTCGCTCTCGGCTACCTCCTGCTCATCGGCGGTTTCTGGATCGCCAAGCAATTGCTCATCGCGCTGCCGCTGCATCGCGCCAGGATGGCCTCGCTGTCGGTCGCCAACCTCGCCTCGCTCGATGGCGTCCATGCCCGCAATGTCGAGGCTTCCGCCATGGGCGAGGGCTTGGGCGAAGCGGTCGATCTCGGCATCGGATTTTGAGCGGGACCGCGGCCATCGGGGACACCTTACCCAACTGGCTGCTTGGTCAGGCCGGCAGACCGGCACCTGCCGCGCCGGCCTGCCAATGACAGCGAACCGGCCCATCCCGGGATTGTGACGTCGCAAGATACAGCCAGTGGTAAATTGCCGAAAGGTCATATCGGACTCTATTCCGGACGATCGGGGAGAGAGCGAGATGACCGCCGTGCCGGGCCAGGGATGGCCGAATTCCAACGCGCAAGACATGGTCGAGGCCGCAGCCATTTCGGCACAGCTGGCCGGCGCTCCTGCGGAAAAGACGCGCGTGACCTTTTCCGGCGCGGCCGGCACGCCGGCTCCTCTGCTGGCCCGAGGCTTTCTCCGGCAGGTCATCACCCTGGGAATGCTCGGCGCGTTCATTCTGACCATGCTTGTTGCGATCCCGGCCACCGTACTAACCGTCTCTCTCGCGTTGGCGTAGCGAGACAACAACCTTGCCGCGCAAATCTACGTAACAATCGTCCGTATCGTCGGCTATCTCGCGATCTTCGGCGTCTTCTGGGTCGCCAAGCAGATCTTCGTCGGCCTGCCGCTCTACCGTGCGCAAATGGCCTCATTGACTTTTGCCAATCTCGCTTCGCTCGACGATGTGCGGGCTCGCAATGTCGACGCCTCCGCCATGGGTGAAGGCCTTGGCGGCGCCGTCGAATTCGGCGTCGGCCTCTAACCCGGCGGCCGGAACTCCGCAGCATCCACTCCGGCCATAGCCCGGCCTGGAAATTCGGGCTATGGCCTGACGCGATAAGGACGGAGCCTGGTCATGCCGAGTGTTCCCGCGACCTATTACGACGGCCTGACCGCCAAACGGCACGCCGTCGAAGTTTCGCTGCACCCCGACGGGCTCGCCATCTTCTCGGCCGAGGGCCGGCTGCTGACAACCTGGCCCTATCAGTCGATCCGGCGGATCGAAGGCCATACCGGCGCCGGCCTCGCGGTCACCTTGCTGCCGCAGCCCGGCTCGGCCGCCGAACCGCTGGTGGAAATCCCGGATCCGGCCTTTTCAGCCGATCTCGCCACCCGCGCGCCGCTGACCCTGACCAAAGGGGTGAGCGAACGGCGCGAACGGCGCGCCGTGGTGTTCTGGGCGATCGCCGCGGTCATTTCGCTGCTGGGGCTTGCCTTTTACGGTCTGCCGGCGATCGCCGGCAGGCTCGCGCCGCTGGTACCGGCGGCCGCCGAGATCCGCCTCGGCGCGGCCATGGATCCGGAGATCCGCAGAACTTTCGGCGGCGAGAACGGCATCAAGACCTGCACGGGAGCGGAAGGCGCGCAGGCGCTCGCCGGCCTGGTCGGGCGTTTCGAAGCGGCGGCCGAGCTGCACGTACCGCTCAAGGTGGTGGTGCTCGACCATCGGCTGGTCAATGCTTTCGCCCTGCCCGGCGGCTACATCTATGTCTTCAACGGCCTGCTGCAGAAAGCCCGCTCGCCCGACGAATTCGCCGGCGTGCTGGCGCACGAGATCGGCCATGTGAAGCTGCGTCACGGTCTTCGCTCGGTGATCCAGGCCGGCGGCCTCGGTTTTCTGCTCGGCACCGTGTTCGGTGATTTCGCCGGCGGCACGGCGATCATCCTGGCGTCGCGCTCGCTGATGCAAAGCGCCTTCTCGCGCGATTCCGAGCGGCAGGCCGACCATTTCGCGGTCGACCTGATGCTCAAGGCCGGCGGCGATCCGATGGGCCTCGCGCGCTTCTTCACCAATGCCGCCGTCGCCGATCCAGACAACCTGTCCTGGGTCGCCAGCC
>BFBZ01000786.1_pt1 | contig 25715 bp, 26 predicted proteins | sample 1888401 | NCBI WGS metagenome assembly BFBZ01 (sample SAMD00112614, study PRJDB3348) | symbiont metagenome | host: Chara braunii
GTGATGCGTCGGCGATGATGTGCCCGAAAAAGGCAAGCCGCATCGCGCGGCTTGTCACTGCCTGTTTCGCAAGGGTGCGTCTGGCAGGTCTGTCATCAGATATTGGCATCCTCCGCCACACCTGGGGCGGAGGATAGCTTTCGGTCGGCGCCTATTCGGCCGCGTCGTGCTTGGAAATGGAATCGCGGACGACACCATATTGGCCGCCCCAGCGATCGGTCATCTCGGCGCGGATATCCCAGAGATCGGGAAAGAAGCGGTGGCGGGTGCCGGCCTGCAGCAATTCGACCGGCCGTCCTTTCAGGGATTTCGAGCCGAGCCCGATGGAGCGCTGGATCAGGTAGATGTGGTTGGCGCGGAATTTCTGGAACAGTTCGTCATATTCCACCAGCGCTTCGGCGACCACATAGCTGTCGCCGTGATCATATTTGCCGTCATAGATATCTTCGATCGTCAGGCCTGGGGCATCGAGATAATGCGTCTTGAAGGCGTGCCAGAGATCGGGCGGCATGCGCAGCAGGAATTTGAAGCCGGGCGATTCCTGGCCGCTGCCATTGCCGAGTTGCAGGCGAACTTCCTGGTACTCTCTTGGCGACATGGTTTCCAGGAGATCGAGCTGGGTGGTCATCATGCGCATGAGGCGATGCACGCGGCCCATGAGGGTGACGACGCGGTGCGTGTTGCGCTCCTCCATGAAGCCGATGACGTCGACCAAGGTATAGGCGATGAGCTTCATCCAGAGCTCTTCCACCTGATGAACGATCTGGAATTGCAATTCGTCGCCGTTGACCATGCCGTTCAACGGCTTCTGACAGGCGAGCAGCTTGTCGCATTGCAGATAAACGCCGTAGTCGCGCATGTCAGGCGCTTCGATGCGGGCGTAGTAGTCTTCCTTTTGCATCTTCGTTCCCTTTTCATCCGGCCCGCGGCCGCCAAGCATGTTTGCTCTTCATGAAGAGTACGAAGTTTCGGGTCGAACATTGTTCCTATTTGTCATTCAAAATGGCAAAATGAGAGTACGATAGGCCGCATATAGAGGCATGGAGAGAACGATGGAGCTGGACGCGCTCGACCGCAAGATCATCGCCGCATTGGAGGCCGATGCGCGTATCTCCTTTGCGGCGCTTGCCGATCTCGTCGGTCTCAGCAAGACGCCGTGCTGGAAGCGGGTGAAAGCACTGGAGGAAGCCGGCGTGATCCGGGGGTACAGGACAGCGCTCGATCCGGCCCGGCTCGGCTTCGGCCTCGAGGCTTTCGTGCAGGTGTCGATCGATGTCGAGCGTTTCGATGCCTTCGAAGCCGCCGTGCGCCGTCATCCGCTGATCTGGCGCTGTCATGCGACGACGGGTGAGGCCGACTATCTCCTGCATATTCTGGCCACCGACATGGCGGCGCTCGACCGGCTGCTGCGGCAGGAGCTTAACCGGTTACCCGGCGTGCGACACACCGTGACGTCGATGTCGACGCGGGAGATCAAGTCGGACATTTCATTGGCCGAGGCGGCGCGGCACGCGGATAGCTAGTTGCCGGCACCGCCATGCCGCATCGATCCGACGAGGCTGCGGATCAGCCTCTCGCCGACATCGACCAGCGGGAAGGATTTCCCCGTTCGCAGCCATTCGGCAAGCAGACCATTCATCGAACATTGAATGGCACGCGCGGCGGCATCCGGGGTCCATAACGGCGCCAGCGCGTTCTGTTGGTCGGACATCTCGAGCAGTCGTTCCAGCTTGCCGAACATCTGCTGGTTGGCGGTAACGATTCTCTGGGCGGCATCGGAAGGTTGCTTGGTGAATTCGCAGCCGAGGATCATAATGGCAAAGATCTGCTGCAGGTGTTCGTCCCTGGCAAGATTCTGCAGAACTTGGACTGTGCCCTGCTCGATCAGGCCAAGGGGATCGTCATGGCCGTGCTCGATCGCATAGTCGACGATGGTTTCCTGCGGCAGGCGAATCTCCTTGTGCAGCGCCGTCAGGACCTCGGCCTTATCCTTGAAATGCCAGTAGATCGCTCCGCGCGTTACGCCGGCGCGCTGGGCGATCTTTTCGAGGCTCGAGCCGCTGACGCCGTTTTCATAGAAAACGTCGGCGGCAGCAGTCAGGACCTCTTCCCTGGTCTTGGCTGCATCTTCCTTGGTTCTGCGCATGCTCCTCCTAGACGCTTCCTCGCGGCGAAAGGGGTCTTTTCGCCGCACTCTATCTATTTGATTTCAAGCGATAATGTCTGTGCTGTATGCACGGTTCCCTGCATCACGCAAAAAATCACATCGATTTGATATTTACAATCATTCATGTATGTTTGTATATTGCAGCGCAACAAAAATGTCGAATCTCGCGGTGATTTTCCCATGACGACGCATAATTCTCTCCTCCTGCGCAGCGGTCTCGTCCTAGCAGGACTGCTTATTTTCAGCGCATTTCCCTCCCTCGCGCAGCAGGCGGGCCAAATGCCGCCGCCGCAGGTGACGGCAATCGACGTCAAGCCCCAAACCGTATCGCTCACCTATGAATATGCTGCGCGCATCTCCGCCTTTAGGCAAGTCGATGTGCGGGCCCGCGTCGGCGGTATCCTGTTGAAAAGGAACTTTGTCGAGGGTGCCGAGGTCAAGGCTGGCGATGTGCTGTTCCTGATCGATCCGGCAACCTACCAGGCGGCGCTGGCACAGGCGCAGGCGCAATTGCAGCAAAGCCAGGCTCAGTTGACCCAGGCGCAGCGCGAGGAAAAGCGTAACGTCACGCTCTTCGATCAGAATGCCGCCACGCAAAAAGCGCGCGACGACGCCATTTCGACGCGCGAGCTGGCGGAAGCGGCGGTAGCCGCCGCCAAGGCGCAGCTTCAGACGGCGCAGCTCAATCTCGATTACACCCAGGTCACGGCGCCGATCGGCGGCATTACCAGCCTGGAGCAGGTCTCCGAGGGCAGCCTGATCGGCACCACGGGCGATACCGGCCTGCTCACCAGCATCACCCAGCTCGATCCGGTCTATGTCAACTTCTCCTTCTCGGATTCGGAAGCTGCCGAAGTGCGCAAGCTCATCGACATGAAGAAGGCCAAGGGCGAGGCGCCCAATCTCGGCGTCAAGATCTCCTTCGGTGACGGCACGAGCTATGATCATGACGGCGTCGTCGATTTCACGTCCTCGACGATCGACGTGTCGACGGGCACGCTGCAGGCGCGCGCCGTGGTCGACAATCCCGATCGCCGGCTGCTGCCGGGCCAGTTCGTGCGTGCGCGGGTGACGGGCGTTTCGCTCGACAATGCTATCACCATCCCCGAAGTCGCGTTGATGCAGAGCCCACAGGGCCAGTTCGTCTACACGATCGACCAGGAAGGCAAGGCGCACGTCAATCCCGTGACGCTCGGCCAGAAGCTCGGCAATAGCTGGCTGGTGCTCTCTGGCCTGAAGGCCGGCGACAGGCTGATCACCGAAGGCATCATCAAGGTGCGCCCGGGCGCGCCGGTACAGGCGACGGCGGATGCAGCGCCTAAAGACGCGAAAAAGGTGGCGCAAAACTGATGTTGGGCAACAGATTCTTCATCGACCGCCCTGTTTTCGCGGCGGTTATCTCGATCGTCATCCTGCTTGCAGGCGCTGTCTGCATCCGCATCCTGCCGATCGCACAATATCCCGAGCTGACGCCGCCGCAGGTCGTGGTCACCGCGACCTACCCCGGCGCCAGCGCCGAAACGGTGGCGCAGACCGTTGCCGCTCCGCTGGAGCAGCAGATCAACGGCGTCGAAAACATGCTCTACATGCAATCGACGAATTCCAACAGCGGCGCGATGCAGATCACCGTGACCTTCGCGCTCGGCACGGATCCAGACCAGGCTGCGATCAACGTCAACAACCGCGTGCAGCGGGCGGTCTCGACCCTGCCGCAGGACGTGACGCGCCTTGGCGTCGTCGTCACCAAGCGCTCGACTTCGATCCTCGGCTTCGTCGCGATGTACTCGACTGACAGCCGCTATGACCGCACCTATGTCGGCAATTATGCGCTTTTGAACGTCATCGACGATCTCAAGCGCATTCCCGGCATCGGCGATGTCAACCTGCTCGGCGATGTCGATTATTCGATGCGCATCTGGCTGCGGCCGGACAAGCTCGCGCAATATAATCTGACGCCGAGCGACGTCGCGACCGCCATCCAGGAGCAGAATTCGCAGTTTGCCGCCGGCCGCTTTGGCGATCAGCCCAGCAACAATCCGCAGGCCTTCACCTACACCGTGACGACACAGGGCCGCCTGCCCGATGTCGATGGCTTCGGCGAGATCATCCTGCGCTCGACCAGCAATGCTGCGACGCTACGATTGAAGGATGTCGCGCGCATCGAGCTCGGCACCAAGAGCTATTCGATCCAGAGCAGCCTCAACGGCACGCCGGCCGTGCCGATCGCCGTCTATCTGCAGCCGGGCGCCAATGCCTTGAATACGATGGCGGCGCTGAAGTCGCGCCTCGACGAGCTGCAAAAGTCCTTCCCGCAAGGGGTCGCCTATCAGATCCCCTATGACACGACGAAGTTCATTCAGGTGTCGATCGAGGAGGTGGTCAAAACCTTCATCGAAGCGATCCTCCTCGTCATCATCGTGGTCTTCGTCTTCCTGCAGAACTGGCGGGCAACCCTGATCCCGGTCATCGCCGTGCCGATCTCCATCATCGGCACATTCGCCGGCATGTATCTGCTTGGGTTCTCGATCAATCTCTTGACCCTGTTCGGGTTGGTGCTGGCCATCGGTATCGTGGTCGACGACGCCATCGTCGTGCTCGAAAACGTCGAACGACTGATGTCGACGGAGAAGCTGTCGCCGAGAAAGGCAGCCATCAAGGCGATGGGCGAAGTCACGGGGCCGGTTATCGCCATCGTGCTGGTGCTCTGCGCCGTGTTCATTCCGGTCTCCTTCATGGGCGGGCTGGCGGGCCAGATGTACAAGCAGTTCGCCGTCACCATCGCGATCTCGGTCACCCTTTCGGGCATCGTGGCGCTGACGCTGACGCCGGCGCTTTGCGCACTGATCCTGAAGCCCGGCCATCACGAGCCGATCCTGCCCTTCCGCATCTTCAACCGCGCGTTCGAGCGCTTGACCGAGGGCTATGCCGCCGGCGTTGCCTTCTTCCTGAAGCGTGTCATCGTCGGCTGTGTGCTCGTTGCCGGCCTGCTCGGCGTCACCGGCTATCTCTTCTATACGCTGCCGGGATCGCTGGTGCCGGATGAAGACCAGGGTTCGCTCTTCCAGATCGCCATCCTGCCGCCGGCGGCGTCGCTGACGCGCACCCAGGCCGTTATGGATGAGGCACTTGTGAACACCGAGAAGCTTCCCGGCGTAGAGAACGTCTTTGCCGTCTCCGGCTTCGACCTGCTGTCGGGCGGCCTGAAGAGCAGCGCCGGTGTTGCCTTCGTGACGTTGAAGGACTGGAGCGAGCGCAAGACGCCGGAACTCGATGCCCGCAATCTTGCAGGCCCGTTGATCGGCGCAAACATGGGCATCAAGGATGCCATGGTGCTCGCCTTCAACCCGCCGCCGATCCAGGGCCTGTCGACCACGGGCGGTTTCGAGGTCTATGTGCAGGACCGCAGCGGCAAGGGCGTCGCGGGGCTTTCCGAGCAGGCACAGAAGCTTGTCGCGGCTGCCTCCAAGCGGCCGGAGCTGGCAGCCGTGCGCACCACGCTCGATACCAACGTCCCGCAGTTCCGCGCCGATCTCGACCGCGAGAAAGCGAAGGCCCTCGGCGTGCCGATCAACTCGGTCTTCGATGCCATGCAGGCGACCTTCGGCAGCCTCTATGTCAACGACTTCACGCTCTATGGCCGCAACTATCAGGTCAATCTGCAGTCGGAAGCGCCCTTCCGTGAATCGCCTGATGATCTGCGCCAGGTTTTCGTTCGCTCCGACAGCGGCAAGATGATCCCGCTCGATGCGCTCATCAAGGTGGAGCGTGTCATCGGCCCGGACCAGCTGGAACGCTACAATGCCTTCAATGCCGCCAAGATCACCGGTAATCCGGCGCCCGGCTTTACGTCAGGCGATGCGATCAAGGCCATGCAGCAGGTGGCGACCGAGACCCTGCCTGAGGGATTCCAGATCGCCTGGACGGGGTCTGCCTATCAGGAGTTGGAGACCAGCGGCGCCGGCACTCAGGCAATGATCTTCGGCGTCATCATGGTGTTTCTGATCCTTGCCGCACAGTATGAGAAGTGGAGCCTGCCGCTCGCCGTCATCACCGCGATCCCGTTCGCGCTGTTCGGTGCGCTGCTCGCCACCTATCTGCGCGGGCTCACCAACGACGTCTACTTCCAGATCGGCATGGTGACGCTGATTGGCCTGGCGGCAAAGAACGCCATTCTGATCGTCGAGTTCGCGGTGCTGAAACGCAAGGAAGGCATGGGTGCGGCCGAAGCAGCGCTCGAGGCGGCGCGGCTGCGCTTCCGCCCGATCGTCATGACCTCGCTCGCCTTCATCCTCGGCGTCGTGCCGCTTGCCATCAGTACCGGCGCCGGCTCGGCCAGCCGTCATGCCATTGGCACCGGCGTTATCGGCGGCATGCTGGCGGCGACCTTCATCGCCACCTTCTTCATCCCGATGTTCTACCGCCTCATCGCCTGGAAACAGCCGAAGCTGGAAGAGGATGACGAGGACGACGCGATCGATCATCGCCCGCATGCGCAGGCGGCGGAGTAGGGTTTCCTGCTCCGCGCTCAGCCCGGCTGTGGACTGATGAGCGTGACGGACTTGAAGTAGGTCTGGAAGCGCTTCGTGTCGCGGGTCAGCAGGGGAAAGCCGTTGACGGCAGCATGAGCGCCAATGAAGAAATCGGGCAGGACGCCGCCGCGTGTCCCGCCCGATTTGCGATATCGGGTGAAAACCTTGGCGGCAAGGAAGAGTGCTGCCCGGGGGATCGGCATGATATCGATGCCGGTTTCGGCGAGCATGGCGTCGAGATCTTCTATCCGGTCGTAGCGAACCGAGATTTCGGCATAGACGACGTCGTTGATGCGGAGTGGCCCGAGGAGGCTTGCGGCATCGAGTTGCGCCAGCGACCAAGCGTACCACACCGGATCATTGGTGATGATATCCAGGAGGATATTGGAATCGACGAGGATCGCGTCAGCCTTCGCCGCGTGTCAAAGCCATGATTTCATCCGTGCTCATGCCCTTACCGGCATGTCCGCGAAACTTGGCAAACCGGCTCACCTGATCGCCCGCATCCACAGGTACAAGGACGATATTGCCGTCAGCCGCCCGGCGAAAGTCGACCTGACTTCCAGGCCCGATTCCCAGCATGTCGCGAACTGCCTTGGGAATCGTGACCTGTCCCTTTGCTGTAACGGTCGTACTCATGGCTCGCCTCGGTAATGATCTCTGAAACAGAGGTATTACTTTTGGCGGTCGAGTTCAAGGTAACCGGTCTTTCCGCGCGTCGGTGCGCTGAACGATCACATCGGCGGCACGGTGCCATTGAGGCCGACGGCGACGCGGTCGGCGGAGACCGTGGTTGCGTCGGTCTGCTCGCCGGTGATGAAGACGCCGGCGCCGGGTTTTACGTCGGCCTTCGTGGCTGCTGCCAACGTTACGACAGGCGTACCTTTGGGAATGCTGATCTTGCGCTGTCCGCCCTTGTAGGTGAGCGTCAATGTCGGGCCGTTCACCGATGTCACGGCGTCGGCGACGGTCGCGTTGGTCATGGAGCTGTTCGGTGCCGAATCCCAGGGGCGGTCACCCTCTCCGGTTCCTTTCATCGCGGCTGGGAAGATGACGACTTCTATGGCGCCGTTGATGCCGCTATCGGTCGGCTGCGAGGCGATGCCGACGAAATCGCCCGGCTTGATATCGCCAACCGCCGCCTGGACGACGCCGCTGACGTTCCAGCCGGATTTCAGCGCGACTGTCACGTCGCTGCCGTCGCGGGACTTGACCTTGAGCGTATCGCCATCGAGGCTCTCGACGGTGCCGCGCACCTTGACGCGCTCGGCTGCATCAACGCTTTGCAGCGCGGCGAACATTGCGACGGTGAGCGTCAGCGCACCCGTGATCAGGTGTTTGCTATGCATGGGCGGGGTCTCCCTTGAGTGTCGGCCGAGTGGCGTGCCGGTCGTGTTGGATGCGATGCCGAGCCGGTCAACGGGATTTTCCTGCGCAGACAGAGGGACTTGGCTATCGACGCGGTGATCCTATGCGCCGGCTGTGCCGTTCGCCATTCAAACAAGCGTGAGATGAGGGTGATATGGTGCCCGAGACGTGATCGAGAAAAACCGAAATAAATGCAAAAACATCAAACTTTGCTTAAGGTTTGACGTTACATTGTGACGGCTGTCTCGAAATCCCTATCGCGCCATTGCGCTGGGCTGGGGAGATTGGAGAACCGATATGACCGCGATTCGTCCACTTCTGATCGGCATCATTCTGATTCTGGCACTGGTGTTGATTGCGCTCAGTATTCTGCTGGTTGATCCCTCTCATCCGTTGCGTCAATCCGACAGCCTCATACCCATGCATACGGAGCCGGCGCAGCAGCGGCCGTAATAAGCGCGTGGATCAGCTCGATGGGGTGAAGCGCGCCACAAGGCTGTGACGGTCGCCCGGATAGGTGAGCCGGACATGGGTTATCGGGCCGCTTGAACTCCATGTGCGCCGTTCGACCACGAGGCAAGCCGTGCCCTTGGCGACACCAAGGCTCGCGGCCTCGTCGCCTTCGGCGGAGATGGCGCGGATCTGGTGCTCGGCGGTGCTCCAGGGCACTTGATTGAGCAGCCAGGGGCCTGGCGGCAAGGCTGCGAAATCGGCCTTGGCCGCGTCCGGCACGGCATCGAGGTTGATCACGCGATTTTCCAGACAGAAGGGTCGCGGGCCGGCATAGTGGATGCAGTTGATCTCGATCACCGGGACCGAGCCGGCGAACTGCAGCCGGCGCGCGTCTTCAGCGCGACCGCGCCGCTCGGAGATTTTCACAAGCTTATGCGAATAAGGCAGATTGAGCGACTGCACTTCCGATTTGATGTCGTGGATTTCCAGCACGGCTGATTGCGCCTGCGGATGTGTAACGAAACTGCCCGAGCGCTTTCGGCGCTCGATGAGACCGGCGCGGGCAAGCTGCGTCAGCGCCTTGTTCACCGTCATGCGCGAGCAGTCATACTGTTCCGCCAAGGCCAGTTCGAAGGGAATGCGATGCCCCGGCGGCCAGGCGCCGGAGACGATCTGGCTCTCGATATCGCTCAGGATACGCTGATGCAGGGTCGCCTCTTTAGTCGTGGCCATGCCGCCTATCATTTCCGTGTGAGACATCGAACTTGCGCACACTGTTTAAGGATCAATCGATGGAAGGAAAAGCGGTTTCTTAACCGATGAGTTCAGCCATCACCTGCCGGAATCGCGCAGAGATTGTCTCTCTCTTGATGTGGCGACCTGCCTCGACCTGCTTCTTGCCCAGGGCCCAGACGCCGTCGACAGTGACGCCGCCGGCGAATGTCCAATGATCGAGGATCTGGTCGCCGGAGAGATAAGGCACTGCGCTGGCATCCAGCGAAACAATGTCCGCATGGTTGCCGACGGCAAGTCCGGCCGGGGCTTTCAATGCCGTGCCGCCGCCTGCCAGCGCGCCATCGAACAATTTCCGGGCCGTCGATCCGCCTGACGAGGCTATGACGTTGCGGGCGCGCAGCGCCAGGCGCTGCGAATATTCCAGCTGCCGCAGCTCTTCCGGAACGGAGATCAGGATGTTGGAATCCGAGCCGATGCCGTAGCGGCCTCCTTCCTCCAGGAAGAGGGGGGCGGCAAAGGCGCCGTCGCCGAGATTGGCTTCGGTAATGGGGCAGAGGCCGGCGATCGCGCCGCTCTTTGCCATGCGCCGGGTTTCATCTTCGGTCATATGCGTGGCATGGATCAGGCACCAGCGCTCATTGACAGGTGCGTTGTCGAGCAGCCATTGCACCGGGCGGGCACCCGACCATGCGATGCAATCCTCGACTTCCTTCACCTGCTCGGCGACATGGATATGGATCGGCCCGTCGCCGGCGATCGGCACCAGTTTTGCCAGCTCCTCGGGTGTGACGGCGCGCAGGCTATGCGGCGCGATGCCGAGTTCGGCTCCGGGCAGGCGGCTCGTCACTGCGCGGCAGCCGGCCATGAGAGCTTCGAAGCTGTCGATGGAATTGATGAAGCGGCGCTGGCCTTCGATGGGGACTGTGCCGCCGAAGCCGGAATGGGCGTAGAAGACGGGGAGCAGCGTCAACGCAATACCGGTTTCGGCGCTGGCGGCGCCGATGCGCTCTGCCAATTCGGCGATATTGGCATAGGGGCTGCCGTCCTTGTCGTGGTGCAGGTAATGGAATTCGCCGACGCGGGAGAAGCCTGCCTCCAGCATTTCCATATAGAGCTGGGCGGCAACGGCCTCGACATGCTCGGGGGTCATCGACAGCGCGAACTTGTACATGACGGTGCGCCAGCTCCAGAAGCTGTCGTTGGCCGGGCCACGAACTTCGGCGAGACCGGCCATGGCGCGCTGGAAAGCGTGGCTGTGCAGGTTCGGCACCGCCGGCACCAGAATATCCTGCCTGTCGTCACCAGCTTCGGGCGTGACATCAACGGCAATGCCGGCAATCCGGCCGCCTTCGAGGGTCAGTCGTACATTCTCGCGCCATCCGTCGCCAAGCAGTGCCGAGCGTGCATGAAGTGTCGTCATGGTGTCACCCTTTCCTTTTGAACGTGGAGTCCAAAATCCCTCTTGTCAGTCTTTTTAATATGTATATACATTATGGGCCAGTGAGGAAAGGCGTAAAGCTGATGGGTGGGAACAATTTTTCCGAAGATGGTACGGCAAGCGACGGCGCAACCCGTGTCTGGCGCAATGCACGTCTAGCGACCCTGAAAGAGGGCGAGGCCCGGCTCGGGACGATCGAGAATGGCGCGATCCTGACCAAGGGCGGCCGGATCATTTTTGCCGGTAGTGAAGCCGATCTGCCTGATACGTCAGGTGCTGAAATCATCGATCTCGAAGGACGTTGGGTCACACCCGGCCTCGTCGATTGCCACACACATATCGTCTATGGCGGCAATCGCGCCCGCGAATTCGAGATGCGGCTGGAGGGCGCGAGCTACGAAGAGATTGCTCGTGCCGGCGGCGGCATCGTCTCATCCGTCAAGGCGACGCGGGCACTGTCGGTCGACGAGCTTGTTGCTGCTGCCTTGCCGCGCCTCGACACGCTGCTGTCCGAAGGCGCCACCACCATCGAGGTGAAATCGGGTTACGGCCTCAACATCGAATCCGAATTGAAGATGCTGCGGGCCGCCCGCAAGCTGGAGACAGTCCGCCCCGTCCGTGTCGTCACCTCCTATCTCGGCGCGCATGCGACGCCAGCCGAGTATAAAGGCCGCAACGGCGACTATATTGACGATGTCGTGTTGCCCGGATTGAAGCAGGCTCATGCCGAAGGTCTTGTCGATGCCGTCGACGGCTTCTGCGAAGGCATCGCCTTCTCAACGGCGGAAATCGCTCGTGTCTTCGATCTCGCCAAGTCGCTAGGCATTCCGGTGAAGCTGCATGCCGAACAGCTTTCCAATCTCGGCGGCGCCAAGCTTGCCGCTTCCTACGGGGCGCTTTCGGCCGATCACGTCGAATATCTCGATGAGGATGGCGTCAAGGCGATGGCTGCCGCAGGTACGGTTGCGGTACTCCTGCCCGGCGCCTTCTATGCCATCAACGAAAAGCAGAAGCCTCCGGTCCAGGCCTTGCGGGATGCGGGCGTCTCGATCGCCATCGCCACGGACTCAAATCCCGGCACTTCGCCGCTGACCTCGCTGCTCTTGACCATGAACATGGCTGCCACCCTTTTCCGTCTCACGGTCGAGGAATGCATCGCCGGCGCCACCCGCGAAGGCGCGCGTGCCCTTGGTCTTCTTGGCGAAACCGGCACGCTCGAAGCCGGCAAGTCGGCCGATTTTGCCATCTGGGATGTCGAAAGCCTGGCGGAGCTTGTCTACCGCATCGGCTTCAATCCGCTCCATGCACATGTTTTCAAGGGAAAGAGGTTCAATCGATGACTGTCGTTCTCCATCCGGGCTCCGTCTCGCTGCAACAGCTGGCGACGATCTATTGGAGCGGTGAGCCGGCTAAGCTTGATGCCTCCTTCGATGCCGGCATCGCCAAGGCCGCCGCCCGTATCGCTGAGATTGCCGCCGGCAATGCGCCGGTTTACGGCATCAACACCGGCTTCGGCAAACTGGCATCGATCAAGATCGACAGCGCCGATGTCGCGACGTTGCAGCGCAATCTCATCCTGTCGCATTGCTGCGGTGTCGGCCAGCCGCTGCCTGAAAACGTCGTTCGTTTGATCATGTCGCTGAAGCTGGTTTCGCTCGGCCGTGGTGCCTCCGGCGTGCGGCTGGAACTGGTGCGGTTGATCGAAGGCATGCTCGACAAGGGCGTCGTGCCGGTCATTCCGGAAAAGGGTTCCGTCGGCGCATCGGGCGATCTTGCTCCGCTGGCACACATGACTGCGGTCATGATGGGTCATGGCGAAGCCTTCTACGCGGGCGAGCAGCTCTCCGGTGCTGCGGCACTCGAGAAGGCTGGCCTGAAGCCGGTCGTGCTCGCTGCGAAAGAAGGGCTGGCGCTGATCAACGGCACCCAGGTGTCGACTGCGCTTGCACTTGCCGGCCTCTTCCGCGCCCATCGCGCCGCTCAGGCAGCTCTCATCACCGGCGCCATGTCCACGGATGCGGCCATGGGTTCCTCGGCGCCATTCCATCCCGACATTCATACGCTGCGTGGCCACAAGGGCCAGATCGATACCGCCGCCGCCCTTCGCGGGTTGCTGGCCGGCTCGGTGATCCGCGAGAGCCACATCGAAGGCGACGAGCGCGTGCAGGATCCCTATTGCATCCGCTGCCAGCCGCAGGTGGATGGCGCTTGCCTCGATCTGTTGCGGTCCGTCGGCCGTACGCTCGAAATCGAAGCCAATGCCGTTACCGACAATCCGCTCGTGCTGTCGGACAATTCCGTTGTTTCCGGCGGTAACTTCCATGCCGAGCCGGTTGCCTTCGCCGCTGACCAGATTGCCATTGCCGTCTGCGAAATCGGCGCGATCGCACAACGCCGCATCGCGCTGCTGGTTGACCCGGCGCTCAGCTACGGCCTGCCGGCCTTCCTGGCGAAGAAGCCGGGCCTGAATTCCGGCCTGATGATTGCCGAAGTGACCTCGGCGGCGCTGATGTCGGAAAACAAGCAGATGTCGCATCCGGCCTCGGTTGATTCGACGCCGACTTCCGCCAACCAGGAAGACCATGTGTCCATGGCCTGCCACGGCGCGCGCCGCCTGCTGCAAATGACTGACAATCTCTTCGCCATCATCGGTATAGAAGCGCTGACCGCCGCCCAGGGCGTCGAGCTGCGTGCGCCGCTGACGACCAGCCCGGAGCTGACCCTTGCCATCTCGGCGATCCGCAGCGTCGTGCCGTCGCTCGAAGAAGACCGCTACATGGCAAATGACCTCAAGGCCGCCAGCGACCTCGTCGCTTCGGGCGCGCTCAATGCCTCGATTTCAACCGACATCCTGCCCTCCTTGGAGATGTGACATGACCAACCCACGCCATAATATCCGCGAAATTCGCGCACCACGCGGCACGGAGCTCAACGCCAAGAGCTGGTTGACGGAAGCGCCGCTGCGCATGCTGATGAACAACCTCGATCCCGACGTTGCGGAAAACCCGAACGAGCTGGTCGTCTATGGCGGCATCGGCCGCGCCGCCCGTACCTGGGACGATTTCGACCGTATCGTCGCGACGTTGAAGACGCTCAACGAAGACGAGACGCTGCTGGTTCAGTCCGGCAAGCCGGTCGGCGTGTTCCGCACCCATAAGGATGCGCCGCGCGTGCTGATCGCCAACTCCAACCTCGTGCCGCATTGGGCAACCTGGGATCACTTCAACGAGCTGGATAAGAAGGGCCTTGCGATGTACGGCCAGATGACGGCCGGTTCGTGGATCTATATCGGCACGCAGGGCATCGTGCAGGGCACCTACGAGACCTTCGTTGAAGCCGGTCGCCAGCACTATAACGGTAGCCTCAAGGGCAAGTGGATCCTGACCGGCGGTCTCGGCGGCATGGGCGGCGCACAGCCGCTCGCAGCCGTCATGGCCGGCGCCTGCTGCATCGCCGTCGAGTCCGACGAAACCCGCATCGATTTCCGCCTGCGCACCCGTTACGTCGACGAAAAGGCAAAGACGCTCGATGAAGCGTTGGCCCTGATCGACAAGTGGACGAAGGCTGGCGAAGCCAAGTCCGTCGGCCTGCTCGGCAATGCCGCTGAAATCTTCCCCGAACTGGTGAAGCGCATGAAGGCTGGCGGTCCACGTCCGGATATCGTCACCGACCAGACCTCCGCTCACGACCCGCTGAACGGCTATCTGCCGGCCGGTTGGACGGTGGCCGAGCACAAGGCCAAGCGCGAGAGCGACCCGAAGGCCGTCGAAGCTGCCGCCCGCGCTTCGATGCGCGTTCATGTCGAAGCCATGGTCGATTTCTGGAATGCCGGCGTACCGACGCTCGACTACGGCAACAACATCCGCCAGGTCGCCAAGGACGAAGGTTTTGAAAACGCCTTCGCCTTCCCGGGCTTCGTGCCGGCCTATATCCGTCCGCTGTTCTGCCGCGGCATCGGTCCCTTCCGTTGGGCTGCTCTCTCGGGCGATCCGGAAGATATCTACAAGACCGACGCCAAGGTGAAGGAACTTACCCCGGGCAACACCCATCTGCACAACTGGCTTGATATGGCGCGCGAGCGCATTGCCTTCCAGGGCCTGCCGGCGCGCATTTGCTGGGTCGGTCTCGGCGATCGTCACCGCCTCGGCCTCGCCTTCAACGAAATGGTCAGGAATGGCGAGTTGAAGGCGCCTGTCGTCATCGGCCGCGATCACCTCGATTCCGGTTCGGTCGCCTCGCCGAACCGCGAGACGGAAGCCATGAAGGACGGCTCGGATGCCGTTTCCGACTGGCCGCTGCTCAACGCCCTGCTTAACACGGCGTCGGGCGCCACCTGGGTGTCGCTGCATCACGGCGGCGGCGTCGGCATGGGCTTCAGCCAGCATTCCGGCATGGTCATCTGCGCCGACGGCACGGATGATGCAGCCCGCCGCCTCGGAAACGTTCTATGGAACGACCCCGCTACCGGCGTCATGCGCCATGCCGATGCCGGCTACGACATCGCCATCGATTGCGCCAAGGAGCAGGGCCTGCGCCTGCCGGCCATCCTGGGGAACTGAAGATGAAACTGCTGCGCGCCAGTGACCACAAGCGCATGCCATGGAAAAACGGCGGCGGTGAAACGGTGGAGATCGCCGTTTCGCCCGACGGCGTGGGGCTTGCCGACTTCGATTGGCGCGTCAGCATGGCGACCGTTGCCTCGGACGGACCGTTCTCGGTCTTTCCAGGCATCGATCGTACGCTATCCATTCTCGAGGGAGAGGGCATGACCCTCTTCATTGAGGGTCGCGAACCGGAGCGCCTGACGCAGGCAAGCGACCCGCTGCCCTTTGCGGCGGATGCGCCGACTTCCGCGACCTTGATCGACGGCACCATCATCGATCTAAACATCATGACGCGGCGTGGACGCTTTACGCATTCGGTGCGGCGTGTTTCGGTTGACGGGACCATCAAGCTCGCCCCTCGTGGCGGGGTCAGCCTTATCCTTTGCCATCGTGGCCACGCCGACGTCTCCAGGCTTTCGCTTTCGGCATTGGATTGCCTGCTTCTGGAAGCGGGTGGGCCGGAAGTAGACGTTTCCGGAAAAGCGGAGCTGTTTCAGATTGATATCCAGGCCAATCGTCGTCGCTAGGCGAAGATAGCCAGCCGAAACGGTGGGCTCGATAGAACGCCATCCCTATGTTGTGGATGTCTGAATAGCGCCGGTCGAACAGGTCGCCTTTGATCTGAACTTCAGTCTCCTGGATACCCGAAGCATTTTTCGTGACTTTTACCGCTGGCCCGGCGAGCGACATATCATTCGCTATCAAGTGAAGTGTAAGGCACCCTGATATTTTGCCGCCCGATATTCGGTCGGCGTTTGCGATATTAGCCCAAGGAATGACAGCGGTAGTGATGCGTCTGTCTTGAATGCCGTCTGGGCCAATAATGATGACCGGATCAGCGTAATTTCGGCGAATATAGATCGGAACGCGCTCTATCGCTGCCGCGCAAAATATAACGAGAAGCACGACTTCGTTCGCACGAAACCGCCAAATTAGTGCATCCGAATTTTCATTACGGGTTGCAACTAACAGCCCCACAAGGAGGGCTATTATTGTGAAAACCGCTATAGTTGCGCGTATCGCCGCAAATTTGGAATAGCGGATCTCATGGACACGATGAACGGCTACATCGTCATAGAGAAATTCATCGCTAAGCAAGGCAAACTGACCGCCAAGATTGAAACGCGGCACCACCAATACCACTATGCAACGTTAGAGTCTAAGGACTTCAGGAAAGCACATTCCTGTCCTTGAGTTGGGTTGATCTTCTTGACACCCGAACCTCTCCGGCGCTCCAATGGCGAGCTTTTGCAAGGATGCCTCTATGAGCGACGATCAGATCCCTACCGATAACAAGCTCACCACCTCCAAGCGCCGTTGGGCGGCGGAGGGCAAGTTTCTGACCGGGCGCATCAGCCGGCCCGAGACCGAGCGGCTGCCACCGGGGCAGCATCTCGTGAAAAACTGGCCGGTGCTCGATCTTGGCGAGCAGCCGCATGTTTCCCTGTCGAGCTGGCGGCTCGATGTGTTCGGGTTTGTGGAAAAGCGGCTCAGCCTCGATTGGGCTGCTTTTCAGGCAATCGAGCAAAGCACCCGTGTCAGCGACATTCATTGCGTGACGACCTGGTCGCGCTATGACAATCGCTGGGAAGGGGTTTCGACGCGTGATCTGCTTGATCTCGTCATGCCGACCGTCGAGGCGCAGCATGTGCTGCTGACCAGCTATGACGGCTATACCACCAATCTGCCGTTATCAGATTTTGCCGCCGAAGACGCCATCCTTGCCACAGCCTGGGAAGGCCAGCCGCTGACGCGCGAGCATGGCGGGCCAATGCGTCTCGTCGTGCCGCATCTCTATTTCTGGAAGAGCGCCAAGTGGCTAAGCCGTATCGAACTGATCGGTGCCGACAGGGCCGGTTTCTGGGAAAAGAACGGCTACCACATGTATGGCGATCCCTGGCGCGAGCAACGTTATTCCGACGACTGACGTCCTGGCGGTGGTGCGGATCTCGGCTCCCGGCGAAGCAAAGCCGGCGAGGATCGCGTTTTCTTATGTAACGGTGTCAATTTTTGATGGATCCGGCAGGCGTTTGCGGCTTTGCAAGTCGCAGTGATGGGCGTATTCATTGATCCCATGATTGCTGTCGGGCGAGCCCGGCCACCCCATAACACCATCCTCCGAAATACCATGCCATGACCGTTGTCCGGACTACAGAGCAGCCTTCCGAGACCAGTTTCGGCCGGCAGTCTCGTATCATCGCCTTTGTCGTTGCCGTCGCCTTCTTCATGCAGATCCTCGACGGCACCATCGTCACGACGTCACTGCCGCAGATGGCGAGCACATTCGGCGTCGAGCCGGTGTCGATGAGCATCGGCATCACGGTCTATCTGCTGACGATGGCGGCTTTCGTGCCGCTTGCCGGTTGGGCGGGCGATCGCTACGGCGCCCGGCGGGTGTTTCTGGCGTCGATCACCATCTTCACGGTGGCGTCGCTGTTTTGCGGCCTTTCCGGCAATCTGACGGAGTTCGTCATTGCTCGAGCCGTGCAGGGTATCGGCAGCGCACTGATGACACCCGTGGGGCGCATCATCGTCTTGAAGAATGCCCGCAAGTCGGATCTCGTGCATGCCATGTCGATGATTACCTGGCCGGCGCTGACGGCGCCTGTCATCGGCCCCGTGCTCGGCAGCTTCATTACCACCTATCTCAGCTGGCACTGGAATTTCCTTATCAACCTGCCGATCGGCATCATCGGGCTCGGCCTCGTCCTGCGCTACGTGCCGGACCAGCGCGAGGAGAAGGTGGCGCCGCTCGATTTCGTCGGCTTCCTCCAGTCGGCGGCAGGATTGACCTTTCTGCTCGCCGGTCTGGAATTCGTCGTCCAGGGTACGACCGCTCTCGTCGCCAGCGTCGGCTTGATTGCCGTCGGCGTGGTCTTCTCCGTCATCGCCACCCGGCATTTCATGCGGGTGGATGCGCCCCTGCTCGATCTCTCCGCCTTCAAGATTCAGACTTTCGCCATGTCGACGCTATCGGCCGGGACGGCGAGCCGGGTGGCGATCAACGCCACGCCCTTTCTGCTGCCGCTGCTCTTCCAGGTGGGCTTCGGCCAGAGCGCGATCGACGCCGGTACCTATCTTCTGTTCTATTTTGCCGGCAATCTCGGCATGAAGGCGATCACGACGCAGATGCTGAGGGCTTTCGGCTTTCGCAACGTACTGGTCGTCAATGGCCTGATCTCGTCCACCTGCATCGGCGGTTTCGCGTTCGTGTCGCCATCGACATCGAACTGGCTGATCTATTGCGTGCTGCTGGCCGCCGGTCTTTCGCGGTCGATGAATTTCACCGCGCTGAATACGCTCGGCTTTGCCGATATTCACGCGTCCCAGCGCAGTTCTGCCTCGACCCTTTCCAGCATGTTGCAGCAGGTATCGCTGCTGCTCGGTGTCGCGGCCGCGGCTGCCGTTCTCAACCTTTCGCGCACCCTCCATGGCGGAGAGGTGCTTTCCCTCATCGATTTTCGCTGGGCTTTCATCGTCGTCGCCCTGATCGGTGCGGTGTCTTCGCTGCGTTTCATCAGCCTTCCGCACGATGCCGGGGCGGAGGTGTCGCGGCACAAAATCAACACATCATCAAAACCTTCAAACTCTTAACGATATTGGGATACAAGTCGCTGTAAATCGGCTAACCAGTTCCCATATGAATAGAGCTTCAACCCCTACAGGAGGCAGTCTGATGCTGCTCAAAACTCTCGCCATTTCGGCTGTCGTCATCGGCATGTCCAGCGCTGCCATGGCAGAACAGGTGCACAAGCATCATCCCAAGCGCGTCAAGGTCGAGGCGGTTCAGACCGATGTCGGCAATGTCGACCACTCGAAGGACGCGATCCTTCCGGACGGCACGATCAACACCGATCCGTCGGTAACCGGCCCTATTCGCGCCGGCGACACGATGTCTCGGCTGCAATGCGCTGCCGCACCGAATTCCGTCGGCGCGCGCGCGAGCGCATTTTCGTCAGGTTCGGCCTCGCTTTGCCCTTGATGGCAATAGGTCAGCGAATGGCTTAGGCCAATTCGATATCGGTTTGAGTGAACCGGCCGCTTTTCGACAATAGCGGCTGGCGATAATAGCGAGCGCAGGCATAGGTCATGCAATCGTCGAGGCTGAGGCGCGCCGTATGGCCGCCTTGGCCGTAGCGCTCATAGGCTTCTGCCGCCAGAAAGGCGGCGCGCGGCGGCACCGCGAGATGCTGGATATTCATCAACTGCAGGAAAGTACGCACCGCTTCGCCGGCTTCGGTTGGCGGCAGGCCGAGCATTTCTGATATCTCGATTGCCGCATGCACCACCTCGAGCGGTGACGTCATTCGAGCCGTTGCTGATTGCATGCGGTTGGCGAAGGAACGGGCATCCTCCTCGTCGGTCATCATTGCCGACAGGACAGTGTGATCGATGAACATCAGACTTCCCCTGCCGTATTATCGGCTTTGGCGGAAGCCTTCTGCTTGAGATTGCGGCAGTAGGTGACGGCGATATCGGCAAGGGCCGGCTTGGTTAGTTCCTCATCCAGCGCCTTCTGAAGCGCCAGCCTCACGGCTTCGGTCTTGGTCGGTGCCTTGGTCAGCGCCTGATAACGGCGCGCCAGCCGGTCGATGGCATCATCTTTGATATAAAGTGGCATCGGATATCCATTTTTATATAAAGGGATATCCTTACGGTATGTCCCTCTTAGAGGCAATCGCGTCTTTTGCTGTCAGCGGGTGAAGGGCGATTTAAGCAGCCGATCTCCTGCGATATTTAGATGACGATCGTCATCTATCGTGCTAGCAATAGAGCACAAGGATACCGTCTGTACATTGTGAGGAGATGTCATGTCCGCTATCGATCCCGTTGTCATCGTTTCCGCCACGCGCACGCCGCTCGGCCGTTTTCAGGGAGAGCTTTCATCCTTGCAGGCGCCTGAGCTTGGTGCGCATGTCATCCGCGCTGCGCTGGAGCGCGCCGGCTTGTCGGCTGATCGGGTGGATGAAGTATTGTTCGGCTGCGTCCTGCCCGCAGGGCAAGGGCAGGCGCCGGCCCGGCAGGCCGCACGCGGGGCTGGCCTGCCGGATGCCGTCGGCGCGACGACGATCAACAAGGTCTGCGGTTCGGGCATGAAGGCGACCATGCTGGCGCATGATCTGCTGCTCGCCGGCTCGGCCTCGATCGTGGTGGCAGGCGGCATGGAATCGATGTCGAACGCGCCCTATCTGCTCGCCAAGGCGCGAGGCGGTTATCGCATGGGCCATGACCGTATCTTCGACCACATGATGCTCGACGGGCTGGAAGATGCCTATGAGAAAGGCCGCTCGATGGGCGACTTCGGCGAAATGGCGGTAGAGGCCTACCAGTTCACCCGCGACGATCAGGATGCTTATGCCGTGGAGACCTTGTCGCGCGCCCGCGCCGCGGGTGAGAACGGCGCCTTCGGGGCCGAGATCACCCCGATCTCGGTGGCTGCCAAGGGTGGTCCGGTGACGATTGCCAGGGACGAGCATCCGCAAAAGGTTTCGCCGGAAAAGATCCCGACCCTGAAGCCCGCTTTCCGCAAGGATGGCACCATCACGGCTGCCAGCGCCTCGGCCAACGCCGATGGCGCCGCCGCGCTCATCCTGACGCGCCGCTCGGTTGCCGAGCGCGAGGGCTTGCCGATCCTTGCCGAAATCAAGGTGCATGCCACCCATTCGCAAGAGCCGGCCTGGTACACCACGGCGCCGATCCCCGCGATCCGCAAGGTGCTTGATAAGACAGGCTGGAAGGTCGGCGATGTCGATCTCTTCGAGATCAACGAGGCCTTTGCCGTCGTCGCCATGGCCGCCGCCAAGGATCTCGGCATTGCGCGCGATCGCCTCAATGTCAATGGCGGCGCCTGCGCACTCGGCCACCCCATCGGCGCGACGGGTGCGCGGCTGATCGTGACGCTGCTGCATGCGCTTGAGCGCCAGGGCTCGAGACGCGGCATCGCAGCGCTCTGCATCGGTGGCGGCGAGGCGACGGCCATTGCGGTGGAGCGGGTTGGGTGAGTACCCAGCTCGCTGTTGTTAGAGATAGACCAGTTCGTAGACGTAAGATTTAGAGCCTTTTTTGCTCACCCATTCGCCTTGTGGTGGATTGTCGGCATCTTGGTCCGCAAACGGTATATTCCAGGGCCTGCCGAGCAAGGTTCGGTCGTCGCTGTCCCAAGCACCCCAACCAAAGGCGGGACGAAATCTGATCCATAGATCAATGTCTTCACGCTGGTAGCCAATCGTTCCATCGGGCAGCCGTTTGCGATGAAATGTATAGATCAAATCGTCGTTCTGCCGCTTTAGTTGAAAACGATCTCTACTCATTCCTTATCCGTTTGACTTGTTGGACATTCGGATATTGGCATTGGACATTTGAGGTGTCGATACATAGGAGATATCGACCCGCCTCGTCCTTCGAGGCTCAACCGTTTCCGCTATCGCTTCATCGGCTGATCTCCTCAGGATGAGGCGGAATAACCATGCCGTTCCCGAGAAGGTTAGCCCTCATGGTGAGGAGGCCCAGAGGGCCGTCTCGAACCACGAGGGCGTTGTATCCTCACCCCTCCGACAGCTCCTCCAGAATCGGGCAATCCGGCCGCTCATTGCCGTGGCAGGCGTGCACGAGGTGTTCCAGCGTGCGGCGCAGTTCCGTGAGTTCGCGGATCTTGCGGTCGATTTCGACAAGCTTGGTGCTGGCGATATCCTTGACGTCGGCGCTGGCGCGGCTCTTGTCTTCGTAAAGCGCCAGCAGCTGCCGGCACTCCTCGACCGAGAAACCGAGGCCGCGCGAGCGATGCAGGAAGCGCAGCTTATGCACGTCATCGGCGCGATAGTCGCGATAGCCGTTGTCGCTGCGGTCGGGACGGATGAGGCCGATATCCTCATAGTAGCGGATGGTCTTGGCCGGAAGGCCGGAGCGGCCGGATGCTTCGCCGATGTTCATGTGCTTTCTCCTTATCTTGCCAGCCGCAATCTCAGCGCATTGGCGATGACCGAGACCGAGGACAGGCTCATGGCGGCCGCCGCGATCATCGGCGACAGAAGCAGGCCGAAGATCGGATAGAGCACGCCTGCGGCCAGCGGCACGCCGAGCGCATTGTAGCCGAAGGCAAAGGCCAGGTTCTGCTTGATGTTGCGGATCGTTGCTGCCGAGAGGCGGCGTGCCCGGACGATGCCGTTGAGATCGCCCTTCACCAGCGTAATGCCGGCGCTTTCCATGGCGACATCAGCGCCCGTGCCCATGGCGATGCCGACATCGGCTGATGCAAGTGCCGGTGCGTCATTGACGCCGTCGCCGGCCATGGCAACGATATGGCCCCTAGCGCGCAGCTCGTCGATCAAGGCCTTCTTGCCTTCGGGCAGCATATCGGCACGCACTTCGTCGATGCCGAGCTGAGTGGCGACAGCGGCGGCGGTCTTGCCGTTGTCACCGGTTGCCATGACGATCTTCAGGCCGCTGTCGTGCAGCGCCTTGATCGCGGCTGCGGTCGTTGGCTTGATGCGGTCGGCAACGGCGACGAGGCCGGCCAGCTTGCCGTCGATGGCAACGAACATCACGGTCTTGCCTTCGCCGCGCAGGCGTTCGGTCTCGGACTTCAATACATCGGTCGAGACAGAGAGGCCGGCCATCATCGCGGCGTTGCCGAGTGCGACGCTGGTCTCGCCGGCGCGGCCTTCGACGCCCTTGCCTGTTGTTGCCGCAAAACCGGAGATCTCGACGAAATGGGCTCCGCGCTCCTCGGCGCCGGCAACGATGGCTTCGGCAAGCGGATGTTCGGAGCCACGCTCGAGGCTGGCGGCGAGCGACAGCAGGCGAGCTTCCTCGATGCCGCCAGCCGTGACGATGTCGGTCAGGTTCGGCTTGCCTTCGGTGAGCGTGCCGGTCTTGTCGACGATCAAAGTGTCGACCTTCGCGAAGCGTTCCAGCGCCTCGGCGTCACGCACCAGCACGCCTTCCTGCGCGCCACGGCCAGTGGCGATCATGATCGACATCGGCGTTGCCAGTCCGAGCGCGCAGGGGCAGGCGATGATCAGCACCGCGACTGCGGCGAGCAGCGCATGCGCCAGTCTCGGTTCCGGCCCGACAAAGGTCCAGACGGCAAAGGCGATGACGGCAGCCGCGACGACGGCAGGCACGAAGACGGCGGAGACACGATCGACCATCGTCTGGATCGGCGCGCGCGACCGCTGCGCCTTGGCGACGAGTTCGACGATGCGCGACAGCGTCGTATCGGCGCCGACCTTTTCGGCGAGCAGGATCAGCGAGCCGTTCTTGTTGATGGTGCCGCCGGTCAATGCGTCGCCCTTGGTCTTTTCGACCGGGAGAGGTTCGCCCGTGATCATCGATTCATCGATGGTCGACTGCCCTTCGGCGACCGTGCCGTCGACGGGCACGCGCTCGCCAGGACGGACGCGCAAACGGTCGCCGACCGCGATCTCGTCGACCGGTACGTCCACTTCATTGCCGTCGGCGCCGATGCGGCGGGCGGKCTTCGGCGCGAGATCGAGCAGGGCGCGGATGGCCGAGCCGGTGCGTTCGCGCGCCTTCAGTTCCAGCACCTGGCCGACGAAGACCAGCGCGACGATGACCGATGCTGCCTCGAAGTAAACGGGTATGGCTTCGCCATGGCCGCGAAAACTCATGGGGAACAGGTCGGGTGCGAGGGTGGCGACGAGGCTGTAGAGATAGGCGGTGCCGACGCCGAGGCCGATCAGCGTCCACATATTCGGGCTGCGATTGACAAGGGAATTCCAGGCGCGACGGAAGAAGGGCAGGGCTGCCCAGAGCACGACCGGCGTCGCCAGGACGAGTTCGATCCATGTGGCGATGGGTTCGCCGATCCAGTCGCGGATGGGTAGACCGACCATGGGGCCCATGCTGATGGCGAGCAGCGGCACCGAGAGGGCGGCGCTGATCCAGAGACGATGGGTGAAATCGATCAGTTCCGGGTTCGGGCCCTCGTCGGCGGCCGGCACGCCCATGGGCTCAAGTGCCATGCCGCATTTCGGGCAATCGCCGGCATGGTCGCTGACGACCTCGGGATGCATGGGGCAGGTATAGAGCGTTCCCTTCGGTACCGGCTTTGGCGCGGGCCTGTTGCCATTGAGATAGGCTGACGGATCCGCCTCGAACTTGGCCTTGCAGCCGGCCGAGCAGAAATAGAATTTCTCGCCTTCATGCTTCAGGAAATGGCGTGCCGTGGCGCGATCGACCGTCATGCCGCAGGTCGGGTCTTTGGCGGTGAGATAGGTTTCCGGCGCCGCCTCGAACTTGGTCTTGCAGCCGTTGCAGCAGAAATGGAAGGTGCGGCCCTGATAATCGAGCGACGGCTTGCCGGCATTCGGATCGACCGTCATGCCGCAAACGGGGTCGCGCGTCACCGTCTCCTGCGGCTGGCCGTCATTATGGTGATGATGATCGTGCCCATGATGGCTGTGATCGTGTTCGTCGTGCAATGCCATGTCAGACTCCATTGCTCCGAAGGGAGCGTTGGATAGGGTTATGAACCTTCCTGTCACTGGAAGGTCAAGACAAAAAATAGGAATTACCGTCCACAGTTTACAGAGGTCGCTTTCTATCTCGCAGCTTGTCGCGGTGATAGGTTCCGTAAGACCGATTCAATGATGCGATTCCAATGCGATATGATTTGACCACTCTTCCGTTGACGACGCTTCTGCCCGCCATCGTCAAGGCAGAGGACATGCTGGCGCGGCTGGATGAGCGTGTTCTCCGGCATGTGGTGGCAGACGGCTTTCGCGAGCGCGGGCATTTTTTCGATGCCGCCGGTGCGCTCTGGGTCGGCGGCGAGCTGGTGCATGTGGAGGACCTCGTGCTGCACGATGCGCGCATGGATGCCCGTGCTCCGACGCATGAGCTGACGATTGCCCACGCCGTGCTGCGGAGCCGGCGACGCCTCTGGAATGCGGAGCCTTCCTGGGGATTGGAGCCGGCCGGGCTTGCGGCCTTGCGTGGCGATACCGGCGAGGTCGAAGACGCTGTCCCGCGGCGTCCGGCGTCCATCGAGGTTGCGGAGTCCGAGACACAAGAGGAAGAGGAGGATGACTTCGGCGTCGATTTTGCCGAGATCGATGCCATCCTCGCCCGATCCGACAAGATCCTGAATGGCGGTGCTCCGGATACCAAGCCGGAGACGATCCACGATCCGCTCGCCCTGGTGCTCGACGTGGATTGGGACGAAAACGAGCGCCTGGAGAGCTGGCGCGCCGTGATCCGCGAGGCTGACATGTTGCCGCCGGTGCTCGGTGCGGCGGTACTTTTCGATGCGTGGGAGCGGATCGAGCCGCTGAGGCGGCAGCATTGGCTCGGCGGTCTGCTGGTCAGTGCCTATCTGCGCAGCCGGGGCAAGATTACCTCACATCTGTTCTGCCTGAATATCGGCCTCAAAGCCGTCCGGCATGACCGCCGACGTTCAT
>BFBZ01000698.1_pt2 | contig 25706 bp, 32 predicted proteins | sample 1888401 | NCBI WGS metagenome assembly BFBZ01 (sample SAMD00112614, study PRJDB3348) | symbiont metagenome | host: Chara braunii
CAGGGATTGAATTTTATTGGTATGTACATGGCTGCAGTTGCAGGCGCTTTCTGGGCTTATGACGGATGGAACAATATCACGTTCGTAGCAGGTGAGATCAAAGAACCACAACGGAATATTCCCCGCAGTCTTTTCACCGGATTGTTTTTCTGCATTATTGTGTATGTATTGCTCAACCTGGCTTTTGTATATGTATTGCCCATTCAGCAATTGGCAAACTCCTCTTTTGTGGCGTCTGATGCCGCTTCTGTTGTTTGGGGAATGAAAGGYGGTTCCCTGATCGCTTTGTTGGTGATGTTGTTTGTATTGGGTACTACCAATGCCAATGTGCTGGCTACCGCCCGGGTTACATTTGCAACTGCTGCATCGAGCAAAAAAACAAACTGGGTCGGGAAAATACAATCGCGCTACCATACACCTGGTAATGCTTTGCTGCTGAATGCTTGCTGGACGATCATACTTATTTTCAGTGGCTCTTTTGACATGTTGACTGATATGCTCATTTTTGTGAGCTGGTTTTTCTATGGTATGAGCGCGCTGGGGGTCTTTATACTGCGGTATAAAATGAAGGATTTTCCGCGTACCTACAAAGTATGGGGTTACCCTTTTGTTCCCCTCCTGTTTGTTGTATTYGCCTTCTTTTTTCTTGCCAGTACTTTATACACAGATATCATAAATTATAGAAATGGGCATACGCAAGTGATCAATTCATTATTGGGAATATTGATCACTTGCGTTGGRATACCTCTATATTATTTTTTCAAGAACCGGAAGCCTTGAAATACTTTACTTTTATCWCTCTATCTAGGAACACTCCTCGGTTGGTTTAAAATACTGTCAGCATCAATTCTGGCATTTTTTATATAATACAACAGAGAATCCCTATTAYTGGTGCTTTCGAATCGTTTATACCAAATGGTATTTTTTAATACACTGTCCATTGACGGGTTATGATAACTGAATGTCTGCTGCATGTCTTTTCTTATTTCTGTTATGCCGCTTATGCTACTAGTTGTTAAAAAGTGCATAGAAATTCCCAGGATAAAAAAAACAACTTGTAAAACGATACCGACTGCTACTATATATACAGCTATTCTGAAAAGTTTGCTTTCTACTAGTTTCATACTATTTTATTTTGAAAGTGTAATTGTGTATGGAAAAGGAGTGTTGAGATTTATTGAAATCCTCCATTGTTCTGGGATAGTAGAAATAAGGCCTAATGAAGATAAACCAACAGCATAATTCATATTAAAGTAGATGGTTAGAGTATTAGTGCTCTGAAAAAAATACGAATATACATCGTCCATCGAGCCAAGCGAGTACGTCCCTATAGCCCATGAAGGAGAGATATTGATCGAGAAATTTTTTGGAATCGATAGGTTTTGCATGCTCTGGTTGATAGTAAAAGACACCGTAGCTTTAGCGTATAAGCCATTAAAAAAAACCGAACCACTAAAGTCAGTCTTAAAAGTTTTAGTTCCATCAGCATTAATTGTTACAACTGTATTTCTTCCAGAACAAGATATTAGCGACGGCATTTCAACAATTGCTGCACCACCACCACCACTCGACGGGACAGAAGATTCATCATAATTATACGAAAAAAAGTAATCCAAACTTTGATTTAAAAGCCAATAAAGACTCCAAAAATTCATTGGTGAGCCTGAAGGTAAATATCCGGTAACTTGAACATTTGGTAATGTGCATCCTGGATCAACGACATATAACTTTTTGATTATMGGAGAAGCCGATGTTGTTTGAACCTGAGTTCCTTTTTGCGCTGTTCCTGTAACTTTTCCATCAACAACAATAAAATTATTTAGAATACTATCATTAACAGCAGTGAGTAAGATTTCACCAGAAAATTTACCTTTTGCTGAAGAAGAAGCACTTTTAAGTTCCACCCAATTATAAGATTGTTTGCCATTTAGAACGCCAAATATTAAAAATTTTCCAGATGGCTTTTTGCTGTGAATCATTAATACGACTGGCTTTCCCTTTAGCTGTGTAATTTCCACTTTATTCCAATCGAGATCATTAAAATTGTTTGAAGACATCTTTTCCTGCAAAGTCGTATATGCGACTTTTTCTAAATCAGTTTTTTGAACTACTGGTGAATTTTCCTTTGAACAGGATGCGATTAATGCCGTACAAGATATTAATACCAAATAGACAGTSYTTAATTTTTTCATACTCTTTCGGTGTTTTATGTTAGTGCTATGGCTATTATTTTGACATTCTATTTTATAAAAAATAGAAATGGCAATGAATGTGAGCTTTTAATAGAATTCTTTTTGAATCTAAGAACAGTATAAAATTGGTTAGCTCTTAGATTCACATAATTCATCTAAATTAAACTTCATTACTACTATTCAGTATGGTAAACCGTAATAGTAAAGCCTCTGATTTTTTTAGGGGGGGTAAACTAGGGTTTTGTGAAACCCAATCAGATGAGCAGCTTAATCATATATTAAAAGTAAGGTGAATAAATAATAACTGCAATTGTATTTTCACGGAATTTTGAATGGTGTTTTCACTGGGTTTAATGGTGTTTTCAACGCAAGCACCACTCGACTATATGTGACTTTAGCACATTCAATCGAGTTGTGTTCCTCGAAAAGAATTGATAATCAGTAAAATCTGTAAATCAGGCATTTCCGCTATTTTCGCCCAAAGTATACAGTTTATGGAGGCAGTTATTACGGCCATTGGGGAGCTTTTTGAAATCGTGCAACGCAGAAAAGCAGATCGCATTGAAAAGTTGCCGCAAAGCGGGAGCGACAGGATTTATTTCAGGATATATGCAGGCATGGATAGTTTTATTGCTACCTATAACCTCAATAAAAAGGAAACGCAGACATTCATTTATTTCAGCAAGCATTTCAAAAATGCAGGCCTTCCGGTTCCCCGTATCCTAGGCGTTAATGAAGACGATACCCTTTATATCCAGGAAGACCTTGGCCGTGATTCATTGCTGAATAAACTGGAACAGAACGGACATGGCGATTATGCGTATGGATTATTCCAGAAAAGTTTGTCGGCCCTCGCTAAAATGCAAATACTGGGCGACAAGGGACTGGATTACGAYTGGAGCCTTACGGCCAAGGAATTTGGCAAACAAGCTATCTTAAGTGACCTKTTGTATTTCAAATAYTATTTYCTMGACACMCTGCAATTGCCTTACGATAAACAGGCCATGTTGGACGACTTCGAGGCATTGAGYACTTATCTCACGCATACTGAGTATAAGTATTTTATGTTCCGCGATTTTCAGAGCCGCAACATCATTGTAAARAACGATGAAGTGAATTTCATCGATTACCAGGGCGGAATGAAAGGAGCGCTGCAATACGATGTGGCATCTTTGTTGTGGCAGGCGAAGGCAGAGCTGAGCGAAAAATGGAAAGACGATTTACTGGACTATTACATGGACCAGATCGATCAATTGCTGGAGCAGCCGGTAGACCGCGTTACTTTTGTGAGTCAGTACAACGGATATGTATTGATCCGTTTATTACAGGTGATGGGCGCTTATGGATTCAGGGGACTGTTTGAACGAAAGGCACATTTCCTGGCCAGCATTCCACTGGCACTTCGCAACCTGAAATTTTTCATAGAGAACAAACGCATCGGCATTGTAATGCCTGAGTTTACGCGGGTATTGAAACTGGTGGTAACCGATGAAATGATAGAGCGGTTTGAACCGCCACAGGCCAATGAGCAAACGCCGTTGCTGGTTCATATTAATAGTTTCAGTTACCGCACAGGTATACCCAACGATGAATCAGAGAACGGAGGCGGTTTCGTGTTCGATATGCGCGGGATCCTGAATCCCGGCCGATTTGATGAATATAAAAAGCTAAGCGGGAAAGACAAACCTGTACAAGATTTCCTGGAGCAACGCACCAAGATGAATGAGTTCCTGAACAGCGTGTGGGATTTGGTGGATATTACAGTAGAAACCTATCTGAAACGGGATTTCAGCAGTCTGATGATCAATTTTGGTTGCACAGGCGGACAACACCGCAGTGTATATGCTGCCGAACAAACAGCCCGGCACCTGAAGAACAAATACAAAGTGAAAGTAGTGCTCTCACATACCAACCAATTGAACTGGGTACAATAAATTACTCGCGTACTATGAAAGCCATGCTATTCGCCGCAGGTCTTGGTACCCGGCTCAAACCCTGGACCGATCATCATCCCAAAGCATTGGCGTTGGTAAATGGCAAGAGCCTGTTGCAACGCAATATTGAATACCTGCAACAGTTCGGCATCAATGAGGTGATTGTTAATGTGCATCATTTTGCAGATCAAATTATTGATGCCATCACTCAAAATAAAGGATGGGGCAGCCAAATCACTATTTCCGATGAAACAGATACTGTGTTGGAAACGGGTGGTGGATTGAAGAAGGCCGCCTGGTATTTTGAAGCGGAAAAAGATTTTGTAGTCATGAACGTAGACATTCTCACCGATATGCGGTTGGATGATATGATACGCCGGCACGAAGCGGAACAACCCCTTGTTACACTGGCGGTATCTGGCAGGACTACTTCACGCTATTTTTTATTTGATGCTGCAAGCAGGCTCAAAGGATGGCGTAATGTGAACAGCGGCGAAGAGAAACCGGCTGGATTACAGTCTGTAAAAGACTACTCACTGTTACAGCAGAAAGCGTTCAGTGGTATTCATGTTATCAATACCGGCCTTTTCGAGGCAATGAAACAGGAAGGAAAATTCTCCATGGTAGACGTATATCTTTCATTGATGGATCATTACCCCATTCAATGTTTCGACCACAGCGGTGCGCGTTTTATTGACGTAGGGAAACCTGAAAGTATTGCGAAAGCTGAAACATGGTGCAGCTAAACCTGCATCAACTGTTGGTTATACTTTGATGTAAATCTTCCGCTTATCCAACATATAAACGATCAGCCAATAAAACGCGATCGTTACCAATGCATACACCAGCGAACCTACCCGCAGGTCTGAAGCGATGTCTTTGCAGATATGATTGTAAAACCAGGAGAAGGGAGAAGTATATACTTTTTTACCGGCTTCATCCAGGTGATCTACCCAACGGAACATGGCCAATACCCTTGGCAGGAACCCACTCAATACAAATATGAACAGGGGATTTTTACCAAACACATCAAAGAACCGGCTCCAGGCGCCTTTGACAGCTTTGAATTCAACGAGGTAAATGAGTACGCCGATGGTTAACATGGCCAGTCCGGTTGTATACAGTACATAACTGCTGGTCCATATTTTTTTGTTGATGGGGAATACCATATCCCAACAGAAACCTGCAAAGATCAACACCACCCCGGCAACAAAAAGATTGCTGAGCATTTCATAGGTCTTACCTTTTTGCTGGATGTATTGTCCCACCATGAATCCCAGGATCACCTGCACAACAGGCGCCATGAGGCTGCCCAATCCTTCCGGATCAAAAGCGAGRCCTTCTCCYTTGTACATGTGCGCTTCACCCAGGATGTTTTTATCGAACTGTGTACCAAAATAACCTTGCAGGCTGTAAGGATCGCCGGGAGCGCCCAGCCAGTTGCAGATGAACCAATATAATAAGAGCAATATGCCACCTGTTACAAATGCGCCTTTTGTTTTTCCGTAGAATACAATAATGGAAGCGAAGAAATAACAAAGCGCTATTCTTTGCAATACACCCAGTATACGTATGGTATCCCAACTCTTAAAAGCGATATGGTCGCCATCCCATTTAACAAAGGGACTCCAATTCAGGAACAGGCCGATCAGGAATATGAGCAGGGTCCTTTTGATCACTTTCTTCCAGAAAACACCTGCGCCGGCTTGTTCAAAACGGGGCATCACGAATGCCATGGCATTACCTACTGCAAAKAGGAAAAACGGAAATACCAGGTCGGTAGGYGTACARCCGTGCCAGGTGGCGTGCTCAAGCGGACTATAAATATGTGCCCAGCTACCGGGGTTGTTGACCAGTATCATGAGCGCCACGGTGGCTCCCCGGAATACATCGAGCGAGTAATAACGTTGATTCATGGCAGGCGGGTTGATTACCGGATGAAGATAGTAAAGGAAAATGAAAATATAGCGCCCTGATGCGGCGCCAAGCAGGGTATTTGCTTATTTTGCGCCCGTTAAGAAAGCAGTACAGATGAGCAAAAATATTATGATCACCGGTGGAGCCGGTTTTATCGGTTCACATGTGGTCAGGCTATTCGTGAACCAATACCCCCAATACCAGGTCATTAACCTAGATGCCCTTACTTATGCGGGTAATTTAGAGAACCTGAAAGACATTGAAAACAAACCCAATTACCGGTTTGTAAAAGCCAATATACTCGACAGTGAAGCGCTTGAAAAAGTTTTCGATGCGTATAGTATAACCGATGTGATCCACCTGGCAGCGGAATCGCATGTAGACCGTTCCATTGTTTCCCCGCTGGATTTTGTCTATACCAATATCATCGGCACAGTGAACCTCCTTAACACTGCCCGTAAAAAATGGGCTGCTGATTATTCCAAACACCGCTTCTATCATATTTCCACTGATGAAGTATATGGCAGCCTGGGTGAGACCGGTTTCTTCACAGAAGAAACAGCTTATGATCCCCGCTCACCCTATTCGGCCAGCAAAGCTTCTTCCGATCATTTTGTGCGGGCCTACCATGAGACTTATCACCTGCAAACCATCGTTTCCAATTGCTCTAATAATTACGGACCTTATCATTTCCCCGAGAAGCTGATACCAYTGTTCATCAACAATATCATCAACGGAAAACCTTTACCGGTTTATGGTGATGGTAAGTATACGCGCGACTGGCTTTATGTGAAAGACCATGCAACGGCCATCGATGCAGTGTTTCACAAAGGTATAACCGGTGAGACCTATAATATCGGCGGATTCAATGAATGGAAAAACATCGACCTGGTGAAACTGCTGTGTAAGTTGATGGATGAAAAGCTGGGCCGCAGTGCCGGAACCAGTGAGCAACTCATTACTTATGTCAAAGACCGTCCCGGTCACGACAGGCGTTATGCCATCGATGCCGGCAAGATCAACAAAGCGCTGGGCTGGAAGCCATCGGTAACATTTGAACAGGGGCTGGCCGAAACGATCGACTGGTACCTGGCCAATACAGAATGGCTGAACCATATTACCAGCGGCAATTATCAACATTATTACGAATCAATGTATAGCAACCGCTGATATGAGAGTGGAATCTACAAAACTGGAAGGCTGCTTCATCATACATGATACTGTGTTCGGTGATCAGCGGGGTTATTTCTTTGAAAGCTTTAACAAAAAAACATTCCTGCAACAAACCGGGATCGACGTGGATTTTGTGCAGGACAACCAGTCGCGCTCACAAAAAGGAGTGCTGCGCGGATTGCATTTCCAGCATAGCGAATTTGCCCAGAGTAAACTGGTGCGTGTGCTGGAGGGAAAAGTGCTGGATATAGCGGTAGACCTGCGTAAAAAATCGGCTACCTACGGGCAGCACATCGCTGTTGAACTGTCTGGCGAGAGCCATACCCAGTTCTATGTGCCCCGTGGTTTTGCACATGGCTTTGTGGTGTTGAGTGAAACCGCGACCTTCTTTTATAAATGCGATAATTATTATAACAAAGCTGCCGAGGGGGGCATTATTTACAATGATCCCGAATTGGGCATTGACTGGGGGCTGCCGCAGGAGCAACTGTTATTGTCGGAAAAAGATACGGTATTGCCCACTTTGAAAATGATTGCAAACGAACTTAACTTTTAAACCATGAAGGGTATTATTCTCGCAGGCGGATCCGGTACACGTTTGTATCCCATCACCAAGGGCATCAGCAAACAACTGATGCCGATCTATGATAAGCCGATGATCTATTATCCTTTATCGGTTTTGATGCTGGCGGGTATCCGGGATATCCTCATCATCACTACACCTGAAGACAGCAGCCAGTTCCAGCGGCTGCTGGAAGACGGGTCGGAGTTGGGTTGCAAATTCTCTTATGCTACCCAGGCCGTGCCCAACGGACTGGCGCAGGCTTTTGTGATCGGGGAGCAGTTCATCGGGAATGATAAAGTAGCGCTGATACTGGGTGATAATATTTTTTATGGGGCCGGGTTCAGTCAGTTAGTGCAGTCTTTCAACGATGTAGATGGCGCCGCTGTTTTTGCTTATGAAGTGAACGACCCCGAGCGATACGGAGTGGTCGAGTTCGACGAAAAACAAAATGCTATTTCGATAGAAGAAAAACCAAAAGCACCTAAATCGAATTACGCGGTACCGGGCCTGTATTTTTACGATAATGAAGTGGTATCCATTGCCAAAAGCATTGAACCTTCTGCAAGGGGCGAATACGAGATCACTACGGTGAACAACGAATACCTGCAACGCAAAAAGCTGAAAGTAGGTATTATGAGCCGGGGAACAGCCTGGCTTGATACAGGAACTTTTGAATCTTTGAGCGATGCCTGTGAATTTGTAAGGGTGATAGAGAAAAGACAGAGCCAGAAAATAGGCTGTATAGAAGAAGTGGCTTACCGTATGGGATATATCAACCGGGAACAACTGACGAAACTGGCTGATAAATATGCCAAAAGCGGCTATGGGGAGTATCTGCACAGGCTGAAAAAATAGGCTCAACGAGCGCTTGTACAAGGAATGTTAATCCCATTTATTTCCTCTTTAAATAGCGTAACTTTAGGGTAGGAATCAAACGCATCTGTTATGTCAACCGTAGAGTTTAACGAGATGTTGTTGAGTAATGCTGAGTTCCTGAAGCCTTTCACCGCTACCTTGACTCATGACCAGGATGACGCCCGTGATCTTTACCAGGAAACTTTGTGCAAAGCGTTAGCCAACCAGGATAAATATCATGAGGGCACCAATATCAAAGCGTGGTTGTACACCATTATGCGCAACATCTTYATCAACCATTATCGMCGCAGGGCTAAACAGCGTACGATATTCGATCATACCCCCAATGAATTTTTGCTCAATCAGGGTGCGCATGCTGTTCAYAATGAAGCCCTTTCYACTATCAGYCTGAAAGAAATGCAGGCRGCGATATACAAACTCCCWGCATTGTTTCGSAATCCTTTTCTTTTATATTTTGAAGGGTATCGTTACAATGAAATYGCAAAAGCACTCCATGAGCCGCTGGGTACCATTAARAGCCGTATTCAYTTTGCGCGTAAGTTGCTGAAGAAGCAGATCAATAGGAGTTKATGAATGTYAGATTATTCTTCTYAGAACTARCAACTCTCRACTGATAACTCTCCTTGGGTTTCTGTAATTTTAATKAATGGAACAGGTAATATTGGTTGATGAAAAGGATATTGCGTTGGGAGTGATGGARAARATGGAGGCRCATAAAAAGGCGCTGTTGCAYAGGGCATTCAGTGTTTTCATTTTTAACAGCCGTGGCGAGCTCTTGTTGCAGCAGCGATCTGTTAACAAATACCACAGCGGCGGACTCTGGACGAATACTTGTTGCAGCCATCCGCGTCCGGGTGAAGATACTTTGCAGGCAGCTACCCGGYGATTGAAAGAAGAAATGGGCTTTGATGTTCCATTGGAAAAAGCATTTACGTTTATTTATAAAACGGAATTCGTGAACGGACTCAGCGAGCATGAATTTGATCATGTATTCGTGGGTTATTACGATGGCCCGATAAGCCCGAACCCCCAGGAAGTGGAAAGCTATATTTTCCAATCTTTTTCACAGGTAGCGCAATTGCTGAAAGAAGAGCCCGCCCGGTTTACCGCCTGGTTCCATATTGCATTTCCCCAGATACGCAATTGGTGGGATCACCGGAATGAAATCTGAGGTTTTAAAGGCTTTCCCCTATTTTTGCGCGGTTTCCGGGTATCATTCCCAGCCGGCCTCGTAGTACAATGGATAGTATAAGAGTTTCCGAAGCTCCAGATCCAGGTTCGATTCCTGGCGAGGCCACACTATTATAGGCGCGGCTATTGCAATTAATTGTAAGCCAATGATTTGTGTGGTCCGCTAAAGCAGGGTGTCAAAACTGGTGTTACTTTACGATAAATATCCAGAAGTTAAATCCCAAAGAGCTGTTCATAGCCCACATTTATCCATCCAATATTTCCAAATGATTACCATTGCCATGGTATCCAGTTCACAATATTGCAACAGTAGCTTTATTAACTGTTGCCTTCTTTCAGTATTTGTTGTAGCCCCAAACATGATTTCATTATAAGCCCTCATCGCACCTGTACCATCTTTTACAACTTCTTCTTTTTCAAGTTCACCAATAATTGGAGCAAGCGTATCGTAGGGGTTTAATTTTGCTTCATCGGCCGGCACATATTGTTCAAACCATGGAATAGCATGTAGATAGGGATTATTATTCCAAATGGCGGGCAATACTTTTTTGATTGAGGTTTTCCCATTCATATGAGGATGAAAATAGTATTTAAGCGTTAACTCATTCATATCAACAAAACGGCCAATTCGATTTTGCTTTTTGTCTGTGGTAATACCTGTGAGCCATTCACGTAACATGTCATTTTTATAATTGTAGACATCCATTTGTTCTAAGATGCTTCGCAGTATCGTGTTTTCAAATGATGACCACATGATGGGAGTTCCAGTTGTCCCTATTACCTGCATAAGCTGTTCTGCAAAACGAAAATTCGGGAAATCATATTCACTATTGATAAATTCCGAATGCAGGGGCGCATCTCCTGGTTTTTGTATAGTATGACAGCTCCATTGAAAAGCAATAAATTCGTATGGGCGCATTCTTTTATGATATGGGATTGCGCCTGTATATGTTTCGAAATCTATAAAATGTAAAGGATATTCTAGCTTATTCAAAGCATTCTTCATTTCGCTACTAATCCACTCTGAGTTTGCCTTGGTATTTTCAAACTGTAAAAGCTGCCTTTCTCCTCTTGTGCTGTATTCCCCTTTACTGTTTTTAAATCGCTCAATATCAAGATCGAAAAAAGATACCTTTCTATTGTTAATTAATTCATTTAAATAAAATCCTTTTGAGGAGCTGCCAATGGCACCTCCGAAATACAGGTCAAAAATATGCGGACTAATATCTGAAAGTTCTTGCCAACATTCGCGATAACCATTCTTTTCTTTTACTTCTCCAATGTTGAATTCGCAACTTTTACAATTTTTACTTATAGAATAATCTTTTGGTTGGATGCCATTTTCAAGAATATTAAGATATAGATTGGTTTTGTTTACAACAAAATCCATCATTTCATTCACTTCTTTATCAACAAGCGTTAGTGTTAGTAGGTTGTCCTTTTGAAGCAGAGAAATGTATTTTCCCTTTTCAACACTGTTTTCATATTTAAATTCTACCAATGGCTTTTGAAATCGTATTACATTTTGTGCAGGTAATTCTTCTATTTCAAACTTTTCGTCGTCCATTTTGGTTATTGCAAACCATCCTGCCAATCCGTCGATATCAGTACGTTTAGCTTTGTCGGGTAATAGTAAATAGGAATGAATTTCATAATCGGGGAAAGCTTCTTTTACTGTTAATGTTTGATAAGCTACGTCTTCAATGTATTCCTCTAATTTTTTCTTTGGATTATCTTCATCATCACTGTCGTACGATTTTGATTTTACCTCAATAATATGTAATATATTCTTTTCCTTTTTTAAGATGTCGGCTCTTACAACCTTCCCATTTGATGAAAAGGTCGCCTCAAATAGCGTAATATATTCGTTGTCTTTTAATAGTTGTCTGGTAATATGAATAGCGTCCTCAATAGAGTTTCCCTTGACTTCAATGCCATCTGGGTAAAGAAGTTGTGCATACTTTGAAACAATATAACCTCCCTGTGCCAACATTTCCATGTATTCATTGGCATCGTTCATGGTAGAATACAAAGCTTTTTTATAAACCAGCTTCTTGCAACAGGATGTTGCTATTTTATAGTCAGACTTTGAAAGTGACATTGATTAGAATTTTATACCTATTCTATTTTCTTCTGTGTGTTTTTAAACGGTGCTTTAAGTACATTGCCTCTGAAGCCTTATCAAAACACGGAAGGCGACAGTGGGATGTTATTCCATGCCATTTCTGTCTACAGGTTTTAATATGGCAGCTATTAATTTTTCAAAATTTTCTTTTCCCATAGATTCTTTAAAATAAGGACTTCTTGGAGTTTTATTTGCTGTGTTTTTAAGCTCAATAAAGTTTAACTCGGGTATTTGCTTTAATTCCTTAAATTTTGAATCAAATTTATAATAGGCATCATCCCATTCTTTTTGTGTTCTGGTAAATATAATCAATGCCCCTCTGTTTATTGCTTTTGATAGTAGATGCATTGAATACGTCTGTCCTTCCAAGCCTTCAATATTTTTAAAGCGAGCAGAATGATATGGGTGTAGTTGAATAGCGAAAATTCTTTCAGATAATGTTTTATCACCAATTCTGGGGTCGTCTATCAAATCTTTCATTCTCTGGCGAATCCATTTGCCCCCTCCGGTTTCTTTGAATTCAGGATTTAAATAATAATAAGGGTATTCTTTATTTGAGTGTGTAAGATTATTTCTTATCGCTGTTACTAAGTTATCATTATTATAATCCTCTCTTTCTGCGTCTCCTCCGTTTCTTAATCCTGGATTTGTAAAAAGTATAACAACATTTGCATTGGGATTCCCAATATAAGGTTCTGGTAACAGGTCTAGATCAATAAATAGTGGGTGAGGCCCAAGGGAAGCATTATGCTCATCGATAATTTCCTTGTCTTTTTCAAAGTAATTTTGCCCTTTGAGTTCTTCCCATGGATTTTTTTGTGAATTCATATATTTATATTTTGATGTCAAAATTATTTGTTCTCACTCCGCTCTATTTAAAGTTTCAAGTCTTCATTTTACCTTATTATTTTTTAATGCCTGCTCTAACTTTTTACATAACTCCTCCCTCAAATATTTAGGGCTGATCACCTCTATAACATCTGCGTGTTGCATTAGCAGGAGTTTCAAGTCAAAATTGATTTCAATATTTAAGCTCAAAAGAGCATCGCCATTGGCATAATTTCTTTCTTTTCGTTGAGATGAATGTAATGGCTGTGTTTCAAAATATGGGACTTGCGATTTCGAAACTCGAACTTTAACTAATTCAGGACTTTTATGGTTGGTTACTGTTATGCCAATTGTACGAGAGAAATAGGTATCGGGATCAAAGCCATCTGTTGTAAAAGCTTTTTTTGATAATAAGGTTATTTGTTCAATTCTGTCGATTGCCAGTGTAATTACATCTTTCTTTCCCACTACCCGACCAATTAAGTACCAACGATTGTGGTATTCTTTCAGGAGATAAGGATAAAAATTAAAGCACTTTGCAACTCCTGTGGCAAAACGGCGATATTCAATTTTGATTTCTGTACTGGATGCAATCGCTGCAAATAACTTATTGAAATACTCTTTCATCCCCCTCTGAATGGTATGATGTTCAAATCGGATGATTTTATCGTTCCCTTCTAAACGTAATTGTACTACTGAATTAAGCCTGGCAATTGTCTCTTCAAAATCAGCCATCAAGGAAACACCATCCAATTCTTGTAGTAAAATAACCATTTTTGAAAGTTTTTCGGCTTCTTCAACTGTAAGCGCAGAATAAGAGAAATGAAATTCGCCTGAGTATAAATACTCCCCTTTCTTACATTCAATAGGTGCATCGTATTGCTCCCTTAAATATTTGATAATGCTATAAAACGTGCTATTGCTGATTCCCGTACTTCTCACTTTTCGCCTGTCAAAAGCCCCTTTTTCATCCAATTTTGTATTAATTTCTTCTATCAGTGTTTTTTTTGTCCATATTTTTTGCTTACGCTGAAGGCATTGATCAAAAATTATCACCCGTTCCATGAATGATTTATTCACTGGCATATTTCCACTTTAAATAGGTAAGAGTCTGGAAGAATAGCTTTGTTCAGTAAATATAATAAAAATGAACATATTTATGATGTGTGAAAAATACATTTCAATGTTGAAATCCATTCATAACAAAAATGAATTTACTACTGGAGAATGGGCTTCTATTTATGACCTTGAACGAGGGATATTAGCAAGATTTGGACTTCCAAACTCCTTTAAGTTATCAAGTTTTGTACAAGAGGCGGCACTTGATTCCGGCGATGTAGGAGAAGAAAGCAATCGGTTTATACAATTGCTAACTAATTGCGCTTCAGATTATTTATTGGCGCCAATACGTTCCGACAAGGAGATAATGGAGATAGGGAGGCGATGTAAAATTCCTTTCGATAATGTATTACCTTATATGGGTATTGATACTCATTCGTATTGTGTTTTTGTATACGAAGAGCTTTATTGCCAGGGGAAGATAACGGTAAAGGAAGCGATTGAAGCGTTTAAAATGTCTATGGATGATGACGATAACCTGTTAAGTAAGTTTGTACAATTTGTAGGAGAATATAATTTACAAATCAATTTCGAAATTTATTTCAGGTTGCATCAAATGCAAATCCCATTTATTGAAGCATATCTGCAACATGAAATAGATATTAGGTCTAGAAATGCTGCTGACAATAAAGACTGGCATAAGCTATTTGCAAAGGGAAAAGGATTGCCTTTCATTATTTCCATACGACATTTTTTCATTTTTAAGCTTGAGTGTTATGAGCATGGAAATGATTGTTTTCTTAATATCATCTTTGAAGGCAATAATGATCAGTGGTATGGCATTATTCTGTACTGCACACGAGATACGCTCAATAGGATTTTTTCTCATTGCCGATTTCATACACATAGTTCGTTAATCAGAGCTAATCTTTCAGAAAATGTTCTTGCTCTTAATTTTCAAAAAGATTTCCCAATGCGAAATATAGAAATTATTGAACTGCCACTTCAACTGAAAATGATTATAGAAGAAGATACCGGATCGCCGACCAAGGGCTATTACACTATAAATGATCCTGAAGAAAATATTTTTAGTCAATATGGAGGTATAATTGACCCTGAACTTCCATTTTAAAACATTTTGCTTTATGATATCTGAATTTTCTACAGAATAAAAAGCCTTGTATGAATGTGTTGTAAGTGATTGGAAGAATCGATCTTGTCGCTACAAACAAGAAGACTATAAAAGTGATTGTGCAATTGTTCTTACAGACATTTTTAAATCTCAACAGTTTTCTTTTCCAGAGATTATCATCCTCGATTCTCCGTTGGCATGCCTATTGGTTCAACTTGTAATAAAAACGTTTACAGAAAAGGAGACCCCTAATAGATTTGAGATTCGACATTCAATACACGAGGCATGGGAAATTATTATGCTGACAAACCAATGCTTTAGTGTTGCTTATGATTTAAATAGGCAAGAAGACATTATTCTTGATAACGTATGCGATGTATTGAAAAAGAAAAGAAGAAGTATTTATGCTGGTAATATTCAACCCAAGGGTGGGAACTTTTTTGAACAAGTCTTTCATCAACGTAATATTGACAGTGTAAAGAAAATGCTTAGCTATTCCATATGGGAGGCATATTTCCTCGAATCACCTGTATTTAATAGTGATTTTATGCTTTCTTCTTTAAATCAGTATATTGATCTTAACGGTAAAAATTATCCCTGGACTTATAATTCTTTGGTGTTTTATGATTTTATGACGAGGCTGCAAGTAATTAATGATCCTCTTTTCAATGATTTAAAATCAATGTTACTCAATAACGTCTTTGATATTGTGTATTTTGGAAATATATGCCTTATTTCGAAACTTCCTCATTGGGTTACAAGAAACGAAGAGGGACAATTGCATAGTTACGATGGAGATCCTGCAATTGAGTTTGCAGATGGGTATCGGCTCTATTTTGAGAATGGCAAAAGAGTATCAAAATGGGATGCCTATGCTAATTTGTTCTAGACAATGACCGGAAGGCCATTTGCTCAATCACTCATCTATTCATAGAAAATTTGTAGCTTTAACCATGCTTCAGATTAAAAATCATATTTCTGATATATCTGTGCTATGTACTACTCATGGTGTGAAACATCTTTATGCGTTTGGTTCTGTACTTACAGACCAATTCAACACAGACAGCGATGTTGACTTGCTAGTAAATTTCCTTCCCATCAGTGTAACTGAATATGCAGATAACTATTACCATCTGAAATTTTCACTTGAGGCGATATTGAATAGAAGAGTTGATCTTTTAGAAGAGAAAGCGCTCAAAAACCCGTTTTTTATAAAAGCTATTGAAAATCAAAAACAGCTTTTATATGGAGCTTGAAGTACGCTATTAGCTTGTACGGGCAAGCAAATAGGTTTAGGCCACCTGTTTACAGGTATCAGCCCACTGCTTAGGATGCCAAGGTGGGCAGGAAATTGTATAACGGTTATACGACTCACATTGTATTTTTTCTAATCGTGTAAACTACCTTGTTAGAGGTTTTTGAAAATTTCACAAGCCACCTATTTGCCAGGGGAATACGGTGTATCTTCTATTCCTTAAAACCTTTAGTTATGGCAAGACAATACGGAACCATTAAAATCACCGGAACCATTGGCGGGATTTGTTTCTATCAAATGGACGGTGAACACTATGCCCGGGCAAAGAGCAGCTTGAGCGGCAAGCGTGTGAAAACGGACCCGGCTTTTCGCAGCACAATGGCATATGCAGGGCTGATGGGCCGGGCATCGAAGATCGCGGCAAAATTAAAAATAGGACTGACCCGCGAGGAAAGAAGAAACATCAACCACTCAAAGCTGACAGGACAGGTGCAGCGCTTATTGAAGGAAGGAAAAACGGAACAGGAAATTTTGAATGAAATGCCCCATTCAAAATTCAAAACAAAAGAAGTAGTTAGCCGTTAGTATACCAGTAGTGTGTCAGTAGTGTTCCTGTAGTACACTTCTAGTATACTTAAAGCGTCCTTCTAGTATAGTAAAAGCGTCAGTCAAGTTACCTTCTAGTGTAGTAAAAGCGTTAAACAAGTGATCTTCTAGTGCACCTCCAGTGAGCCGACATGCTTTTATATCATTTCATGCTGCATTAGCAGAAAATTTCTTGATAGAGCTTAATTGATTTCGTAAAAGAACGCTTTCCTTCTCAATATCAAAATCATCCTGTAATCCAAGCCAGAACTTTGCAGTGTTGCCAAAGTATTTTGATAACCTCAATGCGGTATCGGCTGTTATTCTACGATTCCCTTTAATAATGGCAGATATCCTGGTTTGAGGAATACCTGTATCCATAGATAACCTGTAAGCAGATATGCCTAAAGGAATTAAAAATTCCTCTAACAACACTTCGCCCGGATGAATATTTCTAAGTTTTTTCATTTTATTGATTTTAATGTTAATCTATGATCTCGACCCCCTGACTCATTAATGCGGCGACACAGCCTTTAGGCCAATGATTGAGCCAATGAGTGTGATGAGAAAAAACACCCTCCAAAAATCCGCGGGTTCTTTAAAGACAAGAATACCAACCAATACAGTACCTACTGCACCGATGCCTGTCCATACTGCATAAGCTGTGCCAAGTGGCAAGCTCTGCGTGGCTTTCATGAGCAGGTACATACTGATGGTGAGGCAGACCAGGAAACCTGCATACCAAAGGGTAGCCGTGCTGCCGCTGCTGCTCCTGGCTTTACCCAGACAGGATGCGAAACCCACTTCGAATAATCCGGCAATGATTAAAATGATCCAGTTCATATTGAGGCAATTCGCGCAAAGGTAGCCAATAAAAAAGCCCGCCATTGCTTTAACGAGGGCGGGCTTTTTTATTGGCGATCAATCGATCAGGCAGCTTTCTTCATGGCCGCGCCTTTTGTATGCTCTGCAACAAGTTTGCGGGTCATACGTGTAGTAGCCATACCACAGGCAGGGCATTTACCGTCTTTGGTGCCAGTGCCTTTCATACAATGTGCACAGTAATAAGTACCCAATTGTACTTTATCTGTTTTGCAACTGGCACATTGTCCACCATCTTTTGTAATGGCATAACACTTCGGACAGGCCCAGGCGGCAGGATTCTGAACTTGTTTGGGTTTCGCGGCAGCGGTAGCAGGAGCAGGAGCAGTTGCTGCGGGCGCGGCTGGCTTTTGTTGTGCAAAGCCTGTTAATACAAAAGCCAGGCAAATACTTAATAAGATCGTTTTCATTATATAGGTTTTGATGTTAAATTACTCTTTTGAGATGGTTTATCAAAGCGAATCCATCTTTTTTAACAGTAAAAAAATCAATAAGAATGCACCATCGCTAGGGCTTCTCTTGCCATTTGCTGGTTGTATTCAAAAGTGAGTTTCTTATGATTCACTAGATCAACAATCGTGCCTATCAGGCACAAGCCCCCTGTGAACAAATACAATAAACCCATGCCGTTCTGTTTTACCATGAAACGTTGTATGCCGCCTACGCATACGAAGCCCAATATGCAACCTATCAGGATATCGTCGGTTTTACGGCGTTTGCCATTGTATACAGCGATAAAACTTTGCAGTTGTTCATCGCTCAGTTCACGGGTGATGCTTTGCAGGTGAACCAATTCTTCGCCTTCCAGGGCGGGAATCATGGTAATAAGGTTGGGTTTCATTTGTTTGGTTTGTAGGATAAAGCAATTGTTTGATACGGATAAATATAATAATTACTGCGGGTATTCCTAGTGGGTGACTGGAAAAGGAATCGCGCAGGTTCAGGTGCAGGGCATAATGAATCGCATGGCCGATGCCGCAACCCGGACAACGCGTAAAACCGATCCATTTAAAAGGACAAAGTGAAATGCCGATACCACCTTCGGGCCGCAAAAACAGCAGCAGCAATGCCATCACCCAAAACAATAACTCTGTTCGCGCCCGGCACCATTGAACACACCTGGTACAATAAGATGATATGGTGATGGCAAAACGGTTCATTTTCCAAATGCAGCAATATTGCTGCTGAATATTTTTACGGCAATGGCCAGTAGGATCACACCAAAGAATTTACGGATAGCCAACAAGCCGGCAGGACCCAGGATGCGTTCAATGAATTTCAAAGAATGTAAAACAAGGTATACTACCAGAAGATTGATGAGGATACCCGATAAGATATAAACGGTTTCGAAGTTTGCTTTAAGCGACATGATGGTAGTAAGCGTGCCGCTACCGGCAATGATAGGGAAGGCAATGGGCACCACGCTTCCAGCATTGGTATCTTTATCGCCTTTGAAAATCTCATGCCCGAGTACCATTTCCAATCCCAATAAAAAGATCACTATTGAACCACCTACCGCAAAAGAACGTACATCCAGTCCCAATGTTTTCAAGAACGGTTCCCCCACAAACAGAAATCCGATCATCAGCAATCCTGAAACAAGCGTTGCCTGTGTTGTTTTGATGCCGCCCATTTTTTCTTTCAGGGCAATGAGCAATGGGATCGACCCCACAATATCAATCACGGCAAACAAGGTGAAAGTAACAGTAAGGAGTTGATCGAAGCTGAGAGACATCGGGTGCAGTTTGACTAAAGATAAAAAAGATATTTTATTGATCGTCACCCTGAGTGAACGAAGTGAACCGAAGGGCCTGCTTCACACTCAGACAGATCCCTCGGCTTCGCTCGGAATGACGCTCGGGATGACGATCAATTTTTACTTGGCCTATGCCATTCTTTTCCTTCAATGGAATGGTTGTACAGTACTTCATGCGCAAAGCCCACCCCGTTTTGATAGAGCCTGACCACACAACCATAATGCAGTGTAAAAGCGTCGAATGATTCTTTCAATGGTGTATGGGTAATATGCGAGAGGATGCTGCGAAGCACGCCGCCATGGGCTACGATCACAGCAGGACCCGGATGCTGTTGTATTTGTTCAAAACAATCGACCACACGTTTGTGCATCCTGGTATAGCTTTCACCATTGGGTACTGCTACATGCACAAAATCTTTCATCCAGGGATTGATCTCTTCTTTAGGGATATCATCCCAGGGTTGCATTTCCCAGGCGCCGCAATCCAATTCTTTCAAATGATCGTGAAAATGAATGGGATACTGTGGGAAAAGGGCTTCCGCCAATTTCCTGCAACGCTGCAAAGGACTGCTGAAAACAGTGCTCACAGTTTGTGGTAAGTGGGCCTTGGTGCGCAACATTTCTTCCGGAAAACTGTCGGTTACATCAAGATCTGTTTGCCCGTAACAGATGCCTTTGGCGATGGCGGGAGTGGTATGCCGGATGAGGTATATATCCATAATCGTGCAAATTAACGGATAATGAAAAACACCGATAAATAAAACACCAGTTCCGTTAATTGTTGTGTGGCGCCGAGACAATCGCCGGTATAACCGCCGATCCATTTATGGAAATACCGTCCGGCCCACCAGCATGTAATGCCCATGGGTAATAATACCAGCCAGAACGCAGGCTTTAGCAGCAACATGGGCAATACAGCGCCTATCCCTGCTATCAATAATTCAAGCATTGTTAACTTACGGCTCGCAATAGGTTTGCTTTTGCTGGTATCGGTATCCTGCACATACGAATAAGATTGCATGATGCCAATGGCCATGAGCCTGCTGGTACTGTGTGCCGCTATTATCAGTAATGCTAAATGCAAGGGATCGCAAAGCACGATAAGAGAAGAAAGCAACAAAAACTTAAAACCAAGCACACCCAGTAATCCTACTACGCCGTAAGTACCCAGGCGGCTATCTTTCATGATCAATAATATCTTTTCTTTTGTCCATCCTCCTCCAAAAGCATCGCAGCAATCGGCAAAACCGTCTTCATGAAAAGCGCCGGTAGCCAAAATAGTCGCCAGCATCGAAAAAGCAATGGAAAGAGAACCCGGTAAATATTTGTTCAACAGGAAAAATACGCCGCCGCCTATGATACCCACAACGAGCCCTACCCAGGTAAAATACCTGGCAGCTTTCTGCAGCATCCCGCTGCTATGGTCAATATTATGCGGAACAGGTATGCGCGTAAGGAACATCACGGCAGTAAGAAAAACATGCCATTGGTGTTTCAATCCCGTTTTGTTTTGCGTTTGTTCCATATCGGTTATTCTTCACTCTTTTTTTCTATTCCTGCGCTTTCAAAACTGGCCATTTCACAAAGAAAGTTAACGGCGCTTTGCACGAGTGGAATGGCCAGGGCAGCGCCCGTTCCTTCACCCAGCCGCATACCCAACTGCAATAGGGGCCTGGCTTCCAGGTGTTGCAACATTTTCTCATGGCCGTGCTCACCACTGTGGTGTGCAAAAATGCAATGATCCAATACAACAGGGTCCAGCTCTTTCGCTATGAGGAGGGCAGCTGTTGCAATGAATCCGTCTACCAATATCACCATTTTTTCTTTAGCTGCCTGCAAATATGCGCCGGTCATCATGGCAATTTCAAAACCGCCTACTTTCGATAAAAGGCCAATAGCATCTTTGTCATAAGTTTTCAGGTGATGCTTTTGCGCCACTGTTTCCAGCGTACGGATCTTTGTTTGCAATTGTTCGTCCGATGCGCCGGTTCCGCGCCCGGTACAGGCTTCAATAGATAAGCCTGTCAACGCATTCATGATCAGCGAGGCTGAAGAAGTATTGCCAATACCCATTTCACCAAAGCCAATACAATTGCATCCTTTGGTTGCCAGCTGGTGTACAATTTCTTTTCCTTTTGCAATGGCTGCATTTGCCTGCTCACGGCTCATGGCTGGCGCTTCGAGATAATTGTGCGTGCCTTGCGCAATCTTCGCATGAATGAAATGAGGATGATCAGGCAATTGGGTAAAATCGTGGTTCACGCCGGCATCCACTACTATCAACTCAATGTGATGTTGCCTGGTAAAAACATTGATGGCGGCACCTCCATGCAAAAAGTTCAACACCATCTGTGCCGTTACAGCCTGTGGATAAGGGTTGACGAGTCCGGTTGCGGCGATGCCATGATCACCTGCAAAAACAACAATATACGGATGCCGGATGACAGGGCGAAGCGTTCCCTGGATCATGCCTGTTTGTAATGCGATCGTTTCAAGCACACCCAGTGCGCCCAATGGTTTGGTTTTATTGTTGATGGCCTGTTGCAGTTGTTCTTGTAACATGATGAATGAAATTAAACGGGTAAAAGATCACAGAACCAGAATCCCATAGATGCAGGCCGGTTGGCTGTGTCAGAAAAGCAATTGTCATCCTGGTCTTTGGGCGCCTGGTATTCCCTGAATACTTTTTCGCCCAGTGTAAATGGAATGGGTTGTTTGAATATGGGACCATCGAAAACGAATGTGTGAAACTCGCCATTCTCGCCACAAGGATCTACATTGGAAGGAAGATCTTTCAGGAAGTCTTTGTCAATAACACGACCTACAAAGCTTTGATCCAGCAGTTCCGATTTAACACAAACGGTTATGGTTTTAAAGCCGAGGTCAATGAATTCATGTATCAACTCAGTAGTATCTCTTTTCCATATCGGGAAATACGCACTTATATGTTGCTCTGCAAGCCGTTCTTCGCGATATTTACGCAGATCTTCCAGGAAAATATCGCCGAAAACAGAATGGGTAAACCCTTCTTTATACAATGCAGCAGTTAATGCTGCCATAGCCTGGTTGTATTCCGTCATCGTAGGCTGGTCTGACATCCGTAATTGTTGTAGTGGTATACCCAAGGCGCCGGCCTGTTGCTCCAGCAGTTCTGCCCTCACTCCATGCATGGAAATACGGTTATAAGTACTGTTCACACTGGTTATCAGTCTTTCTATGCTGTAGGCGGGTTGTTGCAATGCATGATAAAGAGCCAGTGTACTGTCTTTTCCTCCACTCCAGTTAAAATAAGATCGATAAGGTAGCATATCAGGATTGCTTGAATGTTTCGTGATGTATGAATTCAGCTTGATTTTTCCTGCGTTCCCATCCCAATAGTTCCAATTCGGGCAATTCGTCGAACTTGCTCACATAACCAATACATAAATACGCTACCAGTTGCAAGTGTGATGGAACATGCAGTACTTCTTTTATCTTTTCCGGTTCCAGTATGCTTACCCATCCCATCCCAACATTCAGTGATCGGGCCATTAACCACATATTCTGGATACCGCAAACAACGCTGTACAAGCCTGCCTCTGGCATCATTGTTTGTCCTAACACCGGTTGCCCGGGCGGCGTATAGAAGACAGCTATGTTAACGGGCGCTTCTACGATCCCTTCCAGCTTCAAACGCTGGTACTGACTTGCTTTGTCGCTATCAAAATGAACACGCTCATGATCATTCGACTCAATGAAAATATTTTTAACGGCCTGTTTAGTAGTTTCTTTTTCGATAACTATCAATTGCCATGGCTGGGAATATCCTACAGATGGCGCATGTTCAAATGCAAACAATAGCTGATCCATTACAGTAGTTGAAACAGGGGTTGATAAGAAGCGGTTCCCCCTTACATCCCTGCGGTGGAGGATGATGTTTCTCAGTATTTCGGTATCTGTGATATTAAACTGCATACGATCTATGCCTTAATGGTAACAGGAATGCCGCTTACCAGCAACACTACCCGGACAGCTTTGGCCGCAGCATATTGATTGGCCCAACCCTGCAGGTCTGTGAATTTCCGGCCTATCTCAGTTTCGGCATGAACACCCATACCAATTTCATTACTCACGATAATGAAAGTGCCATTCATTTTGTCGAGCGCATCAATTTCTTTTTTGAAGGCAATGAGTGATTGATCGATGTCGTTTTTAAAATCGATGAAGAAATTGGTCAGCCAAAGTGTTACGCAGTCAATCACCGATACACATTCAGCGATGGGCAAAGCGCTTACTTCTTTTTGCGCTTCATAGCTGGTCCATTCAGGACCCCTGTCGCCCTGGTGTCTTTTAATACGGTCGCTGAAATCGCCTCCCCAGTCTTTTGCTGTTGCCACGTATACAGGGTTACTGCTCATAGAAAGCGCCAGCTCCTGTGCATAGCGACTTTTACCGCTTCGGGCGCCGCCGGTTACAAAAATGATCATGATGCCATTATTTTCTCTCCGTATAAGGAAAGGTATTTGTGTGTTAAATGAGCGGGTATTTTGAACAATGCAGGATGGAACAATGCAGCCAGTAATTCAATACCATCTGTGAGCGTGCTGGCACTGGGCTGTGTAAAAAGGTCAAAGTCTACGAGGAAAACCTGCCGGTGCTGAACTGCCTGCAAAGAAGCCCATTCCGGTTTTTGGGTAAGCAGGTGTAACTCTTCTTTAGCACGTGTTACTTCAAAGCCACAGGGTGCAATCACCAACACCTCCGGATCGTATCTCACGATCCTTTCCCATTGTGTAACGATGGAATCGCCCGAAGGGTTGCTCAACATGTCGATACCGCCTGCCTGCGCTACCTGGTAAGGTATCCAGTGCCCGCAATTGTAAATAGGATCGATCCATTCGAAAAGCATAACGCGTTTCAAAGGCATGCGATGGGCCCGCAAAGTATCGAGTATGCCATCGGTTCTTTTTTTAAGCGATGCGAGGTATTCGTAAGCCGCTTCTTCTTTCCCCAAAGCAGCTGCAATGACAACGGCCGTGTGATATACATCATCGAGATTTTGTGGTGTAAGTGGAACAAGCAGCGGCTGGTGGTCCAGWTTKGMRATAGCWGCATGRGTRCAGGCYGTATCTATCTGGCATACCTCGCATACATCCTGTGTGAAGATCAGATCAGGCTTCAGTTCCTGCAAGAGCGGCTCATCTACATAGTAGAGGCTCTTGCCCTGTGCTTTGGATGCAGAGAATATACGGTCGATCTCCTGGCTTGAATAGTGATGGCCTTCGAGTAAGCAGCGTACTACTTTAGGCTTCTCTGCAAGGGCAGGAGGAAAGCATTCAAACGTAACGCCATGCAGCAACTCCTGCAATCCCATATCATAGATCATGCGGGTGGCCGCCGGAAGAAAGGATAATGCAACCATAACTCTTTTTGATCGGTAAGGAAAACAAAAGCCTTCCGAGCGGAAGGCTTTTGCAACAACTTATTGCATGGATAATAATGCCGGGTATCTTTTCTGCAGCCATTCAAAACCTCCAAAGAGCACAGCGCCGTAGACCAGGTTCCCGATCAGCATATTTTTCATGAAAGGAATGGCCAGTATRTGACATTTCACCAATCCGTTCCAGTCGCGCGTATAGGGAAGACCTGTGGTAATATCGGTACCGCCGCCCAGCCATACACCACAATCGGTAACGATCCAGTGCAGCAGTGCAGCGCCAACTGCGCCGGCAATCACGGTTTTAAAGCTTACATTTTTAATCAGCGATCCGATCAACACCATCAACGCAAAAGCGCCATAAGTCCAGTACCACCCGCTGTACAACAAACCATTACTCAATCCGGTTCCTCCATATACAAACTTCATCATGATCACATCACTCAAAAACAACGCCAGCAGCGGAAAGAAATAACCCTTCCATTTGGTATGGAAGTAGGCGCCTCCAAAAAGAGCCATGGCTCCAATGGGCGTGAAGTTGTTGAGCGCAGCTTGTGTTCCTGCTGAGGTAGCGGAAAAAACGCGTAAGCCGGCCGTCAGGGCAATGAACACTAAAAGCAAAGAAACGCGCGGATTGATTTTGTTGAGCGACATATCGGTTGATTTGATGTTAGTTATTATAGTTTAACACTGAAACCGGCCATCATATTGAATCGTTTGCTGGTATAACCAACAATGTCGAAATACTGCTGATCGGTGATGTTATGGAAGTCCAAAAATACTTTAATTTTTCCGGACAAAGCATATCCCGCATAGCAAT
>BFBZ01000033.1_pt64 | contig 25703 bp, 25 predicted proteins | sample 1888401 | NCBI WGS metagenome assembly BFBZ01 (sample SAMD00112614, study PRJDB3348) | symbiont metagenome | host: Chara braunii
TCTCGCCCACCGAGCGCTGCAGCCGCGCCAGATGCGCGTCATTGTCGATCAGGCGACCATCCAGCACCGCCGAGACTTCATAAATGCCGTCGGCGAACAGGAAACCACGATCAAGCACGGACACCCGTGCTTCCTCCAGCGGACCGAACCAACCGTTGACATAAGCAGTGCGACTCACAACGACGTCTCCTCGATGACAGATTGGCCCGGACAACCGGGCCGGCAGATGGATCTCAATGCGACAGGATCTTGGCCAGAAAACTCTGGGCGCGATCGCTGCGCGGACTTCCGAAGAATTCTTCCTTAAGCGCGTCTTCGACGATTTCGCCCTTGTCCATGAACACGACCCGGTTTGCGACCTTGCGCGCGAACCCCATTTCGTGGGTAACGACCATCATGGTCATGCCGTCGCGGGCGAGCGAGACCATGGTGTCGAGCACCTCCTTGACCATCTCCGGATCGAGCGCCGAGGTCGGCTCGTCGAACAGCATAGCGATCGGATCCATCGCTAGGGCCCGCGCGATGGCGACGCGCTGCTGCTGGCCGCCCGACAGTTCGGCCGGATACTTGCGGGCATGGTCCTTCAATCCGACGCGATCGAGCAGCTTTGAGCCCTTCGCCAGCGCTTCCTCGTGCTTTCGCCCCAGCACTTTTTCCTGTGCCAGGCACAGATTCTCGATGATCCGCAGATGCGGAAACAATTCGAAGTGCTGGAACACCATGCCGACCCGCGCGCGCAGCTTCGGTAGGTTGGTCGCCGGATCATTCACCTTGATGCCATCGAGAATGATGTTGCCTTCCTGGAACGGCTCGAGCGCGTTCACGCACTTGATCAGCGTGGACTTGCCGGACCCGGACGGGCCGCAGACCACGACCACCTCGCCCTTGGCGACGCTGGTCGTGCAATCCTTGAGGACCTGGAAGCTCGGTCCGTACCATTTATTCACATGACTGATTTCGATCATGACGAGAACTCGCTATCGGGCAATGCTGATACGCGTCTGAAGCCGCCGTACGGCCGTGGACGCAATGAATGAAATCGTGAAGTAGACGACCGCGGCGAACAGATACATCTCGACAAGCCGGCCGTCGCGTTGCGCCACCTTGCTGGCGGCACCGAGAAAGTCGGGGATCGAGAGCACGTAAACCAGCGAGGTGTCCTGAAACAACACGATGGTTTGAGTCAGCAGCACCGGAAACATGTTGCGGAAGGCCTGCGGCAGCACGACATAACGCATGCTTTGCGCATAGGTCAGGCCGAGCGCCTGCGCCGCAGCCGGCTGCCCTCGGGAGATCGACTGGATTCCCGCCCGCATGATCTCGGAGAAATACGCCGCCTCGAACATGATGAAGGTGACGAGCGAGGACGTGAACGCACCGACGCGGATCGGCCGCGATGCTCCCGTCAACCATTGCCCAATATAGGGCACCAGGAAATAGAACCAGAAGATCACCAGCACCAGCGGCAGGGAACGCATCAGGTCGACGTACAGCCCCGCGATCCGGGCCGCGAGCTTGTAGCTCGACAGCCGCAGCAGCGCGATCAGCGTGCCGAACATCAGCCCGCCGAGCGCGGCGAGAGCTGTCAGCGTCAGGGTGAACGTCATGCCGTCGAAAAACAGATAACCAAGCGACCTGCGGATAACGTCAAAATCAAAGCTTGCGAACATGGCCGTCACTTCCCGGTCATGTAGCCGGGAACCGCGACGCTGCGCTCGACATAGCGCATCGCGATCACGACCACGGCGTTGACGATGAGATAGAGCACGGTCGCCGCGGTAAACGCTTCAAACACCTGAAACGAGAACTCCTGCATGGCGCGGGCCTGGGCGGTTAGTTCGATCAGGCCGATGGTGATGGCCACCGACGTGTTCTTGATGGTGTTGAGGAACTCGGACGTCAGCGGCGGCAGGATGATGCGGAAAGCCATCGGCAGCAGCACGTAGCGGTAGGCCTGCAAGGTGGTGAGGCCGAGCGCGGTCGCCGCCAGCTTCTGGCCGCGCGGCAGCGAGCCGATGCCGGCCGCCAATTGCACGGCGACACGCGCCGACATGAACAGGCCGATGCCGACGACCGCGGTATAGAACGGAGCGTTGGACATCTGCTTCATCCAAAGCCCCCACGACCGCGGCAGCAGTTCCGGCAGTACGAAGAACCAGAGGAACAGTTGCACCAGCAACGGCATGTTGCGGAAGAATTCGACATACCAGAAGCCGAACCGGTTCGCCGCCCGCGATGGCAGCGTGCGCATCACTCCGACGATCGACCCCGCAATCAGCGCCAGGATCCAGGCACAGATCGCAGTCTCGATAGTCAGCACAAGACCAGAGAGCAGCATATCCAGATAGGTGCCGGTGCCATTCGGCGACGGCTCCCAGAAAATGCCCCAGTTCCAGTTGTAATTCACAATGCCCCCTGCCCAATGACATCATCAACCCGCAGCACAGCCCGCGCGATGGCGATGCCACCACGCGGGCCTGCCGGCCTTACATCGCGGTATAAGCGTCCGGATCGGGCGAATCGGATGGCTGGGCAAACGCCTTCTTTTGCTCAGCGCCCATCGGCACGTTGAGATTCAGGCCCTTCGGCGGAATCTTCTGCATGAACCACTTGTCATACAGCTTGGCGCCTTCGGGGCTCTTGTAGAGCTCAGCCGTCGCGGCATCGACCACCTTCTTGAACGGCAGGTCGTCCTTGCGCAGCATGATGCCGTAGGGCTCCGGCTTGGAGAACGCATCCTTCGAGATCACATAAGCATCCGGATCCTTTGAGCCGGCGGCGAGACTCGCCAGCAGGATGTCGTCCATCACGAACGCGACGGCACGATCGGTCTCGACCATCAAGAACGCTTCGGCATGATCCTTGGCGGGAATGATGTTGATGCCGAGGTTGCGGGCGGTATTGGCTTCGTTGAGCTGCTTGATGTTGGTCGTGCCCGACGTCGAGACCACCGTTTTGCCCTTGAGGTCGTCGATCGAGTTCAGCTTGCTGGATTTCTTCGAAACGAAGCGGCTGGCCGTAAGGTAGTGCGTGTTGGTGAAGGAGATCTGCTTCTGACGCTCGAGGTTGTTCGTGGTGGAGCCGCACTCCAGGTCAATGGTGCCGTTCGCCAGCAGCGGAATACGCGTCGACGAGGTGACGGGATTGAGCTTCACCTCGAGCTTGTCGAGCTTCAGTTCCTTCTTCACCGCATCGACGATACGGTAGCAAATGTCCATGGCGAAGCCGACCGGCTTCTGGTTGTCGTCGAGATAGGAAAACGGAATCGACGAATCACGGTAGCCGATGGTGATTGCGCCGGTTTCCTTGATGTTCTTCAGCGTGCCGGTGAGTTCTTGCGCCAGTGCGGGACCTGTGCACAGCGCGGCGGCCAGCGCGATGGCCGTCATTTTTCCGATGCTTGGATTATATTTCATTTTACGCTCTCCTCCTGTGAATACTCTCAAACGATTAATGGCTTACCTGCCCAGCCGATCCAATAATGGACTTGCCGAGCGAGCTCGCGGACGATCGTCGATGACCGGCCGCGCCGCGGTCGGCGTCGTGCTTGCATAATTCGGACCAGAACAAATCCAGCGAGCGATGATCGTTGTTACGATCCTTGAACGCGACCAGTGACAAGGGCAGCGTCCAGTTGTCGCCGCCGATCGCCGTCAACCCCGTGCGGCCGGCGGCAGCGACCGTACTCTCGGGCAGCCAGGCGATACCGTGTTCGGTCAGCGCCATGTCGCGCAACACGTCGGACATGTCGCTCTCCATCACGCGACGGCCGAACACGGGAGCATTCTCCAGAATCAGATCGACCAGACGGGCGAGATACACGCCACGTGAATACATCAACAGAGGCACCGGATTCGAGGGCCGGCCAGGCAACGAGACATCGGCGTTCGCCGCCAGTTTCTCGCTAACATAAGGGCGCAGGAATTCAGTGCCGACCACCGCGCGCTCATAGCGGCTGGGGTCGAGTTCGATGGGTTGCTGGGCATTGTGATAGCAAACCATCAGGTCGGCGTTATCCGACACCAGCGACGTCACCAGGTCGTGGTTGTTGCCGACGATGACCGAGCAGCTCAAACGCTTATTCTGTGACCACATCGGCCACCAATGCGGCAACTGCGCCGTCGCCAATCCGAACGGCACCGCTATCCTGATGTGATCGGGGCGGCGAACAGGCTTGCCGCCGAGTTCATTTCGCGTGTCCAGCATCTGCCGCAGCAGCTCGCTCGCATGCTCGCGAAAATGCTCGCCCTGAGGGGTGAGTTGCGTCGGGTAGACCCCGCGATCGATCAGATCGAAACCAAGCCACGACTCAAGAGCTTTGATGCGGCGGCTGAACGCGGCCTGGGAGGTGTTTCGCTTCTCCGCGGCGCGCGTGAAGTTGCCGGTTTCGGCAACCGTCAGGAAGTCCTGAAGCCAGCGCAACTCCATTCAATCGCCCCCACCCGTCCGCGCCGGGCATTCGCCCGTTGTCTGCGGTATCGGGTCCCCTGTGCAAATGTACCGAAACGGGCTTCTGAGCCAATGCAAATTTTGCATCACGGGATTTAGCCCGAAATGGCGATTGACCGCTATCAGTCGTTGGTGGGGTTTCCGGGTGGCAAAATGCCCCCCCGGCGCCGACATCCGGCCCAAATGATGGGATTTTGGTAATGTGTTGCTCCGGTTAGACCAGAACCCCAACCAGTCCCTTTTAAAACAGAGGGCTCCAAGCCAGAGACTCTAAGCTAGGGCCTCGGGCCGTTTGACCTCGATCTCCACGAACGCGATGGGCTGCGGCGAACCGTTCATGACATCGTGTTCCACACCGGCCTGGCGCCGATAGGATTGGCCGGCGACAAGCGGTACATCCGTGACGTTCTTACCGTCATGAATTCGCAAGATGCCGTCCGTCAGCATGATGACGAAATAAGGCCAGCCATGACTGTGCCAGCCTGTCACAGCACCCGGCTCGAAATCCCAGCGCGTAATCCGCACCACAGCGTCATCTTGCTGGACGGTCGGAACCGCCGGCGTTTGGCATTGAAAGGCCATCGAGCGGAATTTCCCTCAACTGCCGCAGGACTTACGACAGGCTTACAACACTCGCTTACGGCGGGCGGACTTCTGTTCCACGACAACGACACGAGGACCGCGGCGGGGACTCTCTATGATCTGCCTGACGGGTTCGGCGACGGTTTTGGTCTTCATCACCTCGGTCCGCACCTGATCCAGCGGTAATCCCATCAAGGCCGCCGCGATTTCCGCCTGCCCCTCGCGATCATCGGTAATCCCCGAGGCAGCAAAAATAGCCTCCTCCAGGGTCGGCAGATCGACCTTGAGCCGTCGCGAGCCGAATTTCGTATTCCAAGTGGTACTCAAAGCCGTCTCCATGGTCGGGCGGAAGCTCGACGTCGAGCGTAGCCCGTTCCAGCGCCATGCAAAGCAGGCTGTTTTGCGGCGCACACACCGGGGAGGACATAGTCCGAATTGGCCTCGCTGGCGAGGGCGAAATTCGGACAAAATGTCCAATCTGCCTGCTTGGCCGTGGCCGCCCGCCCCTCCTCGCGAACAGTTGAACATGGTGCTAGTTCGGCTCGAGCAACGCCACCACATCCCCTGCACGCAAGGTCTGTCCCGGCTTGATCCGAATCGCGGATACTCGGCCGCCCATGGGCGCCGACACGCCGATTTCCATTTTCATCGACTCGATGATTGCGAAGACCTCTCCGGCTGCGACCTCCGCCCCCTCAGTGACGAGAATCTTCCAGACATTCCCCGGCACTTCCGAAAAAACCCCGGTGAGACCGTCGGGAATGTCCTCGGCCGTGCTGGAAGCAACGGCGACGTCGTCCTGGACGGCGTCGATGCGAAGCTCCTTCCAGCGCTGGCGTTCGGCATCGAACGCGGCCTGCTGGTTTTGCTTGAACGCGGCGATCGACTCGCGATTCCGAGCCAGCCGCTTCGCATAATCGGCATAGGAGAATTCCGTCGTTTCGATCCTGAGCGGATACGCGCCGTGCGGAAACGCGGCACGGGCCTCCAGCAACTCCGCGGCGCTAACCGGGAAAAAGCGGATTTGATCAAAGAAGCGCAGCAGCCAGGGATGCCCCGGTTCGAACACCGGCGTGGTGCGCCAAGTGTTCCACATCTGGATAGTGCGGCCGAACAGCTGATAGCCGCCGGGGCCTTCCATGCCGTAGATGCACATGTAGGCGCCGCCAATTCCCACCGCATTCTCCGGCGTCCAGGTGCGGGCCGGATTGTACTTCGTGGTCACCAGCCGATGACGGGGATCGACCGGGGTCGCGACCGGCGCACCAAGATAAACATCCCCCAGTCCCAGCACGAGGTAGCTCGCATCGAACACGATCCGCTTGACCTCGTCCTCGCTGGCGAGGCCATTGATGCGTCGAATGAACTCGATGTTGGACGGACACCATGGCGCGTCGGGCCGGACCAGTTCTTGGTACTTTTGCATGGCAAGCATCGCCTGCGGGTCGTTCCAAGACAGCGGCAAGTGAATGATCCGGCTCGGCACCGTCATGGCATCGACCGGCGGCAGATCACGCTCCATCTCCCGCAGCACATCGAGCAAACACTGCCGCGAAAGCACCGTGCTGTCATAATGGATCTGCAGAGAACGGATTCCCGGCGTGAGATCGATCAGGCCTGGCAACCGCGCGGCTTCGACCGCCTGCGCCAGAACATGCACGCGCAGCCGCAGGGCGATGTCGAGCTCCATCGGCCCGTATTCGACCAGCAGGTTATCGTCTCCAGCGCGGCGATAAACCACCGGCAGCGGACCATCGTCATGACGCCCGACAATCGCCGCTCCCAGTTCCGGCGCCCCGCGTGCGACCTGTGGGCCGACCACGGGATCGGCGGCACGCTGCACTGGCACGAATCGAACCTTGTCGCCGGGCTTGAGCTGTCCGATTTTCCAGAGCTCATCGCGCGCCACCACGGCCGGGCACACGAAGCCGCCGAGGCTCGGGCCATCCGGGCCGAGAATGATCGGCATGTCGCCGGTGAAGTCGATCGACCCCACCGCATAGGCATTGTCATGAATGTTCGAAGGATGGAGCCCGGCCTCGCCGCCATCCGGCCGTGCCCATGTCGGCTTCGGCCCGATCAGCCGCACGCCGGTGCGCGCGCTGTTGAAGTGGACTTCGTAGTCCGACGCAAACAGCGTCTCGATGTCCTCGTCGAGAAAGAAATCCGGTGCGCCGTGCGGCCCATAGATCACGCCGATCGACCACGAACGGCTGAAGTCCGGCCGCTCGTCCGCCGCAAGTGTCCGTGGCGTCTGATCGCCCGCAACCTCGCCGATATGCAGGACGTCGCCGGCCTTCAGTGCCCCGGTGGCATGACCGCCGAACGCGCCGAGTGTGAACACCGCCCGCGAGCCCAGGATTTGCGGCGCATCGAAACCACCGCGCACCGCGAGGTAGCAGCGTTGACCGGCGCCCTCGATGCTGCCGACCGCAAGCACCTGCCCGGCCCGCACGGCAATCGGCGCATGGTGCGCGACCGCGACGCCATCGAGTTTGGCCGTCATCCGGGCCCCAGCAAGTCCGATCATCGCATCCGTGTTGAAGCGCAGGGTCGGACCGTTGACGGTCAGTTCCAGTGCGGCCGTGGTCTCTGGATTGCCGACGACCACGTTGGCCAGCCGGAACGAGCGCGCATCCATCGGGCCGCTCGGCGGCACGCCGACATGCCAGAGGTTGAGCCGCCCCGGCAGCTCCTGCAGCCCGGACTGGGCGCCCGGCGCCAGCACGTCGATGGTCCGCGGCGCGAAGGCGAAGCCTCCCAGCACATTGGTGGCCACCCGTCCCTGATGAAACACATCCGATGCGGCGATGGCCCGAAGATAATCGAGATTGGTTTCAATTCCGGCTATCGTGGTATCGGCCAGCGCGCGCTGTAGCTTGGTTATGGCTTCGGAGCGCGTGTCAGCTGCGACGATAACCTTCGCCAGCATCGGATCATAGAACGGTGTCACCTCGACACCGGTCTCGATCCAGCCGTCGATGCGCGCTTCGTCGGGAAACGCAACGCAGGTCAGCCGCCCGGCGCTTGGCCGAAACCCTGCATTGGGATTCTCCGCATAAACCCGCACCTCGATGGCCGCGCCTTTCGACACGAGGTCACGCGCGCCGGCCAGCACGTCCTCGCCAGCCGCCTGGCGCACCATCCACTCGACAAGGTCGACGCCGAACACCGCTTCCGTTACCGGATGCTCGACCTGCAAGCGGGTGTTGACCTCAAGGAAGTAGAAGTCCTGGCGTTCGACGTCATAGATGAATTCGACGGTCCCCGCGGACTCGTAGGCAACGCTGCGGCCGAGGGCGACAGCGGCCTGGTGCAGCCGCGCCCGCATCTCGTCGCTGAGCCCCGGCGCCGGTGTCTCCTCGACCACCTTCTGGTTCCGGCGCTGCAACGAACAATCGCGCTCGCCGAGCGCAACCACGTCGCCCTTGCCGTTGCCAAAGATCTGCACCTCGATGTGGCGCGCTTCCGCAACGAACCGTTCGAGATAAACCCGGGCATCGCCGAAGCTTGCCCGCACGGTCCGCTGTACGGTGGCGAAACGTTCCCGGAGCGTGTCCGCATCATGGCAAAGCTGCATGCCGATGCCGCCGCCGCCGGCGGTGCTTTTCAGCATCAGCGGAAAGCCGATGCGTTCCGCCGCCTGCATGGCCTCGTCGATGGTTTCGAGCAAACCGGAGCCGGGCAGCAGCGGCACGTGGCTGAGCTGCGCGATCTCGCGTGCCTTGTGCTTGAGCCCGAAGGCATCGAGATGCTCCGGGCGGGGCCCGATGAAGCGGATGCCATGGCTGGCAAGCCGCTCGGCAAAACCCCGGTTTTCCGACAGGAAGCCGTAACCCGGATGCACCGCCTGCGCGCCCGTCGCAAGGCACGCGGCGATGATCGCATCGACATCGAGATAACTTTCCACGGCCGGCGCGGGGCCGACCCGCACCGCCTCGTCCGCATCAAGAACGGACCGCGTGAAGCGATCCGCATCGGAGTAAACGGCGACGGAGGCGATGCCCATCCGGCGCAATGTCCGGCCGATCCGCCCGGCAATCTCGCCGCGGTTGGCAATCAGAACCTTGCTGAACATGGCTCAATCCCCCTCCACTTCGAACACCACCACCTGCACCGGCGTCGGAAAGAAGCCGTTGCAGGGATTGTTGATCTGCGGACAGTTGGAGATCAGGCAGAGCACGTCCATCTCGGCGATCAGTTCGATGTAGTCGCCGGGCTTGGAGACGCCATCGACCACGGTGAAGTTGCCCGAGGGATCGATCGGCACGTTCATGAAGAAATTGAGGTTGGGCACGATGTCGCGCTTCGACAGGCCGTGCTTCGCCGCCTCGATCAGGAAGTTCTCGCGGCAGGCATGCAGATATCTGGTGCCGCGACCAAAGCGGACCGTGTTGCTTTCGCAGGAACAAGCGCCCGCCGAGGTGTCATGCAGGCCGCAGCTATCGGCGACGACGCGCAGCATGGTGCGGCCCTCGTTCGACATGATGCGGGTTCCGGTGCTGATATAGGCGGATCCCTGCGCGCGCAGGGTGTCCTGGCCGCTGTAACGCTCCTGCAGATCGGAGGCGCAGTAAAACAATGTATCCACCGCCTGCTGGCCGTGGCTGTCGACGATCCGCAGCCGCTGTCCCTTGCGAACGATCGTGGACCAGGGCGCGCGCGCAGGAATTTCGATGTCGAGGATGATACCGGCGGCAGTGGGAAGGGAATGTTTCGTCATGACACTCACCCCGCCACGCTGGAATCAAGCAGGAATGCATTGTTCTCGAAGGCCCGGATCGCTTCCGCGCTCGCGGTTCGACAGAGATCATCGGCATCGGCGAGCGCAGCCCGATAGCGAATGACGTCGACGGCGTCCTCCACATAATGCGGCGACGGATCGAGCGGATGCGGGCAGTTCGAAAGCGCGATCAGGAGATCCATCTCGGCGCGCAGATCGACGAAATCGCCGGCCTGTCGGCGGCTCGCGTTCCATTGAAAACGCCCTTCTGCATCAACGCTGACTGGCGCGAAGAAGCTGACGCAAGGCATCACGTCGCGGCGATCGAGGCCGAGCTTGCCCGCGGCCAGGATGAAGTTGTCGCGGGTGTTGCGGTAAGGTCCCGCGCCATAACGAGCCGCGTTGGTGGCCGCGGTCGACCCGCCGGCCAGGGTGTCATGCGCGGCGCCGGTGTCTTCAATGATGCTGAGCAAGGCGCGGCCCATGTCCGACAGGATCACGCGTCCTTTCCGCAGGCTCGCGGCCCATTGCACCTTGATGGTGTCGGCGTGGTTGAGCCGTTCGCTGGGGTCGGCGGCGCGCCATGCCAGCAGGCTGACGCAGGATTGGCCGCCGGTGTTGATCAACCGCAAGGCCTCGCCACGATTGAGGCGCGTGGTCCAGTACCAGCCGCCGAGAACGGTTTCGCGGTGAATAACCGCATTGTCCGCGATCGGTGCGCCGTCACGCGGCGTCGGCGGCGGCAGCGCGCGTGGCGCCTGCCCCTGGCCGGCGGCTTTCAACTCCTCGTATCGTTTCTTGTAGGCTGCGATTTCAGCCTGCTGCTCCCTGGTCAGGATCATGGCTTGCCCTTTCTCAGACAAATGCCGGGTCGTCCCGGCTCATGCTCCTTGTTTGGCCGGGTCGTCCCGGCCAGAGCGAAATGTCGACAGATGACGAACGTCGGCGACGCGGCGCGGATAGATCTCGAGATCGCGTGAAATGGTTGCGCCATAACGCTCGCGCTCCTCCGGACGGTTGCGGTCGCGCTCGAACGCGATCACCCGCGTGGCCAGGCGAAACGCCTCGCTGAGATCGTGGGTCACCATCACCACCGTGAGTTCGGTTTCGTTCCACAGCCGCTTCATCAGCACGTGAATGTCGGCCCGAATCCCCGGGTCGAGTGCGCCGAACGGCTCGTCGAGCAATAAAATCTTGGGGCCGCGCATCACCGCCTGCGCCAGCGCCAGGCGCTGCTGCATGCCGCCCGACAACGACGCAGGATATTTGCCCTCGTGCCCGGCCAGACCGACCTCGGCGAGCAGCGCCATCGCCTGGTCCACGGCGGCGCGCTTCGCCGCCCCGAACAGCCGGCCCGTGACCCTGGCGTGCTGGAGTTCCCGCCCGAGCACGACATTCTGCAGCACGGTCAGGTGCGGGAACACCGAATAGCGCTGGAACACGACCCCCCGATCCGCATCCGGCTCGGGCTTCAGCGGCTTGCCGTCGACCAGGATCTGCCCGCGGGTCGGACTTTCCTCGCCGAGCAGCATGCGCAGGAAGGTGGTCTTGCCGCACCCGGACGGGCCGACCAGTGCGATAAAAGCACGCGAGGCCACATCGAGCGTGATCCGCTCCAGCACGATGTGGTCGTCGTACTCCTTCCAGACGTCGTCGAAATGGATCGCGCTCATTCCGCCCTCACCGAGGCAAACCAGGGAAAAGCCTTGCGCTGGAGCAGGCGCAGCGCGGCATCCATCGAGAAAGCGAGCAGCGTGATCCAGATCACGTAGGGAATGATCACGTCCATGGCGAGATAGCGCCGCACCAGGAAGATGCGGTAGCCAAGACCGGAATCCGACGCAATCGCCTCCGCGGCGATCAGAAACAGCCACGCCGGCCCCAGTTGCAGGCGCAGCGAGTCGATCAAACGCGGCAGGATCTGCGGCAGCACCACCCGCAACGCCACTTGCCAGGTCGAGGCACCGAGCGTCTGCGCCTTGATCAGTTGTTCGCGCGGCAGTTCCAGCACCTTCATGGTCAGATCGCGAATGATGCAAGGCAACGTGCCGATCACAATCAGCGCGATCTTGGAGTTTTCGCCGAGCCCCATGACGATGAACAGGATCGGCAGCAGCGCCAGCGGCGGCACCATCGATGTGACGCCGACGAACGATGCCAGCAGCGCGTTGGCTGCTGGCAACAGCCCGATCACGATGCCGAAGACAAGGGCGGCTGCGGTCGAAATCGCCAGCGCCGACAACAGCCGTCCGAGACTGGCGATCGTATCGGACAGCATCAAAATGGTGCCGGTGCGCACATCGACTTCAAAGCCCATGTGCTTGACCGCCTGCGCCATGCTGGACAGCGCAGGCAGCAACTTGTCGTTCGGATTGTCCGCCAGCCGCAGGCCGGAGCCGGTGAAATACGCCATCACAAGCAGCACGAACGGCAGTGCGGCGAGATAGAATCGCAATTGCCTGCCTGGCTTGATGTTCATGAGGCGCATGGCCGTCTCCTGCGGTAGCTGACCCGTCCCTACCTCAGAGTTTGCCCTTGGCGGCGGCGTCCATGTAGCTGGGATCGAAACGCAGCTTCACGTTGCTCTTGTCGCCGAGCACCGTCTTGTCGCCGAGCTCGATGCCGACGGCATCGGCCGACTTCGCGTCCTTGCCGAGCAGCGCCTTCTCGAACAGGAACTTGCGCACCCGGTCCATGGTGGTGCCGACGGCCGCGCTCTTGGTAAAGGTTTCCGCGTCAGTCGCCTTGTCGAACAGCCGCGTCGAGGCGAGCTGGCTGTCGAAGCCGGCGAGATCGGTGCCGGAGGCCTTTGCCATCGCTTCCTTCGCTGCCTTGCCGTCCGCTCCCGCCGCGGTCATCTTCGCGATGGTCTCATACCAGATGCCGACCAGGGCCTTGGCGAAGTCCGGATTGTCCTTGAGCACGGCGGTGTTGACCACCATCAGATCCATGATCTCGCCGGGGATCTGCGAGGAATCGAACACCTTTTTGGCATCCTTGGACTGAAGGATTTCCGAGACAATCGGATTCCAGGTCACCACGGCGGTAACATCAGCCGTCTTGTAGGCGGCGGCAAGATCCGCATCCGAGGTGTTGACGACCTTGATGTCCTTTTCGGCGAGATTCTTGCTCTCCAGCGCCCGCGCCAGCAGATAGTGCGAGACCGAAAATTCGACGAGATTGATCTTCTGGCCCTTGATGGCGGAGAGATCGGCCTTGTCCTTCAGGATGACGGCATCATTGCCATTGGAGAAGTCGCCCATCACGACGGCGGTGGTGTCGACGCCGCCGGCTGCGGGAATCGACAGCGCATCCATGTTGGTGATGGTCACGGCATCGAATGCGCCGGCGGTGTATTGATTGACGGATTCGACATAGTCGTTGAACTGCTTCACCTCGATGGTGATGCCGTATTTGTCCGCCCATTTCTTGACGATGCCGGTGTCGGCGGCATAGCCCCATGGCATCCAGCCGACATAGATCGACCAGGCAACCTTGAAGTCTTTCTTGGGGGCCGCATACGCCGGTGCGGCAACCGCGACACCGAGCACCGAGACCAAGGCAACCGAACGAAGAAATGAAGTAAGCCTGTTCATGGCAGATCCCTCTTGCAAATTTACAAAAAGGGATCGGCGACAGACCATCGCTTTGCCAATCCCTTGGCTAACGAGGTCTCCCGGGCTTTTGTCCCGCCGTGCACCTGCGAGGATTTCTCCCCCGCAAGCGGCTGCTCTCGGACCAGCACTCTGCTTGCGCAAAGCCGGAACCCTAGCGGCCAACTCAATTCAACAGATGCACGAGACGTGCCATATGCGTTTGGATTGAATCACAACGGATTTTTCGTATCGCTAAGGATGCATCGGTATACAGGATCGGCAAATCCCGGCTTATTTGCCCAACAAATATGCAGGCTCGGCATTTTATTGAAGCTTTCCTTTTGGCGCGCCACGACACCATGATCTTGCGCGGATCAGGGTTGTCGAACTGGGGATGACATCAGATGAAATGGCTGCGAAGCGGACTGCGTCTGGTGCTGCTCGGGCTCTATGGGCGGTTCGGCCTCAGCATGATGGCGGACAAAAAACCGTCCCCGCTGACGGCGTCCCGCCATCGCTGACACCCAAGTTCAGGCCTGCCCGAGCGTCTGCATCCGATCGAGATTGGCCATCGGCCGCGCCTCGGCCGCTGCTCCCACCGTTGCCCGCAGAGATTCGACATCGGATTGCAGTGACGGCTGCCAGCCGCACGGGCACGCCTGATTGCGATGGGCGGCTGCAACCTGCCGATAAACCGACCCCAGGGCTTCCGCCATCATGCGCATGACCGTCATCGGTGGCAGCCGCGATCCGTCGAGCGAACGGCAGAATGCCGTCATCAACGTCTGCTCGAGATCGGTTTGCATGCTCCGAGGATCGGAGTCATCCGACATCAGGCCATGCTGCTCGCGCATTCGCATCTCCATCGCCGCGACCCGTTGCCGGTCGTCCCGGCAACGTCTAGGCCCTCGCAACGCGACGCTCAATACGTTCAGACGGCCAGGAAGCTAGAAGGCCTCGAAGCTGGAAGACTTCAAAGCTGGCTCAAATCAGCCGGTGATGAGAACCTCAGTGTCCGCCGCGGCTTCGACCTTGCGGAAGCCCAGCGAGGCGATGGTGCACGCGGCAATCAGTGCCGCCCCACCGATCGCCCAGAACACCGCCTCGGGCCCACCGGTCGCCTGCTGCAGCAGACCGGCAACGAACGGGCCGAGGATCGCGCCGACGCGACCAACCCCGAGCTCCATGCCCACCCCGCTCGCCCGAACGTCGGTCTCGTAGGATCCTGCAGTGAAGTTGTTCAGCACATGCTGCGCGCCGATGATGCAGAAGCCTGCGACAGCCACGATCGTGATATTGGTGATATGCCCATTCGCAAACACCAGCGCGATGACAGCCAATCCACCGATGCTCCACCAGGCGGCGAGATAACGTGGCGCCAGCGCAAAGCGGCGATCGGCCAGCATGGCCAGCACAAGCCCACCGATGAAGGAAGTCGCCTGCATCAGCGCGCCGAAGCCGAACGACGCCGCGAATGTCTCGCCGCGCTTCATCATCACCGTCGGAATCCAGCCGGTCAGTCCGAAGATCGCGAACAGGCTGAGGAATGCCGTCAGCCAGATCGTCAGCGAGACCCGTCGATAGCGTGGCGCCAGCAACACCTTGTAGGTGTTGTCGGCGACCGGTGGCGCAACGGCCCGCAGCGTCGCTCCGGCATAAGCCTCTCGCCGTTCCGGGCGCAAGCGCGACAGCAATTGTCGCAACTCGTCCATGCGTCCCCGCGCGGCAAGGAACTTCGGGCTCTCCGGCAACACCGATTGCACGACGAAGGTGAGCGGGATCGACAAGGCACCGATGTAGTAGAGAACTTCCCAGCCGAAACGCGGTGTGAGGAACACGCCCACAAGGCCCGCAAGCATGCCGCCCGCTGACCAGCCGAGCGCAACGCCCCACAGGGAGAACGTGTTGCTGACCCGGCGCGGAGCCAGTTCGTTGATGTAGGTGGTCGCCAACGGCAGAATGATGCCGAGCCCGATGCCGGTCAGAAGCCGCAGCGCGCAGAAACTCCAGAAGCCCTGCGCCAGCAGCGCCGTCAGTATCGTGAAGATATTGACGATCCACAACCCGGCCAGCAACGTTCCGCGGCGCCCGAAACGATCGGCCACGACCCCGTGGCCGGCGGCGCCGAGCAGGAAGCCGACCAGGCCGGAGCTGACCAGGAAACCCGCCTGCCCGGCCGCCAGCCCCCACGGCTGCGCAACATAGTGGATCACATAGGCCGGATTGAAGGTGTCATAGCCGTCGAACATCGTCATCAGCGCGACCAGGATGCCGAGGACCTTATGAAAGGGCCCGACCGTCGCGCCTGACAATTCCTCATGGATATCGATCTCGGATGCCGAGCTCATGGTGTCCTCCCCTTGCGTTTCACCGTTTAGTCGTCCGCTCTTCGGCGGATCTTCAGCGCAGGTTCAGCCCAGCTTGAACAGCGACCAGGCGTTGTGCCGGCCAATCTTGTGGCGATCACCTTCGGCAATCGGCGCCGCATCGAACCAGTCCGACGCATGGTCGATGTTTTCGAACGGCCAATCGGCGGAAAACAGAATCCGGTCGGCGCCGATCTCCAGCATGGCGTCGATCAGGGTCTGGCTGCGGAAATTGCCCGACGTCGTGAGGTAGAAATTCTCGCGGAAATAGTCGGCGATCTTGCGCTTGGCCGGATAGCGGTTCTGCTCACGCATCCACTTGTTGTGGTTGTCGATCCGCCACATCGAGTACGGCAATCCCTCGCCCATGTGTCCTAGGATCACATTCAGTTTGGGATAGGCGTCGAACAATCCCGACCCCATCAGTCTCAGGGCATGAACGGCGGTTTCCTGTCCAAACGCCCAGGTCGGCCCCATCAGCCACCGGTGGCCTTCATAGATCGCGGCGTCTTTCGGGAGAGGATTGCGCGGGTGCAGATAGAACGGCACGTCGAGTCGCTCGACCTCTTCCCAGAACGGCCAGTACGACTTCAGATCGTAATACACCGCGGCATCGCTGCCCTCGATCTGGGTGAACCCGTTGGCCAGCGCTCCGCAAAATCCCAATTCCTTGACGCAGCGCGTCAGTTCACGCGCGGCTGCGATGGGGCTTTGCATCGGCAGCGCAGCCAGCCCCCGGAATCGGCCGGAACGACGCTGCACCTGCTCGGCCAGATAATCATTGGCCCGGCGTGACAACTCGGTCGCGGTCTTCAGATCCGGAATCGCCTGCACCGCCGGTGCGTTGAGTGAGAGCAGCATCATCTCGATGCCGTGCGCGTCCATCTCCCGCAAACGGCGATCCTGGATATCCAGCAGCCTGGCCTTGAGCTCGGGCCAGTCGGCTTCCGGAGCAAATCCGGCGCTGTCCTGAAGCGTGTCTTCGAGCGCGAAGTGTTCCTCGAGCGCCACTTTTCCCTGCATGCCGTCCTCCGCAATTGCTGTTCTCGGCTTGACAACAGCAGACATCAGGCGGCATAAGTTGTCAATGACATTGTTGCAAATACAAATAATGTGATTGCAAATGTTGCGAACACCAGAGCGCGTGCTAAGCCCGGGCCATCAACCATTGCCCAGGATCAAGCCCGTGTATCGGCTATCGAATTCCCTGCCCTATCTGCTGGCCCGTCTCGGTGTGCGGATGGGCGACCTGTTCGCTCAGGTCATCAAGAAAGAAGGCCTGACGCTGCCGATGTACCGGGTGCTCGCGGCACTTGCGGAACAGGACCGCCCGCTCCGCCTCGGAGAACTGGCCGCTTTGACCTCCGCGGACATGTCCACGCTGTCGCGCCTTGTCGCCGACATGCACCGCGACGGCATCCTCTCCCGTGAGCGGCCGGAGCACGACCAGCGCAGCCTGCAGGTCACCCTGACGCCCCAGGGCGCGGCACTTGCCGAGCGTTTCATGCCGGTCGCCGCGCACTATGAGGACGTCGCCACCGGCAGCCTCTCCGCGAAGGACGCGGCGGCCCTGAAGGCCACCCTGCTTCAGCTCTATGCGAACCTCGACGAACTGGAGCGCGAGGTGGACGCCGGCGACATCGAAAAGCTGATCGGGCCGGCACCGCGCAAGCGGCCGGAACAATCGCCCAAAGAACGATTACCCAAGGAACGACCGCCGCCAAAGCGCGGCGCCAAAGCCTCCAAATGAGAGGCTGAATATGGAGGGACCTCAGGATGCGGCAACCAATCATCGTGGCGGGCGGAGGAATCGGCGGACTGGCCGCAGCTCTGGCGCTGGCGCAGAAAGGCTTTCCAGTGACCGTGCTGGAGCGGGCCGAACATCTGCAGGAGATCGGCGCCGGCATCCAGCTGGGTCCGAACGCATTCCACGTCTTTGACCGGCTCAACGTCGGCAATGCCGCGCGCGCAATCGCCGTCTATATCGATCAATTGCGGCTGATGGATGCCCTCTCCGGCGAGGAAATCACCCATGTCGATCTCACCGATCGGTTTCGCCAGCGCTTCGGCAACCCCTACGCCGTCGTGCATCGCGGCGACCTGCATGGCATCTTCATTCGAGCCTGCGAAGCCGAACCGACGATTGCGGTGCGAACCAGTTGCGAGGTCATCGGCTATGAACAGGATGGCAGCAGCGTCGCCGCGATCCTGAAATCGGGCGAACGCATCACGGGCCGTCTGCTGATCGGCGCGGACGGGCTCAAATCACGGATCCGGCAACAGATGGTCGACGACGGCGCTCCGCGCATCGCCGGGCATACCACCTATCGCTCCGTGATCCCGACCGAGCAGATGCCTGAAGACCTGAGATGGAATGCTGCGACGCTCTGGGCCGGCGCGAAGTGCCACCTCGTCCACTATCCGCTCTCGGGCTGGAAGGTCTTCAACCTCGCCATCACCTGTGCCAACGGTCCCGCGGAAGCTTTTGCCGCCAGATCCGTGACCCATGAGGAAGTGCTGGCCGGGTTCCGTGACGTGCATCCGCGCGCGCAAGCCATCATTCACCACGGCAGGGACTGGAAGGCCTGGGTGATCTGCGACCGGGACCCGATCGAACGATGGACCGACGGACGCGTCGCCCTGCTAGGCGATGCCGCGCACCCCACCCTGCAATATTTCGCGCAAGGCGCCTGCATGGCCCTGGAAGACGCAGTCTGCCTCGCTGAAAAACTCTCCGATCGCGCCGATACCACGCAGGCGCTGGACGATTACCGGCAGGCCCGCCTGTTGCGCACCGCACGCGTGCAGTTGCAGTCACGCGAACTCGGCGATCACGTCTATCATCCCGCCGGCGCGCACGCGCTGCTGCGCAATCAACTCATGCGCGACATGACGTTCGAAAAATTTTGCAACAATATGGATTGGCTCTACGGAAAGCAGAGCCTCGAGCTATCGATGGCATCCTAGTCCGACTACTATTAACCCGGCGACATCATGTGACTGTTGACTACGTCCGCTTCGCTCCTATAGCGACCAGGTTCGTGCAGCAGTGCAGTATGTCGCGATGAGCCAGAAGCGGAAGTCGATCGCTTCTTCATTCGGTACCTAGAACGTTGTCCCACACGTAACGTGGAGAGTGCCCTGGACAATCTGAAGAACAATGTCCCGCGCTATCGGGATCGAATTTCCCTCTGCGGTAACCCACGTCAGTGTAACGCTATCGGGCCTTTGTTTTTCGAACGTCGGCTCACCTAAGCGGGCGATATAGGCTTTTCTTGTGTCTTGTGTTGTGCTTATGCCTGCAGCAATGGGCTCTCGCACCTGAACTATTTGGTCCAGTCCAAAAAAATGAGTGCAGCGCACGCCACGGTCAAGGAGGGGATCGGCTAGAACGCCGGTCGGCAGCAGCAGAAGCTCAAGGATAAACGCGCATTTCAGGAAACGAGTCGTGACCATCAACGCCAATCCATTGAATCAGACTCCAACAAGCCGATATCGACGCTTATAGGCCAGCAACATCACAACGATGTCCGTTTCGGGTCATTTTGACGGTTTCGGCGGCGATTGTCAGCCGGCTGATGTCCGCCTGAAGTTTCCAAACTGGGAGCGCTAAGAGTCCATGACCAGGTCCGGCGGCATCACATCCCGGCGGGTTCTCATTCTCTGCTGTCACGAGGCGCATTGCAAAATCGGACGCAAGATTTTCCTTTTGCCCCGGAATATGCGATCATGCAGCCCGCAGAGGGCTTGTACTTCAAATGTTTCAAATTCTGTATCAGGGCAATCTCTTCGCCGACTACTTCCAGATCTACCTGCGCGACGAAGATCATCCTGATCTTCCCGATGACTACACGAATGAAACGATCGCCCGCCACCTCATGGCTGGACCTCATGCGATCATAGTTCACACGGCGCGCAACATGTTTGTGCCGCTTTGCGTCGAATGGCACCATCAGCGCCCGGCTCCTGACCTCGACACCTACCAGCACGTGGTCGAAGCAGGTTTTGACTGCCCATCGGGCCAGCTTCTGCTGGCCGGTTTGACCGACAGTGAAAGCACCTCCCCCCGGCTTGCGGTGAAAGCAGGACCGCTTGGCGTGCGGGTAAACCTGTCCGGTCTCGACACCCTCAGCGAAGACGGACTGGAAGGGGACGACCACTACCTTGTGCAGCTTTGGCCAGGGGCTGAACCGGGAGGCGTGCGGGTGTTGAAGACCTGGTGAGTGAAGGTCTGGCGAGCGCTATAGGTTTTCACACAATTCCATGCGCGCCTCGTCACACATCAGCGCGCACCGAACGTGGTGTCACCGAACAGGGCCTTTTGGGTGGACGGCTGCGAGCGCCAGTATTGCGGCGGGGCGCTGACAGACGCCCCCAGCTGGGCCGCCGCGTGCCAGGGCCAACGTGGCTCGTAAAGCATGCCGCGCGCAAGAGCGACAAAGTCGGCCTGTCCACTCGCAACGATGTCCTCGGCCTGCCGGACCTCGGTGATCAGACCGACGGCGATGGTTGTCGCGCCGGTCGCTTTCTTCACCGCTTGCGCAAACGGAACCTGATAGCCGGGCTCGAGCTTGATTTTCTGCAACGGTGACACGCCGCCCGACGAGGCATCGATCCAGTCGACACCACGCTTTTTCAGCTCGGCGGCAAACGCGATGGTCTGCTCGATATCCCAGCCGCCATCCACCCAGTCCGTCGCCGAGACGCGAACGCCGATCGGCCTGTCTGCCGGAAACGCCTCGCGAACCGCGTCGAACACCTCGAGCGGAAAACGCATGCGATTCTCGAGCGAACCGCCGTACTCATCGGTGCGCCGATTGGCGATCGGAGACAAAAACTGATGCAGCAGATAGCCGTGCGCCGCATGGATTTCCAGCGCATCGATCCCGAGCCGCGCGGCGCGCTTTGCCGTCGCCACAAAAGCCTCGCGCACCCGCACGAGCCCCGCCGCGTCGAGCGCCTGCGGCGGCGCCTCGCCATCCTTGTGCGGCACCGCCGACGGCGCGTGAGGCACCCAACCGCCCTCGGGCGGTGGAATCAACTGCCCGCCCTTCCACGGCACATTGCTCGAGGCCTTGCGGCCTGCATGGGCCAGTTGCATCGCGACCTTGATTGTCGAATGCTGGCGGATCGCTGCGAGCACCGGCTTCAGCGCCGCTTCGGTGGCGTCGTTCCACAGACCGAGATCTCCGGGCGTGATGCGACCGTCCGCTTCCACCGCCGTCGCCTCGATGCACAACATGCTGGCGCCGGACAAAGCCAAACTGCCCAGATGCATCATATGCCAGGCATTGGCGGCTCCATCCTCGGCGGAATACTGACACATCGGCGAAACGATAATGCGGTTCGGCAAGGTGACGCCACGCAGCGTAAACGGGGAGAACAAGGCGCTCATGAGGCTGTTCCGGAGGCAGGAGGAAACCGATGAACTGTCGGCCGCCCGGGTCGAGGACAGCACGATCCAATCAGCAGGAAATAGGATGCCGTGAACATTCCGCCAGAGCGAGAAACGTCTGGTGACCGCCCCGGCGTGGCTTTTCAGCTGATTTCGCCGTCCGGCATGGCAGACCTGCAGTGCGTGGCTGCCACCGAACCACTGGACAGGGCGCAGACAGGGCGCTCATCGATGATCCGGGAGCGCATTGGCCGTTCAATCGACCGTCCCCATTCCATGGGATGGCCATCCCGGGCATTCGATGTATCCTCGCCAAACACAAAATACAGCGATGCAGGCAAGCATCGGCGGTGGAGGAAAAAAAGTGACGTTCTGGAAAACTCTCGCCATTGTCGGCGCGTGCCTCGGCATCGCGCAAGGAACGCAGGCCTGGGCGCAGGAGCCCTACCCCAATCGCGTCATAACCCTGGTTCACGGTTTCGCCCCCGGCGGCAACGCCGACGTGATTGCACGGATCGTCGCCGACGGACTGTCGCAGCGCCTGGGCAAGCCGGTGATCGTCGAACCGCGTGCCGGAGCCGGCGGCACCATCGCATCCGATCACGTGGCCAAGGCGTCGCCGGACGGCTACACGCTGATCATGCTGACCGGCGGCCACTCGGTGTCCGGCGCACTGTACAAGTCCCTGCCGTTCAAGCCGGTCGACGACTTCCAGATGATCTCCACGGTGATCTTCTTCCCGCTGGTGATCGCGGTGAACACCAACCACCGCTTCAAGACCATCGGCGACCTGATCGCCGAGGCAAAGGCCAAGCCGGACACATTGACATTCAGTTCGGTCGGTGTCGGAAGCACCCAGCATCTCGCCGGCGAGCTACTGGCGTCGATGGTCGGGATCAAGCTGGTGCACGTGCCGTATCGCGGCGGCGGCGGCCCGATCAATGATCTGCTTGGCGGCCAGATCGACATCCTGATCGACACGTTGACGGTGACGGCGCCGCAACTCGCGGCGGGCAGCATTCGCGGCCTCGGCGTCACCAGCGCCGCGCCGTGGTTCTCACTGCCCGGCATTCCCACCGTCGCGGCCACGGTCCCCGGCTACGACGTCCGATCATGGCTTGGCATCGCGACCGCGAGGAACGTGCCCCAGCCGATCGTCGAGCGGCTCAATCGCGAGATCCGCACGGTACTCGACACGCCGGCGATCAAGGACAAGCTCCAGGCTATGGGCAATGAAGTTCGCAGCAGTTCGCCGGAGGAGATGCGGACCATGGTCGCCAGCGAAATCGAACGCTGGAAAGCCGTGATCACCACCGCCAGGATCCCCCAGCAGTAGTCCAAACCGTGTGGCCGGGCCGCGACCAAATCCGGTCGCGGCCGAGGCTCATTCTTCGCCGTCGAAGGCCGGCCGCACGACCGAGCCGGGGAACAGGCGCCGGATCAGAATGTAGAAGATCGGCGTGAACACCAGGCCGAACAATGTCACGCCCAGCATGCCAAAGAACACCGCCACGCCGACGGCCTGCCGCATCTCCGAGCCCGAACCCGATGAGATCACCAGCGGCAACACGCCGAGGATAAAGGCGAACGACGTCATCAGGATCGGTCGCAACCGCAGCCGGCAGGCCTCGGTCACCGCATCAAGGCTGTTGCGCCCCTCGAGTTCGATGTCGCGGGCGAACTCGACGATCAGGATCGCGTTTTTCGCGGCAAGCCCCACAAGCACGACAAAGCCGATCTGGGTCAGGATGTTGACGTCCTGTCCCATGATGCGCACGCCGATGGTCGCGGCAAGCAGGCACATCGGCACGATCAGGATGATCGCGAATGGCAAAGTCCAGCTGCCGTACTGCGCGGCGAGCACCAGGAACACGAACAGCACGCAGATCGGGAAGACGTAGAGGCCGGAATTGCCGCCAGTCACCTGCTGATAGGACAGGTCCGTCCATTCATATGTGAATCCGCTCGGCAGCGTCGTATCCGCCAGCTTCTTCATGGTGTTGATGGCGGTCGCCGAACTCGTTCCCGGCAGCGTATCGCCTTGCAGCTCGGCCGTCGGATAGAGATTGTAGCGCGGCACCCGGTCCGGCCCCGCGGTGTCCTGGAAGTTGACCACGCTGCCGAGCAGGACCATCTGGCCGGAGGCGTTGCGGGTCTGCAGCCGGGCGAGATCGGAGGTCTCCTTGCGGAACTGATAGTCCGCCTGTGTCGTGACGTGATAGGTGCGGCCCAGGATGTTGAAGTCGTTGACGTAGGCCGAACCGAAATAGGTTTCGATCGCTTCCGTCACGTTCTGCATGGGCACGCCGAGCATCTGCGCCTTCTGCCGATCGATATCGACAAAGACCTGCGGCGTGTTGGCCGAGAACGGCGAGAACACCGATGTCAGCCCCGGCGCCCGGCGCGCCGCGTTCACCAGATCGTCGGTCGCCGCCGCCAGGATATCGGGGCCGCGGCCCTGGCGATCCTGGATGCGCATGGCGAAGCCGCCGCCGGTGCCGATACCCGGCACCGCAGGCGGCGGGATCACGACAATAAAGGCGCTCTCGATGCTGGAGAGTTTCTTGCGCAGCTCGGCCGTGATGGCGTTAGCTGTCTGACCTTTTTTCGCCCGGACCTCCGGTTCGTCGAACACCGGGAACAAGGCAGCAGCGTTGCCCTGCTGGGTTCGTGTCGCACCGGAGAAGCCAGCAAACGCCGGCACCCGCACCACACCGGGAACAGTCAGCGCGATTTTTTCGATCTGACGAACGACTTCGGTGGTGCGCGCCAGCGAGGCTGCGCCCGGCAGTTGCACGGACACGATGACATAACCGCGGTCCTGCGCCGGGATGAAGCCCTGGGGCGTGGTCATCAGCAGCCAGCCGGCGGAGCCGATCAGCACCACATAGACCACCAGCATCAATGCCGTATGGTGGATGACGAAGCCGGCCACGGTGCCATAGGCATGGGAGAGCCGGTCAAACACCCGGTTGAAGGCGCCCGTGAAGCTTTCCCACGCGCGGGCCACGATGTTCCAGCTCGGGGTCGGCTTCTTTTCGTGATGTGGCTCCAGGATCATCGACGCCAGCGCCGGCGACAGCGTCAGCGAACAGAAACAGGAGATCGCGGTTGCCACCGCGATGGTGACGGCGAACTGCTGGAAGAACTGGCCTGAGATTCCTCCCAGGAAGGCGGTGGGGACGAACACTGCGCACAGCACCAGCGCAATCGACACCAGCGCGCCACCGACCTCTTCCATGGTGCGCAGCGCGGCGTCGCGCCGGCTCTTGCCGGCGGCCAGATGCCGCTCGACGTTCTCGACCACCACGATGGCGTCATCCACCACGATGCCAACCGCCAGCACCAGGCCGAACAGCGTGAGATTGTTGATGGAGAAGCCGAGCGCCGCCATCACCGCAAACGTGCCGACCAGCGAGACCGGGATAGCCAGGATCGGAATGACCGCCGGCCGCCAGCCCTGCAGGAACACCAGCACCACGATCACCACCAGCGCCATCGCCTCGTAGATGGTCTTGATCAGCTCGCTGATCGACTGGGCGATGAATTCGGTGGGGTTGTAGCCGATGTTGTACTCAAGGCCGCGCGGAAAATCCTTCTTCAGCGTCGCCATCGTGTCGGAGATGCCCTTGGCGGTCGCCAGCGCGTTCGATCCCGGACGCTGCGTCACCACCATCGCCACCGCGGATTTCTGCAGCAGGAAGCTGTTGGTGGAATAGGACAGCGCGCCGAGCTCGATGCGCGCGACGTCGCGCAACCGCACCGTGCGTCCGTCGGTGTCGGATTTCAGCACGATGTTCTCGAACTGCTGCGGATCCTTCAGCCGCCCGGTGAAGGTGAGGTTCGGCTGCAAGGCACGATCGGCGATCGGCGGCTCAGCAATCTGGCCACCCGCGATCTGCAGGTTCTGCGCTCGGATCGCGGTCAGCACGTCGCCGGCGGTCATGCCGAGCTGGGCGATCCGGTCCGGATTGAGCCAGAGCCGCATGGAATAGTCACGCGCGCCGAAGATCTGGATGTCGCCAACGCCGTCAAGCCGCAGCAACTGGTCACGCACCTGCCGAAGCGCATAGTTGCTGATGTAGAGCTGGTCATAGCTGTCGTCCGGCGACAGCATGAACACGACCAGCAGCAGATCCGGGCTGTTCTTGCGGGTAACGACGCCGTTGCGCTGCACTTCTTCGGGCAGCCGCGGCTGGGCGATCGCCACGCGGTTCTGCACCAGCACCTGCGCCTTGTCGAGGTCGGTGCCGAGCTTGAACGTCACTGTGATGGTGAGCTGGCCGTTCGAGGTGGCTTGGCTGTAGAGATACAGCATGTCCTCGACGCCGTTGATCTCCTGCTCGATCGGCGTCGCAACCGTGTCAGAGACCGTTTGCGCCGAGGCGCCCGGATATTGGGTCGTAACGGTCACGGTCGGAGGCGCGACCTGCGGATATTCCGAGATCGGCAGCGTCGGATAAGCGATCGCGCCGACGATCAGCAGCACGATGGACAGCACCATCGCCAGGATGGGCTGGTTGATGGAGAGACGACCGAGGTTCATGGCTTGGCGCCACCGCTGGCGGGCACCGGATGCGGAGCCACCTTGG
>BFBZ01000787.1_pt1 | contig 25696 bp, 22 predicted proteins | sample 1888401 | NCBI WGS metagenome assembly BFBZ01 (sample SAMD00112614, study PRJDB3348) | symbiont metagenome | host: Chara braunii
CAACCCCAGCGCCAGTTGTTCTGAGCGAAGCTATTGGCCGCGCCACCATTGAGCGCCGCGTCGTAGCGGTGCTGGAGATCGCCGACGGCAGCGCCGCCGCTGACAAAGAACAGCGCCGGACCCGCAGCCCAGCCGAGGCGGCCCTTGATGTCGCCGAAGCCGCGCAGCCTGGTGAAGTAGGTATCGCCGAGACCGGCGTTGACGACGCCCGACCGGCCGTTGATGTCGGCCCAGTGATAGTCGCCCTCGAGACCGAACACGATGTTGTCGACCTGCCAGTTGTAGCCGACCACACCGCCGACGAAGCCGCCGCTGGTGTCATAGTTCTGGGTGCCGGCAAAGATCGCCGTATTCGGCGCCCCGAAGAAGGTCTCGTTGCTGCGGCCCCAGCCGCCGCCGCCCTGCAGGCCGAGGTAGAAGCCGGCCCAGGTCGGAAGCGGCGCCGGCGCCATCACCGGGGCCTTCGTGTACGGGCGGGCGGCGAGATCGGCGGCTCCCGCCGGCGTCAGCGCCCCCAAAACCATCAAGCTGACAGCTCCGAGAAAAATTCGTTTCATCCCAAGTCTCCCGCGTTGGGCGTCTCCAAAATGGTCCCCGGAGACGCTCGTCTGTGAAGTTGGTGCGACCACGCTTGCGGCCCCAATCCATCCTCAAATATACGCGATTCAACCCTGGATACCGTCTCCCAAAAGCCACAGCCGAGGAGGAAGTGAGGCTGGCTAACTTAATGAAAGTTAATCCCTTTTTCGTGAATAAGGGAACTTTTTCCGGGTTCCATTGCGAGAACTTGCGGTTCCATCGAGTTCCGTGGAACTCGACGCACGGTTGTAGACATATGCGCGCGAACAAAACTGGAACAATGGCCTTCCGCCTGCTATATGTGGATAAACAACGGACAGGGCGGGTGGACCGCGCGGCAACCGTATAGGGTCCGCCGCGAGAGGAAGGGTTAGCCACCGGACGCCGTGAGGCCGGTGTGGACGGCCGGTCCGATGATCGAGAACCGCGGGAGAGTGGTGATGGCGGGTAGTGTGAACAAGGTGATTCTGGTCGGCAATCTCGGCAAGGACCCCGAGATCCGGCGCACGCAGGATGGGCGGCCGATCGCCAATCTGAGCATTGCGACGTCGGAAACGTGGCGCGACAAGGCGACAGGCGAGCGCAAGGAAAAGACCGAGTGGCACCGCGTGGTGATCTTCAACGAAGGTCTTTGCAAGGTCGCCGAGCAGTATTTGAAGAAGGGCGCCAAGGTTTACATCGAGGGCGCGCTGCAGACCCGCAAATGGACCGATCAGAGCGGTGTCGAGAAGTACTCGACCGAGGTCGTGCTGCAGGGCTTCAACTCCACCCTGACGATGCTCGATGGCCGGGGCGGCGGTGGCGGCAGCTTCTCCGATGACATGGGTGGCGGTGATTTCGGCAGCAGCGGTCCGTCGATGGCGCCGCCGCGCCGCGCGGTTGCTTCGGCGGGCGGTGGCGGACGCAACAGCGACATGGACGACGACATTCCGTTCTGAGGCGCGCGCGGACGCTGCTGATGCGAGCCGGCTTGCCCGTGTCTGGACGGCAGGCCGGCGGTCATCCGAGGGGGGCGGCCGGGGTGCTGCAAGCGATCGTGCGAGGTTGGTACGATGATGGAGGCTGTGGCAAGGACCCTCGACTTCTATCGGCTCGCCGAGGGCCTGAAGCGCGAGTTGCGCCACAGCTGGCTGTCTGACGGGCGCCGCGAGAGCGTGGCCGAGCATAGCTGGAGCATGTCTCTGCTCGCGTTGCTCGTGCACCGTCATCTCGAAAGACCGGTCGAGATCGATCGCGTGCTGAAGATGATCATCGTCCACGACCTCGTCGAGGCGCTGGTCGGAGACGTCCCCTTCTTCGAGACCGGCAGCCGAAAGGATGCCAAGGTCGCCAAGGAGCGCGAGGCGATCGAAGTCATCCGGTCGCGCTTGCCCGGGGAGGCGGGCAGGAGATATTCGACCTGTTCCATGAATTTGAGGCGAAGCTCACGGCGGAGGCCAAGTTCGCCGCGGCGCTCGATCACCTCGAGGTTCAGATGCAGCACAACCTTGCCGATCTTGGGACCTGGGAGCCCGTCGAGTACAATCTCGTCTACACCAAGATGGACGCGGTATGCGCCCATGACGCTATGCTCGTCGAACTGTGCGGGCTGGTGAAAGGCCAAGCCGAAGCCAAGATGCGTGCTGGCAGCGTGGATGTCGACGCAATCAAGGAACGTCTGCACGAGCTGCGGGCTGCGATCTAGCTCTGGGGGCTGCCATGAGCTTCGCGCCGCTGCTCGACGCCGAGCCCGCCGTCCAGCTGCACGCCGTCGCCGCGATGACGGCGTTCGCGCTCGGGCTCGTTCAGTTCGCCGCCCCGAAGGGGACCGTGCCGCATCGAACGGTCGGCTGGATCTGGGTCGCGCTCATGGTTGCCGTTGCAGCCAGTTCGTTCTGGATTCACACCATCCGGTTGGTCGGTCCATGGAGCCCGATCCACCTGCTGTCGATCTACACGCTGGCCGTGCTGCCGCTGGCGGTGTGGGCTGCGCACCGGCACCGGGTGGCGGCCCATCGCCGGGCCATGATCATGCTGTTTTCCGGCGCCCTGGTGATCGCCGGACTGTTCACGCTGCTGCCGGGACGCATCATGCACAAGGTCGTCTTCGGGCCGTAGCCGAAGACGGTTCCCGGAGCCTGCCATGGGCGGCCGCGGCAACCGGTTAAGTGACTGGAAAGGCGAGCAGAAAAAGCGCTCTTCGGATCGCCTTGGGGGTGGCCTGCGGCACGCTCCTGCGCTATATGATTCTAAGCGATTTTCGCGTGTCAAAACCGACCGGTATCCCCTTTGTCCGATAAAGAAGATGAGAAGCCCGGCGAGCCGGGCGGACCTTCCGACATTCGTCCCGTCTCCATCCTCGATGAGATGAAGCGCTCCTACCTCGATTACGCGATGAGCGTGATCGTGTCGCGAGCGCTGCCCGATGCGCGCGACGGCCTGAAGCCGGTGCATCGGCGCATCCTCTATTCGATGTACGAGCAGGGGCACACGCCCGACAAGAAATACGTCAAGTCCGCGCGCGTGGTCGGTGACGTCATCGGTAAATACCATCCGCATGGCGACCAGTCGATCTACGACGCCATGGTGCGCATGGCGCAGGACTTCTCGATGCGCGTGCCGCTGATCGACGGCCAGGGCAATTTCGGCTCCGTCGACGGCGATCCGCCGGCCGCCTACCGATACACCGAAGCGAAGCTCGCCAAGTCGGCGATCCCGCTGCTCGACGACATCGACAAGGACACCGTCGACTTCCAGCCGAACTACGACAATTCGGACAAGGAACCGTCGGTTCTTCCGGCCAAATATCCGAACCTGCTGGTCAATGGCGCCGGCGGCATCGCGGTCGGCATGGCCACCAACATCCCGCCGCACAATCTCGGCGAGGTGATCGATGCCTGCATCGCGCTGATCGACAATCCCGCGCTCACGATCGACGAGCTCATCAACATCATTCCGGGGCCGGATTTCCCGACCGGCGGCATCATTCTTGGACGCGCCGGCGTCCGCTCGGCCTATCATCTGGGCCGCGGCTCGATCATGATGCGCGGCAAGGTGACGATCGACACGATCCGCAAGGATCGCGAGGCGATCATCATCTCCGAGATTCCCTACCAGGTGAACAAGGCCACGATGGTCGAGCGCATCGCCGAATTGGTGCGCGAGAAGAAGGTCGAAGGCGTTGCCGACCTGCGCGACGAGAGCGACCGCGACGGCTACCGCGTCGTCGTCGAGCTGAAGCGCGACGCCGTGCCGGACGTCGTGCTCAACCAGCTCTACAAGTTCACGCCGCTGCAGACGAGCTTCGCCGCCAACATGCTGGCGCTCGACGGCGGCCGCCCGCAGACGATGACGTTGAAGGACCTGCTGACGATCTTCGTCGCGTTCCGCGAGCGTGTCGTCACGCGCAGGACCAAGTTCCTGCTCAACAAGGCGCGCGACCGCGCCCACATCCTGGTCGGCCTCGCCGTGGCCGTGGCCAATATCGACGAGGTCATCCGGGTCATCAGGACCTCGCCCGATCCTGCGTCCGCGCGCGAGGCGTTGATGTCGCGCGACTGGCCGGCGCGCGACGTCGAGGCCATCATCACGTTGATCGACGATCCGCGTCATCGCCTCGCCGAGGACGGTACCATCCGGCTGTCGTTCGAGCAGGCCAAGGCGATTCTCGACCTGCGTCTGCAGCGCCTGACCGCGCTCGGCCGTGAAGAGATTTCCGACGAGCTCGACAAGCTCAAGGTCGAGATCAACGACTATCTCGACATCCTGCGCTCGCGGGCGCGGGTGCAGGGGATCATCAAGGACGAGCTCGCCGCGATCAAGGCGGAGTTCGGCACGCCGCGCCGCACCGTGATCGCCGAGCAGGAAGGCGAGGTCGAGGACGAGGACCTGATCCAGCGCGAGGACATGGTCGTGACCGTGTCGCATGCCGGCTACACCAAGCGCGTGCCGCTGTCGGCCTATCGGGCGCAGCGCCGCGGCGGCAAGGGCCGCTCGGGCATGCAGACGCGCGAGGAGGATTTCGTCAGCCGGCTGTTCGTGGCCTCCACGCACACGCCGGTGCTGTTCTTCTCGTCGCGCGGCCAGGTCTACAAGGAGAAGGTCTGGCGACTGCCGATCGCGGCGCCCAACGGGCGCGGCAAGGCGCTGATCAACATCCTGCCGCTGGAGCAGGGCGAGCGCATCACCACGATCATGCCGCTGCCGGAGGATGAATCCTCCTGGGCCAATCTCGACGTGATGTTCGCCACCACCGGCGGCAACGTCCGCCGCAACAAGCTGTCGGATTTCGTCGACGTGCGCCGCTCCGGCATCATCGCGATGAAGCTCGACGAGGGCGAGGAGATCGTCAACGTGCAGATCTGCACCGAGCGTGACGACGTGCTGCTCACGGCGTCGGGCGGGCAGTGCATCCGATTCCCCGTCACCGACGTGCGCGTCTTCACCGGGCGGACCTCGATGGGCGTGCGCGGCATCGCGCTCGCCGGCGGCGACAAGGTGATTTCGCTGTCGATCCTGCGCCATGTCGAAACGACCTCGGACGAGCGTACGGCGTACTTGAAGATGCGCCGGGCGATGTCGGGCGATGCTGCCACCGAGGAGCCGGTCGAGACCGAGGGCGAGGAGGCGGCCGCTGGCGCGATCCAGCTGTCGCAGGAACGCTATGTCGAGATGTCGGCGCAGGAGCAGGTGGTGCTGACCGTCTCGGTCAACGGCTACGGCAAGCGCACCTCGTCCTACGAGTACCGCACCACCGGCCGCGGCGGCAAAGGCATCGTCGCGATGTCCGTCAACAACCGCAACGGCAAGCTCGTCGCCTCATTCCCGGTCGAGGATGGCGATCAGATCATGCTGGTGACGGACAAGGGGCAGTTGATCCGTTGCCCCGTCGACGGCATCCGCATCGCGGGACGCTCGACCCAGGGCGTCATCGTGTTCGACACCGCCGATGATGAGCATGTCGTGTCGGTGGAGCATATCGGCGAGGAGGCCGAGAACGGCAACGGGGCCAGCGAGCAGGCAAATGGCGAGTGAAGGCGCGACCGGCGAATAGTGAGTAGCTATTCGCTTACTCCGTCCGCTCGACGGAGACCATCCTGGCCTCGCGGACCGTTCCTCTGGTTCCGGCGCTGCGCAGGCAGCCCGCTTCGAAGTTCGGCCAGGCCTGCTGTGAGCAGTCGCGGCCGATCGGTCGAATGTCCAGGCGGTCCGCCTTGGCGAGCGGACGCGGCACGCTGGCTTCGACCTGAGGAGCGAAGCCGGGCAGGAGGGTGATGCCGGCAGCCACCAAGCCGGCCGCTGCGACTGCAGATAGCGCTTTGATCATGACGGTCCCCTGTCTGGGCCGTTCGGCCCGTTGTTCGTTAAGGATTTGATAATCAGTTCGGGTTTCGAGACGTCTTCGCGGAACGGGCGAATTGGTTTCGTCTCGGCGCGAGCGTGTTTCGTGTCCCGAGTTCCGATGAAACAATCGCGGTAGCCCACCACAGTTCCGGCTCCCCGGTGTCGCACCCCATTTCATTGCGGTGCGGTCTCTCGGCCGCTCTTTGCCCATCACAGCCACGCCAGCGGGCCTGACGGCGGCTTGCCGGCCTGTTCCGGGCGGTATAGGACGGGCGCATGCAACGCATTGCGCTCTATCCGGGCTCGTTCGATCCCGTTACCAACGGCCATCTCGATGTGGTCCGGCAGGCCGTTCATCTCTGCGATCGCCTGATCGTCGCGGTCGGCGTGCATCACGGCAAGAAGCCGCTGTTCTCGACCGAGGAGCGGCTGGCGATGGCGCACGAGATCTTCGGTCCCGTCGCAGCCGCGGCGGGCTGCGGCTTCGAGGCTTCGACCTACGACAATCTGACCGTCACCGCCGCGCAAAAGGCCGGTGCGATCATGATGATCCGGGGCCTGCGCGACGGCACCGATTTCGACTACGAGATGCAGTTGGCCGGCATGAACCAGACCATGGCACCGCAGGTCCAGACGGTGTTCGTTCCAGCCTCGGTGGGTGTCCGTCCGATCGCGGCCACGCTGGTTCGCCAGATCGCCGCCATGGGCGGCGAGATCTCGCATTTCGTGCCGCCGTCGGTGGCCGAAAGTCTCAAGGCCAAGTTCAAGTGATCCTTCGGGCACCGGCCGCTTCCGGCGGTGCCTTCCTCTCCTCATCGTCTCATGTCATCGGAGTTGCCATGATCCGCGCTCTCGCTTTCGTCTTTGCTCTCGTGTTCGCGTTGCCGGCGCTGGCCCAGTCGCTGCCTGCCGGCCTCGACAAGCAGAATGCCCTGGTCATCGACACCACCAAGGGCCGCATCATCATCAAGCTGCGCACCGATCTGGCGCCACAGCATGCCGAGCGACTGAAGACGCTGGCGCGCGAGGGCTTCTACAACAACGTGCCGTTCCACCGCGTCATGGACGGCTTCATGGCGCAGACCGGCGACGGCCAGAACTTCAATGGCACCGGCGGCTCGAAGTACCCGAACCTGAAGCAGGAGTTTTCGAGCACGCCGTTCAAGCGCGGCACCGTCGGCATGGCGCGCCGGGGCGACAGCGTCGATTCTGCCAACTCGCAGTTCTTCATCTGCTTCGGCGATGCGTCCTTCCTCAACGGCCAATACACCGTGATCGGCGAGGTCGTGCAGGGCATGGACGTCGTCGACAAGCTCAAGAAGGCGCCTCCGGGCTCGTCGGGCGGTGCCGTCACCGATCCGGACAAGATGGTGAAGGTTCAGGTCGCCTCGGACATCAAGTAGGCAGGCAGAGCGGGGGCATGCCCGGGTCTCGCGCCCGGGTTCCCCCGGGCCTTAAGGAACCTTTTGCCACGTCGCGGAGGCATGCCGATTCTGCCGCCCCGTCACATCGACAGGGCCGGTGGCTTCAGCTTTAAGCGCATTGGGTCTATTCTGGGCCAGCATCGCGGGCCTCGTCGTGCTCGGATTGCCGTCAGGAGGGGTGACGGCCGCACATGGGAAGGCGCCGCGACATTTCAGACCCAGGATTTGCTTTGTCCTGACCCCCGTCAATTCTACAAAAACCGAGAGACCAGAATGGCTGTGACCGAAAATACCTTGATCCTCGAGACCACTCAGGGCCCCGTCACGATCGAGATGCGTCCCGATCTCGCGCCCGGCCATGTCGCGCGCATCAAGGAGCTCGTCCGCGAGGGCTTCTACGACGGCATCGTCTTCCACCGCGTCATCGACGGCTTCATGGCGCAGACCGGCTGCCCGCAGGGCACTGGCACCGGCGGCTCCGGCAAGAAGCTGAAGGCCGAGTTCAACGCCGAGCCGCATGTTCGTGGCACCGCCTCGATGGCGCGTGCGGCCAATCCTGATTCTGGCGACAGCCAGTTCTTCATCTGCTTCGACGACGCCCGCTTCCTGGACAAGCAGTACACGGTCTGGGGCAAGGTCACCGAGGGCATGGAGAACGTCGACAAGATCAAGCGCGGCGAGCCGGTGCAGAACCCGGACAAGATCGTGAAGGCCTACATGGCCGCCGACGCGGCTTAGACTTTGCGATCCTCACGGTGAGGCGCGTGCGCAGCACGCGTCTCGCACCATGAGGCAGACAGTCGGGCCTTCATCCTTCGCGACGCGTGCTGTCGCACGCTCCCCGGGATGAAGGGCCGATGGTCGTCCCAGAACGACGATGCGCACCGACCTGTTCGATTTCCATCTTCCCCCCGAAAACATCGCGCTTCGCCCGGCGAGCCCGCGCGAGTCCGCGCGCATGCTGGTGGTGCAGGGCGACGGTGTCCTGCGCGACCGCACGGTCGCCGACCTGCCGGACTGGCTGGAGCCCGGTGATCAGCTCGTCGTCAACGACACCAAGGTGATCGCGGCGCAGCTGTCCGGTCGGCGCATCAGCCGCGAGACCGAGGCGAAGATCGAGGCGACCCTGATCAAGCGCCTCGACGGCTCGCGCTGGCAGGCGCTGGTGCGGCCCGCCAAGAAGCTCGCGCCAGGCGATACGATCCGGTTCGGCAACGAGGGCAAGGTCTGCCTGCTCGGCCATCTCGACGCCACCGTCGAGGCCAAGGGCGAGGAGGGCGAGCTGACGCTGTCCTTTGTGTTCCATGGGCCAGCGCTCGACCAAGCGATCGCCGATCTCGGCCGGCCGCCGCTGCCGCCCTACATCGCCGGCAAGCGGCCCGCAGACGAGCAGGACGCGACAGACTATCAGACCATGTTCGCGGCCAAAGAGGGCGCGGTGGCTGCGCCGACGGCTGGGCTGCATTTCACGCCGACGCTGGAGCAGCGGCTGCGCGAGCGTGGCGTCGGGCTGCAGCGTGTCACCCTGCATGTCGGCGCCGGCACGTTCCTGCCCGTGAAGGTCGATGACACCGAAGGTCACCGCATGCATGCGGAGTGGGGCAGTCTCACGCCGGACACGGCGGCCGCATTGAACGAGGCGCGCGCCAAGGGCGGCCGCATCGTCGCGGTCGGCACGACGTCGCTGCGGCTCGTGGAGAGCGCGGCGCAGCCCGACGGCACGATCGCGCCGTTCGAGGCGGAGACGTCGATCTTCATTACGCCCGGCTATCGCTTCCGCGCGGTCGATATCCTGATGACCAACTTCCATCTGCCGCGCTCGACGCTGTTCATGCTGGTCTCAGCCTTCGCCGGCTTGGAGACGATGCACGCGGCCTATGCGCATGCGATCCGCAGCGGCTATCGCTTCTATTCGTATGGCGATGCGTGCCTGTTGTTTCGTCAGCCAGACGAGCGCATCGTCGAGCCGTAGGGTGGGCAAAAGGCCCACCCTGCAAGTTCGCCCTGAGAGCTACGCCATCGCCCGCTCGGGCAGGAGCTCGGCGATCTGCACCGCATTGAGCGCAGCGCCCTTGAGCAGCTGATCGGCGGCAACGAACATCGCGATCGAGTGGCCTGACGGATCGGACAGATCCTTGCGGATGCGACCGACCAGCACGTCGTCCTGGCCGGAGGCGTCGACGGGCATCGGGAAGTAGTTCTTGGCGCGGTCGTCGACCACGCGCACGCCGGGCGCGGTCGCCAGGATGCGGCGGACGTCGTCCTCCGAGATCGGCTTCTCGCATTCGAAGGTGATGGATTCACAATGGGCGCGCAGCACCGGCACGCGGACGCAGGTGACGCCGATGGCGATGCCTTCGTCCTCAAAGATCTTGCGGGTCTCGTTGATGACCTTGGTTTCCTCGTCGTTGTAGCCGGTCTCGGGATCGATGGCGGTGTTGTGGCTGAACAGGTTGAAGGCGAACGGATGCGGCATCACCTTGGGCGCATAGATCTGGCCGTTGAGGCTCGCGCGGGTCGACTGCACCAGCTCGTCCATCGCCGCCGCACCGGCGCCGCTGGCGGCCTGATAGGTCGAGATGATCACGCGCTTGATGCGATTCTTCTGATGGATCGGCCACAGCGGCACCAGCGCCGTGATGGCCGCGCAGTTTGGATTGGCGATGATGCCCTTGTGGTCGCGGATTCGGCGGGCGTTGATCTCCGGGATCACCAGCGGCACGTTCGGATCCATGCGGAAGGCCGAGGAATTGTCCACCACGACGGCGCCGGAGCGCACGGCGATCGGCGCGAACTTCTTGGAAATGCCGCCGCCGGCCGAGAACAGCGCGATGTCGACGCCCTCGAAGGAGCGTTCGGTCAGCTCCTCGATCACGGTGGTCTGGCCGCGGAAGGTCAGGGTCTGGCCGGCCGAGCGGGCGCTCGCCAGCGCCTTGAGCTGGCCGACGCGGACGTTGCGGCGGTCCAGGGTGGCGATGAATTCGGCGCCGACGGCGCCGGTCACGCCGACGATGGCAATGGTGGGATCGTGGGACACGTCTCAAGTCTCCGGTTGAAATTCGGGCAATAAAAAAGCCCCGGACCTTCATCAGGCGGGGCTTCGGTTCGAAGATGGTCGCAATCGAGTTCGACTACGCGCGCACGCCTCCCGAGGCCCTCGTGGGCTTGGTGGTTTTCGTCGTGCGTTTGGTCGAGATCGACATGGCGCGGGACCATAGGGGCGGTCGGAACCGCCGTCAACGGCCGAAATGGACGAAAACGGCGCCATCGCGGTTGAATCGGGGGCCATCCTGACGCAATAAGCCGGCCATGAGCTCCTCGGCCAGCGACCTTCCCAACCATTTCGAACTGCTCGGCAATGACGGCGCGGCCCGCACCGGCCGGCTGACGACGCCGCATGGCGTGGTCCGCACCCCGGCCTTCATGCCGGTCGGCACCGCCGGCGCCATGAAGGGCATCCACTGGCGCGACGTCCGCGAGGCCGGCGCCGACATCGTTCTCGGCAACACCTATCACCTGATGCTGCGGCCCACGGCGGAGCGCATCGCCGCGCTTGGCGGCCTGCAGCGCTTCACCGGCTGGGGCGGGCCGATGCTGACCGATTCCGGCGGCTTCCAGGTGATGTCGCTGTCGGGTTTACGCAAGGTGACCGAGCAGGCGGTGACGTTCCGCTCGCACATCGACGGCGCGAAAATCGAGCTGTCACCGGAGCGCGCCATCGAGGTGCAGCGCCTGCTCAACTCCGACGTCGCGATGCAGCTCGACGAATGCGTGCGGCTGCCGGCCGAGCGCGACGATATCGAGCGCGCGATGCGGCTGTCGCTGCGCTGGGCCGAACGCTGCCGCCGCGCGTTCGAGAGTGCGCCGGCAGGCTACATGCTGTTCGGCATCGTGCAGGGCGGCGATGTGCCCGCACTGCGCGTCGCCAGCGCGCAGGCGCTGGTCGACATCGGCTTCCATGGCTATGCGATCGGCGGCCTGGCCGTCGGCGAGCCGCAGGCGGTCATGCTCGAGATGATCGAGGCGACCGCGCCGGTGCTGCCGGCCGACCGTCCGCGCTACCTGATGGGCGTCGGCACGCCTGACGATCTCCTGGAGTCGGTCCGGCGCGGCATCGACATGTTCGACTGCGTGCTGCCGACCCGCAACGGCCGCCACGGCGTCGCCTACACACGCTTCGGGCCGGTGAACCTGCGCAATGCGCGTCATGCCGATGATGACAGGCCGCTGGATGAGGAGAGCCCGTGGCCGGCGGCGCGCAGCTATGCCCGCGCCTATCTGCATCATCTGATCAAGGCCGGCGAGGCGCTCGGCGCCACGCTGCTGTCGGAAATCAACATTGCCTACTTCCAGCAATTGATGGCCGGGATGCGCGCGGCGATCGCACAAGGGCGCTTCACGGAATTCTACGAGCGCACCAAGGCCGATTGGGCGGGCGGCGACATCGCCCCGCGCGCCGGCTGACGGCCGCTTCAGGTGAAGGCCGCCAGCTCGTTGTGAGCCCGGCCCTATGCGCCGGCCCTCTTGAAATTGTGCTGATCATGCATTGCCGACCTGCCCGACGGTCGCGTTATCCTTAGCGACGGAACGGCCGCGACATCACGTCGCGGAACTCTCTCGCCCTGGCGCCGTTCAGTTGCAGACCGTTCAGTTGCACACGAAGCGGCTTTTCACGGAGTGCTTGGTGACGAAGCCATAGCCGCAGGTGTCGCAGGTCCAGAGATAGCTGATCGCATTGTCAGCCAAATATGCCGACGCCTCCGCGGCAATCATGGAGTCGGAGCAGACCGGGCATGTCGGCAGATCGCAGCCGCGAGGATTCGGGCGTGCGGTTGCGGTCGACACGAGATCAGCGAGTGCTGACATATTGACCTCCTGGACGATCTCTTTGTTGGCGATCTCTGCTTGAACGACGTCAATTTCGAAAAGGGTCGATTTCGAACGAGTCGCGTTCGAACGGGTCTATTCCGACGAGTCCAACTTTCGCGGATATCAAGTCCGTCACACAAAGAGTTTGTTTGGGTGGTCTGTTCTTATGTCTATTCTACAACGGTGCTGTCGTTTGGCACGAACGCCCCGATTGTATCACTCCGAAGATGACATCTTGCTGATGTCCGCCCGGGTTGCAGTCGACCTGCACCGTGAATCTTCGTCCGGCTGAAATCAAGCATACACCGAGTTTATTGACCTTGTCGCAACACAAATGCGTTGGTTTTTCGCAATTTAGCCACGACTTGTTGTGCGCCGCGATCGTCCTAAGATCGCGCAAACGTGCTTGCGCAGCGCAACAGGCTCGCTGAAGATGGTCGGAATCGTTGTCGACGTCGCGCGGGGCGCGCAGAGGAGTGATTTCATGGAGTCGTCAGCACAGCGTCCCGGACGCGGGCGCGTATTTGATTCAATTGTCGACGCGTTCGGCAATACGCCGATTGTGCGGTTGCGAAAGCTGCCGGAGCAAAATGGCGTCAAGGCGACCATCCTCGCCAAGCTGGAATACTTCAATCCCGCCGCGAGCGTGAAGGATCGGATAGGCGTCGGCATGATCCTGGCGATGGAGCAGGCCGGCGTGATCAAGCCCGACACCGTGCTGATCGAGCCGACCTCGGGCAATACCGGCATCGCGCTGGCCTTCGTTGCTGCGGCGCGCGGCTACAAGCTGAAGCTGGTGATGCCGGAGTCGATGTCGGTGGAGCGGCGCAAGATGCTCGCGTTCCTCGGCGCCGAGATCGTGCTGACGCCGGCGTCGCAGGGCATGAAAGGCGCCATCGCCACCGCCGAGGAGCTGTTGCGGACGACGCCGAACTCGGTGATGCCGCAGCAGTTCAAGAACCTCGCAAACCCGGACATCCATCGCCGCACCACCGCCGAGGAGATCTGGAACGACACGGCGGGCAATATCGACGTGTTCGTCGCGGGCGTCGGCACCGGCGGCACCATCACCGGCGTGGGCCAGGTGCTGAAGTCGCGCAAGCCCGGCATCAAGGTGGTCGCGGTCGAGCCGGAGGAGAGCCCGGTGCTGTCGGGCGGCCAGCACTCGCCGCACAAGATCCAGGGCATCGGCGCCGGCTTCGTGCCCGACATTCTCGACCGGTCCGTGATCGACGAGATCGTCAAGATCAACAGCACCACCGCCATCGAGACCTCGCGCGCGCTGGCCCGCAACGAGGGCATTCCCGGCGGTATCTCCTCGGGCGCGGCGATTGCGGCCGCGATCGAGATCGGCAAGCGACCGGAAAGCGCGGGCAAGACGATCCTGGCGATCGTGCCCTCGTTCTCCGAACGTTATCTGTCCACCGCACTGTTCGAGGGGATCTGACCATGGCCGACCAGCCGCGGCGGCCCCGCACGCTCGCTGACGCCCGTACCGAGGCCGAGGCCGCGTTCAAGAAGGTGACCACCAAGCCGGTGGAGGCGCCGCCGAAGAAGGCGGCGGTTCCTGGCGTGCGCGAGCAGGTGACGTTGCGGATCGACCAGGACGTTCTCGAGCACTTTCAGTCCGAAGGGCCGGGCTGGCAGGACCGCATCAATGCGGCGCTGCGCAAGGCGGCAGGGCTCTGAGGGCCGGCTGCATTCTAACGAACAAGCCCGGAGCTCGTGCTCCGGGCTTTTTTTACGCGGGAAAGACGAAGACGTTTACCGGCGGAGCGCGCTGCCGAGCACACCGCCCATCATGCCACCGATGAAGGCGGCGCCGGCGGCGTTGCCCGCGTTGTCCTGCGGCGGCGGATTGCGATAGACCGGCGCACCCTGCGGCGGCGGGCCGCCGGCCGCGACGTTGCCCGCCGGCTTGGCGCGGCGCGGCCTGGCCTCATCGCCGACTGCGGCGGTCGCCGGCGCCGGCTGCGGCTCTGCCAGCAGCGCCTTGTGCTGCAGCTTGGTCAGGAATCCGGTCGACGGATAGCCTCGGGCCGCCTGCCAGCGCTTCATGACGCCGCGGGTCTGGTCGTCGAACACGCCCGTCATCTTGGTGTCGAAGCCAAGACCGGTCAGCCGCCGCTGCACGTCGCGGCGCTTGGTCTTGTCGAGGCCGATCTGATCCTCGCTGACCTGAGTGCCTTCCTCGGTGTAGGTGGCGGGATCGACGCCCTTGGCGACGTTGCGGGTGGCGGTGTTGATGGCCCCGCTCTCGATCGCGGCGATGCGCGCCATCGCCAGCGACTTGAACTGCCCGTTCGGGTAGGTCGAGAGATAGGCGTTGAGCTCTTCCGGCTTGTTGGAGTCCTTCACCGAGCGCCAGAATTCGAGCTCGGCTTCGCCTGCGGTCACGGTGGCCGTCGCGACGGCCGGCGTCGTGCCGGCCGTGGCGGCCGTTGCAGCGGGGGCAGCCGCCGGGTTGAGGTAGACCGCGCCGATCAGGTTGGTATGCCCCCAGGGCAATTGGCCCTTGCTGGTCTCCTCATTGACCTGGGCGCGCACGGCGGTCATGGCCTGCTGAATCTCGACGCCGGGCTGGGCGATGTGCGAGATCAGCGCGCGGGTGAACGGGCTGTTGGCGCCGGCCTCGCCGTCGAGGGCGGTCTGGCCCGGGCCGGTGGCGAACGCGATCAGCGTGCCCTCGCCGGACTTCATCTCGGCCAGACCGGTCTGCACCGACACGCTGCGGGTTGGCGAGTTCGACTTGATCTTGGCGGCGAACGGATTGTCGCGGCAGGCATCGAGGAACACCAGCTTGACCTTGGCGTCCCCCATCGTCTGGTCGAGCGTCACGTCGATATTGATGGCTGAGCCCAGCTTGACGTCCATTTCCGACTTCAGGTCGGCGTCGACCGGCAGCAGGTAGTTGGTGCCCGCAATGGCGATGCCGTGCCCGGCGTAATAGAACACCGCGATGTCGGCGCCCTGCGCCTTGCGACCGAAATCGAGCAGCTTCTCGGTCATCTTGTCGCGCGTGAGATTGGTGCCCTCGACGACGTCGAAGCCGACGTTGCGCAGGGTGGCCGCCATGGCCTTGGCGTCGACCGGCGGGTTCGGCAGTTGAGCCACGCTCTTATAGGCGCCGTTTCCGACGACGAAGGCGACGCGGCGGTCGGCCTTGGCGGCTTCAGCGGTCAGCACCATGCAGAGCAGGGACAGGGCGACGGTGAGATAGCGCATCAGGAGATCCCCCAACGATCAAGCGAAGCGTTCACTGCAGCATTTGTCGCGGATCGGCGCGAAAAGTCTTGTTCCCGGGCAAAAAATCACGCTTCCGCCACAAACCAGTTCGCGGGTGTTGCGCCCGATCCACGACGATCGCGTGTAGCGCGCCGGTTCCGTGATCCGGATCACGCCGCTTGAGGGCTCCCCGGCGCCTCAGGTCCCAGCCGAACTGCCCATCGGCACGGCCCGAGGCTGCGGCGGACGCAGGTTCAGCAGGTTTCCGGCGAGAATCAACGCAGCGCCGACCACGGTCAATCCGTCGAGACGCTCCGCATAGACCAGCCAGCCGACGGTGGCGGTCAGCGGAACGCGGAGAAAATCCATGGGCACCACGATGGTGGCGTCGGCGTAGAGCAGCGCCCGCGTCATGCAGAAATGCGAGAAGGTCCCACAGAAGGCGACGAGGAGGATCCAGCCCCAGGTCGCGGCCGAGGGCGGCGTCCAGAATACGAGCGAAGGGATGAGGCCGGCGATGGATTGCACCACCAGCATCCAGAAGATGATCGACACGGTGGGTTCGGTGCGCGTCAGCAGCTTGACCAGCGCGATCGAGATACCGAAGCCGACCGCGGCGGCCAGCGCGATGAGCTGTCCCGGATTGATCGCCCCGGTATCCGGGCGGACGATCACGACGACGCCGACGAGGCCGAGCCCGATCGCCGCCAGCTTGAACAGGGTGATGCGCTCGCCGAGGAAGGCCGCCGCCAGCAGCGCCGTCCAGATCGGCATCGTGAACTCGATTGCCACCACCTGGCCGATCGGGATCAAGGTGAGCGCGAAGAACCAGCCAAGCTGCGCGCCGTAATGGACGAGGTTGCGCGCCGCGTGCTGCTTGAGGCGCGAGGTGCGCAGCCTGGCAAAGCCGCCGCTAAATGCGATGACCGGCGACAGCATCACCAGGCCGATCAGGCAGCGCAGCTCCATCAGCTCGAACACGTTGAGCTCGCGCATGGCTTCGCGTCCGGCCACCGCCATCACCAGCATCAGGCTGAGCCAGCCCGTCATCCACAGTGCGGCGATCAGTTTCGAAGCGGGACGATTCATGAGGTGGCGGGGAGAGGGAGGAGGGCGGCGAAGGCGGGCTGTATCACCTCGCGTGCAGAGCAATGCAAATGAAATCAACGGTGCAGTGCACCAACGCCGCTGCAGGCTTTGCTCGCGACGGACGCGTGTCATCGAGAAAAACGTGGAGTGTGGCTGTGTTTCGTCCTAAAGCGACCGCCGCGATACAGCCCAAGGCAGCCAGAGACACGACATGACCGAACGCGCCGCTTCAGCCGACTTCGTGACCGCCTTTGCCACCGGCTGGCCGGAGCGGGAGCCTCATCTCATGGTGCTGTCGCTGACCACCCATAAAGGTGTGCAGGACTTCGCCATGACGCGGGAGCAGGCGCTGCTGGTCGCCAAGACCATCAAGCGCACCGCCGCGCAGCTTGCTCCGGCGCCCTCCGCAGGTGCAATCCCCGGCGCCAAGCGTGGCGGTTGATCGAGATCACCGCGACAGTGAAATGTTGGCTGCGCGGAACTGGCTGTCGGCCCGGATCGACACGGACTGCCTCTTGCCGCGGGTGGCGAGCGCGATGTTGGCGTTGAAGCCGGCGGTGGTCGCGAGCAGCTGGAAGTTGCCGCCGCCGCCACGGCCCTGCAGCACGCCATTGATGCCGCGGCTGGTCTCACTCCAGGTCCCCGAGATGGCCGAGCCCTCGGCGATCACCTCGGCCTGCAGCCCGAACTTGTAGGCATCGCTTGCGCAGGTCAGGACGAGCGTCATCCGCGGTCCCGAGACGCCGTAATTGGCCCGGCACCGGATACGCTCGGTTGAGCCGTCCTCAAGGGCAACCGTGCCGCTGCCGCCCCACGTTCCGGCCATGCCGGTGAAGGGGCCCGGATCGGCGTGTCCCGGCGAGGCGGTCATACCCGCTGTCAAAACGACGGCGGCGGCCGCGGCCCGCCGCACCATCTTCAGGAGCGTGTGCGCGCCGTTACAGGCGCGAAGCCTGCCAGCGGCCGCTACAGGGGATGCCGGCCGAGGCGCCGTTCCACTTGCCCGAGCCAGAATTGCCGTTGAGCTGCCCATTCGCATATGCGCCATTGATGGAGACCTTGACGAGGCCTTCGCGTCCAATCGAACCCGACACATTGGCGCCAGCCGCAGAAATCTTACCGTCTGCGACGATCAAGGTCGAGCTGGCCGTGGGCTCGCAGCTGCCACTGTTGGTGACGATCGTCACCTGCCACTGACCGTCATAGGGCGACTGGGCGAATGCGGGGGCGGCCGAGCTACCCACCAGGATCGACGCGGCGAAAGCCATTCCAATGCGGTCGAGACGCATGAATCGTTGTCCCTCAATGTCGTTTGATTGGTACCTTATTTGGAGGAATTGTGACGAAAATTTGCCGCAGCGCCGCAACGAATTTTTATCGAGCAATTTCAGTCCATTAACGATTAATGCGGAACCCGGCTTTGAGCCATTCGGGCGGCATTGTGCGCAAACTGCGCCTTCGCCCACCACATGAGCGGACGACCGCCCACATCCTTCCGCTGACCGCCCATGCTGCCGTTCGCAGGGCACCGCGAAGGCGCCAGCGGGGAGGATGTCCACAACTTATCGGGGCGATGCGATCAGATGTTCAGTGCGGGGTGAGGCTGGGCGCGTTGGTCGCGAACTGCTCGTCCTGCGGCTTGGCCGGAATCGTGCCGGTCGCCTTGGCCGATTCGACGACATCGCCGAGCAACTTGAGCCCGAGCGGTGCGAGAGCGCGCTCCCACAGCTCGCGCGCGGTCTCGCCCTTCTTGACGAAGCACCATTCCTGGGCGGCGATGGCGCCGGCATCCATGCGGTCGGCGAGGTGGTAGATGGTGCCGCCCGCGATCGGATCGCCCTCCTTGATGGTCCACTCCACTGCGGCGATGCCCCGGTGGCGCGGCAGCAGCGAGGGATGGTAGCCGATGCCGCCGAGCCGGGCGGCTGCGACGGCCTCGTGGGTGACGCGGGCGTGGCTATGTGCCGTGACGATCAGGTCCGTGTCGGGGGCGATCTCACCGGCGGGCACGACCTTCGGATTGGCCTGGACCACGACCTCGATCCCGGCTGCTCGCGCCGCGGCTGCGAGCCGGTCCTCGCCATCATGAACGACGACCCGCGCGATCTCGATTCCTCTCTCGCGCAGCATGTTCAGTGTGGCGACACCGAAATGGCGGGAGCCGACGAGAGTGATGCGCATGGTCAGGGATCTTCCACGGTTGGGGGCTGGATCCGGTCGGGCTCTGACCGGATGAAACGGGTCAAACCAAGCCTTGGCCTCCAGGTCAAGCGCCTGCTGGGCCGTCGTCACAGTCTGGCTTCGTCCGGCCGGTGGAGGCGCTGGGGGGATTCAAACGGGAAAGGAGAAAGCTGCTGCGAGCCAGAGTTGGGCGGGCGCTTCAACCTCGCCGAATGCCGTGGGGCGCCATCAAGGTGCAGGCCGAGATGACCGTGGCGGATGACACACCCTCGTTGGGACCGGCGTCAGCATCAGATGGACCGCGAGGCAGGACCGATACCCGAAACTCGCCGAAAGGTTGTGTCCGGACCGGTGCCGCATCGCGGCATGCCCGTCGACAGGCCTCAAACCCCTTAGGAGCGAACTATCAATTGAACTGATAAGGACGACCGAAGGTGCTATCCTGGTGGCTCATGGGTTCGATCTGGCCGGTCTGCGAACGCAATTCGCCTCAGCCAATGGCTGAGTGGATAGATAAACCTTTGATTGTGTAATTAGTTGTCGGTCTGCGTATTAAAACTGACGCTTCTGCATATGACGAAGATAATTTCTTAAAGGCCACGGAGCACAATGCTCCGGCCGCTCCGCCGCGCGGCCGGATAGCCGGGTGCCGCGCCTGTCACCAATCCCTGGGCAACAGCACCCGGTTATTTGCCGGCGGTCATGTGGATTCCGGCGGCGGAAGGTCGATGCCGAGGGCTTCGCAAAGCGGTCCGAGATGTTTCTCGTAGCGGCGCCAGCTTCCGATCGACCGGCGGTAGATCGGCTCGCGCACCTGCATCAGGCTCGCCGTGCGCACCATGCGCTCGGTGCGATGGAAGTCGAGGCAGGCATCCTCCCAGTCGAGGCCGCAATGATCGAGCACGCGGCGCGACACGCCCTCGAGGTCGTCGACCAGATCCTCGTATCGAACGTCCATCAGGACGCCGGGCGGCAGCACCTGGTGCCAGTGTTCCATCACGCCCTCATAGCCCCGGTAGTAGTGGCCGAGCTCGGTCAGGTCGTAAGCAAAGGGCTGTGAGCCGGTGAACAGCAGCGAGTAGCAGGAAACGCAATTGTCGAGCGGGTCGCGCCGCGTGTTGATGATCCTGGCGCGCGGGAACGCCGCATGGATCATCCCGACGAACAGGAAGTTCAGCGGCATCTTGTCGACGATGCGCTCGGCCTCGGGCGCCAGCGTCCGAACGCGGGCGGTGTACTCCTGACCGATCTTCGTCATCTCCTCGGGTGGCAGCAGCGTGATCAGATCGGGATACGCCGGAACGATCTTCTGGCGGTTGGCGCATTCGCCGACGAGATCCTTGAAGGTCTCGAGCTCGCCCGCGCCGAAGACCTTGGAATGGCTGGCCAGCACCTGCTCCATCAGGGTGGTTCCTGAGCGCGGCATGCCGACGATGAAGATCGGGGCCCAGGAGTCGTCGCCGTGCCCTGCAACCATGCGAAAGAACTCGGGCGTGAAGCGCGCCGCGACATTTTTCATCATCCCGAGCCGCTGCTCGGAGTCGTAGTCGAAGGTCTTGCGCTTGAGGGTGTTCGCCTTGTGCAGATGCGAGAATGCCTGGTCGTAGTCCTTCAGGTCGGACAACGCCTTGCCCATCGCGAAATGGGCTGCGATCTGCTTCTCCTGATCGAGCCGGTCGACGCGTTCGAGGAGCTGCCGCAGACCAGGAAGCCGGCTGTCGTCCGGCTTGAACTTCGACATGTTCGCGAGATTGAGATGGATCGGCGCGTCGTCCGGCGCCAGCTCCAAGGCATTCTGGAACGCCGCCGTCGCCTCGTCGAAGCGGCCGAGCGCCTGGTAGGCGACGCCGAGATTGTTGTAGGAGCCGAAGCGTTCCGGCTTGATCTTGATGGCCAGCAGGTTCTGCTCGATCGATTCCTCGAGCCGGTTGAGCTCAAGGAAGGCATTGCCGAGATTGCCATAGGCGTCGGCATAGTCGGGCCGGCTCGCGATCGCCCGCTTGTAGTGCTCGATGGCGCGCTCGCGATGGCCCTGGCGCAGCAGCACGTTGGCGATGTTGTTGTGGGTCTCGGCGTGTTCAGGACTGAAGTCGAGAACCTTGAGATAGTGCTTCGCCGCCTCGATGTCCTTGCCCGCCGTATAGAGCAGGTTGCCGAGCGCAAAATGCGCATCGAGGTGCTGCGGCTTGTTGTCGATCGCCCGCCGGAGCAGGGCCATCGCCTCGTCGATCAGCCCCTGGTTCTGGCGCACCATGGCGAAGGCATAGAGGATGCCGGCGTGGCTCGGCGCCAGCGCAAGTGCCGTCTCGTAGTGCTGGACGGCCGTCTCATAATGGCCGGCGGAGGCCTCGACGGCTCCGATGCTGCCATGGGCCTCGGCGGACTTGTCGTTCACCGCGACCGCGCGCCGGAAGAACTCCTTGGCCTCGTCGAGCCGGTTGGTGGTGGTGCAGACCATGCCGAGCCCGACCAGCGCGTCGAACTGGTTCGGCTGCCCCGCGAGGATCAGCTTGAAGATCGTCTCGGCATCCTTGAAGTCACCGCGGCCTTGCAGCTTCTTTGCCACGGCGGCGGCGCCTTCGGCCAGAGTCTGCAGCGATCCGGCCTGCTGCGAAGCGAAGGAAAGCGATGCTGTCGTCGGCGTCACCACGGGCGGAGCGACGTTCACCGGCTGGGGCGGCTTGGCGCCCGCGATCGCCTCGGCAATCGTCGGCCGCACGGCCTCGCTGCCGAGCGCATCGAGCAGCGGCTTGAGCCGGTCGCCATACATGCGCCAGCGGCCGACCGATCCGGAGAACAGCGGCTTACGGACCTGGACCAGGCTGGCGGTGTTCACCGGACGCTCGTTCTCGTGGAACGACAGGCAGGCGTCATCCCAATCGAGCCCGCAATGCGCAACGATCTTGCGGGCATGCGCATCGAAGTCGCGCACCATGTCCTCATACGTCACCTCCAGCATGACGCCCTCTGGCAGCACCGAGCGCCAATGGCTCATCAAGGCGTCGTAGGCCCGGTAGTAGCGGCCGAGCTCGGCCAGATCGTAGGCGAAGGGCTGCGGCTCGGCGAACAGTTGGGTGTAGCAGGACAGGCAGGTGTCGATCGGATTGCGCCGCACGTGAATGATCCGGGCATTCGGCAGCGCGAGATGGATCAGCCCGGCGAACAGGAAGTTCGACGGCATCTTGTCGACGATGCGCTTGGTGTCCGCCGGCAGGTCCGTGAACCGGTCGAGATAGGCGTGCGCGAGGGTCGTGATGTCGGCGTCGGACAGCTTGGCGAGCATCTCCGGATAGTCACCGCGGTCACGATCGGTGAACAGCCCCGCGGCGGCCGCGAAATAGTTGACCTCGCCGGCGCCATGCACGGCGGAATGGCTGGCGAGGAGCTGCTCGACCAGGCTGGTGCCGGACCGGGGCATGCCGATGACGAACACCGGCGCGTGCGATGGATCGCCATGGCCTGCGCGCGCCTGTAGCATGTCCCTGGAGAACACCGCGCGGATGCGCTCGATCTGGCGCAGCGTCTGGTTCTCGTCATAGTTGATGCGGCGGCGCTCGAGAGCGTTGCCGGCGTTGAGGTGCACCAGCGACCGTTCGCCGTCCTTGATGTCGGCATAAGCCCGCCCGAGGGTGAAGTGCAGGGCGATGCGCGCATCCTCGGTGAGTGTCTCCGATCTCGCGGCCAGATCCTGCAGAGGTGCCCAGCGCGCGTCGTCGACCGCGAACGGCTTGACCACGCCGTAATTGAGGTGCGTGCCGATACTGCGCGGGTTGACAGCCAGGGCCGATTCATACGCGAGCGCCGCCTCGTCGAGCCGCCCCAGGATCATCAGCACGCCAGCGAGATGGTTCATCGTCGTGGCATCGCGGGGATCGTGGGCGAGGGCGGTTCGATAACTCGCGACGGCGTCCTCGTAGCGCTGGATGTCGCGCAGCGCATCGCCGCGGTTGCGGTGGGCGACGGCATAGTCGGGGCGCCGGCGCACCGCCTCGTCGTAATGCGCGAGCGCCAGGTCGTGCTTGCCGCGCGATCGCAGCGCATTGGCGAGGTTGTTATGGGCCTCCGGGAAGTCCGGCCGCGCGGCGATGGCACGCTCGTAATGGAAGATGGCGGCAGGGCCGCTCTTCATCTCCAGGTGCAGATTGCCGAGATTGTAGTGCGCCTCTGCGAGCCGGGGGTTCAGGGCAAGGGCCTGCTGATAGGTGTGGATCGCGGCGTCGAGCTGACCGGTGGCCTGCTGACAGCCGCCGATGTTGAGCAGCACGACCGGCGCGTTGGGCTGGATCGCGAGCGCCCGCGAGTAGTGGACAATGGCTTCCGAGTGCCGCCCAAGCATGCGGCAGGCGTCGCCGAGGCTGGCGGCGGCTGCGGCGAAATCCGGCCGCGCGTCGAGTGCGGCCTCGTGATGCGCGAGCGCGCGCTCGTACTGGTCGAGGCGCTGCAAGGCAAAGCCGAGCGCCTGGTGCGCATCGGCGCTGCCCGCGTCCGCAGCCAGCAACAGCTCCAGATGCCGAACCGCGCCGGCAGGATCGCCGAGGCTGGTGAGCGCGCTGCCGAGCAGAAGCCTGGCCTCGGTCGAGGTCTCGTCGAGCGCGACGGCGCGCTGCAGATGCGCGCTCGCTTTGGCGAGGTCGCCGAGGCCTGCGAAGGACTTGCCGAGCGACAGGTGCAGATCCGCGGCGTCACCGGCTTCCTCTGCGGCCTGGTCGAGCAGGTCGCGTGCCTCATGTGTGTCGCCGAGCTGCAGGCGGACCATGGCGAGGCTGCACAGGGTGCGGAAATGACGGGGCTGAAGCGAAAGAACCTTCCGGTAGGCCTGCTCGGCGATGCGCAAGGCTTGATCATTGAGCGCGGCCGCCGACGGCTGTCTGCCGTCGGACGCTGCGGGGACGAGGCGGGGACGGAAGGCGACGGCGAGCTCGTTCATGATGGCAACTTGCTGAATGTTCGACGAATGCCGTTGTCGAGGCGGATTGAAGCGAAACGGAGGCTTAGGTGAGGCCGATCGCAAACGGTCGGCTAGAACCCTTCGAGCAGCGGATGGAGCTTGTCCGGCCACGTGCAGCGTCGATGGCCGGTGCTGCCACAACGCAACGAGCCGGCGTAGACCCAAGGGATCTGCGCCGGCCAATGTTGGTCAGGTTGCTGAAGGCGTCAGCCCCACATGTGGTGCATCGCGTGGTGGTGGGACATGTCCGGACCGCTCGAGGCTGCTGCCGCCGTTGCGGCCGTGGCCGCGGCTGCCGCCGTGTGGTGGCTGCTATGATGGCTGTGGTGGCCGCCGCAGTGATGCGTCGTGGTGGTGTTGTTGCCGCCGGTGGTTCCTCCGCCGGCCGTTCCACCGCCCGTCGTGCCGCCACCGGTCGTCCCACCACCCGTGGTGCCGCCGCCCGCAGTGCCGCCTCCGGTGGTGCCACCACCGGTCGTGCCACCTCCGCCCATGCCGCCGCCGGGCGTGGTCGTGCTCGTAGGCGTTCCGCCCGTGCCGTTGGCGATGTTCGGATTGGCGCCCGCCGGCATGCCGGTGCCCTGGGCAATGCCATTGACCGCAGTCGCTGTCACGAAGCTCGTCGCTGAGGTCACGTAGGCCGATCCGCCGATCGCGATGTTGTTGCCCGCAATGTCTCCGGCATTGCCGATGTAGTTCGCGGCGGCAGCCTTCAACATCGCCTGATCGGTCGCCAGGGCTGTACCCGTGTCGCCGTTCATGATGCCCATCAATGCCTTGGTGGCCATGATGGTGTCAGACTGCAGAGCTCCGGCGGCGAGCTCGTCGTCGAACCGTCCCTTGAACACCGCCCCCTGCGCCGCATCGAACGCGGCGCCAAAGTTCTGGTAGTTCGTGATCTGGTCGATCAGGGCCTGTGACGCCGTACCTGTTCCATTTGCGACCGCAACCAACTTCGCACCCAGCGTATTGCCCTCGGCGAGGAACGACGCCCAGAAATTGGTCTGCGCCTGATTATCCTGGAACTTCGTGACGGTCCCGGTCAGGCCGCCGGGCATTTCGGAGAACCCGCCGATGTGACCAGGCGCGCCGGTGCCGCCCGCCGCTGCGTTGAGCGCCGCGTCGTTCTGAAACACGTCGATCATGTCGACGATGTTGTCGGCGGAGCCGCGCAGCGCCGTCGGATTGGCCATCGTCTCGGCGACATCGTATTTGTTCAGCTGAAGGTTTGCTTGGCTGAGCAGCGTCATCAGGTGAAGTGTCGTCGTTTGGGCCGCAACGGCGGTTTCACCGGCTTCAATCGCAGCGAGCTTCGCGGGGTCATTCAGGATCGCCTGAAGGCCCTGCGTCACGGCCGTAAAATCAGCCTGGATCTGGTTGATGTTGTTGGCGCTCATGCCGCCCAGCGAAAGGTCAGCGGCGGCATTGAACACCGTTCCGATGGCGGTCAGGTCGCCCGCGGCCGCTGCAGCGAGATTGGTGGCGCTGTCGTTGCCGGCGGGAAGGCTCTGGAACGCCACGTCCATGGCACCCGTGTTGGCCAGGAAGGGAACGTTGTTGAGCGCGGCCGAGAGATGCGCGTCACCCTGGATCTGCGCCAGGATCTGCATCTGCACGTTGTGGATGGTCTGGTCGGCCTCGGCGAGGGTCGCCGGGTTGGTCGTGTTGGGCGCGGCGTTGATCAGCGTCGTGATCTCGTTCGAGACCTGGGTGAGCACCGCGGTGTCGGTCGCGTTGAGCGTGAATGCCTTGCCGCCGATCGTGACATCTCCGGGATTGGCCAGCATCGCGTTGATGTCGTTCTGCACGGCATGCAGGTCTGTGGTGTAGCTGCCGAGGAACGGGTTGGAGTTGCCGCTGTTCTGGGGCGTCGAGAACAGACCGGTCGAGATGCGAACCGCGTCGTTGAACACGACGCCGGCCTGGACGAGGTCGGTCGACGGGTTGAGCGCAGAGGCGCGAACCAGCAGATTGGACGTGCCATTCGCCAGCGCCGTCGGGTTGAAGGTATTGGCTGCCATTGATCATCTCCCCAAGTTTCAACCCGGCGTCTGCTGCT
>BFBZ01000791.1_pt1 | contig 25569 bp, 28 predicted proteins | sample 1888401 | NCBI WGS metagenome assembly BFBZ01 (sample SAMD00112614, study PRJDB3348) | symbiont metagenome | host: Chara braunii
CTCCTACTTCATTTTGTGCGCGACGATCGCCCGCTCATGGGTTTGCGTCGCTGCTTGTTCGGGAATGGCGGATCGATCGATGAGCGATGCTGGACATCCCGAAACGCAAGTTTCTTCCCAAAGCTCTGGCGGTTATCGCGTCCTTGCCCGCAAATATCGCCCCTCGAATTTCGACGATCTGATCGGCCAGGAAGCGATGGTGCGCACCATCTCGAATGCGTTCGAGGCGGGGCGCGTGCCGCAGGCCTGGATTCTCACCGGCGTTCGCGGCGTCGGCAAGACGACGACCGCGCGCATTCTGGCGCGTGCGCTGAATTACGAATTGCCGGACGGCTCGGTGAAGGGGCCGACCGTCCACATGCCGACGATGGGCGTGCATTGTCAGGCGATCATGGAAAGCCGTCACATCGACGTGCTGGAAATGGACGCCGCCTCTCATACCGGCATCGACGATGTGCGCCAGATTACGGATGGCGTGCGCTACGCGCCGTCGAGCGCGCGTTATAAAGTCTACATCATCGACGAAGTTCACATGCTGTCGGAGAAGGCGTTCAACGCCTTCCTCAAGACGCTGGAAGAGCCGCCGGAGCACGCCAAGTTCGTTTTCGCGACGACCGAGATTCGCAAAGTTCCTGTCACGGTCTTGTCGCGCTGCCAGCGGTTCGATCTCAAGCGTGTCGATGCCGACGTGCTGATGGCGCATCTGGCGTCCATTTCCGAAAAGGAAGGCGTCAAGACCGAGCCAGAGGCATTGGGTTTGATTGCGCGCGCGGCGGAAGGCTCGGTGCGAGATTCGCTCTCATTGCTCGATCAGGCGATTGCGCATGCGGGCGCACGCTCATCACTTTCAGGGCACTCAAAGGCGGGCGCAGGCAAGGCCGGTGCAGATGCATTGGTGCGCGCCGACGACGTCCGCCAGATGCTCGGCCTTGCCGACCGCACCCGCATCATCGATCTGTTTCAGTCGCTGGCGTCGGGCGACATCGCCGCCGCCTTCAAGGAATTTCGCGAACAGTATGACACCGGCGCCGATCCGGTCGTGGTGCTCAGCGATCTTGCCGAATTCGTCAACTTCATCACGCGCGTCAAGGTCGTGCCGGCGACGGCGGACAATGTTGCATTGGGTGAAACGGAGCGCACGCGCGGCCGCGATTTTGCGGCGAAGTTGTCGATGCGCGTACTGTCGCGAATGTGGCAGATGCTTCTGAAAGGTGTCGCCGAAGTGCAGAACGCGACTCGTCCGCAGGCTGCCGCCGAGATGGTTCTCGTTCGTATCGCCTACGCCGCCGACCTGCCGACGCCCGACGAGGCGATCAGGATGATCGACCAGAACGGCGGCGCGTCGCCATCATCGAGCGGTAATGGATCGTCACGAAGTGCGCCCTCAGGCGCAATGGCGTCCGACCCGGGTTTGCCGATGCGCGCGATTGCGTCGGGCGGCGAGACGATGTCGCGCCCGCAAATGAGCGCACCGGCTCCGAACATGCAGGCCGCGCCACAGCTCAAGCTCGCCACGTTCCCCGAACTCGTCGCGCTCGCCGCGTCCAAGCGCGACCTTCAGATCAAGACCGCGCTCGAAGCCGACATGCGGCTCGTGCGGATGGAAGACGGAAAACTTGAAGTGGCGCTGGAGCGCACCGCCGCTCGCTCGCTGGTCAATGAACTGTCGCGCAAGCTCGAACAATGGACCGGCAAACGCTGGGCCGTGATTGTATCGAATGAACAAGGCCAGCCGACACTGCGCGCGCAGGCGCAGGCGAAGAAGGACCAGCTCACCGTCGGCGTTCACGCCGATCCGCGCGTGCAGGCGGTATTGGCGAAATTCCCCGGCGCGCAGGTGGTCGATGTGCGGCGTCTGGCGCAGGACGATTCCTCCGATGCGCCGATGGATGCTGCCGGCACCTCCGACGACGACGATCTCTAAACGATTGAGAGCAAGGACAGGTCATGGCTGATTTCATGGGCATGATGAAAAAGGCTGCCGAGTTGCAGTCGAAGATGAAGGCGATGCAGGACGAACTCGACCATGTCGAGGTCGAGGGCGTCTCCGGCGGGGGCCTCGTGTCCGTGCGCATGACCGCGAAGGGCGGCGTGAAGTCGGTGAAGATCGATCCATCGCTCGTCAAAGCGGATGAAGTCGAAATTCTCGAAGACCTGATCGTGACCGCGATGAACGATGCGCGGCGCAAGGCGGAAGCCGCGATGCAGGAAAAGATGCAGGCTTTGACCGGCGGCCTCGGCCTGCCGCCGGGATTGGGTCTGGGCTAATGCGGCGGTTCAGAAGTTCTCTTCGTTTTTGCCGCTGGTCCTCTAAGAGAACTTCTGAACCATGCCGCATTAGCGATCATAAGTTGTCTAGCGTCCCTTTGAATCCGAAGTTCGCAAGAAGGGATTGCAGCGAAGTTTGGCGAACTTTGGATTCAGGACGCTAGAGTATGGCCACTGCCGTTGCGGGACCGGAAATCGAACGCCTGATCCAACTGCTGGCGCGGCTGCCGGGCCTCGGCCCGCGTTCGGCGCGGCGCGCGGCGCTGCATCTCATCAAGAAGCGCGAGGCGCTGATGACGCCGCTGTCGTCGGCGTTGCAGGTTGCGATCGACAAGATCGTCGTGTGCTCGACCTGCGGAAACATCGACACGATCGATCCCTGTACGGTCTGCACCGATGCGCGGCGCGATCCGGCAATCATTGTGGTGGTTGCCGATGTCGCCGATCTGTGGGCGCTGGAGCGCGCGCATGCAACGAGCGGGCGTTATCATGTGCTCGGCGGCACGCTGTCGCCGCTCGACGGCGTCGGTCCCGACGATCTCACCATCGATGCGCTGGTGAAGCGCGCGCAGGCGCCGGAAGTGACCGAGATCATTCTGGCGCTGAATGCGACCGTCGACGGCCAGACCACGGCACACTACATTACCGACCTTTTGCACGATGCGAATGTTAAGGTCACGCGTCTCGCGCACGGGGTGCCCGTCGGCGGCGAACTCGACTATCTCGACGAAGGAACGCTGTCGGCGGCAATGCGGCAGCGGACACTGTTCTGAAAATCTTCTAGCAATGGAAATGTCATGACGTCTCGGTTTCTGAAATCTGCTGCCGGTTTGATGTGTCTGGTGCTGTCGGGCGCGCCTGCGCTTGCGGCAAAAGCCAAGCCGCTCAATGCTGGAGAAGTCCTGTCCGGCGAACTGACGGCGATGAAAAGCAAAAGGACCAAGGTCGTCACTTATCAGTTGACCAGCGAGCCGCGTCGCCTGCCGCCGCCGAGCGGCATGTGCAATCTCGAAACCGGCCCGGAAGTTTTCCAGATCGTGACCAACAGCGCCGCCGAGGCCGCCGAGTTGAAACCCTTTGTCGGCAAGACCGTATCGCTAAAGGCCAACGAGATGTCGTGCCCGCAGGACGCCGCGCAATTCAGCGACGCCATCGTCACGAAATGGAGTCTGGTGAAGCAATAACGGAGGCGTCGATGCGTGTCGTTCGATCTGCGGTTGTCTGCGCGGCACTGCTGACGATTTCGCATCCGGCATTCGCCGAAGAGGCGCTCACCTCAGGCGGCTGGCTGTCCGGCACGTTGCGGCTGGTTCACACGAAGCATCCGAACGGAACCAAGGTCGAGGCCTATCAGATCGTCAGCGAACCGCGGCAGATGCAGGCGAGCGACGATTTCTGCACCAATCCGGACGGCAAGGCCTCGACATTCCATCTCTTCACGAAGACGAAATCTGACCGCGTTGAATTGAGCCGATTGCTCGGCAAGAAACTGCGCGTGCGGGTCTGGGATTTGTTCTGCTCGCAGGCCGCCTGGCATGTCGGCGATGCCGCCGTCAGCAAATGGTCGTGGCAGTAATCTTTCAGGATCGCTGCAACGTCTCGAAATGTCCGCGCCGCTGTAAAATCGCCAGCAGCACGAGGCCCGGAATCGCGCTCGCGGCACAAATCGCGAAGAACCACACCCATCCGGTCGCTTCCGCGATATAGCCCGCCATTGCGGAGAGATATGTGCGGCCGAATGCCGACAGTGCCGTGAGCAGCGCGTATTGCGTGGCGGTGTGCAGAGGGTTCTTACAAAGCGCCGACAGATAGGCGACATAGATCACGGTGCCGATGGCGCTGGTGAAATTTTCCAGCGTGATCGCGAACGACAGCCAGAGCGGATCGTGGCCGACCGTTGCCTGCCAGGAAAATCCGAAATTGGCGAGCGCCTGAAGAATTCCGCCGATCCACAGGCTTGTCACGAGCGGATAGGCGCGCGCGACGAAGCCGCCGGCGAATCCGCCGAGGATCGTTGCGGCAAATCCGACGCCCTTGATGATGGTGGCGTATTCGACGCGGCTGAAGCCGATGTCGATCACGAAGGCCGCTGTCATTGCTCCCGCCAGCGCGTCGGTGAACTTGAACAGGATCACGAACAGCAGCGTGACGATGGCGAGATCTCGCGTCATGAAATCCGAGAAGGCGTGACGCGCGGTCTCATACACACGCATCACGCGACTGAGACCGGGATTGCGCGCGGCCTCGGCCTTCGCGAGTTGCGAGGCTTCCGGCTCGGTCGCGGCGATGGATGCGATCATTCCGATGACAACGAGAGCGGCCATCGCGAGATAGCCGAGCATCCACGATGTGCCGCGCGCGAAGCCTGCGCCGGATTCGAAACCGCTGACGATATAGAGCGCGCCTGCCGTCGAGATGAGATTGGCGACGCGATAGGCCGCGACATAGGACGCCATGCCCGCCGCCTGTTCGCTTTCGCTGAGGCTTTCGACGCGGAAGGCGTCGATCACGATGTCCTGCGTGGCGGATGCGGTTGCGACCAGAATAGCGGCGGCGATCAGAAGCAGCGGACCGGATTTCGGATCGCACAGGCTGAGAAGAACGATCGCGACGATCAGCAGCAATTGCGACAGGATCAGCCAGCCGCGCCGCCGCCCGAGCCAGCGCGACAGCAGCGGCACGTCGAGCGCATCGACGAGCGGTGCCCACAGGAATTTCAGCGTGTAGGGCGTGCCGATGATAGCGAACAGGCCGATGGTCTTGAGATTGACGCCGCTTTCCGCCGCCCAGACCTGAAGCGTCGAGCCGGACAAAGCGAGCGGAAGCCCGGAGGAAAATCCGAGCAGCAGCACGATCAGCACGCGCGGCTGTAGATAGACGGCCATCGCCTCGCGCCATGAGGGCTTGGTGGATTCAGATGTCATGAAGGCGTGTTAGCAGATTCGGCGGTAGATAGCCGGTCGTCCCCGCGCAGGCGGGGACGACGTCATTGGAGGGGCGCCGTTATTCGCCGGCCTGCAATTTGCGCGGGCGGGACGCGTCAAACAGTCCGGGCGCCGGCGGCTGCGCGCCCGCCGGTTCCGATTTCTCAAAATCCAGCGCCTCGATCTTGGCGGCGCTTTTTCCGATTTTCGTCACCGAGATCAGCACCTGCCGCACATCCTCGCCGACCTGCTCGAAATGATTGCCGAGCTTGCTGACGCGGTCGTGCAGGCGTCCGACATCGTCCATCATGTTGCGGACTTCGGTCTGGATCTGGTCGGCGGCGTCGCGCATCCGCGCATCTTTAAGAATCTGCTGCATCACCTGAATCGCGAGCATCAGAAGCGACGGCGACACCAGCACGATGCGCGCGCGGTAGGCGCGCTGGATCACGTCGTCGAAGCCGTCGTGGATTTCCGCGTAGACCGATTCCGACGGCACGAACATCAAGGCCGTGTCCTGCGTCTCGCCGGGAATGAGATACTTCTCGGCGATGTCGTTGACGTGTTTCATCACGTCCTGACGCAGGCGCGTGTTGGCGGATTTCTTCTCCTCCTCGGTGCGCGCGTCGCGCAGCGCGGTCACGGCCTCAAGAGGAAACTTCGCGTCGATGCAGAGCGGCCGCTGATCGGGAAGGAAGATCACGCAATCCGGACGCTTGTTGTTGGACAGCGTATGTTGAAAGCCATACGCGCCCTTGGGCATGCCATCCTGCACGATGGCTTCCATACGGGCCTGACCGAACGCGCCACGCGACTGCTTGTTGGCCAGCACATCGCGCAGTGTCGTTACCTGCGAGGTAAGATCGGTCAGGTTTTTGTGGGCATTGTCGATAATGCCTAATCTCTCATGCAGCACGCGGAGCGAATCCATCGTGTTGCGTGTCGTTTGCTCCATCGACTGGCCGACTTTGTGAGTCACCGAATCGAGGCGTTCGTTCACCGTGCGCGCCAGCTCCGCCTGCCGGCCCACCAGCGCCTGTCCCATTTCCGAAACGCGGCCGGTGGATTCGCGTTGCAGGTTCAGAACCTGCGACAGCCGCTCCTCAAGCTCGTCGGCGCGCACCGCCTGCGCCATCGCGGCCGCAGCTCCCTTGCTGCTTGAGCGCGCAATCACGACGGCGATCGCCGCCAGCAGCAGCAGCGCCAAAGCGCCGAAGGCCATCAGGGCCGCGCCCGTGCGCACGGGCAAATCGCCGAGGGTGAAAAGAATTTCGTTCATGGCCGCCTTCTAGCAGGATTCGGAGCCGGATGCGAACGAATAGGGAACATTTATGGTTAATCAACTCCTAATTTTTTTCGCGGGGAAAGACCGGACATTTATGGACATCGCAAAAGCCCTGCGAATCAAGCCATTTGACCCCAGCCCACCGTCCCATTACATCGCGCAGCATGACGATCCGGACAATCATCGACCTGAACGACAAGCGGCTGCGGCTGGTCTCCAAACCGGTCGAAAAAATCACGCCTGAAATCCGCGCGCTCGCCGACGACATGTTCGAGACGATGTACGAGGCGCCGGGCATCGGCCTTGCGGCGATTCAGGTTGCCGAGCCTCTACGTCTGATCACGATGGATCTCGCCAAGAAGGAAGGCGAGACCGAGCCGCGCGTGTTCATCAATCCGGAGATTCTGTCGGCGTCGGACGAATTGAACGTCTACGAGGAAGGCTGCCTGTCGATCCCGGAATATTACGATGAGGTCGAGCGGCCGGCGAAAGTGCGCGTGCGCTACATGGACCTCGACGGCAAGGTACACGAGGAAGACGCGGACGGATTGTTCGCGACCTGCATCCAGCACGAGATCGACCATCTCAACGGCGTGCTGTTCATCGACTATCTCTCGAAGCTCAAGCGCGAGATGATCGTCAAGAAATTCAAGAAGGCCGCCAAGCTCGCGGCGAAATAAGCCGGGGCCTGCATGTCACTCCGACTCATCTTCATGGGCACGCCGGATTTCGCGGTGCCGACATTGCTCGCGCTCCATGCTGCGGGGCATAAGATGGTGGCGGTCTATACGCGCGAGCCGAAGCCTGCGGGACGCGGCATGAAATTGCAGCCGACGCCCGTCGAGGCTGAAGCGCGGCGGCTCGGCATACCCGTGTTCACACCTAAGACATTGAAGACGCCGGAAGCGGAGAGAGAATTTCGCGCGCACAATGCGGATGCCGCTGTGGTCGTCGCCTATGGCATGATTCTGCCGCAGAACATTCTCGATGTGCCGCGTCTTGGCTGCTTCAATCTTCACGGCTCGCTGCTGCCGCGCTGGCGCGGCGCCGCGCCGATCCAGCGCGCGATCATGTCTGGCGACAAGGAAACCGGCGTGATGGTGATGAAGATGGATGCCGGTTTGGATACCGGCGGCGTTGCGATGACGGAGCGCATCGCGATCACCGATCGGATGACGGCGCGAGACCTGCACGATGCGCTCGCGCCGCTCGGCGCGGATTTGACGGTTCGCGCGATGGCCGCTCTGGAGCGCGGCGAATTGAAGCCCGTCAGGCAGAGCGAGCAGGGCGTCACTTACGCCGCCAAGATTGAAAAGACCGAAGCGCGGATCGACTGGACCAAATCGGCCCACGAGGTTTTGCGGCATATCCACGGGCTATCGCCGTTTCCCGGCGCGTGGTTTGAATTACCCCTCGACGGCGACAACGTGCGAATCAAGGTTTTGCGTTGTGAGATTGCAGACGCGGCAGGACAACCGGGCGAATTGCGCGACGACAAATTCACCATTGCCTGCGGCGAGAGCGCAATCCGCATTGTCGAACTGCAACGCGCGGGCAAGCCGCCGATGAGTGCGGAGGCGTTTCTCAACGGCACCCCGCTCGAGCCGCCGCTGCGTGTGATATGATGCCGCGCTACAAGCTCATCATCGAATATGACGGCGCGCCATTCAGCGGCTGGCAGTATCAGGACAACGGGCCGACGGTGCAGGGCGCGCTGGAGAATGCCGCGAAAGCGATGAGCGGCGAGGATGTGCGCGTCAGCGGCGCGGGCCGCACCGATGCCGGCGTTCACGCGCTGGGACAGGTCGCGCATCTCGATCTGACCAAATCGTTTTCGGCGGATCGCGTGCGCGACGCCCTCAACGCTTATTTGCGGCCGAATCCCATCGGCGTGCTGTCGGCTGAGATCGTGCCGGAAACTTTCGACGCGCGATTCTCGGCAACGCGGCGTCATTACATTTATAGAATTTCAAATCGCCGCGCGAACCTTGCGCTCAATATCGGCAAGTCGTGGCGCGTCGCGCGCACGCTCGACGCCGATGCGATGCACGAAGCCGCGCAGGTCCTGATCGGCAAGCATGATTTCACGACATTCCGCCATACCGAGTGTCAGGCGAAGTCGCCGGAGAAAACGCTCGATGTTCTGAATGTTGCGCGCGACGGCGACGACGTGAACATCGTCACCAATGCGCGCTCATATCTGCACAGCCAGGTGCGCTCGATGGTCGGCTCGCTGGTGTGGGTCGGACACGGACGCTGGAGCGCGAAGGATTTGCGCGCCGCGCTCGATGCACGCGACCGCGCCGCCTGCGGTCCCGTCGCGCCGCCGGATGGACTGTATCTCGTGAAGGTGGATTATTGAGGCGTTACTATTAGTTGTCGTCCCCGCGTAAGCGGGGACCCATAACCACCGCAGCCTTAATCTTGAAAAGGATGGTCCCGCTCTTTTCCAACTTCACATTCAGGGAGTATGGGTCCCCGCTTTCGCGGGGACGCCGCGGAAAATTATTCCACAATCGTCTTCATCTCGTCCCAGAACAGATCCTGCCCGCTCGCGATATTCTCGTTCCAGTGATGGGCGGCGTTATCGTCGGCTTCATCTGTGATGAATTTGAATGCGCGCCACGGCAGGCTGTGACGCACGCAGACATGCGCGATGGCGTAAAGCTCCATGTCGACGATGTCGATGTTGTTTTCGACCAGCCACGGATCGACTGTCGTGACGAAGCTGTCGCCGGTGCCGCAAGTGACGCTGCCGTGCCCTGACGACAATCTGTCAATTTCCGGCGAAAACGGCGTGCGTCCGCGCGGCGCAAGCGGCATCGCCATCATGTCGCGCTGAACGGCATGCGCCACTTCCACAAGCCCGCTGTGCATCTTGTGAATTTTCCCGGCGGTGCCGTAGTTCACCACCAGCTTCGGCCGCAGCACAAGCAGCGCCAGCGTCGCGGCGCTCGCCGCGTTCACCTTGCCGACGCCGGTGTAAATGACTTCGACATTGTCCGGCGCGCGCGCCTTGTCGAGTTCGTCGTCGATCGCGGTGAGGACGAGAATTTTCCCGCTCACGCGAAATAGCGGTCCAGTACGCCGCGATAGATTTTCGTGAGCTTCTCGAGATCGCTCACAGGAACGCGCTCGTCGATCTGGTGCATGGTCTGGCCGACGAGACCGAATTCAAGCACCGGGCAATAATTGGTGATGAACCGTGCGTCGGAGGTGCCGCCGCCGGTGTTCAATTCCGGCTTCCGCTTCGTCACCTCTGCGATGGCGGCGACCACCATGTCGGTGAACGGGCCGGGCTTGGTGCGGAACACGTCGGCATTCGACGGCTCCCATTCGACGCGCGCGCGGATCGAATTGCCGGATGCCTTCGCCAGGCGTTGCTCGATCAGTTGCCGCAGCAAAGATTGGGTGTGACAATCATTGTAGCGAATGTTGAAACGCGCCTTCGCCTGCGCAGGAATCACGTTCCACGCCGGATTGCCGACATCGGCGGAAACGAATTCGAGATTCGATGGCTGGAAATGATCGGTGCCGTGATCGAGCGGCTCGCTGGTGAGGGCCGCGATCAGCGCGGCCATCTGCGGCACGGGATTGATCGCGCGATGCGGATAGGCGACGTGGCCCTGCGTGCCTTCGACAATGACGGTGCCGGACTGCGATCCGCGCCGGCCGATCTTGATGCAGTCGCCGAGATCGTTGACGTTGCTCGGCTCGCCCAGCACGCAATGATCGAATTTCTCGCCGCGATCCGCTGCCCACTTCAACAGCTTGATTGTGCCGTTCACGGCGACGTCTTCCTCATCGCCGGTGATGAGAAACGAGATTGAGCCTTTTGGCGTGCCGCCATTTGCTTTGAGATAATCGAGCACGGCGGCGACCGAGCAGGCGATGCCGCCTTTCATATCGACCGCGCCCCGGCCGTAAAGAAATCCGCCCGCGACATCGCCCGCGAATGCGCCATGCGTCCATTTCGTCTCGTCGCCAGCGGGGACAACGTCGGTGTGACCGGCAAACGTGATGTGCGGCGCGTCCTTGCCGATGCGCGCGTAGAGATTGCCGATATCGGCTGCGCCGGGTTCGGAAAACGTCACGCGATGCGTCTCGAAGCCTGCGGCTTTCAGAACATTTTCAAGAACGCCGAGCGCACCCGCATCCGCCGGCGTCACCGAGGGGCAACGCAACAAATCGCGGGCAATCGTCAGCGCATCGCTCATATATAAAGTCAGTCCCGCAGCAATTCGTTGATGCTGGTTTTCGAGCGCGTCTTTTCATCGACGCGCTTGACGATGACGGCGCAGGCGAGCGACGGCGCGGGCGAACCGTTCTTGAGCGGCTTGCCCGGCAGCGAACCCGGAACGACGACCGAATATTCCGGCACTTCGCCGATGAAAGTTTCGCCGGTTTCGCGGTCCACGATCTTGGTCGATGCGCCGAGGAACACGCCCATCGACAGCACCGCGCCCTTGCGCACGATCACACCTTCGGCGACTTCCGAGCGCGCGCCGATGAAACAGTCGTCCTCGATGATCACGGGCCCGGCCTGCAACGGCTCGAGCACGCCGCCGATGCCGACACCGCCGGAGATGTGCACGTTCTTGCCGATCTGCGCGCAGGAGCCGACGGTGGACCATGTGTCGATCATCGTCGATTCATCGACATAGGCGCCGAGATTGACGAAGGACGGCATCAGCACGACGTTCTTGGCGATGAAGGCCGAGCGGCGCACGATGGCGCCGGGCACCGCGCGGAAGCCGGCATCGCGGAAACGGTTCTCGCCCCAGTCCTCGAATTTCGACGGTACCTTGTCCCACCAGTTCGCGCCGCCGGGACCTCCGGTGATCGGTCCCATGTCGTTCAGACGAAACGACAGCAGCACGGCCTTCTTCAGCCACTGATGTACGGTCCACTTGCCGTCCGTGCCGCGTTCGGCGACGCGCGCTTCGCCCTTGTCGAGCATGTCGAGCGCCAGCTCCACCGCGTCGCGCACCTCGCCTTTGGTCGATGTGTTGACCTTGTCGCGGGCGTCGAAGGCGGAGTTCAGCGTGGATTCGAGAGCGGCGTGGGACATTCGGATTTCCTTGGAAATAAACGGCGATAACTTTTGTTAGGGGCGTTTGTCGGGATTCAAGCAGGATGAGTCAAGCGATGGTGATGTTTATGCCCTCTCCCCTTGTGGGAGAGGGCAGCACATTCTGATCAGCCGGCTCTGATGGGTGAGGGGGATCATTCGCGACAACCCCTCACCCGGTTTCTCGCTCCGCTCGAAACCACCCTCTCCCACAAGGGGAGAGGGAACTAAAGCGTCTCGCGCTTGGTCCCCGCCTTCGCGGGGACGACGACCGGTCATGCGTCGTTGAGTTTCCCCAGAAACCCCGTCAGATCGTCGGTGACGTGATCGACGTACCCCGCATCGCGGCCCTCGAGTTCCCAATCCTCGCGCACGACATTCCTGGTGCCATCAGGTACCACGAGCACCGTCGTCATGCCGAGGTCGTGCGGCGTGACGAGGTTGCGCGCGAGATCCTCGAACATCGCGGCCTTGTTCGGATCGACATCGTGCATTCTGAGGAAGCGCAGATAGGTCGGCCGCGCAGGTTTGGGTTCGTGCCCGGCGGAAATGATGTCGAACACGCCTTCAAAGTGCTGAGGGAAGCCGAGCCGCTCCAGCACTTTCGCCGCATGCGCCTTCGAGCCGTTGGTGAGGATCAGCTTGCGGCCCGGCAATTTCTCGATCGCCGCGCCCATCGCAGGATTCGGCTCCAGCGGCGAGTGATCGATCTCATGAACGTACTCAAGGAAGTCGTCGGCGTTGAGACCGTGCTCCGTCATCATGCCGCGCATCGTGGTGCCATAGCGTTTGTAATAGTCCTTCTGAATTCTGAACGCTTCGTCCTTCGACACGTTCAGATATTGCGCGACGAAGTCGCGAATACGCACATCGACCTGCTGCCACAGATTAACGTGATGCGGATACAGTGTGTTATCGAGATCGAACACCCATGTCTCGACATGGGCAAAACCGCGCTTCGCTTTCATTGTGGCATCGCGAACCGAAGCGTCTTGCCGCTGCCCGCGACGAGATCGACCGCGCCGTAACCAGTCGTGTTGAGGCCGCGCGTTGCGCAATCGCCATGCTCGGTGAACTCGAATTGCGTTTCGCGCGTGCAGAGCATGGTCGCGCCGCCCCAGTTCACGGGCTTGCTGTTGACCTTGATGGTTCGTCCGTCGGTGTCGATGGCTTCGGCAAAACTGTAGATGTTGCGAGGATTGCCGATCACATCGGGATGCAGGCATTTGCCGCTCTCGATGCGGTACCAGCCGCGGCTGGTGATCGTCTTGCCGTCGTCGGTGCCGATCGACGCCATCACACGATAGGGCGTGTCGTTGCACCAGGTCAGCCCGGTCGCGGACGGCAGTTGCACGGCGGCAATCATCGTCTCGAAAAAATTCGGTGCCTGCGTCGCGTCGGCATTCAGTCCGCGCGCTTTGAGAAACGCAGCGAGCGCATTCTGTGTTTTCGGCCCGTCGACGCCGTCGATGGGCGCGGCATCGTAACCCGCGATCACCAGCAGTCTTTGAATAGCTGCGAGCCGCGCCTGCTCGTCGTCGTATTCCGCACCTTCCGCCAGATAGGCGATCATGTTGCCGTCGGCATCCGCCGTCGGCTTCACCTCGGTGAAAGGAGCGGCGGTCTGTCCGCCGCGGCACTGGCGTGCGGCGGCGATCACAAAGTCATTCGGCGCGATGCAGAAATTATCGGTACCGCTTTGCGGGACGGGAGACGCGCCGTAAACCGGCAGCGCGCGCGCATGAAGCAGAATGCGGTCTGCGCTCAGCGTGCCCTGCGCCACGACACGGCATCCGGCGGGATCGATGCGAAACCAGCCGCGCGTGGCGGTCGCGTTCTTGTCGTCGATGCCGATAGCGGCCTCGACGACGTAGCTCATGCGATTGCAGATTTTCAGATCGGCGTAGGCGGGGTTAGAGAAAATTAAAATCGTCATTGCGAGGAGCAAAGCGACGAGCGATTTCAGGTTTCTCTCCACGTCATGCCCGGACTTGTTCCGGGCATCCACGTTTTTCTTGCTGCTTGAGGCCAAGACGTGGATGGCCGGGTCGAGCCCGGCCATGACGAAAGAGAATATCGAACGAAACTGTTTCACTTATGAATCAGCGTTCCCGTGCCCTGATTGGTAAACAGTTCGAGCAGCACGGCATGCGGCACCTTGCCGTCGAGAATGACGACGCCTTCGACGCCGGCATCGAGCGCGTAAATGCAGGTCTCGACTTTCGGAATCATGCCGCCGGAAATCGTGCCGTCGGCGATCAGCTTGCGCGCATCCTTCACCGACAGTTCGGGAATGAGCTTCTTGGATTTGTCGAGCACGCCCGGCACGTCGGTGAGCAGCAGCAGGCGCTTGGCTTTCAGCGCACCTGCGACCGCGCCGGCAAACGTATCGGCGTTGACATTGTATGTGTGGCCATCCTTGGAGGCAGCGACCGGCGCCAATACCGGAATGAGATCGTAGCCGATCAGCTGATTGAGCAGTTTCAGATCGACCGTGTCCGGCTCGCCGACGAAACCGAGGTCGATGACTTTCTCGATGTTGGAGCCGGGATCGACGGTGGTGCGCGTCGCTTTCGTCGCCGTCACCATGTTGCCGTCCTTGCCGCAAAGGCCCACGGCCTTGCCGCCCGCCTTGTTGATGTTGCTGACGATCTGCTTGTTGATCGAGCCGGCCAGCACCATCTCGACGATCTCAATGGTCGCGGCGTCAGTGATGCGAAGCCCGGCCGCGAATTCCGACTTGATGCCGAGACGCGTGAGCATTGCCGCGATCTGCGGGCCGCCGCCATGCACGACGACGGGATTGATCGCGGTCTGTTCAAGCAGCACGATGTCGCGCGCGAACTGCCGCGCCATTTCCTCTTCGCCCATCGCGTGGCCGCCGTATTTGATGACGATGGTTTCCTCGTCGTACTGCTGCATGTGTGGCAGTGCCTCGGAGAGGATGCGGGCCTGATCCTGTGGGCTGATGTTTGGAGGCAGGTCGATCATTTCGGCGATCTCGTTCGTGCAAATTCAGCGTGGGTTTAGCCGATTGGCGCGAGGGGCGCAAAGTGGCCTTGCGTGTTTTCAACCCGCGCGGCGCGGCCACGCTGCCGCGATCGCAAGCACGAGCCAGCTCAAAATGAGAAGCGTGCCGCCGGCCGGTGCGGCAAACGGAAACAGCGCGTTGCCCATAAAGTGCCGAAACGTCAGATCGGCCGCGAACAGCGATGCGCCTGTGATGAGGCCGAAGCATGCGGTCATTCCAAGCGGGCGCTGGACCATGCCGTGTGCCGTCACGAGGGCCGCGGCGATGGCCGCAGGCGCATGAAACAGCAGCATGGTCGATGCTGGGCCGAGGCGCCCGGTGTCGCCGGCATGCGCGGCGAGCGATGCGAGGACTACGCCGGCTGCACCCATCAGTGCGGCGAGACCAGTCGCAAGCCGGACAAATCCGTTCCCATTCATGACGTGCGCTCCCTCAGAAGTTTCACCATCGCTGCGCGCAATTCCGGCATGCCGCCGCCGGTGCGCGACGATGTCACGAGAATTTCGGGGAAGGCCGCCGGATGCTTGCGCAGCGCCTCTTGCGTGGCGGCAATCGTTGCATCCAGTTCGGATTTCTTGACCTGGTCGGACTTCGTCAGCACCACCTGATAGCTCACGGCGGATTTGTCGAGCGTGGTCAGAACGTCCGTGTCTGCTTCCTTAAAGCCGTGGCGCGAGTCGATCAGCACGTAGACGCGCGCGAGATTGGCACGGCCCTGCAAAAATTTATGTATCAGCATCGTCCAGGATGCGATCTGCGTTTTCGGCGCGGAGGCGTAGCCGTAGCCCGGCATGTCGACGAGACGCAGGCTGTTCGGCTTGTCCTTGTCGGCGGCGTTCTCGAAGAAAATCAATTCCTGCGTGCGGCCCGGCGTATGCGAGGTGCGCGCCAGCGCGTTGCGGCCGGTGAGCGCGTTGATGAGGCTCGACTTGCCGACATTGGAGCGTCCGGCGAACGCAACTTCCATCCCGGCCATCGGCGGCAGCGTCTCGACGGACGGCGAGGCCCAGAAGAATTGCCACTCGCCTGCGAACAGCTTGCGTCCGGATTCGATCAGCGCGTCGTCGTCGGGGGCGGTCATGTGTCAGTTCTACACGGATGTTCGTCATTGCGAGCGAAGCGAAGCAATCCAGTCTTGAGATAAAGGGCTGGATTGCTTCGTCGCATACGCTCCTCGCAATGACGAGGTAAAGAGCCGCTACGTCGTCTTCTTCGCGCCGCCGAACGACGATCTGATATTGTCGAACAATTCGACCTTCGCGCCGTTCTTTTTCATAATGTAGCTCTGCTGAAGAACCGAGAGCAGGTTGTTCCACGCCCAGTAGATCACAAGGCCTGCGGGGAACGACGCCAGCATGAAGGTGAAGATCAGCGGCATCCACGCGAAGATCATCTGCTGCGTCGGATCGGGCGGCGTCGGATTGAGCTTCATTTGCACCCACATCGTGATGCCCATGATGATCGGCCAGATGCCGAGCGCGAGGTAATGCCCGAAGAATGGCACCGTCGTCGGATCGAAATTGAGCAGGCCGAACAGATTGAACAGATTGGTCGGATCGTGCGCGGACAGATCCTTGATCCAGCCGAAGAACGGCGCGTGGCGCATTTCGATGGTAACGAACAGCACCTTATAAAGAGAAAAGAAAACCGGAATCTGAATCAGAATCGGAAGACAACCCGCGATCGGATTGATCTTCTCCTTCTTGTAGATTTCCATCATCTCCTGCTGCTGCTTCACCTTGTCGTCCGGGTAACGCTCCTTCAGCGCGGTAAGCTGCGGCTGCACGGCCTTCATCTTCGCCATCGACGCATAGGACTTGTTGGCGAGCGGGAAGAACACCGCCTTCACGAACACGGTGACGAGAAGAATCGCGACGCCGAAATTGCCGACGATGTGGAACAGGAAGTCGAGCAGCCAGAACATCGGCCGCGTGATGAAGTAGAACCAGCCCCAGTCGATCAGCCGGTCGAACTTGTTGAGATGAAGCTGCTTGTCGTAGGCATCGACGGTCACGCTTTCCTTGGCACCGGCGAACAGATTGACGCTGGTCGTCGTGGTGCCGCCGATGGAGACCGTGATCGGATCGAGCAGATAGTCGGTCTGATAGTGGCGTACAGTCCCGATTAATGCAGACGAAAACTTCGCTTGCATCTTGGCGGATGGTGACGGCAGCAAAGTGGCGGCCCAGTATTTATCGGTAATTCCTAGCCACGCGTTGGTTACGCTGTCGAACTCTTTGCAAGAGACTGTTGGACTGCATTTCTTTTCGTCGTCGATTTTCTTGTAGCCGTATTCCTGAAGGCCGCTGTCGCCGAGCACGCCGATCAGGCCTTCATGCAGAATGTAATAGCCCGACACCTGCGGCGTGCCGTGGCGCGAAATCAGTCCGAACGGATAGAGCGTGACCGGCTTGTCGCCGACATTCGACACGTCGTCCTTGATCGTGAACAGGTATTTTTCGTCGACCGAGATCGTGCGCTTGAAGGTCAGACCCTGGCCGTTGTTGAAGCTCAGCGTGATCGGCGTCGCTGGCGTCAGCGAGCCCGCGCCTTCCTGGGTCCAGACTGTATCCTTGTCCGGCATCTTGATCGTCGAGCCTGCGGCGGGGACGAATCCGAACTCCGCATAGAACGGTTCCTTGGTGCCGGACGGCGAAAACAGTTCGATGGCCGGTGAATTCGGATCGACGGTCTCGCGATATTTCACGAGCGCCACGTCGTCGATGCGCGCGCCTTTCAGCGCGATCGAGCCGGTGATGCTCGGCGTGTTGATCTTGATGCGCGGCGACGAGGCGAGAACCGTGTCGCGCGGCTGCACGACGGCGGGTGTAGCGGCCGGGCCGCCGGGGATTGCGCCTGCGGATGGCGTGCCGCCCTGCTGCGCGGGTGTCGGCGTTGTGCTGGATCCCGGCGCAGGCGTGGTCTGGCTCGCCTGCTTCTGCGCCTGCTCGGCGGCACGCTGCTTTTCCATCGTCGGGATGTTGTAGAAATACTGCCACGCGATCAGCACGAAACCCGACAGGATGACGGCGAGGATGGTGTTGCGGTTGTCAGGCATCATCGTTTGGGTCTCGTCAGATTGTCTTCAGGATTTCGGCGGGTTGCCGGATTTCGGTGTCTGCTGCTCGAGGCGGCTGAGCGCCGAGCGCAGATCGTTGAACATGGTTTCAAAGCCGCGGTCCAGCGCCGCCCTGCGGCCAACTAGCACATAATCATGGTGGGGTCGCATGGAGATGACATCCAGCCGCTTCACCAGTTCGCGAAGCCTGCGGCGGACCCGGTTGCGTTCGGTGGCGGTTCCGACCTTCTTGGTAACGGTAAAGCCGACGCGGACCGGGCCATTGTCGTTGCGGGCGCGGGTCTGGACCACAAAAGCCGGACTTGCCACGCGCGGGCCAGCGGACGCTGCGACGAAATCCGCGCGCTGCTTCAACCGGTCCATGATCTCAACCGGCGCATAGGAAATGTCCCGGAAAGGGTTGGTTAGGCGCTCAGGCGCTTGCGGCCACGGGCGCGGCGCGCGGCGAGAACCTTGCGGCCGCCGGCAGTCGCCAGACGTGCGCGGAATCCGTGACGGCGCTTGCGCACCAGCTTGCTGGGTTGATAGGTCCGCTTCACGGGTCGTTCTCCGCAGTCGAGCAGTTGTCCGGCAAAGTGCCGAGTGAATGAAATTCGTCCAAAACGGCCATTTCCGGTGCAAAACGGAGCGATCTGGGCTCCAAAATGAACCGGCCCGGTCAAGCCGGGCCACCGAGGACAATTGGCGCGGTTTATAGGGGAGCGGCCTGTTTTCGTCAATCTTGGGCTTTATGACGTGAGCCGCGATTGAGACGACCCAAACCATAAGGATTGCAGGGGTTTGACCGCCTTCACCGGCGGGCGCATTCTCCCGCTTCGATGACCGGAAGGCATTTGGCCGGATGAACCTGACCGAGCAGCCGACAGATCAGCCAGCGCCGCAGCCCTTGCCGGGGCTGCGCTTCGGCCTGTCCGCGAAGCTGTTGCTGCTGACCATTCCGCTGATTCTGATCGCCGAAATCCTGATCTACGTTCCCTCCATCGCCAACTTCCGCATGAACCGGCTCAACGACCGGCTCGCGGCGGCCAGCACCGCCGCGCTCGTGCTCGATGCAGCGCCGAGCGGCATGGTGCCGGACGAACTGGCGCGGCAGATTCTCGACAGCATCGGCGCGCGCGCGGTCGCGATCAAAACCGGGCAACAAAGACGGCTGCTGGCGGCGGCCGACATGCCGAAAAAGATCGACCACGATGTCGACATGCGCGACATGAAAGTGTGGCCGGCCATCGTCGACGCATTCCAGATGATGATCGACAATGACGACGAGGTGATCCGCATCCTCGGACCTGCGCCGGGCAGCGGACAGTTTCTCGAAGTCATCGTGAGCGAACGTCCGCTGCGCGAGGCGATGTTCCGTTTCTCGCGCAATCTGCTTTTGCTGTCGCTGACGATGGCGATCGTCACGGCGGCGCTCGTCTATCTCGCGCTCCATTATCTGTTTGTGCGGCCGATGCGGCGCGTGACCGCAAATCTCGTGGCGTTCCACGAAAATCCGGAAAATCCCGCGCGCGTGATGCGGCCGTCTCATCGCGGCGACGAGATCGGCGTTGCCGAGCGCGAACTGTCCGACATGCAGCGCGATCTCGTTTCGATGTTGCATCAGAAGAGCCGCCTTGCGGCGCTGGGTCTCGCAGTCTCCAAGATCAATCACGATCTGCGCAATCTTCTGGCGTCGTCACAATTGCTGTCGGACCAACTCTCCAGCGTGCCCGATCCGCGCGTGCAACGATTTGCGCCGAAGCTCGTGCGTTCGCTGGAGCGCGCTATCGCGTTCTGCCAATCGACATTGTCCTACGGCAAGGCGCAGGAAGCGCCGCCCGACCGCCGCATGATTGCGGTAGAACCCATTGTCAACGAGGTGCGCGAGTCCGCCGGCCTGTCGTCCGACGCCTCCATCGAATGGATCAACGCCATCGAGCGCGGATTGACGGTCGATGCCGATCCCGATCAGCTTTTCCGCGCGCTGCTCAATCTCGTGCGCAACGCCGCGCAGGCTCTCGAAGCCGACAAGTCGCACATCGGGACCGCGAAACAGATTCGCGTTACAGGCAAGCGCGAAGGTGCGGTAACGATTCTGGAAATTTCCGACACCGGTCCCGGTATCCCGCAGAAGGCGCGCGCGCATCTGTTCGAGGCGTTTCAGGGCTCAAGCCGCGACGGCGGAACTGGACTGGGTCTTGCCATCGCCGCCGAACTGATCCGTGCGCATGGCGGCGATGTTCATCTCGTCGAAGGCACGCTCGGCGCGACATTCCGCATCACGATCCCCGATCGCGCGGTGGAATTGAACAGCCTGCGCGACCTGCGCGCACGGGCCTGACGCGCGCGATTTCGCCCGTATTTCCGGCTGTTTCGACCTTGCAAACGCGTTGCGGAGCCGGTAGCTATGGCCCTCTTTCGCGGCGGGTTTTTCAGCCCCATGTTCTGCGAAATGCGCGCCCGTAGCTCAGCTGGATAGAGCACCAGACTACGAATCTGGGGGTCAGGAGTTCGAATCTCTTCGGGCGCGCCATTCTCTCTCGGAATCCGATTGGTATTTGGACGCAACGCACATGTACGTGGTCGTCAGACCGCAACGGCGTGTCTGACTTCGCTCGTCAGAAATTTGTCAAAAGCGGACGCAACGACCCGGACGAGGGCCGATGCGTCTTCCGCCACCAAGAGCTTTCCGCCGGTGCAAGTCAGCACTCCATCGACAGCCAACGATCTCAATAGCGGCAGAGCGTCTGCGTACCAGTCTGGCGATATTCCAAAGTTCCTGGCGGCAGTCACAAGGTCGGCCTTGCCCTGGCACATCACCTGTTCGATGACTGCGGCCCGTAGTTTATCGTCGCTGCTCAGTTCATATCCTCGCGCGATCGGCAACAGACCCGACTTCAGTCTGCGTGCCCATGCACCGGTCTCGGCGACGTTTTGAACATATCCCGACGGTGTCGTGCCGATTGACGATGCTCCAAGCCCCACAACGGTGTGTGCGGAGTCTGCGGTATAGCCCTGAAAATTGCGATGCAATTTTCCAGTTCGCGCGGCGATTGCGAGCGTATCCGCAGGGAGCGCAAAGTGATCCAGTCCGATGGCTGCATATCCGGCGTCGGCGAGCATCCGCTTCGCAGCAACGAACATCGCATGCCGCTGCGTCGCATCGGGTAAATCCCGATTGTCGATCTTGCGCTGGTTGGCCGCAAACCACGGGACATGCGCGTACCCGAAAAGTGCGAGTCGGTCGGGCTGCATTGCCACGCATCGTTCGATCGTCGATCTGATCGATTTGACCGTCTGCTTCGGCAATCCATAAATTAGGTCGAAGTTGATGTTATGAACGCCGGCCGCGCGGAATCGGCGCACGGTATCTTCAACCATCTGCGGCGGTTGAATTCGATTGATCGCAGACTGAACTAACGGGTCGAATTCCTGCACGCCGAAGCTCGCACGAGTGAACCCCAGAGAACCGATTGCGTCGATCGTATCTTTCTTGACGGTGCGTGGGTCGCATTCGATGGATGCTTCGACATGCGTGGCGAGTGAATATCGCTCCCGGAGGCGCGACATAATCGTCTCAAGCTGCTCAGGGTTCAAAACCGTCGGCGTTCCGCCGCCAAAATGAAGATGGCTGACCTTCATGCGGGCGGGCATCGCATCCGCAACGAGGTCAATCTCGGCCAGCAGGTTTGAAATATATTCGGCGATAGGCTCGCGGCGATAAGCCAGCTTCATATTGCAGCCGCAGTACCAGCACATCTTGCGGCAGAACGGAATGTGCAGATAAAGCGACACAGGCTCGTCCGGGTCGAGCTGCGCCAGCCATTCGCGATAACGTGCTTCCGGGAAGTTCGGCCGAAAATGCGGCGCAGTCGGGTAGCTCGTATAGCGCGGGACGCTGATGCGCGCGTACTTCTCGAATATTTCGGACGCGATCATGCCCGGCATTCTAGCGCGCGAGCTTGCGCGTCGTGCCTGCATCCGGTTCGATCACCGTCCCGGATATCGGCTCGACCCATGCAAGTGAATTGATGACATTCCTGATGCCCGGAACGTTTTCCGCTGCAACAGTCATCGCTGCGCTTGTATGTGGCTCGGCTACTCCGCGCAGTTCCGCCGTTCCGTTATGGACATGAATCTCGACCAGGCTGCCGGGTGCCCATGTCAGCCTGTAAATCGCTCTGCGAACCTCGCGCGTCAAAGCCTCGTCCGAGCTATCCGCAGCCGGCATATGAAGACTTCTGCTCATCAGTGCCCTCACGATATTGGAGCGGCTGATAATGCCGACCAGCTTGCCGTGACTGACGACGGGGACGCGCTTGACGCGGTGGCGCTCCATCAGTGTCACGGCGTCCTGAAGGGATGCGGATTCGTCGATGGTGATGGGGTCCGTCGTCATGATTGCCGACACCTTGCGCCCATGTGAGCGAATGTAATTTTCAGCCAGCTTCGTGGTGCTGGCAAAGAACGATGCCCAGCTCGAACGCTTTTCCTCAGTGCCAAGTTCGGCTCTGCGCAGGCAATCGCCTTCAGTCACTATGCCGACGAGCTGGCCTTCGGCGCTGACGACCGGAAGGCCGCTGATCTGATTTTGGACCATGAGTCCGGTCAATTCGAGCAGGCTGGCATCTGGAGACACGCCAATCACGGGCGTGGTCATGATCTCGGAAACTTTCATCTGCGCCTCCGTCCTTTCGGACGAGAATAGGTATTTGCCGAAAGGCGGCTTTGCGCCAGATCAATCCTGTACCGGGAGGCCGGCGGCGAGGAACGGACTTGGCCGCAGCGAATTGGTTGCGCATGTCCGAGCAGTATGAAGACCTTGTCAGATTGCGTGAGCGTTATCTGCGTGAAATCGAGGCGTTCACCATCCTTGCCGATTCCTCTGCGGATCCCGAGATAGCGGACAAAGTGCGCAAGGCCATCGATGGCACCTTCGAGATGCTGAATGTCGTCGATGCCAGGATCGCCGCATTCGGTTCAGAACCGGTGTGCGGCAATCCTTGACGTCCGGCATGTCATCGCTTGAGAAATCGATAGCTGCGCCGGCGCTTGCGGCCGTGGAGCATTGCCGCCGGCAGGTTCTGCCGTTGCAGAACGCTCGCAACACCGACGCCGAGAACATGGATCGCCGCGAGCACAAGCACCGCGTAGGACGACCATGTGTGAAGCTGTTCGACCCAGTCGACGCCGAAGAAGCGTATCGTGATCTGCATCCATCCGCTGATCGCTGAAATCAGAACCAGCGTGAGTGACATCGCGAGCATCGCCGCGCCTGCCGGGTTCAGACCGATATAGGCGCCTGCGCGTCCGTGTCCGAGCCGCCAGAGATGACGCGGCGCTGCGCGCAGCAGCGGAATCACATTGCCGAAGCGGGCATAGCGCGAACCGGCGAAACCCCACACCAGCCGGAATGCGACGAGAGCGATCGTCGTGTATCCCGCGACGCGATGCAGGGTTTCGAAAACATTCGCGCTGAGCCAGGCGACGACGATGCAGATTGCGAGCGACCAGTGATAAAGCCGCAGCGGCAAATCCCAGACATAGACGGACGCCTGCGGATTTTCACTCGCAGGCGCCGCGTTCGGTATGACGGAATGTTTCTGCAACCGGCTCGCCGCCTATTTGGCGATGGTGTGCTTCAGGCTCAGATCTTCCGGGCTGTAAAAAAGCTCGAACAGCTTGCCGTCCTTCACGCCGTAGACTTCGTAGCAGGAGCCTTCGATCTTGGACTTGCGGACTTCGTAGCCTGCGGCCTTCGCCTTGGCTTCGGCTTCGCTCGCAGGCTTCCAGCTTGCCTTGTCGATCTTGGTGCAATCCTTGTAGCCGTCGGCGAATGCGGCGCTCATCCCGAGGCCCAGCGAAACGCCTGCAACAAGACTGATACGAATCAGCGCATTCATAAAAATTCTCCTCCAGCGAAACGATCTGAAAAACACCGCGTCGCGGCGCCGTCATTGCGCGGCAAGGTGATGCGCTGGAGCGTTCAATGAAAGAGAAACATCGCCGGTCACTTTAGAACGTCTGTATTCTGGAATCATTCTGGAATTCAGGTTGCGTCGTTTTGACAGATTGATTGCAGCCGCTGTTTTCAACAAGCGATCGGAAATCGCGCAATCACTTGACCGTCTCCATCAGCCAGTCGCGGAACACGGCGATCTTCGGCACTTTCGTATTTTGCTGGGGCGCCACGAAATAATATCCGGCGTCTTCGGGCAGCGTGATGTCGAACGGCGCGACAAGACGTCCCTTGGCGATGTCGTCCTGCACGAATGCGGTATGACCGATCGCGATGCCGATGCCGTCGACGGCCGCCTGCACCGTCATCAGCGACAGGTCGAATGTCAGTCCGGGATTTTTCGCGATGTCGGTCGGCAATCCCGCTGCCGTCAGCCACACGCGCCAGTCCTCGACATAGCCGGATGTGTGCAGCAGCGTGAAGCGCGCGAGGTCTTCGGGCTTCTTCAGCGCATTCGGTCCTTGAAGAAGCGCGGGGCTGCACACCGGAAACAGTTCGTCCGCCATCAGCCATTCGGCGCGAAGGCCCGCCCATTGCCCGCGGCCGTAACGGATCGCAGCATCGACATCGCCGCTGCGAAAATCGACCAGCGCCGTTGACGTGGTGATGCGGACGTCGATGTCCGGATGCATTTGCTGAAATGCGGGGAGGCGCGGCAGCAGCCATTTGGTCGCCAGCGACGTAATCATGCTGAGCGTCAGAACCTTGTCGTCGTCCTTGCGCAGCAGGCGGTCGGTCGCAAACCGCAGATCCTGAAACGCGGCGCGGATGCCCGGCAGATATTCGGAGGCCTTCGGCGTCAGCACCAGCGAGCGGCTTTTGCGCTCGAACAGCTTGAGGCCGAGTTCTTCTTCCAGCCGCCTGATCTGGTGGCTGATGGCGGTCTGGGTGACGTTCAGTTCCTGCGCGGCGAGGGTGAAGCTCAGGTGCCGCGCGGCGGCTTCAAAAGCCCGTAAACCGTTCAAGGAAGGCAGCCGGGACGCCATAGCGGCTCCAAATAACATGATATTTTGTCATATTACGCCGGACGAAGTGTCGTTTGTCAACCCGATAAATCGGGCAGATATTGGCTCCATCAGATTTTGAAGGAGGCAAAAATGTCAGCCTGCACCACCGAAACGATGACTTCTCATCACCACACCGATTTCTCGCATCCGATCGCGCTGATCTCGGACACGCTTCACACCTGGCGGCAGCGTTATCAGAGCCGCCGGGAACTGGCTCACCTGAGCGACCGCGATTTCCACGATGTCGGTGCGAGCTGGTCGGATTTTGCCATCGAGGCCAACAAGCCGTTCTGGCAGGCGTGAACCATGACGACGGAGGCCGGGCGAAAGCCCGGCCTTTTCCTTGAGCGGAGGCCGATCATGTTCGCTTTCGATCCCCAGCAGTTTCGCGCGGACAATCTCGGCGCCTTCACAGACGTCCTTCGTTTGCGCTCAGGAAAGTCCGTGACCGTTCGCTTCGTTGCGCCAAGCGACGCCGACATGCTGCAAAGCTATTTTCGCAATCTGTCGCAGATGTCGCGCGGAAACCGGCTGATGGGCGCGGCAAGTGAGTTGCCGCCGTCGGAAATTGACAAGGCGACGCATGTCGGCGCGCATAATATTTTCGCCGTCGTTGCCGAAATGAATGTCGACGGCGCGAACGTCGTGGTCGCCGAGGCGCGCTACGCGTTCGATTCGGTTACGTCGAACGCTGAATTTGGAATTTCGGTCGATGACAATTTTCAAGGCCGTGGCATCGGCGCGGCGCTCTTGTCGAATCTCGAATGCCGCACGGCCGCTCTTGGTGCAGAACGCCTGATCGGCGACACGCTCCGCAACAATGAGGGCATGATCGCGCTGGCGCGCAGGCTCGGCTACGCGTTCAAGCCGACGCCGGGCGACTGGAAGCAGGTCCGTTTCGAGAAA
>BFBZ01000794.1_pt1 | contig 25523 bp, 19 predicted proteins | sample 1888401 | NCBI WGS metagenome assembly BFBZ01 (sample SAMD00112614, study PRJDB3348) | symbiont metagenome | host: Chara braunii
CCTCGCCCCGATTGTCGGGTTCGCCCGGCCGGCCGGCGACCCGCCGTGGCCCCTGGTCGGTGCGCGACATGATCATCGGCTGGTCGATCACCTCGCCGCCGGGCAGGCCGCGGGCCGGAGCGCCGAAGGCGCGCCAGTTGCCCGGCAGATCGACCACCTGCTGGCCGCGATGGGCTTCCGCCATGACCCGGTTCCAGATCTCCACCGGCAGGCTGCCGCCGGACAGCCGCTTGGTCGGCTGGCCGTCGTCATTGCCGAGCCAGATGCCGGCGACGTAGCGGCCGGTATAACCGAGGAACCAGGCGTCGCGGAAATCCTGGCTGGTGCCGGTCTTGCCGGCCGCGGTCCAGCCGGGCAGCCGGAGCGAGCGCGCCGAGCCCGAAACCGTCGTCTCGTGCATCATGGCGTTCATCATCGCCGACTGCTGCGGCTCGATGACCCGGCCCGGATTGACCGGCGTCCGCCGGAACAGCACGCGGCCATTGGTCGTGCGAATGCGGGTGATGACATGCGGCATCACGCCGTTGCCGCCATTGGCGAAGGGCACATAGGCGCCGGTCAGCTCCAGCAAGGTCACTTCCGACGTACCGAGCGCGATCGACGGATTGGCCTGCAGCGGCGAGCCGATGCCGAGCTTCTGGGCGGTGCGCACCACCGCGCGCGGGCCGACCTCGTTGGTGAGCCGGACGGCGACCGTGTTGAGCGAGGCCGACAGGGCGGTCGTCAGCGTCACCTCGCCGCGATAGTCGCGGGTATAGTTTTCCGGGCGCCAGCCGGCGATGGCGACCGGCGCGTCGGCGCGGATCGTGTCGGGCGTCAGGCCGCGCTCCAGCGCGGTCAGGTAGACGAAGGCCTTGAAGGCCGAACCTGGCTGGCGCCTCGCCGCGACGGCCCGGTTGAACTGACTCTGGGCATAGTCACGGCCACCGACCAGCGCACGCACCGCGCCATCGGTATCGAGCACCACGACCGCGCCCTGGCGCACGTCGTAGCGGGTGCCGCTGCGCGCCAGCACGTCGTTCAGCGCGGTCTCCGCGGCCACCTGCAGCGGCGCGACGATCGTCGTCTCGATCACCAGATCGGTCTCGACCTTGCCGACATAGTCGTCGAGCAGGTCCATCACCCAGTCGGCGACATAGTTGATCGAACCGCTGGCGGCGGTGCGGCTGGTCTCGGCCGGATTGGCGATCGCCGCCTTGGCCTGCGCCTCGGTGATGTAGCCTTGCTCGGCCATGGCCATCAGCACCAGCTGGGCACGCGCTTCCGCCGCTTCCGGATTGCGCGTCGGCGCCAGCCGCGAGGGGGCCTTGACCAGCCCGGCGATGGTGGCGGCCTCCTGCAAGGTCAGCGCGGTCGCCGGCTTGTCGTAATAACGCCGGGCGGCAGCCTCGATGCCATAGGCGCCGGCGCCGAAATAGACCCGGTTCAGGTAGAGCTCGAGAATCTGGTCCTTGGAGTAATTGGTCTCCAGCCAGAGCGCCAGGATCGCTTCCTGGATCTTGCGCCCCATCGTGCGATCGGGCGTCAGGAACAGATTCTTGGCCAATTGCTGGCTCAGCGTCGAGCCGCCCTGCGACACGCCCCGGTTGGTGATATTGGTCACGATGGCACGGGCAAGGCCGATCATGTCGAGGCCGAAATGCGAGTAGAAGCGCCGATCCTCGATCGAGATCAGCGCTTGCGGCACATGGCGGGGCAGGCTCTTCAGCTGCACCGCGGCGCCGCCGGTATCACCGCGATTGGCCAGTTCGGCGCCGTCGGCCGCCACGATCGCGATATTCGGGGGCCGCCTCGGCACCTCCAGCGTATGGGTCGGCGGCAGGCGGGCGGCATACCAGGCGACGACGCCGGCGCAGATGATCAGGCCCCAGACCGCCGCGGTGAGGCCCCAGACCATCAGCCGGCCGAAAATGCCGCGCCGCTTGCGGCGCTTTGGTGGCTCGTCCTTGGACGCCCGGCGTTTCAGCTGCTTGCGTGGCATGGGGCGCGGTTCGGGCTCCTGGATCTCGGCCGGCTCGGGGCGGCGTTTCGGCGGCTTCTGGGGGCTTGCGACGCGCACGGAAGGACGGTCCTCGGGCATCGCGCGCAGGTCCATGCCGCCGCGCGCCGTTCCGAAGCTCGGCTCGATCCGATCGTTGCCGCCGCGTCCCCGTGCCATCGCCTGAGAAATCACCACCCGGGCCCCCCAACGGGCCACACCCTTTCCCTGCTTCTTCGCAATAATCGGGGCGCAATGAAGGGGTCGTTAAGGCGATATCGCGTCACGCATTCATTGTTGGTCAAGGTAAATGGACATTTACCGCTTTACCGGAGCTTTGACAGGAAACATGAAACAGTCGGGCGGCTACATCGTCTCCCTTGGAGTCCTCACGTCGATGTCGTCATGTCCCGCCGGCGAGCCGCCCGAAGCCGGCGATGGATTGTCCGAGACCATTATCGCGGAAGCCCTGTCGACCGCGCTTCTCGCCCGCGTGCGCACCATGCGGGTGCTGCTCGAGACCGAGGAGGGCGGCCTCGTGCCGTCGTCCGACGCGGCCCTCCTGCATGGCCGCCTGGAGCAGATCGAGGCGGAGCTCGAGGCGCGCCGCAGGCCGCCCGACGAGGATACGGTGGAGACCGTCTATCTCGATTGATAGGTCTGCCGATCGACCTCGATCGAGGCACTTCCCATCAAATCCCGATGGCTCAAACCTTTGCTGCAAGGTGGCGCCACCACCTTGGCCGGCCCGGAGCGATTTCGCGCAGCCGCCGAAATGAGCAGGGCTGCGCTATTTTTCGGCGTGCGTGTTTGAACAGCAGTCATCGACCGCGCTCCGGTCCGTCTGAAGCCTTTGAAATTGAATGGGATAGGCAATAGCGCCGCTGTTGGCACCGCTTTTGCTCCCCCTTTGTTCAGCGCAGCATCGTACCAACGATGCCCACAGGTTGGCGTGCCGTCCTGTTGTTGAGCTTGCGATGCAAGACATCCTCGACGTCATCGGCAACGCTTCGCCGCTGCCCATCCGCGATCCGATTGCCCGCCATGACCATGCGGCGCGCACTGACCCCGGCCTGACGAAGCGCGATCCGCGGCGATCGTCCGGGCACGCGGCCTGCCGCCGCCGGTTCGCCGTTGCTCGCGTTCCAGACACCCTCTCGCATCCAAAAGGAGCCGCCCATGTGTGACAGGCACGGTTGCATGCATCTCCCGAATTTTCGCGGGATGGATTTCTCACGCCGCTCGTTCGTGCGCACGGCCGGCGCCGCGGCGATCACCATGGCGATCGGGCCGGGATCGGCTTTTGCCCAGGCCGACGCGGTCAAGTCGACCCACGGTACCGGCTTTTGCAATCTCAATATTTTCCTTGCCCATGCGATGCAGTTTTCCAAGCAGGACGGCACCGAGCTGCAATTCATCAACACGCCGACCTTCGCCGAACAGGTGACTTTTCTCGGCATGGGCCAGGTCGATGTCGGCCTCATGCCCTATACGAGTTTCATGGCGCTGTTCGACGCGGGCGCGCCGGTCAAGGTTGTCGCCGGCGGCGGCGTCGAAGGCTGCGTGATCGTCTCCCGCCCGGGCCTCGACACCGCGCAGAAGCTCAAGGGCAAGACGCTCGGCACCTTCCAGCTCGATACACTGGAGGTCATGCCCTATGACTACCTGAAGAAACACGGCATCAGTTTTCGCGATGTCACCGTCCGCTATATGGGTTCGACGCCGGAAGCGGTGGAGGCCTTCAAGGCCGGCGCGATCGACTGGATCTGCACGATCGAGCCCTATGGCACGGCGCTGCTGCAGGATGTTCCAGGCTCCCACAAGCTGTCCGACGGCACCGACATCTACGGCAAGCTCTACACCGACTGCGTATTGGCCGCTCGCTCCAGCCTGATCACCCAGAACCCGAAGGGGCTCAAGGCGATCATCAAGGGCATGATGCAGGCGCAACTGATGGCCGAGACGCAGCAGCAGGAGACCCTGAACAAGCTGGTCGGCACCTATTACAAGACCTCGATGGCAAACGCTGCGCTCGCCATGGGCAAGCAGCCGGCCATTGTCGATGCGCGCTCACAGACCAATTTCATACTTGAACGCACCGATAGCCTCGTCGAGATGGGCTACATCAAGAAGAAGCCGACCCGCGAAGCCATCGACTGGACGATTCTCGAACAAGCCATTGCCGAGAACGCCGATCTCTACGGCCGTCTGAAGTTCAAGTCAGCGTGAGCCTCGCCATGACGGATACATTGGTTGTCGCCAAAGACACGGGCAAGACCGTTCCGCACGCGCCGAAGGGCCTGGCCGGCCTGCTCGGTCCGGACTTGGCCGAAAAGCTTTCGATCGCCCTGCCCAGGATCGGCTGGACGCTGATGTCCGTCGGCCTGTTCGCCGGCATCTGGGAAATCCTCTGGGCCGTGGGGGTCGCGGATCCGAAGCTGCTGCCGCCACCCCATGTCTTTCTCGGCAGCTTTGCCGACCAGGCCAAGTTCTTCAACACCGCCACCCGCTGGGCCATCGGTGTCGATTCCTCCGCCGGCCCGAGTTCCGGGCAGGCGTTGCTCATCACCGTCGGCGCCACCATGGGCCGGGTGTTCTCGGGGCTTCTGATCGCCTCGGTTCTGGCCGTCTCGTTCGGCGTGCTGATCCGCTACTTCCTGATCGTCGAGCGGCTGACCCTGCCGACCATCACGCTGCTGTCGCCGGTCTCGCCGATCGCCTGGTTGCCGGTGGCGATCTTCATGTTCGGCATCGGCAATGCGCCGGCCATCTTCATGGTGGTCATCGCGTTGTTTTTTCACATGGTGCTGGCCACCATCGCCCAGATCGACGGCGTCAACCGCAACTTGATCAATGTCGCCCGCACCATGGGCGCCACCAAATGGCAGATCTACACCCGCGTCATCGTGCCGGCGATCCTGCCGGGGCTCCTGATGGTGCTGCGGCTGAACATGTTCGGCGCCTGGATGGTGGTCCTCATCGCCGAGACCACCGGCGTCGGTTATGGGCTCGGCCAGGTCATCATGCTGGCCCGCAACACGTTCAATCCGTCGCTGGTGTTCTTCTGCATCGCGCTGATCGGTGTGCTCGGCTTCGCGTCGGACTGGATCCTGCGCATGGTCCAGAAGCGCTTCCTCTATTGGGTTCCGGAAACGACGGGAGTGCTGCGTGGCCTCTGAAACCCTTAAAGCCTATTCCTCCAGGGACAGCGTCGTCTGCCGTGACGTCTCCAAGACCTGGGCGGCGGGAACGACGCGCGCCCATGCGGCGCTTCGCGACATCGACCTGGAGATCAAGCCGGGCGAGTTCGTCGTCTTCCTCGGCCCGTCCGGTTGCGGCAAGAGCACGCTGCTCTATCTGATCGCCGGGCTGGAAGCGGCGACGTCAGGTGAAATCTGGTCGTTTCGCGACCGGGTCGAAACACCATCCCCCGATCGCAGTCTGATCTTTCAGGAAACCTCACTCTTCCCCTGGCTGAATGTCTGGCAGAATGTCACGTTCGGCCACGCCATCCGCGGCGTCGGCGATGCCGAACGCAAAACCATCGCGCTGGAGGCGCTCCAGCGGGTCGGCCTGGCCGAGGCCATGAACAAACGCCCGGACGAGTTGTCGGGCGGCATGCGCCAGCGTGTGGCCGTTGCGCGCGCTTTGTCCATGCGGCCCAAAGTGCTGCTCATGGACGAACCATTCGCGGCGCTGGATGTTCAGACGCGGCAGAAGATGCAGGACTTCCTGCTCGACGTCTGGCGCGACAGCGGCGCCTCCGTGCTGTTCGTGACCCACCACATCGATGAAGCCGTCGCGCTCTCCGACCGCATCGTCGTGTTCACCTCGCGGCCCGGCCGGATCAAGACCATTGTCGAGAATCCCCTGCCGCGACCGCGCAACTTGTTCGCGCCGGAGAGCGAGGCGATGCGCATGCATCTGACCGAGCTGCTGCGCGACGAGGTCGACCGCGCCTTCGCCGAGCAAGAGGCGATCAGTCCCGCCGCCTGATGAACCCGGGCGGTCGGCCGCCCGCTGCCCAGCCCAGCGCCGTCATCGCCGGCAACCCCGTCATTTCGCAACCGATCTGGATCGCATCATGGCCACGTCCATCATCCGCAGCCGCAGCCTTGTCACCGGTGCAAAGGATCGCTTCGCCTGGAACCAGGTCGACAACGGGGCTGTACTCCAGGAGGACGGCACGATCGTCGCCATCGGCACGTTCGACGATCTCCGCGCCAGGCACCCGACCGTGCCGGTGATCGGTTCGGGCAATGAGATCGTGCTGCCCGGCTTCGTCAACGGCCACCACCATGTCGGCCTGACGCCGGTTCAGCTCGGCTCGCCCGACATGCCGCTCGAACTCTGGTTCGTCACCCGGATGGTGACCCGCAACCTCAATCTCTATCTGGATACGCTTTATTCGGCCTTCGAGATGATCAGCTCCGGCATCACCACGGTGCAGCACATTCACGGCTGGATGCCGGGCAGCCTCGCCGACGTCGAAGCCAAGACCAACGACGTCATCCGCGCCTATGAAGATATCGGCATGCGGGTGTCCTACTGCTATGCGGTGCGCGATCAGAACCGGCTCGTCTACCAGGCGGACCAGGACTTCGTGGCCAGCCTGCCCGGGGAACTTCAGGACCCTATGAAGCGCTATTTCGAGCGCTTCCAGGCAAGCCTCGACGAGGTCATGGGCCTGTTCGCAAGCCTCCATGGCAAGCATCAGGACAAGAGCCGCGTCAGGATCCAGCTGGCGCCGGCCAATCTGCATTGGTGCTCCGACCGGGCGCTGACCATGCTTTCCGACACGTCCAGGAAATACAATGTGCCGATGCACATGCATCTCCTGGAGACCGCCTATCAGAAGGAATATGCTTGGCGCCGCGGCAAATGCACCGCGCTCGAATATCTCGACCGCTTCGACATGGTGAACGAGCGTCTGACGCTCGGCCATGGCGTCTGGCTGAACGAAAGCGACATCGACCGGCTCGCCGGCGCCGGCGGCTGCGTCTGCCATAACTGCTCGTCGAATTTCCGCCTGCGCTCGGGTGTCGCCGCGCTCAACGTCTTCGAGGCCAAGGGTATGAACACGGCCATCGGGCTGGACGAGGCCGGCATCAATGACGACCGCGACATGCTGCAGGAAATGCGCCTGGTGCTGCGGGCCCACCGCGTGCCCGGCATGGTCGATGCCGACGTTCCGACAATGGCGCAGGTGCTGCGCATGGCAACTGTCGGCGGGGCGAAGACGACGCCGTATGGTGACCGGATAGGCAGCCTGGAGGTCGGCAAGAAGGCCGACCTGTCGCTGCATGACTGGGGCCAGATCTCCTATCCCTATCTCGACGAGGAGACGCCGCTGCTCGACGCCTTCATCCAGCGCGCCAAATCCCAGGGCGTGACCGCGGTCATGTGCGACGGTGAGCTCATCTATGCCGGCGGCCGGTTTACCAGGGTCGACCGGGACGGCGCGCTGAAGGCCCTGCATGATGACCTCAGCAAGGCCCTGTCGCATGACGAGGTGGAGCGCCGGCACTTGTCCAAGGCGCTCCTGCCGCATGCCCGCCGCTTCTATGCCGACTATATCGACCCGAGCCGGCATGAGCCTTTCTACCGGCCGAGTTCGCGTGTCTGATAGGGCGCTCATGGTCCTGCGGGGCCGCGGTCGAGCCGGAGGAACGCCGCTCATGGCCAGCCCGATCCGTCTGGGCATGCTCACGCCGTCGTCCAACACCGTGCTGGAGCCGGTGACCGCCGCCATGCTGGCCGGGCTGCACGATATCACCGTGCATTTCTCGCGTTTCCAAGTCACCGAGATCGCGCTCGATGCCCGGGCACTTGGCCAGTTCGACGATGCGCCGGTTCTGCGCGCCGCCGAACTCCTGGCCCATGCCAAGGTCGACGTCATCGCTTGGAACGGGACCTCGGCCGGCTGGCTCGGGCTCGATCGCGACCGCCGCCTGGTCGAGCGGATCGAAGCGGCCACCGGCATTCCGGCAGCGACCTGCGTCCTGGGCTATTTCGAGCTGTTCCGCCGGCTCGGCATTCGCCGGCTTGGCCTCGCCTCGCCCTATCTCGCCGCTGTGCAGAGCCGGATCTGCGAGGTCTTTGCCGGCGAAGGGATCACGACGACAGGAGAGCACCACCTTGGCCTGCGCGACAATTTCAGCTTTGCCACCGTCTCGGAGGCCGAGATCGAGACGATGTTTCGGGCCCTGGCCACCGCACGGCCCGATGCCATCGTGCTGCTCTGCACGAACATGCGCGGTGCCGGGCTTGCTGCCCGCCTCGAGGCCGAGCTGGCAATACCGATCCTCGACTCGGTCGCGGTGACGCTCTGGGCCTGTCTGGAGAGGCTCGGCCTGGATCGCCGGCCGCTGCACGCCTGGGGGCGCCTGTTTGCGGCCTGACGGCAGTGGCTTCGTCGGCGCCCGGGCGTTGGACGATCATCTCGCCGGGCAAACGCTCTACCGGCTGCCGTCATCCTCCAGCACGCTGGTCAGCACCTTGCGGATCGCCGCCTGGCGTTGAGCGGTCTGCACCTTGGCGCCCATCAGGTCGGTGACATAAAACACGTCCACTGCTTTTTCGCCGAAGGTGGCGACATAGGCTGAGCCGATGTTCAGGCTGTGGCGCGACAGGGCCGCGGTCAGGTCGTGCAGCAGGCCCGGACGGTCGAGCCCGGAGACCTCGATCACCGTATATCGGTTCGACCAGGTGTTGTTGATGGCCACCTCCGGCGCGATCCGGAAGGTGCGCGAACGCTGCCGGGCCGACGACTTGCGATGCGCCGCGGCGACCGCCTCGCCGACCTTGATCTCGCCGCGCAACGCCTTCTCGATGCCGTCGGCGATGCGCTTGGCGCGCCGCTCCTCGTCGTCGTCGCGGTCGAAGCCGCGGGTGATCGAGATGGTGTCGAGCGCCAGGCCGTCGGTCGTCGTATAGATCTGCGCGCCGATGATATTGGCGCCGGCCGCGGCGCAGGCGCCGGCGATGATCGACAGGAGCCTCGGATGGTCCGGGGCAAGCACGGTCAGATGGGTGACGCCCTGGCCGGCGACCAGGTCGACGCGGGTCGCCAGCGACTGGCCGGCGGCCTCCGCCGCCAGCAGGAAGCGGGCATGCTCGATCTTGGTGGCGAGATCGACCTTCAGCCAATAGGCCGCGTAGTGACGGCCGATATAGGCCTCCAGGCCGCTACCCGAGAGATCGGGCAGCGCGTCTGGAACCGTCCGGCGGAATTCCTCCTGGGCGATCTCGACGCGGCGCGTGCGGTTCACCTCCGAGAAGCCGCCGGTGACCACCGGTTCGGTTTCGTAATAGAGCGTGCGCAGCAGCTGGCTCTTCCAGCCGTTCCAGACGCCGGGCCCGACCGCGATAATGTCGGCGGTGGTCAGGATCAGCAGCATCTTCATGCGCTCGAGCGACTGCACCACGCCGGCGAAGGTCTCGATGGTCTTGCGATCGCTGAGATCGCGCGACTGGGCGATGGTCGACATGACCAGATGGTTCTCGACCAGCCAGGCGACGGTTTCGGTCTCGGCCTTGGTCAGCCCGAAGCGCGGCCCGAGCCGGCGCGCCACCCGGGCGCCGGCGATCGAGTGATCCTCCGGACGGCCTTTCGAGATGTCGTGCAGGAACAGCGTGATATAGAGCAGGTCGCGGTTGCGTGGCTGGATCGTCTTGATCAGGTCGGCGGCCAGACCGAGGTTCGGATCGCCGCCACGCTCGATCTGCTGCAGCGTGCCGATGCAGCGCAGCAGATGCTCGTCCACCGTATAGTGGTGGTACATGTTGAACTGCATCATCGCCACGACGCGGCCGAAATCCGGCACGAAACGGCCGAGCAGGCCGGCTTCGTTCATCCGCCGCAGCACCACCTCGGCGGTATTCGCCGAGGTCAGGATCGCGATGAACAGCTGGTTGGCGGTCGGGTCGTGGCGCAGCTTCTCGTCGACCAGCTTCAAGGACTGCGTCAAGAGCCGCATGGCGTCGGGATGCAGCGCGAGGTTGTAGCGGTCGGCAAGCGCGAAGATGCGGATCAGATTGACCGGATCGCGCGCGAAAGCCTGGTCGTCCGAGACGGTGATCCGGTCGTGGTCGATCTGGAAGTCCGGGCTTTCCTTGAAGCCGCGCAGTGATTTCGGCCGGAGCCTGGCGATGAACCGGTCGAGCACCGGGGCCGGCTTTTCGTGCCGCTCTTCCAGCTCGGCGCACAGGATGGCGGTGAGATCGCCGACATCCTTGGCGACCAGGAAGTAGTGCTTCATGAAGCGCTCTACATCGACCAGGCCGGAATGGCCGCGATAGCCGAGGCGCGGCGCAAGCTCGCGCTGCAGGTCGAAGGACAGCCGCTCCTCGGCGCGGCCGGTCAGGAAATGCAGGTGGCAGCGCACGGTCCAGAGGAATTTCTCGCAGCGCCGGAACGTCTGTGCTTCACGCCGGGTGAACACGCCCTTCTTGGCCAGTTCCTCGTCGGTTTTCACCCGATAGGCATAGCGGGCGATCCAGAACAGCGTGTGCAGGTCGCGAAGCCCGCCCTTGCCGTCCTTCACATTGGGTTCGACCAGATAGCGCGACTGGCCGGTCTTGCGATGCCGCTCGTCGCGTTCGGCGAGCTTGGCGGCGACGAATTGCGGCACGGTGCCGCGCACCACCTCCGCGTCGAAGCGCTGCTCGAGCTCGCGAAACAGCGCCATGTCGCCGAGGATATGGCGGGCTTCCAGAATGGCGGTGCGGATGGTCTGGTCGGCGCGCGCCTGGCGGATGCATTCATCGACCGAGCGCGTCGCATGGCCGACCTTCAGGCCCATGTCCCACAGGCAGTAGAGAATGGCCTCGGCGACGCTTTCGCCCCAGGCGGTCTGCTTGTAGGGCAGCAGGAACAGGAGATCGATGTCGGAACCGGGCGCCAGCATGCCGCGGCCATAGCCGCCGGTCGCCACCACGGTCATGCGTTCGCCCGACGAGGGGTTGTCGGAGGGGTAGAGCCGGTTGACGATCCAGTCGTAGACGGCGCGGATCGCATCGTCCTGGAACCGCGACAGGGCTTCCGCGCAGTTTCTCCCGTCGGCATCGGCGATCAGCCGCTGCTCCGCGGTCTTGCGGGCTTCGGCCAGCCAGCGCTTGAGGATCTGGACGACCTCGGCACGGGCTTCGCGGCTATTGCCGGCATGGACGCGCACCGCCCCGAGGTCCCGCGCGATATCGGCGGCATCGACCAGGGGCGCATGATCTGCGGGCTGCCGTCGCGGGCTGACTTCGAGGGTCGTCTGGTCCATCGGTTCTCACGGTCGCGTGCGAGGCCAGGAACCATACGCGTTTCGCATGGGCCGCGCGATATCGCCAAAAGTGTCGGTCTACAGGCCCGCCGCACCGCCATCGGCGCGCGGGTCATGGGCGCCGAGCATCGACCGGTCGGGGAACCAGGTGACGCCGCCGGCATGACCCATGGTGTCGGAATAGGCTTCGGGAATCGTCTCGGCGGCATGGCCCATGCGTTGCAGCGCCTTGACCAGGCTTTCGTCGAAGCGGTTCTCCAGGCGCAGGCCGGTGACCGCCGAGCCCCAGGTGCGGCCGAGCAGCCAGCGCGGCCGGTCGAGGCTCTCGTCGAGCGGCACGCCGTGGCGGACATGGCGTTCGAACACCATGGCCTGGGTCTGCGGCTGGCCTTCGCCGCCCATGGTTCCATAGGAAAACACCCGGCCGTCCTTGAGCCGCGCCAGCGCCGGATTGAGCGTGTGGAACGGGCGGCGACCCGGTTCGAGCGGGTTCAGCGCCTTCTGGTCGAGGGCAAAGCTGGCGCCGCGGTTCTGCATCAGGAAGCCGGTCGAAGCCGAGATGCAGCCGGAACCGAACTCCCAATAGATCGACTGGATATAGGAGACGACGCGGCCATCGGCATCGGCCGCGCCCATCCAGATGGTATCGCCGGGGGCGGCTCGCTGGGGCCACGGCAAGGCCTGGCCGGTCTTGATCGCCTGCGCTTCGCGGCCGAGCGCATCGCTGGTCAGGAAGGCCTGCGGGTCGCCGGCGAGCCGGTCGAAATCGGTCACGAAGCGGTCGCGCACCATGAAGGCGCGCTTGGTCGCCTCGACCAGGCGATGAACGAAGCCGACGGTCTCCGGCGTCACCGGGCCGTAGATCGCTTCCAACTGGTCGACGATGCCGAGGATCATCAGCGATGCCAGCCCCTGGGTCGGCGGCGGCATGTTGAAGACCTGGCCGAGCGAATGGTCGAGCGTCAGCGGCGCCCGCTCGACGGCGTAATAGGCCTGCAGGTCGGCGCGGGTGACCGGCGCGCCCATCCTGTCCAGGTCGTTTGCCAACTCACGCGCGATATCGCCGCGATAGGTGTCCTCGAAGCCGGCCCGCGCCATATGCTCCAGCGATGCCGCCAGCGCCTGCTGCTTCATCACGGCGCCTTCGGCCGGCGGGCGGCCGTCGACCAGGAAGGTATCGGCGAAGCCGGGGCAATCCTTCAGTTCGAACAGCTTGTCGATGGTCAGCCGCGCCTGCGACCGCGTCACCGCATAGCCGTCGCGTGCGGCGCGGATCGCCGGTTCGAGCAGAACGGTGCGCGGCAGCCGGCCGCCGGCGGCCTTCGCCATGGCATTGGCCATGCGCCAGCCGCCGATCGCGCCCGGCACGGTGAGCGCCGCCAGCGGGCCGCGTGTCGGGATCTCGTAATGGCCGCGATCCCAGTAGGAGCGCATGGTCGCGCCCTCGCCGGCGAAGCCGCAGGCTTCGATGCCGTGCACCCGGCCGTTGGGCTGGTGGATCAGCCAGAAGCCGTCGCCGCCGACATGGGTCATGTGCGGATAGACCGCCGCGATGGTCGCCGCCGCGGCGATCATCGCTTCGATCGCATTGCCGCCTTCGGCGAGAATCTGGCGCCCGGCCTCGGCCGCCGCCGAATGAGGGGCTGCGACGACACCGCGCGAGAATGGGCCTTGCGACATCAGGAATGATCCCTCGAATGCTGACCGAGGATAGCGGAGTGGCGCCGCCTCGGCGAACCCTCCTAGCGCCAGTGCAAACCCTTACGCAATCCTGCCGCCGCAAGAGCCCGATTTACACGTTTGCCGAGCCCGATCCTTTCGCAGGCGGCCTGAAGCTTTGCTGACAAGGGAATCCGGCCTTTCGCCTGCGGCATCAGGCCTTTCGGTTCAGAGCGCCATCGAGCGGCCGAGCGCTTCGCGCGAAACCTCGCCCTTGACGCCCGACAGCACGACCCGGCCGCGCTCCATGACGGCGAAGCGGTCGCCGAGCTCTTCGGCGAAATCCAGATATTGCTCGACCAGCAGGATCGCGATGTCGCCCTTCTGCCGGAGATAGACGATGGCCCGGCCGATATCCTTGATGATCGAGGGCTGAATGCCCTCGGTCGGTTCGTCCAGCACCAGGAGGCGCGGCCGGGTGACCAGCGCCCGGCCGATGGCGAGTTGCTGCTGCTGGCCGCCGGAGAGATCGCCGCCGCGCCGCCCCAGCATGCTGTTGAGCACCGGGAACAGCGAAAAGATATCATCGGGAATGGTCCGGCCGCTGCGCCTGAGCGGCGCGAAACCGGTCTCCAGGTTTTCCTTCACCGTCAGCAGCGGGAAGATCTCGCGGCCCTGCGGCACATAGGCGATGCCGCGCCGCGCCCGCTCGAACGGCGGCATGCGGGTGATGTCGCGGCCTTCCCACAGGATTTCGCCGGCCGAGATCGGCTGGTGGCCGATGATGGCGCGCATCAGTGACGATTTGCCGACGCCGTTGCGGCCGAGCACGCAGGTCACCGCGCCCGGCACCACCTCCAGCGAGACGTCGCGCAGCGCCTGGGCGGCGCCGTAGTGCAGATCGACGTTCTTGACTTCGAGCATGGCGCTTACCGTCCGAGATAGACTTCGATGACGCGTTCGTCGGAGCTGACCTGATCGAGCGTGCCTTCGGCCAGCACCGAGCCTTCGTGCAGGCAGGTGACCTTGACGCCGAGCTCGCGGATGAAGCCCATGTCGTGTTCGACCACCACCACCGAATGGCTCCTGGCGATGTCCTTGAGCAGTTCGGCGGTCGCCGCCGTTTCCGCGTCGGTCATGCCGGCGGCGGGCTCGTCGACCAGCAGGAGCTTGGGATCCTGGGCCAGCAGCATGCCGATCTCCAGCCACTGCTTCTGGCCGTGCGACAGTTCGGCGGCCATGCGGGTGCGCTGGTCGCCGAGCCTGATGACGCCGAGGATCTCGTCGACACGCCCCATGATGGTGCCGGAATGGCGCGAGAACAGCGTGCCGAACACGGTGCGGTCGGCCTTCACCGCCATCAGCACATTGTCTTCCACCGTGTGGCTTTCGAACACGGTCGGTTTCTGGAACTTGCGGCCGATGCCGAGATTGGCGATCGCCGTCTCGTCGAGCTCGGTCAGGTCGGTGGCGCCGGCGAAGATCACGTCGCCGGTGTCCGGCCTGGTCTTGCCGGTGATGACATCCATCATGGTGGTCTTGCCGGCGCCGTTCGGGCCGATGATCGCACGCATCTCGCCGGGGGCGATGACGAAGCTGAGTTTGTTGAGCGCGCGGAAGCCGTCGAAGGTGACCGAGACGCCGTCGACATAGAGCAGCGACTGGGTGATCACCTGCGGCCGGTTCATCGCCTGAACCGGCCCGAGTTGCGGCGCGCCGGCCACGGGATCCAGCAACATCTCGATACTCCCTATTGGGCGGCCTGGGGGGCGGTGCTGGCCGGCGGCTTCGGCTCCGCCTGGCGGGCATTCCACCAGTCGGTGAAGGTGCCGAGCACGCCCTTGGGCAGGAACAGCGTGACCAGGACGAACAGGCCGCCGAGCGCGAACAGCCAGCCCTGCGGAAAGGCGCCGGTGAACCAGCTCTTGGCGAAATTGACGATGCCCGCGCCGAGCGCCGCGCCGACCAGCGTGCCGCGGCCGCCCACCGCCACCCAGATGATCGTCTCGATCGAATTGGCCGGCTGGAATTCGGACGGGTTGATGATGCCGACCTGCGGCACGTAGAGCGCGCCGGCGATGCCGGCCATGACCGCCGAGACGGTCCAGACGAACAGCTTGAAATGCTCGACCCGGTAACCGAGGAAGCGGGTGCGGGCCTCGGCGTCGCGAATCGCGATCAGGATCTTGCCGGCCTTGGAGGTGACGATGGCGCGCGCCGCGAGATAGCCTGACATCAGGGCTGTCACCGACAGCGAGAACAGCACCGCCCGGGTCGGCTGCGCCTGGATGTTGAAGCCGAGAATATCCTTGAAGTCGGTCAGGCCGTTATTGCCGCCGAAACCCATGTCGTTGCGGAAAAAGGCGAGCAGCAGCGCATAGGTCAGCGCCTGCGTGATGATCGACAGATAGACGCCGGTGACGCGCGAGCGGAAGGCGAACCAGCCGAACACGAAGGCGAGCAGCCCCGGCACCAGGCAGACCATCAGCAGGGCATAGGGCAGCGAGGAAAAGCCCCACCAGGTGACCGGCAGTTCCTTCCAGTTCAGGAACACCATGAAGTCGGGCAGGATCGGATTGGCGTAGACGCCGCGCGGTCCGATCTGGCGCATCAGGTACATGCCCATGGCATAGCCGCCGAGCGCGAAAAAGGCGCCGTGGCCGAGCGACAGGATGCCGCAATAGCCCCAGACCAGGTCGACCGCGACCGCCAGCAGGGCATAGGTCATGTATTTGCCCCACAGACCCATGGCGGTGTTCGACACGTGGAACACCGAACTCGGCGGCACCGCCAGGTTGAGGATCGGCACCAGCACCGCGGTGATCGCCAGGATGCTTAAGAAGATCCAGCCGGCACGGTCGATCTTTTCGAACAGGAAGCGAGTGAACATCATTCCACCGCCCGTCCCTTGAGGGCGAACAGGCCCCGCGGACGCTTCTGGATGAACAGGATGATGAAGACGAGCAGCAGGATCTTGCCGAGCACGGCGCCGGCATAGGGCTCGAGGAACTTGTTGGCGATGCCGAGCGTGAGCGCGCCGACTAGGGTGCCCCAGAGATTGCCGACGCCGCCGAACACCACGACCATGAAACTGTCGATGATATAGCCCTGGCCGAGATTGGGACTGACATTGTCGATCTGGCTGAGCGCCACGCCGGCAAGCCCGGCAATGCCGGAGCCGAGCCCGAAGGTGAAGGCGTCGACCCAGTTGGTGCGGATGCCCATGGCGCCCGCCATGCGCCGGTTCTGGGTCACCGCGCGCGTTTGCAGGCCGAACGGCGTACGCTTCAGCACCAGCAGCAGGGCGGTGAACACCAAGCCGGCGAAGATGATGATGGCGAGCCGGTTGGTGGTGATGGCGAGGTTGCCGATTTCGAACGAGCCGGACATCCAGGACGGTGTGCCGACCTCGCGATTGGTCGGGCCGAACCACGAGCGCACCGCCTGCTGCAGGATCAGGCTGACGCCCCAGGTGGCGAGCAGCGTCTCCAGCGGCCGGCCATAGAGATGGCGGATGATCAGCCGCTCGATCAGCACGCCGACCGCGCCGGCGACCAGGAAAGCCAGCGGCAGTGCGATGAACAGCGAGACGTCGAACAGGGCCGGAGCCGCGGTGCGAATCACCTGCTGCACCACGAAGGTCGTGTAGGCGCCGATCATCACCATCTCGCCGTGGGCCATGTTGATGATGCCCATGACGCCGAAGGTGATGGCGAGCCCGATGGCGGCCAGCAGCAGCACCGAGCCCAGCGACAGGCCGTACCAGACGTTCTGGCCGGCCTCCCAGATCGCCAGCGACCGGCGCACTGCGGTGATGGCGCCGTCGGCGGCCTGGCGGACCAGCGGCGCGGTATCGGCCGGCAGCGAGCCGAGCATGGCGAGCGCATCCTGGTCGCCGCGCCGCTGGATGACGCCGATCGCCTCGATGCGGTCGGCATCCCGGGCTGAACCGTCGGCCACCAGGATCGCGGCGCGTGCCTCTTCCATCAGCTTCTTCACCCGCGCGTCGCGTTCCACCGGCAGCGCCACGGCGAGCGCGGCGAGCGCGGCGGCGTCGCGCGACTTGAACAGGGCTTCCGCTGCCGCCATGCGGCGGGCGGGATCTTGATGCATCAGGCTGAGCGCGCCCATGGCGGCGTCGATGGCGCGCCGGACATTGTTGTTGAGCCGGACCGGGCGGGCAGCGTCCGGGGCGGGTTCGGCATTGCCGGTCGCCGCCGCGGTGAAGCTGCCGTCGGGCTGGCGGATGAAGACGCTGCGATCGGCCGGACGATAGACCAGGCGGCTGTCGCGCAGCGCCTCGATGACCGGCGCGGCCTGCGGCGAACCGGAGCCGGCAAGGGCTGTGACGGCGCCGGCGATCTCGCTGAAATTCTCGGTGGCGAAGCGCTGGACCAGGGCCTGGCTGTCCTGGGCGACGGCCACGCGGGGGGCGGCGGCGACGAGAGCTGCCAGGGCCAGGATGGTGGCGAGGAATGACAAGCGTCGCATGAACGATCCCGAATGAGGGGCGAGAGCGGTCTCGCCGTCTGTGCTGGGCAGTTGCCGCGCGGGAGGGGCGCGCCGCTCAACGGCGCGCCCCGTCTTGGTCTGGAGCCTGCCGGTCAGCGTTGCGCGGCGCCGCCGCAGCGTCCGGTCCTGACGTTGAAATTGCCGCAGCGCATCGGCGCGCGGTGATCGGCGATCAGGTCACGCGAGCCTTCCAGATGCGGCGACCATTCCTGGGCGACGACGGTGCCGGCGGTCTGCCAGACCGTCGAGAACTGGCCGTTTTCCTGGATCTCGCCGATCAGCACCGGCTTGGTGATGTGATGGTTCGGCATCATGGTGGAAATGCCGCCCGACAGGTTGGGTACGGCAATGCCGATCATCGCGTCGCGGACCTTGGTCGGGTCGGTCGTGCCGGCCGCTTCCACCGCCTTCACCCACATGGCGAAACCGATCACATGGGCTTCCATCGGATCGTTGGTCACCGCGCGCGGGTTGTTCTTGAAGGCGCGCCAGCGGGCGATGAAGTCGCGATTGACCGGGTTGTCCACCGACTGGAAATAGTTCCAGGCGGCGAGATGGCCGACCAGCGGCTTGGTGTCGAAGCCGGCGAGTTCCTCTTCGCCGACCGAGAAGGCGATGACCGGAATGTCGGTGGCCTTGACGCCCTGGTTGCCCAGTTCCTTGTAGAACGGCACGTTGGCGTCGCCATTGACCGTCGAGATGACAGCGGTCTTCTTGCCGGCCGCGCCGAAGCGTTTGATCGCGGCGACCCGGGTCTGCCAGTCGGCATGGCCGAACGGGGTGTAGTTGACCGAGATGTCCTCGGGCTTGATGCCCTTGGACAGGAGATAGGCTTCCAGGATCTTGTTGGTGGTGCGCGGGTAGACGTAGTCGGTGCCTTCGAGCACGAAGCGCTGAACGCCTTCGGCGAGCAGGTAGTCGACCGCGGGAATGGCCTGCTGGTTCGGAGCCGCGCCGGTATAGAAGATGTTCGGCGAGGATTCCTCGCCTTCATATTGCACGGGGTAGAACAGGATCGAATTCAGTTCCTCGAAGACCGGCAGCACGGATTTGCGCGACACCGAGGTCCAGCAGCCGAAGGTCACCGCGACGCGATTGCGGGTGATCAGCTCGCGCGCCTTTTCGGCGAACAGCGGCCAGTTCGAGGCCGGGTCGACCACCACTGCTTCGAGCTTCTTGCCGAGCAGGCCGCCACGCTTGTTCTGCTCGTCGATCAGCATCAGCATGACGTCCTTCAGCGTCGACTCGCTGATCGCCATGGTTCCAGAGAGCGAATGCAGGATGCCGACCTTGATCGTTTCCTGCGCCTTGGCCGGCCCGGCAAGTATGCCTGCCGCAAGTGCTACGCTGGCCGCCAGGCCGAGCACTTTTGACTTGAGGTTCAACATGGAGGTTTCCCGTTTCTCGTGTTTGCCGTCGGCTCTGGAAGGCCTGTGGACCGCCGGTCAGCGGTTTTGTCTCGCAACGGCTGTGCCAGCCCCGGTCGCGGGAGCCAAAGCCTTGACGGGCTTCTGGAATTTTTCGCGAGCCAGGGCCGGCTTACGGGAAAATGCGAGGGTCGCCGTTGCTGCAATGCAAAGCGGCTGCCTAATAATTAATCGGACCGATTTGCGTAAATTTGCGGCACGGGCCCGTGCTGCGGCTATTTCGGGCAGATGACGGAAGGGCAGGGGAATGGCATGGGGCCGAACTCCGCCGCCGATGACCCCGTCTTCAATTTTCTTTAACCATAACGGGGTCACCTCGAATTCGGACCCGAGCCAGGAGAGGCCTCATGAGCGTCAGCGAGACCGTCAAGGTCCCGGACAAGGCCGGCTGGCGCGAGGCCGCCGCCGTCTATTTCCGGCGCGACGTGCTGGTGGTGCTGTTCCTCGGCTTCGCCGCCGGCTTGCCGCTGGCGCTGTCCGGCTCGACGCTGCTGGTCTGGATGGCCGAGAGCTCGGTCAACCTGACCACCATCGGCCTGTTCGCCCTGGTCGGCACGCCCTACACGATCAAGTTCCTCTGGGCACCGGTCGTCGACGCCCTCGACATCCCCATCCTCTCCGGCTGGCTCGGCCGCCGCCGGGGTTGGCTGATCTTCAGCCAGATCCTGCTGATGGCGGCGATCGTCTTCCTCGGCCTGCAAAACCCCGACGTCTCGCCTTTCATGATCGCGGTCGGCGCCGTGCTGGTGGCGACCGCTTCCGCCACCCAGGACACGGTGATCGACGCCTATCGGGTCGAGAAGCTCGACACCTCGGAACAGGCTGCCGGCATGGGCTCCTATGTCGCCGCCTATCGCATCGGCATGCTGGTTTCGACCGCCGGAGCGCTCCTGATCGTCTCCTATTTCGAGAAGATCCAGGGCTTCTCCAAGGCGACGTCCTGGTCGCTCGGCTATTGCGTCATGGCCGGTTTCGTCCTGGTCGGCATGGTCACCACCCTGATCGCCCGCGAGCCGGCGCGCTCGGCCGAGGCGGTCGAGCGCGCGCGCGCCGAAGGCAATCCCCTGGCGCGCGTTTCTTCGGCCGCGGTCGGCGCCTTCTCGGAATTCCTCACCCGCGACATGGCCTTCGTGGTGCTGGCCTTCGTCGTGCTGTTCAAGTTCTGCGATGCCTTTGTCGGCGCCATGACCGGCCCCTTCGTCATCCGCGGCATGGGTTACAGCCGCGAGGAATATGCCGCGATCGTCAAGGGCGTCGGGCTGGTGGCGACGCTCGGCGGCGGTTTTGCCGGCGGCTTCGTGGCGCGCGCGCTGGATCTCAGGACCAGCCTCTGGCTCGCCGGCTTCCTGCAGATGGCCTCGAACCTGGTCTTCGCGCTGCAGGCCCAGGCCGGCATCAGCTACGGCATGCTGGCCTTCGTCATCGTCGTGGAGAATTTCACCGGCGCCATCGGCACGGTGATCTTCGTCGCCTATCTCTCGTCGCTGTGCAATTCGCCGCTGCATACCGCGACCCAATATGCGCTGCTCGCAGCACTTGCCGCGGTCGGGCGCACCTATCTGTCGGCGCCGGCCGGCTGGCTCGCCGGCCAGACCGGCTGGTTCTGGTTCTTCGTGCTGTCCTGCCTGACCGCCATTCCGAGCTTCCTGCTGCTCTGGTGGCTGCAGGCGCGCGGCCATTTCGATGCGTTGGCGCGGCCGACCGGCCGACTTTCGGCGGATGACTGACGTCATGGCCAATCCGGTCTTCCGTTCCTCCGGCGATCTGCTCGCCGACCGCCGCTACGACTACGCCATGGCCTCGAAGGACGACGGCGATTGGGTCGCCAGCGCCGACCTGTTGCGCCAAGCCCTCGAAATCGCCCCCGGCTGGGCGGCCGCCTGGTTCGCGCTCGGCGAGGTCGAACGGGAGCAAGGGCTGACCGAACAGGCGATCGCGGCATTCGAAACGGCAAGCAAGTGCGATCCGGCGGATGCGCTTGGCGCCCGCCTCATGCTGGCGCGCCTCGGCGCGACCGACGCTGCCACCGCCATGTCGGCCACCTATGTCGAGACCCTGTTCGACCAATATGCGGCCCGTTTCGATCAGGCCCTGCGTCAGGGCCTCGGCTATCGTGGTCCGGAAATCCTGGTCGAGGCGGTCGAGCACGCCTGTCGGCGGCGCGGCCGGCCGACCCGCTTTGCCCACATGCTGGATCTCGGCTGCGGCACCGGGCTCGCCGCCGAGACCTTCCGGTCCCAGGTTGAGGCCATCGACGGCGTCGACCTGTCGCGCAAGATGGTCGAGATCGCCGGGGCCAAGGGCCTCTATGCGAAAGTCGAGGCCGGCGATCTCCTGTCCTATCTCGGCCGGCAGCCCGAGGCCGGCGCCGACCTGATCGTCGCCGCCGACGTTTTCGTCTATTGCGCCGATCTCGGCCCGATCATTGCCGAAAGCGCGCGGGCGCTGCGGCCGGGGGGCCTGCTTGCCTTCACGGTCGAGACCCATGGCGGCGACGGCGTCATGCTGGGCGCGGGCCTTCGTTATGCTCACACGCAGGCCTATCTGCGCCAGGCCATGGCGGCACTGCCGCTCGATATCGTGGTCTGCGAGGCGGTTTCGACCCGGCTGGAGGGCAAACTGCCGGTTCCGGGCCTGGTCGTCGTGGCCGAGCGATCGGCCTGAGCGCAGCCGGCCGCAGCCACGATTCTTCCGTCTCCGATTGACGCTGGCCCGCGGCGGGGCCACAGCATCCCGAATGAACTATCGCCACGCCTATCATGCCGGAAACCCGGCCGATGTGATCAAGCACGCCGTCCTGGCCTTCGTGATCGACTATCTGCTGCAGAAGCCGGCGCCGATCCGGGTGATCGACACCCATGCCGGCATCGGCCGCTACGACCTGACCTCGGATGCCGCCGAGCGCACCGGCGAGTGGGTCGAGGGCATTGGCCGGCTCTGGGGCCAGGCCATTCCCGATGACCTGGAGGCCTTTCTCGGCCCCTATCTCGACCTGGTCGCCAGGCTGAACCCGGACGGCCGGCTGCGCTTCTATCCCGGCAGCCCCGAGATCGCCCGCCTGATGACGCGACCGACCGACGGCATCACCTGCTGCGAGCTGCATCCGGAGGACGGTGCCTCGCTCGCCGGGCTCTATGGCCGCGAAAAGCGCATCAAGGTGATCAATCTCGACGGCTGGCTGGCGCCGAAGGCCTTCCTGCCGCCGAAGGAGAAGCGCGGGCTGGTCTTGATCGACCCGCCTTTCGAAGAGCGCGGCGACTATGACCGGCTGGTCGAGGCGCTGAGCCTCGGTCACAAACGCTGGGCCGGTGGCGTGTTCATCCTGTGGTATCCGGTCAAGGACGCTACCGAGATCAGGCGCTTCCACCGGATGATCGCCGATCTCGCCCTGCCGAAATGCCAGACGATCGAGGCGACCTGGCGCGCCGTCGACGGCGAGCGCCTGTCGGGCGCAGGCCTCGTCACCGTCAATGCGCCGTTCACGCTGGCGCCGACGTGCCGGGCGGCGGCCCGCCTGCTGTGGGACGCGCTGCGCGTGCCGAACGGGCGGCTGACCGTCACCGGTGACGCGGATTAGCCCGTCAGGGATCGGTGCGCAGGTTCATCTGTTTGGCCGTGTCGACGACGAACAAGGCCAGTGCCGCGCCGACTGCAAGACCGAGGGCGACAATGGCGAGATCGGCTATGGCAAGTTGGATCATGACAAACCCCTGAAGGCTCGGGTGACGGTCGTCATCCGCGGCTTCGGCCGTCGGGGATTCAGCTGCGGCTCACGACAGGGGTATGGTTCCGCGATTTGTGCGTTGCAGCAATGATGCTTTCGATGTGCTGCAATGCAACATTGCGATGCCTACCGATGCGCTTGCCCATCGCCCCCGGCGGCCAAGGCCTGGAGCGCCTCCCTGAAGTTTGGATGCAATAGCTTAACGGACAGTTCACCTTTGAGGCGCTGGTTCGACACCCGCTTGCACTCGCCATAGAAGCTCAGGCCCATCGGCGAGAGCCCGGCCTGGTCGATCGGGATATCCGGCGGCACCGGCAGGCCGAGCAGGCCGGCCGCATAGCTGACCACGTCCTGCGCCGGCGAGGGCTCGTCATCGGTGACGTTGACCACGCCGTCATGACGTTTGTCGAAGGCGGCCAGCACCGCGGCCGCGATGTCGTCGACATGGATGCGGTTGAACACCTGGCCCGGCTTGATGATGCGCCGCGCGGTGCCGCGCCGGAGATTGACCAGGGCATTGTTGCCCGGGCCATAGATGCCGGAAAGCCGGAGCAGGGCGACCGGTATGCCCTCGGACCGGCCCAGGGTCGTCCAGGCCGCCTCGGCCTCCAGCCGCTCGACGCTGCGCGGGCTGACCGGCCGTGGCGGCGTCGTCTCGTCGACCCAGCCGCCCTGATGGTCGCCATAGACGCCGACGGTTGAGAGATAGGCGATGGCGCTGGGCTTGGCGGTGGTCAGCGCCGCCCGGCAGAGCTTGAGCACCGGATCGCCCGTTTCATCGGGCGGCGCCGACACCAGCACGTCGTCGGCCTCGGCGATGGCCGCGGCGAGTTCCGGCGAAAGGTTTGTGCCGTCGAACGGCAGGACCGTGACCGGGCGGCCCTCGACGCCCTCGGCGGTAAGGGACGCTGCCCGTTCCGGCGACCGCACGGTCGCGACGATGCGCTGATAGCGGCCGTTCGCGGCGCGCACCGTGGCGCGCGAGGAATAGCCCAGGCCGAAGATCAGAAGCGTCGTCATGAAGTCCATTCCTGCAAGACATCGGGGTCGGTTTCGGCGCGCGGATCGAAGGCGGCGAGGCGTGCCGGGGCAAGCTGGCGCAGCGCCCAGACGGCGGCGCCGCGCACCAGGGCCGAAGCATCGGTCATCAGGCGCTCGGCTTCGGTCGCCAGTTGGAGGTCGCCGCTATTGCCGATGGCGATCAGCACGTTGCGGATGAAGCGGTCGCGGCCGATCCGCTTGACCGGGCTCTTCGAGAACAGCGCGCGAAACTCCGGATCGTCGAGCCGGGCGAGGTCGGCAAGTGCCGGCCGGCGCAGACCGTCGCGGGCGGCGAGCTTCATCTCGTGGCCCTGGCGGGCGAACTTGTTCCACGGGCACACGGCCAGGCAATCGTCACAGCCATAGATCCGGTTGCCCATCGCCTTGCGGAATTCACGCGGGATCGGCCCCTTGTTCTCGATGGTCAGGTAGCTGATGCAACGCCGGGCATCCAGCCGGTAGGGCGCGGGGAAAGCCGCGGTCGGGCAGGCGTCGAGGCAGGCCCGGCAGGAGCCGCAACGGTCGGTCTCCGGCGGGTCGCTCGCGAGTGCGAGCGTCGTCATGATCGAGCCGAGGAACAGCCAGGAGCCGAATGCGCGCGACACCAGGTTGGTGTGCTTGCCTTGCCAGCCGAGGCCGGCGGCGGCCGCCAGGGGTTTTTCCATCAAAGGCGCGGTGTCGACGAACACTTTCAGCTCGCAGCCGGTCTGCTCGGCGAGCCAGCGGCCGAGCGCCTTCAGCCGCGACTTGACGAGATCGTGATAGTCGTCGCCGCGGGCATAGACCGACAGGAGCCCGGCCGAGCGGTCGGCGAGCCCGTCCAGGGGGTTCTCGTCCGGCCCGTAGTTCAGGCCGAGCATGATGACGCCGCGCGCCGCCGGCCACAGCACGCCCGGATCGGCGCGCCGCTCGATGGTTTCCTCCATCCAGGCCATGGCGCCGTGAAAGCCGTCGGCGATGGCCTCCGCGAGCCGCGGCGCGGCCTCTGGGATGGCATCCGGCGTGGTGAAGCCGATGGCGGTGAAGCCCTGGGCACGGGCCTCGTCGGTGATCGCCTGGCGAAGGGCTGCCGGATCGCTCAGAAGTCGAGATCGGCGTAGGTCGCGCTCGCGGGCGTTCCGACCACCCGGTCCGCCAGGAGCGGGCGGAACGACGGGCGCGACTTCACCCGCGCATACCAATCCTTGGCTGTCTCGTCGTCGTTCCACGGCACATCGCCCAGATAGTCGACGACCGACAGGTGGGCGGCCGCGACGAGATCGGCGTAGCTCAATTCGGGGCCGGCAAGCCAGTCGTTCCGCGCGGCGAGCCAGCCGATATAACGAATATGATAGCGGATATTGGCCCGCGCGGCGCGCAAGGCATTGGTATCCGGTGCACCGCCGCCATGCTCGGGTGCCATGAAACGCTTGTCGATGCGCTCGGCGACCAGCGGTCCCGACACTTCCTCGAAGAATTTGACGTTGAACCAATGCATCAGCCGTCGCACCTCGACCCGCGCGATGGCGCCCTGCGGCATCAGGCGGCGGTCGGTCTCGGGCTGGTCGAGCTCGTCGAAATAGGCAGCGATGATCTCGGAGCCCGGGATGGCAAGCCCGCTCCCGACCGTGAGGATCGGCGTAGTGCCTTCGGGATTGAGCCGAAGGAACTCTTCGCGCCGCTCCCAGGGCCTTTCCTCGATGAGTTCCACCTCGACCCCGCGCTCGGCCAGAATCAGCCTGACGAAGCGGGAATGAGGACAGAAGAATCGATGGTGCAATTGCATACGATCAAACCTGGACGGCCCGCAATCGACGGACCCGATGTGGTTTTTCGATGACATGTGGTTCGGAAGTGGGGTGAATAGCCTCCCCGCGCCGGCGAAACAACCTCGGGATTTGCATGTCGAGTTTAACGCCGTGTCATGCTTA
>BFBZ01000795.1_pt1 | contig 25480 bp, 29 predicted proteins | sample 1888401 | NCBI WGS metagenome assembly BFBZ01 (sample SAMD00112614, study PRJDB3348) | symbiont metagenome | host: Chara braunii
CCCCGCCGGCGTCGAGCGACAGTTCCAAGAGGGCGGCAGTTAGTGGCCGGCCGCGCAGCGACCTGATGATGGTGGAAACATGCAGTACGCTATCGCACTAGGCAGGTAGGCCGAAGGCCAGCGACTGCAGACTTCGACAAATTGGCAAAACAGCCTAACGGCGATCCTGCAGACACCGTTACGGATTTGATCGTCAATGGCATCAATCAGCAGGTTCGAACGCTACGAAGATCACCGACACAAGAGGTTGACTGCGGCATCGGGATGCGAGTTTTCATGGACAGCCGCGGTTCGACCAGCCTCGCGCCTCTTCAGCGCTCCGTTACTAATATCCATATTCGTGAAAAGCTTGACGATAACATGTTGTAAAGGTTTGTCGATTTACCACGAATACGATCGCAAATGTGGCTTCCGGACTCCTTCCTTCGGCAGATCGGCCGGTGCGAGATTGACCGTGACCTTCTTCGGCGGCAATGCGAGGCCGGAAGCGTGAAGTGCGGCCTGCACCCGCTCGCGGCTTTCGGCCACCGCCTTGTCCGGCAGGCCGACGATGTGCATCAGCACCTTGCCGGGCGCGATCATCACCTGAACTTCGACGGGCACACCTTCGATACCCTGAAACGCAACCGTACTGACGCGCGCCACCATGCCTTGCCCTCGCCCAACTCGCTTGCCGCTATTAATTCTTCACCGCAGACCATGGGTTGCAACGTGGCAGAAAAAATGAAATGAAACAAGAACAATAAAAGAACAAAGGGACGGTTTTTACAATTGGGGGAAAATTATGAGACTTGCGATATCGCTATCTCTTCTGATGACCGTACTTCTCGGCGGCTGCCAGTCCATCGATGGCGGGGATAATCTGGAAAGGGGCATTCCCTATTCGTTGAGCGCCAAGGAAACGGCTGCGGTGGAAAAGGGTTTGCGCGAGCAGCTTCCTTACGAGGGCCTTCTGCTTTTCGGGCCTATGGCGGCTTCCAAGAACAGCAAGGGCCATGTCAGCGTCTGCGGCACGATCACCGCCATGGGTGGCTATGGCGGCGTTGTAAACAAGCGGCCTTACGTCGGCATGATGGTCAACGTGAAGCCGCTTTTCGGCTTCGTGCCGATCGTCATCGCGGATGGCAGCTCGACCGGGCAGTCAGCGGTGATCCTGACCTGCCGCCGCATGGGCATAGCGATATAATTCGTGTTGCGTCGAGCGCAAACGACCTCTCACCGATCCCCGGCAAAAACAGCCATCAGGCCCGCTTGGATTCGATCGCATCCCAGAGCAGGCTGGCGATGTCGGCACCGCCGAAGCGCTTCACTTCGCGGATGCCGGTCGGCGACGTGACGTTGATCTCGGTCATGTAGTCGCCGATGACATCAATGCCGACGAGAAGGAAGCCGCGGGCCTTCAGAGCCGGGCCGATGCGGGCGCAGATTTCCTGCTCGCGCGCCGTCAGCTCGGTGGCTTCGGCGCGGCCGCCGACATGCATATTGGAGCGGGCATCATGCTCGGCCGGCACGCGGTTGATCGCGCCAACAGCCTCGCCATCGACGAGGATGATGCGCTTGTCGCCCTTGCGCACGTCAGGCAGGTATTGCTGGGCGATGAAAGGCTCGCGGAAGAGCTGGCCGAACATTTCCAGCAGCGAGGAGAGGTTGCGGTCGTCACGCGTCGAATGGAAGACGCCGGCGCCGCCATTGCCATAGAGCGGCTTCAGAATGATATCGCCCATCTCCTCGCGGAAGCGGCGGATCTCGCCGGCATCGCGGGTGATCAGCGTCTTCGGCATCAGATCGGCGAATTCGGTGACGAAGATCTTTTCCGGCGAGTTGCGCACCCAGGCCGGATCGTTGACGACGAGAGTCTTCGGATGGATGCGCTCCAAGAGATGCGTCGAGGTGATATAGGCCATGTCGAAGGGGGGATCCTGGCGCAGCAACACCACATCCATGGTCGAAAGGTCGACACGCTCGGGCTCGCCGAGCTCGAAGTGGTCACCCTTGACATCGCGCAGGATCATCGGCTCGACGGAGGCATAGACCTCGCCGTCGCGCATGCTCAGCCGCTCGGGCGTGTAGTGAAAGAGTTTGTAGCCGCGGTTCTGGGCCTCGAGGCTCATGGCGAAGGTCGAGTCGCCCGCAATGTTGATGCCCCGGACATGGTCCATCTGGACCGCGACATTCTTAATCTTCGCCATAGTCAGCCCTCGCTCGAATTCGCCGACAGATGTAGGTCGGCCCGCCTTCAAACGCAACGGCTATTCAAGGACTTCCGATAAAGCTCGCCGCACTCAGGCGGCGAGTCCCTGGGTGCTGCCACCCTGCCTGACGAGATCACGCAGGCGATAGGCCATGGTCAAAGGCTTCGGGAACGGCTTGCGCAAAAAGGCAACCTTGCGCAGATAGCGATCGATACGCCATGTCGCCCAGGTGCCGCCGGCGAAATAGGCGACGTCGCCTGCAGTCAGCGTGCGTTCGACGCCATCTTCCGTGGTGATGTGCACCTCGCCTTCGAGGATCATCACCGTTTCATCCCAGCCGAAATACCAGCGGAACTCGCCCGCCGTGCAGTCCCACAGCGCCGTCAGCGCGGCATCGTCCTGCCCGCGGGAATGTTCGGCGATGCGAGCCACCGGCTCGCCTGCCAGTATCCACGACGGTTCGATCGGCGATGGCTTCATTTCCATCGCGCCCGCAGCATCGGCTACGAAGTTCTTCGATGGCGGCATCGCCACGACAACAGGCACCGCACGCGCAGCAAAGGCCGCCATGCTCGCCAACATCAATTTCAAGACCATGCAATCCCCCAATTCCATGCGCGTCTCGATCTCCATCGCATGGAAGGGGTAACGGCGCCGTTCATGAAACCTGGCGCATTTTAACGATTGCAGGGATCAGGCGGAAAAACCTTCGATTGTGCAGACGATCATATCATGATCGGACAGCGGTTTGCCCTCTTCATTGAGGGAAGAAACGAGGTGGCTTTCGCTGATTTTCAGGCCCCGGCTCAGGAACCAGTCGAGCTTCATGGCGCGATCGGGGAAGCGGGTGATCAGGCTCGGGCGCGTACTCGTCTGGTCGAGCGGACCGCCATGGCATTCGAAGCCACGGCCCTCGGCCATGGCAAACAGCGTGTCGGTCGAGAAATCGCCGCCAGTGTGATTGCCGGTGTTGAGATCGCCGCCGATCAGGATCGGAAGGCCGGGCGCAAAGGCTTCGACGGCATCGATCAGCGCCGCCGTCTGCCGCTCGCGGTATGCAGCAGTTGCGACACTTTCGAGATGGACCGACACGGCAACGAAAGGCCCGGCTTCGGTTTCGACGATAGCGCCGACAGCGCAGCGATCGCCGATACGCGGCTGCTCGTTGCTGTCATTGAACCAGACTGCTTCGCCGGGAAGACGGAAGAGGAAAGCATCCTTCAAGGCGCCCGACGCCATCAGGGCGTTGCCGTGAAAGCCCTTCTCGTTGAAATCGTCGCGGCAGTAGGAACGCTCGATTTCCGAGCCGAGGCTCAGTTCCAGGAACTCGACGCCATAGGCATAGTTCATGCCGAGTTCACCGGCGACGACGGCCGTGGGATCACGTTGCTCGGTGCGGGCCATGCCATCGTCCATCTCGGAAAGCAGAACCAGCGGCGCGCCTGTCGCCCGCAGCTTTGCCGCAGTCTCCTCAGGGAACAGGCAACGCTCGAGGTTCCAGGCCGCAACCGTGAAGGGGAATGACAAAGCGCCACGCTCGGCTTTGGCGCCACCGACCCGCACCGTGTTCATGCAGGCAAGCGATGCCAGGATAGAGGCATGAACGGCAGGAGATTTCTCCAGCGAGACGAAGCTCTTGCGCTCCTCCTGCGAGGGAACGGTGGAGGCGGAAACGGTGCTGCGGATCATGATAAGGCCTGTCGAAAAGAGATGGGAAGCGCCGGTGGGGGACTGCAAGCGCATGTCGGCCCGGCAATAGGCTGATTTTGTGACGTTTCTGTAACGCCAGCCTTAAAACGCATCCGGAAAATGCTGCGGCCAGCGGCCGGGTAGCATGGCGACGATATCGTAGCGCTGCGACAGACGGGCAAAATCCGGTTGCCGCGCCAGCCACAGGTCGCTGGCGGCGCGGATGCGCTTCTGCGAAGAAAAGGAAACCGCATCGATCGCCTCTTGCGCCCCCCGCCTCGATTTGACCTCGACGAAGACGGCAAGATCCCCCTTGCGGGCAACGATATCGATCTCACCGAGCTTGGTGCGGTGACGGATGGCCAGGATGCGATAGCCCTTGAGCAGCAGGAAGGCGGCGGCCAGATATTCGGCCACATGGCCACGTCGCCACGCCTTCTGCCGCTTCAGCCTCTCGCCTGTCTCAGCCATGGCGTTCCTTCATGTCGAGCAGTCGCTGATAAAGCTCCTTGCGTGGCAGGCCGGTCAGGCGGGCGGCTTCCGCTGCGGCCTTTGCCGTCGGCATCGTGCCCGCGAGGTCGGCAAGAATGGCGTCGATATCAGCTTCGGCTGTCACGCTTTCGGCTGGCGGCCCGACGAGCCAGACGATCTCACCCTTGACGTTATCGACCTCCCTATAAAAGGCGGCGAGTTCGGCGAGCGTGCCGCGGCGGAATTCCTCGAAGGTCTTGGTGAGCTCTCGGCAGACGGCGGCAGGGCGTTCGGCTCCGAGCACATCGGCGGCGGCGGCAAGCGTAGCGGCGATGCGATGCGGCGATTCAAAGAAAATGAGGGTCGCCGGAATGCCGGTAAGTTCCGCCAGCCGGTCCCGCTTGCCCTTGTCCTTGGCCGGCAGGAAACCGGCAAAGAAGAAGGCGTCGTTGGGAAGGCCAGAGCCGACGAGGGCGGCAAGCGGCGCCGAAGCGCCGGGAATGGGAACGACCTTATATCCCGCCTCGATCGCCTGCACCGCCAGCCGATAGCCGGGGTCGGAGACCAACGGCGTGCCGGCATCGGAGACCAGCGCCACCGAACGGCCGGCCTCCAGCGCCTGCAGCAGACGGGGGCCGGCCTCATCGGCATTGTACTCATGATAGGCATAGGGCCTGTTCTGGATACCATAGCGATCAAGCAGGACGCGGGTAACGCGGGTGTCCTCGCAGGCCAGAACGTCGGCGCCTGCCAATGTCTCCAATGCCCTCAGCGTGACATCGCCGAGATTGCCGATGGGGGTGGCCACGAGATAGAGCGCCGGTTCGAGGGGACGGGCCGGAATGTTGCTGTTGTGCAGGCGGAAACTGCGTGTCCCGCCGCCTGATTGGTCTTCGTTCATGCCTGTCCTGAATTCGCTTCGGATTCACAGCCTTTATGGGCGAGGCGCGGGCTGACGACAAGAGCGGTGCAATTCCTGTGGAGCATTGTCGACGAAATGTCGAATTGGCGCTTGGCAATTGGTCCATGCCTCTTGCATTCGGATGGAGAAGTCTGCCAAGTTGCCTGTCCAATCTTTCGGGCCTCGTCCGAAAACATGTCGCTCGGGCGCCTCGGGCTGCCCGGCAAGTCACGGTCGAAAGCGGTAGCATCCATGCGTATTACAATTGAGCGGTCGAACCTCCTGAAGTCGCTGAACCACGTCCATCGCGTGGTCGAGCGTCGCAACACGATCCCGATCCTGTCGAACGTGTTGCTGAAAGCCGATGGCACGAGCCTCGACATGAAGGCGACCGACCTCGATCTCGAAATCACCGAGGCAACGCCCGCCAATGTCGAGCAGGCCGGCGCCACCACCGTTCCCGCGCATCTGCTCTACGACATCGTGCGCAAGCTCTCGGACGGATCGGAAGTGCTTCTGGCCACCAATCCCGATGGCAGCTCGATGACGGTTGCTTCTGGCCGCTCTAAATTCTCGCTGCAGTGCCTGCCGGAATCCGATTTTCCGGATCTGACCGCAGGCAGCTTCAGCCACTCCTTCAAGCTGAAGGCTGCGGATCTGAAGATGCTGATCGACCGCACGCAGTTTGCGATCTCTACCGAGGAGACGCGCTATTACCTCAACGGCATCTTCTTCCACACGATCGAAAGCGACGGCGACCTGAAGCTTCGGGCCGTTGCAACCGATGGCCACCGCCTTGCCCGCGCCGATGTTACGGCGCCCTCGGGTTCCGAAGGCATGCCGGGGATCATCATCCCGCGCAAGACGGTTGGCGAGCTGCAGAAGCTGGTGGATTCGCCGGATACGATCGTCACCGTTGAGGTTTCCGATGCGAAGATCCGCCTGACGATCGGCTCCATCGTGATGACGTCGAAGCTGATCGACGGCACCTTCCCCGACTATCAGCGCGTCATACCCACAAATAACGACAAGGAAATGCGGGTCGATTGCCAGTCCTTCGCCCAGGCCGTCGACCGTGTGTCGACCATTTCCTCGGAACGTGGCCGCGCGGTGAAGCTGGCGCTTTCGGACGGCCAGCTGCTGCTGACGGTCAACAACCCGGATTCGGGAAGTGCCACCGAAGAAGTGGCTGTCGGCTACGAGATGGATGCGATGGAAATCGGCTTCAACGCCAAATACCTGCTCGACATCACCGCGCAGCTTTCGGGTGAATCCGCCATATTCCTGCTTGCCGATGCCGGCTCGCCGACGCTCATTCGCGACACGGCAGGCGACGATGCGCTGTATGTTCTGATGCCGATGCGCGTCTAAAGAAACCAAAGCGCCCTTTCATGCGTTTCTCCGACGCAAAGGGCGCTTTTCTTTTGTCCTTTGTGGATTGCGACATTTTCTCTTGTTATTGCGTCATCGCATTGCAAGATTCGCGATAAGCGGTATGTAAGTCGCAACCGAAACATATGGTGGGGGAGAGCATGGCGCTGCGTCTCAAGGAACGGCTGGGCAAGAAATTCGACGAGGAGATCCGTTTCTTCAAGGGCATGATGCAAGGGCCGAAGACCGTCGGCTCGATCGCCCCGACTTCGTCGATCACGGCCCGCAAGATGGCGAGCGTCATCGACACCCAATCCGGCCTGCCCGTTCTAGAGCTTGGACCGGGCACAGGCGCGATCACCAAGGCGATCCTGGCACGCGGCGTAGAGCCGCAGAACCTCGTCGCCATCGAATATTCCACCGATTTCTATAATCACCTCGGCAAGCTCTATCCCGGCGTCCACTTCATCAATGGTGACGCCTTCGATCTCGACACGACGCTCGGCGTGCTACGTGGCCAAACGTTCGATTCCGTCGTGTCCGGCATCCCTCTCCTCAATTTCCCGATGAAGGCGCGCGTGGCGCTGCTGGAAAGCCTGTTGGACCGCATGCCGGCCGGCCGGCCCGTGATACAGATCTCCTACGGGCCGGTGTCGCCGATCATCGCGCGGCCGGATCGCTATCATATCCGCCACTTCGACTTCATCGTCCGCAATATTCCGCCAGCCCAGCTCTGGGTCTATAGCCGCGGCTGAGGCAATCAATCCATGTACGCTCTTTATATCACGCACCCGCAGGTGCGCATCGACCCGGATGTTCCGGTGCCGCAATGGGGACTTTCAGAAATTGGCGCGGCAAGAGCGCGACTGGCGGCAACCCATCCATGGGCGCAGACGCTTGGCCTGATCGTCTCCAGCGGCGAGCGCAAGGCGATAGAAACAGCGGAAATTCTCGCGGCAGCGAGCGGTGCGACGGTCGAAATCATCGAGGCCACGCACGAAAACGACCGCGGCGCCACCGGCTTCCTGGCTCCGCCGGAATTCGAGAAGGCAGCGGACTGGTTCTTTGCGCACCCGCATGAGAGCTTCAAGGGCTGGGAACGCGCCATCGACGCGCAGGCAAGGATCGTCTCCAATGTCGAGGCCGTTCTTTCGCGGCACGATCCGAAAATGCCGATCGCCTTCGTCGGGCATGGCGGCGTCGGCACGCTTCTGAAATGCCACCTGGAGGGAAAGCCGATCGCGCGGCAAGGCGATCAGCCGCCCGGCGGCGGCAATCTTTTCTGTTTCGATCTTGCGAAGCGCGCCGTCTCATGCGACTGGACACCCATGGAAGACTGGATGGGATGGGCTTGATATGACCGCACGCGACCGCTTGATCGTTGGACTGGATGTTCCAAACCTTCAGGAGGCCGAGAAAGTGGTCGGCGCCCTCGGCGACGATATTCTCTATTACAAGATCGGCTACCAGCTCGCCTTTGCCGGCGGCCTGGAATTTGCCCGCGACCTTGCCGCCGACGGCAAGAAGATCTTCCTCGACATGAAGCTGCTCGACATCGACAACACGGTCGCCTCCGGCGTCGAGAACATCGTCAAGATGGGCATGTCGATGCTGACGCTGCACGCCTATCCGAAGGCGATGAAGGCGGCGGTCGCCGCGGCCAAGGGATCGGATCTCTGCCTGCTCGGTGTCACCGTGCTGACCTCGATGGACGAAGAGGACCTGATCTCCGCCGGCTATGAATACGATCCGCATACGCTGGTGCTGCGCCGCGCCGAACAGGCGCATCTTGCCGGCATGGGCGGCATCGTCTGCTCGGCGGAGGAATCCTCCGCTGTCCGCAAGATCATCGGGCCTGACATGGCGCTGGTGACCCCCGGCATTCGGCCTGCCGGCAGCGACAAGGGCGACCAGAAGCGCGTGATGACGCCGGCCGATGCCATCAAGGCCGGTTCGAGCCATCTCGTCGTCGCACGGCCGATCGTCAAGGCAAGCGACCCGAAGGAGGCGGCACGCGCCATCCTCGCCGAGATCGCTGCCGCACTGTAGATCATTGCAGGAAACAGGGAGGCAGATATGCCAAAGGGATACTGGATTGCGCGCGTCGATGTTCGCGACCTCGAGCGCTACAAGGATTACATTGCCACCGCCAAGCCGGCCTTCGAGAAATACGGCGCGAACTTTCTTGCTCGCGGCGGCACATTCACCCCGCTTGAGGGACAGGCGCGCGGCCGCAACGTCGTGATCGAATTTCCATCGCTGCAGCACGCCGTCGATTGCTACAATTCGCCGGAATACCAGGCGGCCGCCAAAATCCGCCACGAAGTAGCGGATGCGGAAATGGTCGTCGTCGAGGGGATCTGATCCCTTCGAAATGCGACGCTGCGATGCAGCGTGATAGCACTTCACCTCGGCGTTCGGATCGGCTAAGACGAAACAAGATAAGCCCAATCCAAAGCCTTTCGAGGAGCCTGCCATGACCCTGTCCAACCTCCCGCCGCTCGTTACCGTGTTCGGAGGATCAGGCTTCATCGGGCGGCATGTCGTGCGTGCGCTTGCCAAGCGCGGATATCGCATTCGTGTCGCCGTGCGCCGCCCTGATCTTGCCGGTTTCCTGGTGCCTGCCGGCAATCTCGGCCAGATTTCCATCGTCCAGGCCAATGTGCGTTACCGCAACTCGATCGACCGCGCCGTCGAAGGCGCACAGCATGTCGTCAATTGCGTTGGCATCCTGGCCGAAAGCGGCCGCAACACCTTCGACGCCGTGCAGGAATTTGGCGCCAAGGCTATTGCCGAGGCCGCTCGTGGCGTCGGCGCTTCGCTGACGCATGTTTCCGCTCTCGGCGCCGATGCCAATTCGCCTTCGGCCTATGCCCGCACCAAGGCCCGCGCCGAGGCTGCCATTCTGTCGATCAAGCCTGATGTCGTGATCCTGCGGCCTTCGATCGTCTTCGGGCCGGAAGACGGCTTCTTCAACAAGTTCGCCGACATGTCGCGCACGGCTCCCTTCCTGCCACTGATCGGCGGCGGCAAGACGAAATTCCAGCCCGTCTATGTCGAAGATATCGCAGAGGCAGTTGCACGCGGCGTCGACGGCAAGTTGAAGGCCGGCACGACCTACGAACTCGGCGGCCCGGAAGTGCTTTCCTTCCGCGAATGTCTCGAGACCACGCTCTCCGTCATCAACCGGAAGAAGCCGCTCGTTTCCATCCCATTCGGCGTCGCCTCGCTTATCGGCTCGCTTGCTTCGCTGGTGCCGCTTATCACGCCGCCGATCACTTCCGACCAGGTGACGCTGCTGAAGAGCGACAACGTCGTTTCCAAGCAGGCCGAGGCGGATGGGCGCACGCTGAAGGGTATCGGCCTGCTGCCGACGCTCCTCGTCTCCGTGCTGCCGTCGTATCTGGTGCGCTATCGCCCGCAGGGCCAGTTCACCGGTTCCGGCAAAGCCGCCTAACGATTCGCCGCGTCAGTGAAATACAAGCGCCGCCGGGCCTCCCCGAGCGGCGCTTTTTGTTGCCTATGGAGCGCAAAAATAGACGTCGAGACGCGGGCAAGGCTCCTTCGTTCACAGCTCAACGTTGCCTAAAAGACGCAGTCTGGAAATAGTAGCATTAACGTCAAATTTAAGATGAACATTTATTGCTATTGCTCATTTCACTGACTAACAAAGCCGCGCGTCACAAGCTTGGACAATGAACCGGTTCGTGGCGCGCTTCACACTTCTGCGGAAAGGCATTCTTCGATGGGCAAGTCTATCGCGCTTTTGTTTGCGTGCGCGGCACTGGTGATTCTCGCAGGCTCTTTCATGGCCCGCGGCAGCATCGCCTCGGTAAAGGGCGAATGTGCGCCGACCTACGGCGTCGACCCTTGCACGACGGGCTCTATCAACGCTTCTTCCTCGAACTGATCGAGCATGAAAAAGGCCGGTTTTCACCGGCCTTCATTTTATCTGGGATTGCGTCGTCGGACGATCTGTCTCAGCCGAAGTAGAGTGCGATCAAACCGACAGTACCGACGGCAATGCGCCACCATGCGAAGGGGGCATATCCGCGGCGCGAAACGAAATCCAGCAATACCCGGACGACGAGCAGCGCCGAGATGAAGGCGGTGACGAAACCGATGACGATCAGCAGGCCCTGATCCATGCTGAGATCATGCCGGCTCTTCCAGAGATCCAGTGCAAAAGCGCCAGCCATGGTGGGCATGGCGAGGAAGAAGGAAAACTCGGCGGCGGAGCGCTTGTCTGCGCCGAGCAGCAGGGCACCGACGATGGTGGAGCCGGAACGCGACGTTCCCGGGATCATCGCCAGGCACTGGAAGAAGCCGATCTTCACTGCCATCGGCCAGGAAAACTCATAGGCGCTGGTATATTTGGGCTTGAACTGGATCTTGTCGACGACGAGCAGGACGATGCCGCCGAGGATCAGCGAGACGCAGATCACCTTCGGTGAGTCGAACAGCACCGTCTTGATGAAATCATGCGCAAGCGCGCCGATGACGGCGGCCGGCAGGAAGCCGAAGAGAATGGCAAGCACGAAGTGGCGAGCCTTGACGCTGACGGGCAGCGCCTTGGCGATCTGAACAAGCCGGTTGAAATAGACGAGCAGGATGGCGAGAATCGCACCGAGCTGGATGAGAACGTCGAAAGTGGCGGCTTCCTCGAAGCCTAGAAAATGTCCGAGCAATATCAGATGGCCCGTGGAAGAGACGGGAATGAACTCCGTAAGCCCCTCCACAAGACCCAAAACCAGCGCGATAATAATTTGTTCAGCCATATCGTGTCCTTTGTCAAACGGCAGGGCGGCCCGATTCGCTTGTGCAAACTAGGCCAAGCTCCTATAGCTTCAACCCATGACAAATGACTAGGGCCGTGCGATCGCGACCCGAAAAACGCCGTAGCACCAATTGGAAACACCTGAGTATCAATGCCGACGCTGTATCACCACCCAATGTCATCCTCTTCCCGGTTCGTTCGTCTGATCCTGACCGAATATGGCTATCAGACGGAGCTGATAGAGGAGCAGACATGGGAAAAGCGCCGCGATTTCCTGGCGCTCAACCCAGCCGGAACCCTGCCCGTCTATGTCGATGACAGCATGCGGGCGCTGTGTGGCGCATCTGTCATTTCCGAATATCTCGACGAGACGCACGGGGTCCTGAAGCGGGACCGCCGGCTACTCGCCGAAGACCCGTTCCAGCGCGCGGAAATTCGCCGGCTGACGGAATGGTTCATGCAGAAGATGGAGCAGGACGTGACACGGCCGCTGACACGCGAGCGCGTGTTCAAGCTGCAGATGACAGCTGAGCAGGGCGGCGGCGCACCCGATTCCAAGGTAATGCGCATGGCGCGCGGCAATATCCGCCAGCACATGAAGTATCTCTCCTGGCTCGCCGGCTCCCGGCAGTGGCTTGCCGGCGAACGGCTGAGCTATGCCGATCTGGCGGCGGCCGCCTCGATTTCCGTGCTCGACTATCTCGGCGAGATCGACTGGACGGAGTCTCCGATCGCCAAGGAATGGTATCAGCGGCTGAAGTCGCGCCCCTCCTTCCGACCGATCCTGGCGGAGCGCGTGCGCGGGGTCACTCCGGTTTCGCACTACGCCGATCTGGATTTCTAGAGCATTTTCGCTTTTCTCCGAATCGCGAAAGCGTTCTATCTCTTTGTTTTTACGCATTCCGAACGGAAAATCGCTACGCACTTTTCCTGGAAATGCTCTAACGAGGGCTGGATATGCCCGATGATCGCCAAGCAGAGAAAGCCGACAAGCGACGAAGCGCGCTGACCACCTTCCTGCGCGACGAGGCACGCGCCCAGGGCTTCGATCTCTGCCGCATCACCCGGCCGGACGCCATTCCCGAGGCTGCCGTCAGGCTCGACCAGTTTCTGGAACAGGGCCATCACGGCACCATGAGCTGGATGGAAGAGACGCGAGAGCGGCGCGGCGATCCGCGCGTGCTCTGGAGCGAGACCCGCTCCATCGTCGTCTTCGGCCTCAATTACGGACCCGATGAAGATCCGCGTGGCATTCTGGAGAAGAAGGACAAGGCGGCAGTCTCCGTCTATGCCCGGAACCGCGACTATCACGATGTCATCAAGGGGCGGTTGAAAGAGATCGCCACGCGCTTTGCGGCGCGCTCGAAAGAGGACGTCAAGGTCTTCGTCGATACCGCACCGGTTATGGAAAAGCCGCTGGCTGGGGCGGCCGGCCTTGGCTGGCAGGGCAAGCACACCAATCTCGTCAACCGCAGCTTCGGCTCCTGGCTGTTTCTCGGCTCGATGTTCACCACCGCCGACCTCGAGCCGGATCAGCCTGAGCCCGATCATTGCGGCTCCTGCCGTGCCTGTCTGGATGCCTGTCCGACCGCTGCTTTCCCGGCGCCCTACCAGCTCGATGCCCGCCGCTGCATTTCCTATCTGACCATCGAGCATAAGGGGCCGATCGACCCGCAGCTTCGGCCTTTGATCGGCAACCGCATCTATGGTTGCGACGACTGTCTCGCCGCCTGTCCCTGGAACAAGTTCGCAAGCGCTGCCTCGGAGATGAAGCTGGTCGCCCGCGAAGACCTGAAGGAGCCGTCGATCGCCTTTCTGCTCACATTGGACGACGCCGCTTTTCGCACGTTCTTCAGCGGCTCGCCTGTTAAGCGCATCGGTCGTGATCGCTTTATCCGCAATGTACTGATCGCCGCCGGCAATTCGGGCGAATCCAGCCTGATCGGCGCTTGCCGCGATCTGGCAAGGGACCCCTCGCCCACCGTGCGAGGCATGGCTGTCTGGGCACTATCCCGGTTGATGACGGCTGGCGAGTTCGTGATATTTGCGGCAGAAAGAGATGACGAGCCGGACGAGGAAGTTCGCGCGGAATGGAAAATGGCGGGAGTTGCGTGATGCATGTGATGATTTTCGGCTGCGGCTATTCGGGAACGGCCATCGCCAAGGCTTTCGCCGGCCCCGGCATTCGCGTCACCGGCACGACCCGCTCCGCCGACAAGGCAGAACTGCTGGCCAAGGAAGGCATCGAAGCCTTCGTTTTCGATGGCGAGACGCTGGACCCGGCTCTTGCGGAAGCGATGGCATCGGCAACGCATCTCGTACAGTCCATCTCTCCCGGCAAGATTGGCGACCCGCTGCTGCGGCTGGCACAGCTCAATCTGCGGGCATTGATGCCGAAGCTGGAATGGGTCTGCTATCTCTCGACAGTCGGCGTCTATGGCGACCATAAGGGCGCCTGGATCAACGAGGAGACGTCGCTGCATCCGATCGCGGCGCGCTCCGTCGAGCGTGTGGAGGCCGAGGACGGCTGGCTGCGCGTCGGCATCAGGCTGGATCTTCCTGTCGCCGTGCTAAGACTCTCCGGCATCTATGGCCCCGGCCGCAACGCTTTCAGCAATCTCGACAAGGGCACCGCGCGGCGTCTCATCAAGGCAAACCAGGTTTTCAACCGCATCCGTGTCGAGGATATCGGCAGCTGCGCGCGCTTCCTGTCCGATCGCAAGCTCGGCGGCATATATAATGTGACCGACGATGAGCCGGCACCGCCGCAGGATGTGGTTGCCGAGGCCGCCCGGCTCATGGGCATCGAGCCGCCACCCGAACAGCCTTTTGAGACGGCCGAGCTCACCCCGATGGCGCGCTCCTTCTATGGCGAAAACAAGCGTGTCTCGAACGCGAAACTACGCGCGCTCGGCTTTGCATTTCGCTATCCCGAATACCGCATGTCGCTTGCCGAGCTCTGGTCTTCGGGGCGCTGGCGGGTTTAGAAATCCCGGCCCACAACCAAGTTCAATCGCATGAAAATTCCTACTTGGCCGGCTACCATAGTTCAATTTTCTCCCCATTTAAGGTTAACGACCTCTAAATTGGCTCAAATGGGGCAGCGATTATGGCAAAGTAGCAAAATTATTTTTCCTGATTTCGTGATCTGTTGCATCGCAGCACGATCGTGAGAATAATCGTTCCATTTTTAACTGATTTTATTAGGTTTTTTCCGTAACTCAGCAAATCTACTGAATAGTCACAGTATTTGCTACGATCCGCAAATGTTACAAACTGTAACATTCCGTGATCGAAAAAGGCGCTTTTTCGCCATTTTTGGCCGGATTTAAGCCCCCGCCGCCCACCAAGGCGCAAGTTCAATAGCTTGAGGGAAAACTCGGTTTGACGAAATTCAAACGTTCTTTGGCAATCGCCGCAACTATATCCGCCTCCTTTGCTCTTCTTTCGACTCAGGCAATAGCCTCGACTGGATGCGGAGGCGCTTCATGGTACGGGGGAAGCTCCCGAACTGCTTCCGGGGAACGTATGAGTTCCAAGAATCTTACTGCCGCTCATCGCTCGCTTGCTTTCGGCACCCGTCTGCGGGTCATCAACAAGCACAATGGTCGTAGCGTCGTCGTTCGCATCAACGACCGTGGTCCGTTCATTCGCGGCCGCGTCCTCGATCTCTCCCGCGCCGCTGCGCAGGATATCGGCATGGTCGCCTCCGGCACCGCCAACGTCTGCTACGAAGTCGTCGCCTCGAAGTAATCGCTCGATATGGCCGGAAGCGCAGTGCATTTCGGCGCGACGCTTGCTCTCTCCGTCAATCGCGGCTACCACGCGGTTGGGACGTCTTAATAATCCGCCGCCATGTGCATTATTCGTGCGGATTGATGAGGTGTCAGCGATTTTGGTAGAGCGTGACGTTTCCCGGTAAGCTCGGTCGAGTTTGGGACGGTGCGCAAGCAGGAGAGTGTGAATGCGTCTGGGCGGCCGATTACAGGGGGCCATCGAAGTTCTTGCCGATATCGAAGCGCGCAAGCGACCGGTGGCCGACGCCCTGAAGGATTGGGGCCTTGCCCATCGCTTCGCCGGCTCCGGCGACCGCGCCGCGATCGGCAATATCGTCTATGACGCGCTGCGCATGCGGCTATCCCATGCCTGGCTGATGGGCGACGACAGCCCCTCCGCGCTTGCCCATGCGGTGCTCTTTCGCCAGTGGGGCCTGACGCCGGAAGCTTTGGCCTCAGAACTCGATGGCGATAAGTTCGCCCCCGAGGCGCCGAGTGCCGAGGCGCTGGCCGCCTTTGCCGGTCGCAAACTCGACGATGCGCCCCGATACATCCAAGGCGACATTCCCGAATGGGTCGAGCCTTCTTTCGAACGCGCCTTCGGCAAAGACTGGCTTTCCGAGGCACAAGCCCTTTCCGAACGCCCGACGCTCGACCTTCGCGCCAATGCCTTGAAGGCGGACCGCGCCAAGGTGGTGAAGACACTGGATCGTGCCGGAGCACAGGCATCGAAGATCGCCCGTTTCGGCATCCGCATTCCCGCCGGCGAAGGCGCATCCCGCCTGCCGAACGTCACCGCAGAGCTTTCCTTCCAGAAGGGCTGGTTCGAGGTGCAGGACGAAGGCTCGCAGATCGTGGCCGATCTCGTTCTGCCCGAAGAGGGTGACCAGGTGCTCGACTATTGCGCCGGTGGCGGCGGCAAGACGCTTGCCATGTCGGCTGCCATGCACAATAAGGGCCAGGTCCACGCCTACGATTCCGACCGCCGGCGGCTGGCGCCGATTATTGAACGGCTGAAGCGCGCCGGCACCCGTAATGTGCAGGTCCATGACGAACGCAATGCTCTGCTGGCCCTGCGCGGCAAGTTCGACAAGGTCCTTGTCGATGCGCCCTGCACCGGCACAGGCACATGGCGCCGCAGGCCTGACACGAAGTGGCGGCTGACTCAGAAGAATCTCGACGAGCGCACCAGCCAGCAGCAGGAAGCATTGGCTCAGGCCGGTGAATTCGTCCGTCCCGGCGGCTCGCTCTTCTATGTTACCTGCTCTGTCCTGCCTGAGGAAAACGAGGCGCAGGTCAACCGTTTCGCAGCCCAAAATCCGGACTTCGAGGTGGTGGACGCGCTGAACTCCTGGGAAAAGCTGTTCGGCAAGGACACGCCGCAGCCGCTCTCGTCCGACGGCAAGACCATCACGCTGACGCCCGCCTCCACGGATACGGACGGCTTCTTCTTCTGCCGCCTGCAGCGAAAAATCTGAGCGGCTATCAATCCGCCCGCAGCGGATATTGCTGCCGCGGCGGAATGAGATGATGCAGCACGGCAATGGCGATGAGCAGCAGGCCGCCGAGGCCGACCACCGTGAACAGCGTCCACGCCGACAGATGCGATCCCAGTGCCACCAGCGGCACAGCGCCGGCTGGCGGGTGCGTCACTCTCAAAATCAGCATCGCCGCAATGGCGAGACCGACCGCGATGGCGGCGGCCCACCACAGACCCGGCAGCAGCGCCATGGCAAGGCTGCCGACAAGGGCCGCCAGCAGATAGCCGCCAAGTACATTGGCCGGTTGCGCCAGCGGACTCTTCGGCTGGCCGAAGATCAATACGGCCGTCGCACCGAAGGGCGCGATCAACAGGGGAATGCCGGTCGCGATCGCCAGAGCGCCGACCGCGGTCATGCCCGTAACCGCGCCTACGCCCGACTTCAGATGCCCGTGCCAATGGCCTTTCGGCTCATGACGGTGAAGGAAATGTTTGAAATGGCGATGCATGGAAGATCTTCAAAACTCGGCTGAAATCTATTTGCCTGTTTTTTGACCTGTATCTGCCGCTTTTTCAAGCAAATCCATTCCATTCACACAGCCGGACCTAATAATATTCGGCCTTAAAACCATTCTAAACTAGAGCGTTTGACACAAGTTTATTTTTCATACATGACACAAAACGCCAAGTTTTTGACGGTGCCCCCGCTGTCATTAGGAGAGGGAACATGAAACTCAAGATCAATTTTGGCGCCGTGCTTGCGGTCGCCTTTGCTACGACTGCCGCATCTGGCCTGCCAGCCCTTGCCGCCGCTCCCGAGCCGGCAGCTGTCCTCAAGCATTATGCGGACGTGGCTCACGCCAAGTATCAGGACTCGCTGACGACGGCGCAGGCGCTTGACAAGGCGATCGACGCCCTGCTCGCCGACCCGAGCGACAAGACGCTGAAGGCGGCGCGTGCTGCCTGGATCAAGGCTCGCGTTCCCTATGCTCAGACGGAAGCCTATCGCTTTGGTAACTCGATCGTCGACGATTGGGAAGGCAAGGTAAATTCCTGGCCGCTGGATGAAGGCCTGATCGACTATGTCGACGCTTCCTATGGCACGGAAAGCGATGAGAACGCGCTCTATGTCGCCAATGTCATCGCCAACAAGACGATCAAGATCAACGGCAAGGATGTCGACGCTTCGCATCTGACGCCGGAATTCCTCTCCGGCACGCTGCATCAGGCTGGCGGTGTCGAAGCCAACGTCGCGACCGGCTACCATGCCATCGAATTCCTGCTCTGGGGCCAGGACCTGCACGGCACCGGACCGGGCGCCGGCGAACGCCCGGCAACCGACTATGACCTCAAGAATTGCACGCATGGCAATTGCGATCGCCGTGCCGAATATCTGAAATCCGCTTCGACGCTGCTTGTTGCCGATCTCAAGGATATGACCGACAAATGGGCGCCGGAAGGCGAAGCCACCAAGCATGTAGAAGCCGATCCAAAGGCTGGTCTCACCGCCATCCTCACCGGCATGGGTTCCCTCTCTTACGGCGAACTGGCCGGCGAGCGCATGAAGCTCGGCCTGCTGCTGCACGATCCGGAAGAAGAGCAGGATTGCTTCTCTGACAACACCTACAACGAGCACAATGGCGACGCCATCGGCATCGCGGCTGCCTATACCGGCAACTACACCCGCGTCGACGGCACCAAGCTGAAGGGCCCGTCCCTGCATGATCTGGTGAAGGCCAAGGATCCGGCGCTCGACAAGGAAATGGAAGGCAAGCTTGACACGACGCTTGCAGCCATGAAGGCCCTGGTGCATCGCGGCGAGACGGTCGAGAAGTACGACCAGATGATTGGCGAAGGCAATAAGGAAGGCAACGCGACTGTCCAGAAGGCTATCGACGGCCTGCTCGACCAGACGAAGAGCATCCAGCGCGTCATCGCTTCTCTGGATCTCGGCACGATCAAGCTCGAAGGTTCGGACAGCCTGGACAACCCGAACGCTGTCTTCACCAAGAAGTAATAGGGAATGGCGGCAGCGCTAAAAGGCGCTGTCGCCCCGACACCCATGACAAGCATCCCGGCCAACCGCGCCCTGCTGCCCGCCCTAGCTGCGGGTTTTTTGGTTTTCTCCATCACGCTGGCCGGCGCGGCCATTCTCGATTTTCCGACTGCTCGCACCGATCTTTCCGCCGAACAGCTGAAGCGGGTGCGCGACGTGGCCCGCGCGACCACCAATTTCCTCAAAGCCGAAGCCTATGAAGCGATGCAGGGCGGTGCCTCGACGTCGATCGATCCCGTCAATCGCGATATCTTCTCGCAACCCTCGGCCAATTTGAGCCAAGAGCAAGGGCAGGATTTTCATCTCGGCAACGCCCTCTTCCGCAAGCTCTGGGTTTCGGCGCCCTCCTCAACGCAGGCCTCCGACGGGCTGGGGCCACTGTTCAATGCCCGCTCCTGCCAGAGCTGCCACATCCGCGACGGCCGCGGTCATCCGCCGGACGCCGATGGAGCCGCCGCAACCTCGATGGTGCTGCGTCTGGCTCGGCCCGCCGCCACGCCGGAGGAGGAGCAGGCAGCCAAGGATTTCAGCGCGCTCAACTTCCCCGATTCGACCTATGGCAAACAGCTGCAGGACCTCGCCGTGCCGGGCCTTGCCGCCGAAGGCAAGGTGACGGTGAGCTATAGCGAGCAAACCGTGACGCTTGCCGGCGGCGAGACCGTGATGCTGCGCAAGCCGCATTACGGCGTGACCGATCTCGCCTATGGGCCGCTCGACGCGACCACCACATTCTCGCCCCGCATCGCGCCGCCGATGATCGGCCTCGGCCTGATCGAGGCCATTCCAGAGGCGGACATTCTCGCCAATGCCGACCCGGACGGCAAGAACGGCACCGGCATTCGCGGCAAGCCCGCCATTGTCCGCGATCACCGTACGGGGGAAATCGCGCTCGGCCGCTTCGGCTGGAAGGCCCAGAACGCAAGCGTGCGCGACCAGGTGGCGGATGCCTTCTCGGTCGACATCGGCATTTCCACCCCGGACCGGCCGAACCCTTATGGCGACTGCACGGCGAAGGAACCGCAATGCCTTGCCATGCCGAACGGCGTACAGAAGCGCCTGGGCGATACTGAGGCACCGGATCCGATCCTGCCGCTCGTGACCTTCTATTCCGAAAACCTCGCTGTGCCCGCCCGCCGCAAGGCAAGCTTTCCCGATGTGCTGCACGGCAAGGAGATGTTCTATCGCTCCGGCTGCGCCTCATGTCACACGCCGAAATTCGTCACTCGCGACGACATCAAGGGCGGCGACGGCAAGGTCTCACCACAGGCCTTCCAGCTGATCTGGCCCTATTCCGATTTCCTGCTGCATGACATGGGCGAAGGCCTTTCCGATGGACAGCAGGTGGGCGTCGCATCCGGCAGCGATTGGCGCACGCCACCGCTCTGGGGTATAGGCCTCACACAAACCGTAAGCGGCCGGCAGGCTTATCTGCATGACGGCCGCGCCCGCACATTGACCGAAGCCATCCTCTGGCATGGAGGAGAGGCGGAAAAAGCTCGCAATGCATTCGCCGACCTTTCGAAGGACGATCGGCAAGCCCTCATCAACTTTCTGGAGTCACTTTGATGCGCCACTGGAAACGTCTCGCAGCCAGCCTTCTCCTCACCGCCGCCGCCTTGCCCGCCCAGGCGCAGGACGCGACGACCAACGGCGCCGGCTTGAACGAAGCCGCGGTGCCGGCAACCCTGCAGAAGGCGGTGGACGACGTCATTCGTCCGGGCTACCGCGCCATGCACGAGTCCACTTCGAAATTGACTTTGGCCATGAAGGCGCTTTGCGCCGACCCCTCCGCCACGACGCTTACCGGCGCCCAATCCGCTTTCGGCGACACGGTGAAGAGCTGGTCGCGCATCGAAATCATCGATACCGGCCCAATCATCGACAAGAACCGCTTCGAGCACATCCTGTTCTACCCGGACCGCAAGGGCGTCGGCCTCAAGCAGGTGCAGGCGCTGATCGCCAAGGCCGACGAAAAGGACACGACGGTCGAGGCCGTCGCCGGCAAGAGCGTGGCGCTGATGAGCATGACGGCGCTGGAATATGTCCTCTACGGCACCGGCTCGGACGTTCTTGCCACCCAGAAGCAGGGCTTCCGCTGCCGTTATGGCGCGGCCGTCGCCGGCAATATCGAGAACACCGCCAAGGAAATCGCCGACGAATGGGATGCACCCGATGGCGTGCAGAAATCCTGGAAATATCCGGGCAAGTCCAGTGACGATTTCATGGACAACAAGGAAGCGGTCACGGCGCTCCTCGGCATCCTCGTGCATGGTGCGGCCAATGTCCGCGATCAGCGGCTGGAGACCTTCTACAAGGGCGACCCTGCGTCGGCGCGGCCGAAGATGGCGATCTACTGGCGCTCCGGCAACACCTGGACCTCGTTCACCGGCAACATCGAAGGCCTCAAGACCCTTTGGGAAAAAGCCGACATGGCAAGCCTGCTGCCGGCGAACAAGCGTGACGCCGCCGCCAAGATCGACGGATTGCTGAACGAGCTTGCGACGACCGCACCGACGATCAATTCCAACATCGAGACGGCCCTCGGCAACGATACGGAACGCGCCAAGATCGATAAGCTGCTCGCCGTCAGCCGCGATCTCACCACCGCCTTCAGCGACGAATATGGCGGCGCCATCGGCCTTTCCGCCGGCTTCTCCTTCGCCGACGGGGACTGACCACGATGCGCAGCGGGCTGATCGACCGGAGAGCTTTCGTCAAGGCTGCGGGGCTGACCTTCCTCGCGGCGCTCAAGCCCGGCGCCTTGATGGCTCTCGAGCGCGCCGATGCTGTCTACGCCTCGGGCATTCGCGCCTCCGACGGCTCCTTTGCCGTGGCGACGGTGACCGAGAAGGGCCGGATCGTCGATCAGGTGGCCCTGCCCGCCCGCGCTCATGGCATGGCCTTTTCGAAGGCGACGGGCAAGACCGTCGCCTTCGCGCGTCGACCGGGCACCTATGCGATGATCTTCGATCCCTGGAATAAGGCCGAACCGATCGTCATCAGCGCTAGAGAAGGTCGGCATTTTTACGGGCACGGCACGTTTTCGCCGGATGGCAGGCTGCTCTACGCCAGCGAGAACGACTTCGACGACAATCGCGGCATCATCGGGCTCTATGACGCGCGCAATCGTTTCGCCCGCATCGGCGAGTACGAAACCTATGGCGTCGGGCCGCATGACATCACCGTTTCTGATGACGGCAAGTACCTGATCATCGCCAATGGCGGTATCGAAACGCATCCGGATTTCGGCCGCGCCAAGCTCAATCTCGATCATATGGAGCCGTCGCTGACGCTGATCGATGCGGCCAGCGGCCGGCTGATCGAGAAACATGTCCTGCCGGTACAATATGCGCAGGTATCGACGCGGCATGTCGATATCGACGCGAGCGGCCGGGTCTGGTTTGCCTGCCAGTATGAGGGCCATCGCAACGATCTGCCGCCGCTCGTCGGCCATTTCGCCAGGGGCGAGGATCTGACCTTCGTCTCCCTGCCCGATGACACCACTCGCGCGCTCGGCAACTATGTCGGTGCCATCGCCGTCAACCGTGCCGAAAACCTCGTGGGCGTGACGTCGCCGGTCGAGGGGACATCAGTGACGCTGGATGCCAGAACCGGCAAGGTGCTGAAGGTTGAAAGCGTGCCCGATGCGGCCGGCATCGCGCCAGCCAGCCGTGGCTTCGCTGTCTCCTCCTATCAGGGCGACTTCCTGGGTGAGCATAGCGACGTCGCCTGGGATCAGCATATCGTCCGCATCGCCCGCGGTTGATTGGATCCCGTCTCAGACCGGCTTGCTGGCCTCTATGAAGCGGCGCAGCGCCGTCGCCGCATTCAGCATGTGCGCTCGCATGCGCCGCGACGCCAGCTCGCCATCGCCTTCGGCAATCGCCTGCATGATAGCCTCATGCTCCGCACGCGAGCGATCCAGGCGCTCGTCCTGGCGTAACTGAGCCCGGCGGAAGGCGGTCAGACGGCTATGAATGGCAATAGCCTGTTCTGCCAGAAAGCCGTTATGCGTCGCACGGTAGATCGCCTCGTGGAAGGCGCGGTTGAACCCATCATAGGCATCGAAGTCGCCCTTCTTCGCGATCGCCTCTGAGGCATCGTGCAGCTCGATCAGATGGCTACGCTCCAGAGGCGTCATGCGATAAGTGGCGAGCCGCACGCACAAGGCCTCGATCTCCGCCACCGTCTCGAACATCTCCATGATGCGCTCCGGCGTCATGCGGGCAACGACGACCCCGCGGCGTGGCCGCACCTCGACCAAACCGCTCACCGCCAATTGCCGCAGCGCCTCGCGAACCGGCGTGCGCGAGGCACCGAAACGATCTGCAAGATGCTGCTCGTCAAGGGCGGCGCCCGCCTCCAGACGTCCGGCCGCGATCTCATCCGCCAGGGCATTGCGGATACGGTCCGACAGCAATTCGCGGTCGTCGGCGGCATCTTCGAGCTCATTCGTCATTTTCCACCCCAAGGCATTTTGGCACTACCTTGTATGCCGTAGCGCCACCATTGACGCATCTTGCATGCAAAAATGTCATCACGCAACTGTTACGCATCCAATCATTGACCATTATCAACGACGAGAATACAAAAACATTCATTCGACCATCTTCCGCATACAAAGAGTGGCCGGAGCGCCAAATCAGAATGCAAGCAGAGCCCATTTCACCCGGAGGCTTCGGACGGAATGAGCTTCCCACCACGATGACATCCCGAGAGACCAGTCGCCCAGCATCTCGGCCGGAAGGCCCTTTGCCGTCGATTTCGCCCCTCCCACGCAAAGGATCAGGACCATGATGATAACCAGACGGAATTTCTCGGCCGCACTTGTCGCCGGTGCCGCCGCTTCCCTCGTTTCCACCCGCGGCATGGCCGCCACCAGTGCCGCTGGCACCGGCGCGGCCGTCTCCGCACCGCAAAAGGCGCGCAACGTCGTGCTGGTGCATGGGCTTTTTGCTGATGGTTCCTGCTGGTCGGAGGTCATCGCGCGATTGCAGGCCAAGGGGCTGAACTGTACTGCAGTGCAGAACCCGCTGAGCACGCTGCCGGACGCCGTTGCCTCGGCCCAGCGCGTTCTCGATCGCCAGGACGGCCCGACCGTGCTCGTCGGTCATTCATTCTCGGGCATGATCGTCACCGAGGCAGGCATGCACCCGAAGGTCTCTTCGCTGGTTTATGTTGCGGCCCGCGCGCCGGATGCAGGCGAAGATTACACGGCGCTCGCCAAGACTTATCCGACGCCGCCGGCATCGGCCGGCATCGTATTTGACGGTGACGAGGGCCGCCTGAGCGAGGAAGCCTTCCTGCGCGACTTTGCCGGCGATCTGCCCGAGGCTAAGGCCAAGGTTCTCTATGCCGTACAGGAGCCGTTCCACAAGGAACTCCTCGCTGGCAAGACGACCCAGGCCGCATGGCATTCAAAGCCGAGCTGGTATGCGGTTTCCACCGAAGACCGGACGATCAATCCCGACCTCGAACGTTTCATGGCCAAGCGCATGGGTGCCAAGACCATCGAGGTGAAGGCGAGCCACCTCGCGCTGATCTCCCACCCCGATACGATCGCCCGTCTGATCCTCGAGGCCGCCGGGCACTAGGCCGACAGGCCGCCGCTGAGCTAGCCTTTCCTGGCGTACTCAGCCTGCTCCGCGTTTACGGCGACAGCGGCTGCCTTGGCCGCTGTCCGCAACCAATCCGGCCCTCGCGTATCGAGATCGGCGAGAATAGCCGATATGCGCGAGGCATCGCCGGCGTGGCAGTTGGCGATCTCGAAGCCCATGAGATCCAGCATCTCAGTCGACAGCAGCATCTCGGCGTCGCCACCGACTTCGATCTTGCGGCTGTTGGGCGACAGACGGCGGACCAGCAATTTTCCGCTCACCTGATAGCGTGGGTCGGGCGAACGCGCCCGACCGACCGCGATAACACCGGTATGAACAGCCTCGTCTGACGGATTGTGCTTGAGCGACCAGCCCGACTGCAGCAGCGCCTTGACCTCGCGCAGGACCGGGCCGCCGCGCCATTCGACATAGGCGACGAAGCGCGGACGGCCGAGACTGCCGGTGCCGGCCGTGCGTGGCTTGGCTTCGAATGCGGTCATCGGATCCGGCAACGCCCGGCGCAGCGCCTTCAGATAGGGTTCCGGCACAGGATCTTTCGCCGACGGCAGGCTGCGATACTTCTCCCAGAAGGCCTTGCGCTCGGCATTCGAGAGCAGCACCTCATTGCGCAGCCATTTGTAGTCACGCTCCAGAATGACGGGCGACGGCTGCTGCAAGCCGCGGCGATAGCCCGCAAGGATAGCAGCGGCGATAGCGCGCGGCGTCGGACCGACATTGCCCCGCGCCAGCATCGCGCTCGTCGCCAGTCGCACGAGATCGAGCGCGTAGGGCATGATGGCCGCCTCGTCGAAATCATTGGCGCCCCAGACCAGCCGACCCTCTTCATCTCGCCAGGTGCCGAAATTTTCCAGATGCGTGTCGCCGATTGCCAGTACCTGCGGCGCGCTCGCGAGAGTAGGGCAAATATCGAGGATGATTTCGGCCCAGCGCCAATAGGTTCCGCGCAGGAAGGAAAAGCTGTCCCTCTTCATCAGCTTGTGCTTTTTCGCCAGGCCCGCCTCGACCAGATCGCTGCCGAGCTGCGCCTTCATCCAGCTCTCGTATGCCGCCACCGATTGCAGAATCGTGGTCATCGATGCTCCTTGCAGCAAGTTTTCCTGTTCCGGATAGCATGCCCCGGCGACGGAGGAAATTCGACGTCAGCAATAG